>Ga0182736_1002830_pt1 | contig 12452 bp, 9 predicted proteins | sample eDN5th30CKraftBY_FD_128882 | JGI IMG/M metagenome (GOLD analysis project Ga0182736, IMG submission 128882) | Enriched backyard soil microbial communities from Emeryville, California, USA - eDNA 5th pass 30_C Kraft BY (version 2) (version 2) | ecosystem: Environmental > Terrestrial > Soil >...
AGCGCGGTGGCTCCTCGCCCAGCTGGCCGTGGCCGTCGTCGGCGGTGTGTTGCTGATGACGGGAGCCGGGCTCGCCGCCGGAGTGGCGCGCGGCGCGGGCGTCGGCCACCTCTGGCCGGATGTCGGACAATGCCTGGTCGCGGCGCTGGCGCAGACGCCGGCCGTCGTGCTCGTCGCGAGCGTGGCCCTCGCGCTCTACGGGATGACCCGACGCGCAGCGATCGGGGTGTGGCTGGTCGTCGCCGGGTTCATCCTGGTCGCCGAGCTCGGTCCGGCGTTGGGGGCATCGCGGTGGATCCTGGACCTGTCGCCGTTCACCCACGTCGCCCATCTGCCGGGTGGCGTCTACGACCCCGTGGCGGCTGCGTGGATCGTGGTCGTCTCCATCTGGTTCGCGCTCGTCGGGGTCGCAGCGTTCCGTCGGCGGGACATCGCCTGACGCCGGGCTTCCCCCGCTCGGCGTTCACCATCGTGGTGGATCGGTCGAACGACGCGCGCCGTTCCGGCGGGGCGACCTGGACGACGAGGACGAGACCGCGCCGCTGCTGATCAGGACCGTGCCCGACCGATGCGCATGACGGAAGCCATGCGAGTCGGGTCCACCGCGTCGGGCATCCGGCGCCACTGTCCGCATGCCCAGATCGACCAGCCCGGGAGTGAGCTGGTCCGCCGGCGAACACGTGGTCGGCGAGGGAGCTGTTGGGGTACCGACCGCGGCGCTCATGGATGGTGCTCGCTGCGCGCTCTGCGGGCCGGTCGCCTGCCGGAAGCAGCCGGCCGAGGTCCGCGTAACCGTGTTCGGTGCGGTCGAGAAGGCGCCAGCACGTCTGGCGCTGTGGACGGACAGGGCGATGCGCACGAGGTCGACAACACCGCCGACCTCGGAGCCGCTCAGCTGCGAGGCCGAGCAGCCAAGCCGCCCACCCGCTCGAGGTTCGGCGGTACCGACCGCACGGCCGGGGTCACGAGCAGCGGGCACCGACTGTTCCAGGCCAGGGACCTGCTCGTGGAGCCGAACAGCAGCCGTGCCGGCCGGTGCGCGCGGCGGGTGCCCACGACCAGGACCCGGGCTCCGGTCGAACGCTCGGCGAGGACCTCGGTCGGGTGCCCCTGGACGGTCTCGACGGATACCTCCACGCCCGGGTACGGGCCGGACCATCGGGCGAGCTCGTCGTCCCGCACGGGACCGGTGAGCGCGTCGTGCCGGTGACCGACATGAACCAGACGCAGGGGCAGTCGGTGCGCGGACGCGGCGGCGAATGCGGCGGAGACGACTGCGGCGTCCGCGCGTGAGCCGTCGACGCCGGCGACGACGGAGGTCCCCTCGAACCTGTCCGGGCGGCGGACCACGGCGACGGGGCACGATGCCCGGCCTAGTACGTCGAGGGCGAGCGAGCCCAGCACCGCGTCGGCGATCGTCCCGGACATCAGGCCGGTGACCAGCAGCCGGGCGTCCTCGGCGGCGTCGAGGAGACCGGGCAGTGGATCGTCGTCCACCAGGCGAGTCTCGACGACGAGCTGCGGGAACTCGGCACGAGCGATGGCGCGGGCCCTGCCGAGAATGCCGGCGGCCCGGCGGTTGCCCTGCTCGCCGCCGGTGTAGCGGGCGGCGTGCGCGATCACCAGGGCACAGCCTCGAGCGGCTGCCTCGGCCGCCGCCCACGCGACCGCGTGCAGTCCGGTCGGTGTGCCGTCGACGCCCACCACGACGGGAGCATCGGTCGCTGAAGGAGTCACGACGGCCTCCTCGGTGTCGCAGGCTCCGGCGGAGACGTCTGGAGCGCGGGCGGGCTCATGCGCGCGCCGACCTGCTCCCCCCAGCGGTAGGCGCGGTGCACCTCGCCGTCCAGCAGCGGGCCGGGCGTGCCCGCCACCCAGAAGCTCGTCGGCTCGTCGAGCAGCAGGAACCCGAGTCGGCGCAGCCGGGCGAGTGCGCGGTGCGCCGCCGAGCCCGGCAGCCGAGGATGGCGGACGCGGGTGTCGAAGGCCGCGGCGGAGACCACCCGTTGCGGCCGGTCCAGGTCCGCGAGCCGGATGCCGATCCGGTCCGGATCGTCGGCGGCCTGCGTCGCGGCGTCGCGGCGGCTATCGGGCCGGGTCATCCCGAACACGTGCGTCGGTCCGCCGACCACGAGCACACCCACGTCCGCCGGGACGGTGCGAGGAACTCGCGTGACGTCGCAGACGGTCACCGGCAGGTGGATCGAAAGTCCGTCGGCGACGGCTCGGGCGATGTCGCGGGTATTGTCGAACACCGACTCGTGAACGACGAGTGCGCGCATGTGATGCCTCCTTGATGGTGCCGGGCCCGGTCCCCCGGGCCCGGTGTGTGACGGCCTCGAGCGGGCCCCGTGGGTGCCGGCAGGACAGCCGGCGCCGTCACGGGAACTCGGGCCGGTTCACAGGGCCCATCGGTGGTCGCGCACGAACGGCAGCCGGGCCCAGCGGTCGCCGAGGCCCCAGTAACGGCCCGCCTGCGTCGCGGCGATCACGATGAGCGCGAGCGCGTAGATGACGTGGTAGTCGACCAACGGGTTCGTCGAGCCGGTCGCCGTGCCGTCCGCCGCGACGCGGGCGAACGGGAACTCCGCCAGCCACATGAGGGCAAGTACGACGGTTCCGGCGACGGCAGCGGGCCGCAGGGCGATCCCGGTGATCACGGCGACGCCGATGCCGAGCATCGCGAGCATGAAGAGCCAGTTCGTCCACCCCGCGCCGGCCCAGGTGTGGAACAGCGACTGCAGCGGACCGACGTCGACGGCGCCGAGGAAGCCCTTGGTCGGCGAGCCGCCGTGGATCCAGGCCTTGGCGGTGCCGGTCGCGTAGCCGAGGCCGAACGTCTTGTCCAGGAAGGCCCAGAGGAAGACGAAACCGACGCCGATCCGCAGCGCCGCCAACGCGATCGCTGCGCCGCGCGATGGTTCCGCGATCGTGCTGTGCGGCCGCTCGACCTTGACGACGGTCGTCGGGATGTCGTGGCCATGGGTGACGGTCATGTCCGACCCTCCTCGATTCGTGTGGTACGGAATGAGGATCGGTCGGAGGCCGGCGCGCGGGATGCGGCGCAAGGGCCCCTCCGGTTCCGCCGAAGTCACCGTCGTAGCGGGACCAAGTGCCCGGCACCTGGGGCTCTGCGGCGGTCGCAGCGCAGCCGCAGAGGGCTCGCGCACCCGGGACGCTGGGGGCGAGGCGGACGCTCGTCTGATCCGTGCATCCGTGGGAGTGGCGGACGTCGGCGGTGCGCGTCGTGGCACCTGGGCCGTAGGCCGTTTCCGGTCACGAGCGCGGCGCTGATTCCTCGTGTGGTCCGACTGTCGTCGACAGGTTCTGGCGTCGGTCCTGCCGAGCGGGCGACGTCGGGGTCGCGGGGATCGTCAGGGCGCCGCTCGTCGGATGTGGAGTTCGAGCGGCCGAGGGATGCCGAACGTGCTACTCGGCGGCTCGGCGGCGTTCGGCGTAGACCGCGGCCTCCGTGCGGCGCGAGAACCCCAACTTGTGCAATACGGACGACACATAGTTCTTCACCGTCTTCTCAGCCAGGTACATCTCCGCGCCGATCTGCCTGTTTGTGAGGCCGGAGGCGATGTAGTCGAGAATTCGGCGCTCCTGTGGAGAGAGTTCTGCGTAGCGCGGGTCCTCGGTCTTCTCGGGTTGCCTGAGTCGGTCGAGCACGCGGGCGGTCGCGTCCGGGTCGAGCAGCGAGCCGCCGGCCGCGACAGTGCGCACCGCGCCGACGAGGTCGCTACCGACGACCTGCTTGAGCAGGTACCCGGAGGCGCCTGCCATGATCGCGCCGAAGAGCGCCTGGTCATCGGAGTACGAGGTCAGCATCAGACACGCCGGCGGCGGCGACACGGAGGACCGGACTTCACGGCACACCGTCACGCCGTCGCCGTCGGGCAGCCGCACATCGAGGATCGCCACATCCGGACGAACGGCCGGAATACGGGACAGCGCCTGGGCCGTCGTGCCGGCCTCACCGACGACCTCGATGTCGCCTTCGGTCTCGAGAAGTTGGGCGATACCGCGCCGGACGATTTCGTGGTCGTCGAGCAGGAACACCGAGATGGCCACCGGACCCCCTGTGCTGAGCAGTTGAGATCACCGTATCGCCTCGACGTTTCACGGCGACCCGCTCGAGGGCCGACCGGATGGATCGGGCGGCGCGTCGCCACACTGCAGGTGCGGATGATGCCGATATATGCGGCATCTATATTCGGCATCATCGACTCCGTAGCCGTGAAAGGCGGGACCGGTCGACCGGCCGAGATTCGGGCGAACTCCTTCAACCCTGGAATGGTGCGCCGACGACTCGGTATGGTCGACGAGGTCGGATGGCTCGTGGTCGGCAGCTCGAAGGCCACTCGTCAAAGCGCAGCCCGCGGAGAGGAAGCGCTGGTGAAGGGCGTCGCGCGCGGACTCTCGACAGGTGGTGATCGCGATGGCCGAGCCTGAGGGCAGTAGTGGTGCCGGGTCGCGATCGACCAGGCACCCGCACTCCACCGGACACGACGCGAACCGCGAGTTCGCATTCGTCGACGTTCCGCGCCTCGAGCTGGACCAGCTGCTGGGGCAGCTGGTCGAGCGGGCGCAGGAGGTGATGGCCAGTCAGGGGCGGCTACGCGGTCTGCTACGTGCTCACCAGGCCGTCGGTTCGGATCTGGACCTGCCGGTCGTACTTCGGCGCATCGTGGAGGCGGCGCGGGAACTGGTCGGCGCGAACTACGCGGCCCTCGGCGTGATCGGCTCCGACGGGCACCTGATCGAGTTCATCCATTCCGGTATGCCCGACTCCGACGCAGCCGTCATCGGACACCTGCCACAGGGCAAGGGGCTCCTCGGTGCGCTCATCGACATACCCGAGCCGATCCGGCTTTCTCGCATCGCCGACGACGACCGCTCGTCCGGCTTCCCGCCCGGTCACCCCCCGATGGACAGCTTTCTCGGGGTGCCGATCCGGATCCGCGACGAGGTCTACGGCAACCTCTACCTGGCCGAGAGCACCCGTGGCGAGTTCACCGCCGAGGACCAGGAGCTCACGCTGACCCTGGCCGCGTCCGCCGCGGTCGCCATTGCCAACGCTCGCCTGTACGACATCGCCCGCGACCGTGGCAGGTGGCTGCGTGCGGCGGCCACCGTCACGAACTCCCTGCTCTTCCCGCCCGTGCCGACCGCGGCGGACGACCCTGCCCTGGAGAGGCCGCCGCAGGATCCCTGGACGTTGATCGCGAGCCTCTGCCGCAGCACCGCCAACGCGGACCTGGCGTCGATCTGGCTGCTGACCGAGGACGACGACCGCCTGCGCGCCGCAGTCAGGGTTGGTGCCGACGACCTGCCCGATCTCAACGTGTCCGCAGACACTCCGCTGTTCCGGGACGTGTTGCTCAACGGCACACCGTCACTGCTCACCTCACTCGAGGAGAGTGGGTCCGGTGTCAGCGCCACGGGCTTCGACGTGGGCCCGTTGATGATCCTCCCGTTGGCGGGTATCAACGCCCGTCGGGGCGTGGTGACCGTCGTGCGCCGTCGTGGTCGTCCCGTGTTCACCGCCGAGGACCTCGACATGGCCGCGGGGTTCACGAACCAGGCCGCGGTCGCGCTGGAGCTGGCCGACGCCCGAGCCGAGCAGCAGCGGGTGGCGCTGCTCGACGAGCGCGACCGCATCGCCGCAGACCTGCACGATCACATCATCCAGCAGCTGTTCGCCACCGGGCTCTCGCTGCACAGCGCGGCGGCCGGCATGCCGCCGGGGCGGTCGACCCAACGTGTCCTCGACGCGGTCCGAGATCTCGACGGGGTCATCGGCCAGATCCGTACCACGATCTTCGCTCTCAACCAGGCCGGGGTCGACGGGCCGGCCGGGCTGCGCGCTCGGATGCTGGACCTGGTGACCGAGCTGACCGCGGTGCTCGGGTTCGAGCCGGTGTTGCGGTTCGCGGGCCCGATCGAGACGGTCACCGACCCCGACCTGGCGCCCGATCTTCTCGCGGTGGCTCGCGAGGCCCTGACCAACGTCGCCCGTCATGCCCACGCCACGACGGCCGAGGTCGAGCTGACCGCGGCTGGTGGTGAGCTGGTCCTGCGGGTCTGCGACGACGGCGTCGGCATCTCCGCCGACGGTCGTCGAAGCGGGCTGCACAACATGCGCCGGCGCGCAGAGCAGCGCGGCGGCCGCTTCACCCTCGAGCAACGTGTCCCCCGGGGCACGGCGGTCACCTGGATCATCCCCCCGCGGTGACCTGATGTCGCCGCCGAGCACGATGAGCCGCTTTCGTGGTCGAGGGGAACCGACAAGGCTGTGCGTGCGGGCGGGAGAGAGGGCGAGCTCCATCGCTGAAGGACGACGTGCCCGCCAACCTGCTCAGCGGTGTCTCGGCCGAGCCGACGCGGTAGGCGAAGAGATCGTGTTCTGGACCGCCGCAGGCAGCACACTGGCTGCTGCGATCCGTCGGGCGGTCGTCGGTTTCCAGGTCGATCGCATCGACGCCGTCACGCGCACGGGCTGGACCGTCCTGGGGGTCGGCGAGGCCAACGAGGTCGTCGTGCCTGACAGGCTCCGCGAGCTGGCCGCGATCCAGCCGCTTCCATGGGTTGCCGGTCGCGACGGACATGTCATCTCGATACCGCTGCAGGTCCTCCAGGGGCGCCGGCTCCATCAGGCTGCGGAATCACTCCACCCCGAACCCTCCGGCGCGTGACGCACAATGCTCCCGGTTCCCTCGAGTGTGCGCGCCCGGGAAGTGGACTTCGCCGAGCAGGAGAACAGGCACGGCACCAACACCGAGATCACCCGGGAGAACGCGAGGCTCACCGCCGGGCCGAATCGGCGGCTGCTCGAGGGCCGCTCGAGGCTGCCTCCGGCCGTGCGTCGTCCGGTCGCCGACCCGCCCACCGGTAGGCCTCGTCGACACCCCACACGATGACCGGCATGGGAAGCAGGAGAAGTAGCGCCCAGCTCGGCAAGGCCGCGGTACCGAACACGGCCTGCAGCGGGGGGAGGTAGATCACCGCGGCCGCGAAGACGATCTCGAAGGCGATGCCGGCCAGCAGCAGGCGGTTGCTCAGCACGCCGATGCGCCACAGCGAGGTGCGGTCGGTGCGGGCGGCGAACGCGGTTCCGATCTGGCACGCCACGATCGCGGCGAAGCTGGCCGTGGTGGCCTGCAGGTAGGCCTCATGCAGTGCCGCACCCGGCCCGGTGTCGGTGCCCGGAGTCCAACCCGCGCGGTAGAGCACCAGCAGGAACAGGCCGAGGCCGAGGGCGGCGGAGACGACGCCCATGATTCCCCAGGCGCGCAGCAACATTCGCCGGTCGATCACCGCGTGCCCGCGCGAGCGGGGCGGACGGTCCATCAGACCCGGTTCGGCTTTCTCCCGGCCCAGAGCAAGGGCGGGCAGGGTCTCGGTGCCGAGGTCGACCGCGAGGATCTGCAGCACGGTCAGTGGCAACGGGACCAGGCCCCCGGACAGTGCGAAGACCAGGAACGGTACGACCTCCGGGATGGCGTGGGCGAAGATGTAGAGCACGAACTTGCGCACGTTGTCGAAGACGCGGCGGCCTTCTTCTACCCCCGCGACCACGGTGGCGAAGTTGTCGTCGGTGAGGATCATGGTGGCAGCCTCGCGAGCGACCTCGGTGCCCTCCCGTCCCATCGCGACCCCGATGTCGGAGTGGTGTAGTGCCGGCGCGTCATTGACGCCGTCCCCGGTCATCGCCACGGTCTGTCCGTCGGCGCGCAGGGCATCGGCGATGCGCAGCTTCGCCTCCGGCGCGGCCCGGGAGAACACGATCTCTCCCGTCTCGGCCAGGACCCGGTGCAGTTCGGGATCGGGCATGGCGTCGAGTTCGTCGCCCTCGACGACCCGGTCGGGGTGCAGGCCGACCCGACGCGCGATCTCGGCGGCGGTGCGGCCGTTGTCGCCGGTCACGACGTGCACCCGGATCCCGGCGGAGTGGCAGGCGGCGACAGCCGGGCCCACTTCGGGACGCGGCGGGTCGAGCAGCCCGACCAGACCGAGCAGCTCGAGTCCGGGGCCTTCGGCGACGTCGCGGGCCGGTGCGCTGTCCGCGGTCCATTCGCGTCGAGCGACCGCGAGGACGCGCAGACCCCGGCCGGCCATCTCGTCCACAGCGGCCTCCACCGCGGCGGTTCGGCCGAGGCCGAGGGAGCAACGGGGGATGAGCACCTCGGGTGCACCTTTGACGTGGATCCACGAGCCGACAGCAAGACCTTCGTCACGGACCTCGTCCCCGTGGAGATCGTCGAGCGTGGCCATGGTCCGGCGGCGGGCGTCGAAGGCGAACAGGGTCCGCCGGTCACGGTCGCGGGTGTCGACGCGGACATCGGCGCCTACATCGGCAGCCATCGCCAGCAGCGCCAACTCGGTCGGATCACCGGTCCCGGTCGCGGCGTCAGCGGTCGCGCAGCGCGCCACCGCGACAGCAAGCGCAGACCCCGCGACGGCGACGGGGTTCCCGGCACCGTCGCGCACGTCCTGCACCGTCATGCGCCCGACGGTCAGGGTGCCGGTCTTGTCGGTGCAGATCACGGTCGTCGACCCGAGGGTCTCCACCGCGGACAGCCGCTTGACCAAGGCGCCGCGTCGGGCCATCGCACGCACGCCACCGGCGAGGGCCAGCGTGATGGTGGGCAGCAGACCCTCGGGCACGTTGGCCACCAGCAGACCGACGGCGAAGATCGCCGCCTCGGTCCACGAGAGGCCGGCCACCACACCAAGTGGCAGGAACGCGATGCCGACCCCGACCGCGACCGCGGCGATCAGGTAGGCCACCCGACGGACCTGCCGCTCCAACGGGCTCTCGTCGGGCCCGCGGCGGCCCGTCAGTGCGGCGATGCGGCCGATCTCGGTGTGCCGGCCGGTAGCGTGAACGACCGCCTCCGCGGTTCCGGCGACACACGCGGTGCCGCTGAAGACGAGCACCGGGGAGTCGAGCTTGCGGTCGGCCGTGTCGGAGACCGCGGCGTCGCGGTCGACCGGGACCGACTCGCCGGTCAGCGCCGCGGCGTCGACCTGCAGCGCGCCGGACAGCAGCCGAGCATCGGCCGGAACCCGATCGCCCTCGGCGAGCAACACGACGTCGCCGGGAACGAGATCACCAGCCGCGACCTCGACGACGGTGCCGTCCCGGCGCACCCGCGACCGCGGGGGCAGGTAGCGACCGAGCGCCTCGACCGCCTTGCTCGCCTGGGTCTCCTGGACAAACGCGAACACCGCGTTGAGCGCGACCACGGCGAGAATTGCCCACGCCAGCTCGCGCGTCCCGGAGACGAACGCCAGGACCGCGGCGGCGAGCAGCAGCAGAGCCAGTGGATGGGTGAACTGGCGTAGCAGCGCTCGCGGCCAGTCCCGGTTCGAGCGCTGCTCGAGCAGGTTCGGGCCGTACCGGTCCAGGCGACGAGCGGCCTCAGCCGAGCCCAGCCCCGCCCGGGAAGAGCGCAGATCGCGCAAGAGCACCTCGACCGGCTCGCGGGGATCGGTGTCCTCCGCTGTCGCGGGCACATCGGCGGCCCGAGGTGTTGCGCCGCTCATTCGCGACCTCCAGACGATCAGCTTCGCACCAGACAACCCGCACTGCCCGGCTCCTGATCAGGGGTCCTTCGTCCCTTACCCACGGGCCACTGAGACGGCCACCGGCAGCAGCCACGAGCAGGACGAGACGGTTGCGCCGCCCGGTGGCGGGCTGAGACCGTGGCCCCCGTGTCCTCGCTCTGACGAGCCGCGCCGGCGATGGCCGCGGAACGGCATCTGGGATCGGGCTCACGTCGTTGTCTGTGTGGCTGGGCCTCAGGGTTGGTGGACCCGGCCCCGCAACCACGCGAGTTCACTTCTCATGCGTTCGTCACGAGGGTCGCGACGAGGACGTCGCCGAGCCAGCGCTCGTACTGGTCAGGGCTCCTGCCCAGCCCGATCTGCTCGCTGTAGAGCTCCGGGCGGGTGAGCGCCAGCAGTGTCACCGCGGTTTCCTGCGCATCGAACCGGGCCCGTCCGCCCGCCTTCGCCAGCATGCTGCGAGCCGTCCCCCGGCTTCGCTCGAGGCGTTGGGCGAAGACCTCGTCCCACGTGGCGGCGATGTCCGGGTCGAGCGGGGCCGATGCTCGGAGGATCTCCAGGACCGACGCGGCGCGGCCGTAGATCCGACGGGCGTTGCGCGCGATCAGTCGTAGCTGACGCACGGGATCGGGCTCACGAAGCTGCTCCTGCCACCAGTCCTGCTCGTCGACGTCGCCCGCGTAGTCGGCGCCGGTCATCGCACGCTCGACGACGCCTGCCAGCAGGGTCTTCTTGTTGGTGAAGGTCTTGTAGACGGTCGGCACGGCTACCCCGGCGGCCGCGGCGATGTCCTCGATGCGGGCACCGCCGTAACCGCGGCGCTCGAAGACCTCGCGCGCCGCCTCGAGGATTCGGGCCCTTGTCCGGGCGGCCTGCTCGGCACGGAGACCCGAAGCGCGGTTGACAGCCTTCGGCATCTGCGTACAGTACCGCGATACTCAGTATAGTAGAACTATACCATCGAGTCCGGAGGTGGCCGACGAGCTCGATCGTGGTGGCGGGCGGGAGCATCGGGGGGCTCGCGATCGCCCTGTTCGCGGCCCGGGCCGGACACGACGTCGTTCTGCTCGAGGCCGACGGACACGCGGCGCCCGCCCGGGTCGACGAGGTGTGGCACGGCTGGAAGCGGCGCGGTGTTCCCCAGTTCCGGCAGCTGCACGGGACGCAGGCGCTCGGTCGGTCGATCCTGGCGTCCAGGGCACCCGACGTCCTGGACCGGCTGCGCAGCGCCGGGGCCCACGACGTCGACCTGCTCGCGTCCCAGCCCGGCATCCGCTGCGGCGCGGGGATGGACGATCTCGTGCAGTTCCGGTGCCGGCGTCCGGTCTTCGAGTGGGTGCTACGCGCGGCCGTCGAGGCAGAGTCCAGGGTCGGTCTCCGGCGCGGAGTCGAGGTCACGGGTCTGCTCGTCACCGCGGGGCGCAGGCCGCGCGTCACCGGGGTCGCTACGACCGTTGGTGAGTTGTCGGCAGACCTGGTGGTCGACGCGACCGGCCGACGGTCCCGGGTGGCCGAGTGGTGCCTCCGCTCCGGCGCGGCGCCGCCGACGACCCGCACCGTCGACACCCGGCAGGTCTACTTCACGCAATGGTTCCACCGTGAAACCGGCTTCACGGGCAGTGATCCGATGTTGCGGGTCGAGCTGCCGTTCGCGACCCTCCTCGTCCTCCCGGTGGACGCGGGCTGGCTTTCGGCCACCTTCTTCGCACCGGCCCACGATCGGGGACTACGAGCCAGGCTGCACGGCACGGACGAGTTCCTCGGTGCCCTCCGTGCGGTGCCCTCCGTCCCGGACCGGATCGAGGACGCACGCCCGACCGGCAGAGTCCAGTTCATGGGCAACCTGGCCAATCAGCTTCGGCGTCCTTCCTCCCGGTTGCCTGCCGGTCTGCTCCCGGTCGCCGATGCCGCGGTCTGCACGAACCCGACATGGGGCCGTGGAGGTGCCCTGGCCCTGGCCCATGCCGACGCCCTGGTCGGGCTCCTCGACGTCGACGAGGAGCCCGCATCGCTGACCGCGGCCCTCACCGCCTGGACCGCCGAGAACCTCGAACCATGGTTCCGCGACACCGTCCTGCTGGACGCCGAGACGAACGCCCGTTGGGCAGGTGACCGGCCTGCCCCGTCGGCCGAGCGCCCGTTCAGCCACGCCGACGCGGTCAGGACGGCGCGGACCGACCCTGACCTGCACGTGGCCTACCTGCGGTACCGGAACCTGCTCGACACGCCGGCAGCGTTCTGGAGCAATCCGGAGATCGTCGACCGCGTGCGTGCGAGCGCCGTCGGCAGGACGACTGGCCTGCGGAGGGATGCACAGGCGTGCGAGCCTGGTCCGTGAGTGGCAACGGGCGGAGGCAGTGACGACATGGTGCACCGCGAAGAGGGCACGGTGACGGACGCCGTGGTCGTGGGCGTCGACGACTCACGCTCGGCTCGGCACGCCGCGGGGTGGGCGGCGGCGATCGCCGATGCCCGGGGTGCTCCCCTGCATCTGGTGCACGTCGGTGCCGAGGCCGCGCCGAGATGGCTGACGGAGCTGGCCGCGGAGCTGGGCGCACACGTGGACCTCGCGCCGGGGCCGGCATCGCCGGACGCCGTCGTCGATGCGCTGGTGGGGCGGGTCGGTACGGCCGACCTGTTGGTGCTCGGAAGCCATGGGGAAGGTAGCGCGGCGGGGCTGCTGGCCGGGACCGTCGCGGCCCGGCTCGCCGGAGGTACACCGTGTCCGCTGGCCGTCGTGCGCGGGTCGACACCTGACCAGCAGCCCCCGAGCGGTGGCCCGGTCGTCGTCGGGATCGACGACACCGAGACGGCCGGGACAGCTCTGGACCTCGCCGCAGCTCTCGCGAGCGACCTCGCGGCGCCACTGGTGGTGGTGC
>Ga0182736_1002831_pt1 | contig 12450 bp, 15 predicted proteins | sample eDN5th30CKraftBY_FD_128882 | JGI IMG/M metagenome (GOLD analysis project Ga0182736, IMG submission 128882) | Enriched backyard soil microbial communities from Emeryville, California, USA - eDNA 5th pass 30_C Kraft BY (version 2) (version 2) | ecosystem: Environmental > Terrestrial > Soil >...
CCCGGAGTTCTGAGCCCGGAGTTCCGAGCCCGGAGTTCCGAGCCCGGCCGGGGTGCCGGGACCGTGCGTCGCCGTTCCGCGCGTGGAGGTCATTGGGCCGGGGCGGGCGCCCGCTCGGCGAGCAGGCGCACCGCCAGGGCACCGAGCACCCCGCCCATGACCCAGCGCTGCACCCGGACCCAGGACGGGCGCCGCCCGAGAACCCGGGCGAGCGTCGCCGCCGAGCACACGATCAGCGCGTTCACCGTCAGTGCGACGACGATCTGCACCGCGCCCAGCGCCAGGCTCTGCTCCCAGACCGGCGCGCCGGCCGGGTCGACGAACTGCGGCAGCAGCGCGACGTAGAGCACGGCGATCTTGGGGTTGAGCAGGTTCGTCGTCAGACCCGCCGTGAACAGCCGCCACGGCGGGTCGACGGGCAGGTCGCGGGCCTCGAACACGCCGCGCCCACCCGCCCGCAGCGTCCGCACGGCCAGGTACAGCAGGTAGCCGGCGCCGGCGATCTTGAGCGCGAGGTAGGCCGCGGGGACCGCCGCGAACACCGAGGCGATCCCCGCCGACGCCGCGGCCAGATAGACGCCGAAACCCGCCGCGACCCCGAGCAGCGACACCAGCCCCGCGCGCCTGCCCTGCGTGATGCTGCGCGAGACCAGGTAGAGCATGTTCGGGCCAGGGGTGAGGACGAGTCCGAGTGCCACCGTCGCGATGCCCGCGGCCGCCGCCGCACCGATCACCATGAGCCCCAGTCGACCCCGGCCCGTTCCGGTCGCCGATGGCCGATCCGGAGAAAGTGGCCGTCCGGCGATGAGATCCGGACCGCCGCGTCGTCAACACCGGCGACCGCCACCGCATCCCCGGGAGGACCTCATGACCGCCACCGCCATCGCCCCCGCCGCCACCACCGGCCGCGTCGCCAACCGTGCACTGTGGACGGTGCAGATCGTCGTCGGACTCTTCCTCGTCGTCGGCTCCGCGGCGCCGAAGCTGTTCGGCCAGGAGTACGCCGTCGCGATGTTCGAGGCCATGGGCAGCGGCCAGTGGCTGCGCTACGTCGTCGGCGTCCTGGAACTCGCCGGCGGCGTCGGGCTCCTGCTCGCACCGATCGCGGCGGCGGCCGCCACCGGGCTCGTCGCCCTCATGATCGGGGCGATGATCACGCAGGTCTTCGTGCTGCACAACCCGGCCGACGTCGTCACGCCGATCCTGATCGGCGCGCTGACGGTCGTCGTCGCCGTCGCGCGGCGGCACCGGCTCGCGGCCTTCGTGCGTGGTCTGCGCCGTTGAGCGCGACGACACCCGTACGGTCCGCCGGTGCGCCGGCGGACCGTCACCGCCTGCGGACCGACCACTCCCATTTCTTGCCGACGACGTTCGACGCCCGACCGCCCATGTCCTCGCCCACGATCGATCCCTTGTAGACGGCGTAGCCGCTGTTGAACGTCAACGTGACCGAGGCGCCCGACTGGCGCCAGGTGTCGCCCGCCTTGTCGAAGGTACCGGTCGGGCTCGTGTACGCCAGCCGCGACCCGGCCTTGAACCGGAAGACGTAGAAGCGGCCGTCGGAGTCGGTGCCCGACCACGTGGTGCCCTCCAGCGGCGGGGTGAGGGGCGCGTCGGCCCGCTCGGCGACGGCCTGCCCCGACACGGTGTACGTGCAGCCGGTGAGCGTCAGGAGCGCGACGGCGAGCGTCGCGCACAGCGTCCGTGCCCTCGCCCGCCCCACACCGACCGCCTTCCCGGAATTTCGGTCATGCTTGCCCGGAGACGCGCTGCGGCGCAACCGGACCAGGACCGTGATCCCGGCGGCGGCAGGGGATCCGGGAGGATCATGTCATGCGGATCACACTGCTGGCGGTGGGCTCGCGCGGGGACGTGGAGCCGTTCGTCGTGCTCGGGGTCCGGCTTCGGCGCGCGGGGCACGGTGTCCGGTTCGCCACGCACGACGAGTTCGCCAGCACCGTCGGAGCCGCGGGCCTCGAGTTCGCGACGTTGCCCGGCAACCCGCGCGCCGTCCTCGCGAGCCCCGAGGGGAAGCGGATGCTCGCCACACGCAACCCCGTCGCCCTCACCCGGCGGATGGCCGCCATCGTCGGCCCCGCGCTCGACGAGGCCTACCCCGCCGCCGTCGACGCCTGTCGCGACGCCGACCTCGTCGTGTACGCGACGCTCGCCGCGATCGGGCCGAACGTCGCCGACCTCTACGGCGTCCCGGCCGTCGCCGCGCACCTGCAGCCGCAGACCCCGACGCGCGCCTTCGGCCCGACGGGCTCCCCCGGCGTGCGCGACGTCCCCGCGGCGCTGCGGCACGCCACGTGGGCGCTGGCCGACCGGCTGCTGTGGAAGGCCTTCCTCCCGACGATCGCCGCGCAGCGCCGGGCACAGGGCTCGCCCCCGCTGCCGCCGGGCCCGCCGTCGCACTGGCCTCCGGGTACCCGACCGCCGACGCTGTACGGCTTCTCGCGGGTCGTCGTCCCCGTGCCGCCGGACTGGCCGCCGGACGTGCACGTCACCGGCTACTGGATGGCGCCGCCCGATCCGCATCACGTCCCGCCGCGTGAGCTCGCCGCGTTCCTCGACGCCGGCCCGGCGCCCGTGTACATCGGGTTCGGCAGCATGCCCGACCGCGACGCCGGGCAGCTCGTGGACATCGCCCTCGCCGCGGCCCGCCGGGCCCGCACCCGGATGGTGCTGGCCGCCGGCTGGGCCGGGCTCGCCCCGGGTCACCCGTCCGACGACGTGCTCGTCGTGGGGGACGTCCCGCACCGCTGGCTGTTCGAGCGGGTCGCGGCCGTCGTGCACCACGGTGGCGCCGGCACCACCGCGGCCGGGCTGCGGGCGGGGCGCCCGAGCGTCGTCGTCCCCTTCTTCTCCGACCAGTTCTTCTGGGGCCGTCGCGTCGCGGCGCTGGGCGCCGGACCGCCGCCGATCGCCCGCGAGAAGCTGACCGCCGCGGCGCTGACCGAGGCCCTGCGGGCCGCACTGCAGCCCGGGCCCGCCGCCGCGGCCGCCGCCGTCGGCGCGCGCATCGCCGACGAGGACGGGCCCGCGTGCGCGGTCGCCGTGCTGGAGCGGATCGGCGGCCGGGCATGATGGGCACGTGGCGCAACGAGCGCGGTCGGCCGCGCGGCGACGAACCCTTCTCGTCATCCTCGCCGTCGCCCTCGCGGGCGTCGCGTGGCTGGTGAAGATCGCGATCGAGGCCGCGCTCGGCGACGGCAGCATCATCGACCTCGGGGTCCTGCAGCTGCGGCTGTTCTACAACACCGGGGTCTCGTTCAGCCTCGGCTCGTCGCTGCCGACCTGGGTCGTGATCCTCGTGACCGGCGCGATCACGCTGGCCATCGCCGGCTATGCCTGGGTCGCGGCGGCCGACGTCAGCCTGCTCGGGCTGATCGGGCTCGCGGCCGTGGTCGCGGGCGCGGCGACGAACCTGGTCAACCGCGCCGTCGAGGGCGCCGTGGCCGACTACTTCCACACCGGCTGGTTCGCGACGTTCAACCTCCCGGACACCTACATCACCCTCGGTGTCGTCTGCATCGCGATCTCGGTGATCTTCCCCGGCCCCGCCCGCCCGGAGCCGTCCGCCGCGGCGGTCACGCAGGACGCCACGGCGCCCGACGGCGACGACGCCGAGCACCGCAGTCGCGGCGAGGGCTGAGCGCGTCGAGCGGGTCCCAGGGTCAGGACCTGGCTGTGGGCGTGGCTGCGGCGCGCCCGGGCCGCAGCCCCCGGCGGCCCGCGACGAGCAGGACGACGCCCTCGCCGATCATCTGGATGCCCAGCAGGATGCCGAGCAGGGTGAGCGTCGCGACCGCGAAGTTCAGCAGCACGACCAGCCCCATGACCAGCGACACGACCCCGACGAGGCCGAGCACGATCCGGTGTTCCTTCAGCTGGACGGCGAGCACGATCCGCACCGCGCCCACGACGAGGAACATCGCCCCGGCGAGCAGGGTGAACGTCGCCGCCCCGACAACGGGGTTGCGCAGCACGACGATGCCGAGCACGGCGAGGACGGCGCCGCCGAGCAGGGCCGACCAGAACACCGCCGACGACTCCCGGCGCAGCACGCCCCGCACGATCAGCAGCACGCCGGCGGCGAGGATCGTCCATCCGATGAGGACGATCGACAGCAGGGTGGCGGCGACGGCGTTGCTCAGCAGGAACGCCCCACCCACGACGAGCACCACGGCGAGCGCGATCTCCCAGCCGCGGTGGCGGGTAGAGGGGTCGTCCATGTGCGCACGCACCTCCGCTCGGGCCGAGTCCCGAGCATGCCCGGGACTCGTCCACAAGGGAAGGCCCGTCGGAGCTCCCACGAGGACACCGCACCCGGCAGACGGGCTCCGGCCGCGCCGGCGTCATGGCATCAGCGGGTCGCGGCGGGGAGCCGGCCCTGCGTCGTCGCGCTCCGGATCGCCGGGACCGCGGCCGGATCGAGCAGCCCGATCGACGCGGCGTGCTCGGCGATCTGCGTGCTGTCGTCCACCGCCAGCATCGGCACGCCGCGTGCGCTGACCTCCCGCGCCAGCGCGCGGACCTGTGCGTCGCGCCGCGGGTTGCGCCCCGGCGGGCGGCGCACGTAGACCGCCCGGATCCGGTCCGGGTGCGCCTGGGCCAGGTCCGCGTAGATTTCGGGGTCGAGCTGGCCGGTGTCGCCGACGAGGACCAGCGCGAGCGCCGGGTGCTCGTCGAGGATCCGGGTGATCAGCGAGGTCTTGTGCTCACGGGCACCGATCCGGAACAGCGTGCCGCGCCCCGGACCCCAGTCGGTGAGCAGCAGCGGGCCGAGCGGGAACGCGCGCAGCCCGATGAACTCCAGCAGCGTGCCGTGCAGGTTCCACGGGCTGGTCGAGACGTAGAAGACCGGCCTGCACACCTCCGGTGACGACACGAGCGCCCGGTAGAGCGCGGCCGCCCCGGGCAGCGGGGCGCGGTCCGCGGTCTCGGTCAGCAGCGTCGCCCGGAGGAACTCCAGCCCGCGCGTCAGGCCCGTCTCGAGGATCGTGTCGTCGACGTCGCTGACCAGCCCGACGTCGGCACGCGGGTCGACGACCAGGACCTGCGCGGTCGCGGTCGCGCCGTCCGCCAGGGTCAGGTCGGCCTCCTGCCAGCCGGGCTCCAGCCCGGGACGGTCGACGACGGCGTCGACGTAGCCCTCGTCGTCCGCCCGGACCCGGGCGACCCCGCCGGGCGTGCGGATCGCCACCTGCGCGCGCGGGATCTCCACGGTGAAGAACCGGCTCAGGCTCGCGCGCAGCACCTGCCGGCGCGACCGCGGACCGGGCACGGCCTCGTCGACGATGCCGGCGTCGGGATGCCCCATCACCACGCGCGCGCCGAACCGCACCCGCTCGACCGACCCGTGGCCGATGAACGGCAGGACCAGCGGCCGGCGCCGCCCGCGGACCCGCACGACGACCAGGACGACCCGGCCCACCACGCCGTCCGCCGCGGCGGCCAGGCCGACGAGGGCGGCCCTCACCCGGGTGCGCGTCACGCGCCAAGCGTGTCGTGAGGACGGTCGGACCGCCACTCCGACCCGCCGACGGGCGGCGACCCGCTCCGCCGAGCAACCCTGACGAGTACTTGACGATAGTAGAAAATACGCAATAGCGTGCCCCGGACCACAGTCAGGTTGCGCACACGTCGCACCACGTGCCGGAGGAACCGACATGCCGATCCCGCAGACCGTGACCACCATGGAAGCCTGCATGACCCTGCGCGCGGGCAACGAGGCCGACTTCTGGGCGACGCAGGAGCGCATGGGGCCCGTCGTCGCGTCGCAGCCCGGCTTCCTGGCCGTCATCGGCGGCCCGATCGCCCGTTCCCCGTGGATGTACTTCTCGGGCAAGTGGGAGACGCCGGACCTCATGGACGCCTGGTACCGCAGCCCCGACCACGGGCCCGTCATGAAGGGCGCCTACGACACCTGGTTCGACGCCTTCTACATCCGCAAGTGGCGGCGTCCCGCCGAGGGCGAGGAGCTGACCGGCCCGCTGTTCCTCGAGACCAGCCTGGTGCCGGCCGACGCACTGCCGCAGGAGCGCGTCGACGCGCTCGTCACGACGCTCACGGCCGCACTGCCCGGCTACGGGACGATGCCCTACGAGACCCTGCCCGGCACGTTCGAGGCGCAGCCGTTCCAGTTCATCGGCCCCGTCGAGGAGTTCCCGCAGCAGGCGCCGGTGCGCTACCAGCTCAACACCCACTGGGCCACGCCGGCGCAGCTGGAGAAGTGGCTGGCCGGGCCCGAGATGGCCGAGCTGGCCACGCTGGGCACCGTGACCAACGAGGTCGGCGTCCAGATTCACCACGAGCCGGGCGAGCGCCGGGCACTCAACGCCGACGGTTCCGCGCGGGGCTGGCTGCGCGAGGGCGCCACGCTCTGAGGCGGGGCGCGGGCCGGCCCGGCGCGCTACTCCGCGTCGACGCCGCGAGCCGTGCCGAACCGGCGCTGGTAGGCCGCCGGGCTGATCGAGAGCTTCCTGGCGAAGGCCCGCCGCATGCTCTCGTAGCTGGGGAAACCTGCGCGGGCCGCGGCCTGGGTCGCGGTGTGCCCCTGGTCGAGGAGCGCCCTCGCCATGTCGAACCGGATGCTCTCCACGTACCGGGCCGGCGTCGTGGCCAGCTCGTCGTGGAAGAGCCTCGACAGCTGCCGGGTGCTGACGTTGAGGTGCCCCGCGAGGTCACCGAGGGAGTGCCGGCCCTGCGGGTTCGCCGTGACCAGGTCGGTGACCGTGCGCAGGTCGGGCGACCGCGGCGGCGGTCCCTGCAGCGGGGCGGAGAACTGCGACTGCCCGCCCGACCGCTGCATGTAGACCACCAGGGCGCGGGCGACGTCACGGGCGAGGTCGGCGCCGTGGTCCTCCTCGACGAGCGCCAGCGCCAGGTCGATCCCGGCCGTCACCCCCGCCGAGGTGTAGGTGGAGCCGTCGCGGACATGGATCGCGTCGGGTTCGACGCGGCACGTCGGGTACCGGGTGGCGAGCTCGTGCGTCACCTTCCAGTGGGTGGTCGCGCGCTTGCCGTCGAGCAGGCCCGCGGCGGCGAGGATGAACGCGCCCGTGCAGATCGACCCGACGCGGCGGGCACCGGCCGCGGGCACCCGGGCGGCGTCGGCGAGCTCCGGAGGCACGGACGTCCGGACGTGCAGCCCCGACCCGGCGACGAGGTACGTGTCCGGGGCCGGCTCGTCGGCGACGGCCCCGTCGACCGCGACCGTGACACCGAGGTTCGACCTGACGTCCTCGCCGGTCGGTGACACCAGCACGATCCGGTAGTCCGCGCCGAACCGGTTCGCCTCCGTGAACACCTCGGCCGGCCCCGCGACGTCCAGCAGCGTCACCCCCTCGTACACGAGGAACGCGATGCGTCGTGGGGCCGAGGGGTGCACGGCCCGATCTCACAGCGGCCGACCCCCGCGAGGCAAATGATCCCGGCACGCGACGTCCGCCGCGGCGGGTCCCGCCGCCGCCCGCTGTCCGGATCCGAGGGGTTCCTGGCCCGACGAGAGCGGCGCCGGGGGCGGGTCGATCGGCAGCATCGAGTGCGCAGGAGCTGTCGACGACCATCAGCGGAGGAAGCACGTCATGTCGGAGGTCATCGCGGGCGTGGCCGTGCCCGGGACGGAAGCGGCCGACGAGGCGACCCGCCTCGTGCGGGAGACCACCAGCCCGCTCGTCTACCACCATTCCCGTCGCGTGTTCCTCTTCGGCGGACTGCACGCCAGGCGGCTCGGCGTCGAACCCGACCCCGAGCTGCTGTATGTGGCCGCCCTGTTCCACGACACGGGTCTCACCAGGCCGTTCTCCGACGTGGAGCAGCGGTTCGAGGTCGACGGCGCCGACCACGCCCGCGCGTTCCTGCGCGCCCACGGCTTCTCCCCCGCGGCTGCCGAGACCGTGTGGACCGCGATCGCACTGCACACGACGCCGGGAATCCCCCCGCGCATGGGGCCGGAGGTCGCCACCACCTACCTGGGCGTCCTCACCGACGTTCTCGGCGTCGGCCTCGACGAGCTCCCCTCCGACGACGTGGCGGAGATCCTCGCCGTCCACCCCCGGGGGGACTTCAAGAACGAGTTCCTCCGCGCCTACGCCGAGGGGCTCGAGCACCGTCCGGAGACCACGAACGGCACCGTGAACTCCGACGTCCTCGAGCACTTCGTCCCGGGCTTCACCCGGACCACCACCGTCGAGCGCATCCTCGGCTCGCCCTGGCCGAGCTGATCCGGCCCGTCCCCGAAAGGAAGATCGACATGCACGCCATCACGGTTCGCGACCGGACCGCCGGTGTCGACGGCCTCACCCTCGCCGAGCTGCCGCACCCGCACGCCGCCGAGAACGACGTCGTCGTGCGGGTCCACGCCGCCGGCTTCACCCCCGGCGAGCTCGACTGGCCCGCCACCTGGACCGACCGCGCCGGTCGCGACCGCACGCCCAGCGTCCCGGGACACGAACTGTCCGGCGTCGTCGTCGAGCTCGGCTACGGCACCACCGGCCTCACCGTCGGGCAACGGGTGTTCGGGCTGACCGACTGGGCGCGCAACGGCACCCTGGCCGAGTACACCGCCGTGGAGGCCCGCAACCTCGCCCCGCTCCCCGCCGACATCGACCACACGGTGGCGGCCGCGCTGCCGATCTCGGGCCTGACCGCGTGGCAGGCACTCTTCGTCCACGGCGGACTCACCGCCGGGCGGACCGTGCTGATCCACGGCGCGGCCGGCGGCGTCGGGTCCATCGCCGTCCAGCTCGCGCGGGAGGCCGGCGCCCGGGTGATCGGGACCGGCCGGGCCGCCGACCGCGAGCCGGCGCGCGAGCTCGGCGCCCACGCGTTCCTCGACCTGGACGCCGACGCGCTGGAGGACGCCGGTCAGGTCGACGTCGTGCTCGACGTGATCGGTGGCGAGATCCTCGCGCGGTCGACCGCGCTCGTGCGCCCCGGTGGCACGCTCGTGACGATCGCGGAACCGCCCACGGCGCACCCCGAGGGCGGCCGTGCGGTCTTCTTCGTGGTCGAACCCGACCGGGCGCAGCTCGCGGACCTGGCCCTGCGGGTCCGTGACGGGCGGCTGCGACCCGTCGTCGGCGACGTCCGCCCGCTCGCGGAGGCACCCGACGCCTTCGCCCGCCGTCGGCGCCGCGGCAAGACGATCATCGAGGTCGCCGGCGACAGCTCGTGAGGGTCGTCAGACCCAGAAGACCGCGATGCCGACGTTGAGCACGGCCAACCCACCGATCGCCCAGAACGCCGCCGGGCCGAGGGTCTTGCGGCGCCCGACGATGACGAGGGCCAGCAGCACCACCACCACGCCGAGCTTGACGGCGATCTTGGTGTTGTCGACGGGGAGGTCGAGCGCACCCTCCCGCAGTCCGACGAGCGCGACGCCCGTGACGAGCTGGGTGAGCGCGCCGTGCAGCATCCCGGTCGCGGGACGGCGGCGGCCCTCCACCGCCGGCTCCCGCAGCTGCGCGACGAAGGCACCGAGCAGCACCGCCAGACCGATGAAGTGCAGGAACAGCAACACGAGCCTGAGGAACTCCACGGCACTCACTCACTCTCACGGTCGATGTAACCAGGGCCCGCCGGTGCGCCGAGCCGGCGCCCCCTGCGCCCGAGATCGGACTTTTCGGACTCGTCCGGTAGGATACCAACGCCCTGTCGGGAACTTACGCGACGGCCCCCACGGACCCCTCCCGAGAAGATGCCGACACCATGTCGGTAACGTTGCCGACATGGTGTCGACAAGAGTGCTGCGACGTGACCGATGTTCCTGACCCTGCGAGAGCTCGCCTTCGCCCGCGGCCGTTTCGCCCTGATGGGCGCGGTCGTCGCGCTGATAGCGGTGCTGATGGTGCTGCTGTCCGGCCTGTCGGTGGGGCTGGTGAACGACGGCGTCTCCGGCCTGCAGAAGCTGCCGGTCACGTCCCTGGCCTTCGAACGCGGTGTCCCGACCGACTCGGCGTTCTCACGCAGCGTCGTCGACTCCGCGGCCGTCGCCCGGTGGGCGGAGCGCGACGGCGTCACGGACGCTGCACCGCTGGGGAACACACTGGTCAACGCCAAGTCCGACCGGGGCACGGAGATCGATCTCGCGCTGTTCGGGGTGCAGCCGGGCTCGTTCGTCGATCCTGACCCGGCTCAGGGCGCCCGGCTCGGCTCGGCTCCGCACGAGATCGTGGTGAGCGCGACCGCGATCGACGCGGGCCTGCGGCTCGGTGACACCGTCACCCTCGACCGCATCGGGACCGAGCTGACCGTCGTCGGCGTCCTGGACGGCCAGCACACCTTCGGCCACGTCGACGTCGGCTACGTGCCGCTGCGCACGTGGCAGGAGATCCGGGCCGGGGCCGGCCCCGGCGACCCGGTTCCCGCGCACGCCTACGACGAGATCACCGCCGTGGCCCTGCGCACCGCGCCGGGCACGGACCTCGCCGCGGGCGACGAGGCGGCCGGGACGGCGTCGATGACCCTGGAGGAGTCCTTCGGCGCCTCGCCCGGCTACACCGCCGAGACGGCGACCCTCGGGATGATCCAGGTGTTCCTGTACGCGATCTCGGCACTGGTCGTGGGCGCCTTCTTCACCGTCCTGGTCATCCAGCGCAAGCCCGAGATCGCGGTCCTGCGCGCGATGGGCGCCGCGACGGGCTACGTGCTGCGCGACAGCCTGCTGCAGTCGGCGGTCCTGCTCGTGGTCTCGACCGTCGTCGGTGTCGCCGCCGGCGTCGCGGCGGGGGCCGGGCTCTCGGCGACCCCCATGCCCTTCGCGCTCGACCTCGGCGCCGTCGGTGTCGCAGCACTCCTCCTGGTGGCGCTCGGCATGGTCGGAGCGGCCGTCGCGGTGCTGCGCGTCACCAGGGTCGACCCGCTCACCGCCCTGGGAGGCAACCGATGACCACCGGACTTCTGCTGGAACGTGTCACCCTGCGCCACGGCGACGGCGAGGACGAGACCGTCGCGCTCGACGACGTGTCGCTGCACGTCGAGCCGGGCGAGATCGTCGCGGTCGTCGGACCGTCCGGGGCGGGCAAGTCGAGCCTGCTCGCGGTCGCGGGCGGGCTCACGGTGCCCGACGCGGGCCGGGTCGTCGTCGACGGCGTCGACCTCGCCGGGCCGGAACGAGTGCGGGCGCGAATCCGCCGCACCCGCATCGGCTACGTCTTCCAGAGCAACAACCTGCTGCCCGCGCTGACCGCCGTCGACCAGGTGCGGCTGCCACTGACGTTCGGCCGGATCGAGAACCCGCGGGACCCGGTCGAGCTGCTCGCCGAGGTCGGCATGGACCACAAGAGCGGCCGCAGGCCGCATCAGCTCTCCGGCGGGGAACGCCAGCGCGTCGGGGTGGCCCGGGCGCTCGTCACCCGGCCCGGTGTGCTGCTCGTGGACGAGCCGACGTCCGCACTGGACCGCCGGCGCAGCCACGAGGTACTCGCCCTGCTCGCCCAGGAGACCCACGAGCACCACATGGCTACTGTTGTCGTCACGCACGATCACGACGTGCTGCGGCACTGCGACCGGGTGTTCGAGATGATCGACGGCAGGCTGACCGAGGAGCGGCCTGCCATGGCGTGACCGAGTGGTTCCACCCGGGAGGAGGATGACGTGCCCCGCATCCAGGCTCCCACCGTTGCCGAGCACCGCGAGCGGCAGCGGCGGGCGATCCTCGATGCGGCACGTGCCCTGCTGGCCGAGACCGGGCAGGCGCCGTCGCTGGCCGCCGTCGGCGCGCGGATCGGTCTCGCCAGGCCCAGCGTCTACCAGTACTTCCCCTCTCGCGAGGCGCTGCTCGAGGCCGTCGTCGCCGAGGTCTTTCCCGCGTGGACCCGGCACGTGCTCGATCGCGTGGCCGCCGCCGGCACCCCCGCGGAGCGGGTCTGGGCCTACGTCGAGGCGAACGTCGAGCTCTTCACCGGGCCCGAGCAGGCGATCGCGAAGGCCCTGCGCACCCTGATCGACCCGGCCGTGCTGCACGCCCACAGCGCGCAGCTCCACACCCAGCTCCGCGAGCCCCTCATCGACGCGCTGCGCGGGCTCGACGAGGCGGACCCCGAGCGGATGGCCGAGCTGATCAACGCCGCGGTCCTGCGCGCCTCCCAGGACCTCGCCCCGCACGACGCCGCCGCGGCGCTGGCGCTCCTCGGTCGTCTGCTGCGCCCCTACCTCCGGGCCCGCGAGGTCGCCACGCGGTCGTGACCGCGCCGGGCCACGGGCTCCCCGCCGACCGGCGAGGCCGCGAGAATGCGGGCATGGGGCTGCGGTTCACCACGCGCACGTCGGACTCGCCGTGGGTCGACGCGGTGTGGACGTGCACCAGCGATCAGGTCGGCGAGATGACCTCGGTCGCGGCGCCCCGATGGGGGCTGGTCTTCTGGGAGTGCGACGGCCGGGCCCATGCCGGGGTGACCGGTCCGGAGACCGCGACCGGCAGCGCGCCGGTCCCCGAGGGCG
>Ga0182736_1002832_pt1 | contig 12448 bp, 13 predicted proteins | sample eDN5th30CKraftBY_FD_128882 | JGI IMG/M metagenome (GOLD analysis project Ga0182736, IMG submission 128882) | Enriched backyard soil microbial communities from Emeryville, California, USA - eDNA 5th pass 30_C Kraft BY (version 2) (version 2) | ecosystem: Environmental > Terrestrial > Soil >...
CACCTTCACGTCGCTCTCGCCGAGATGGGCGAATTCGCTGGCGCCGGTCAGCGGGTCCTTGCGCCGCGCGATGTTGAGTTCGCGCGCCTTGCGCGTCTCGGCGACTTTCTTCTGGACCACGCCCTGCACGATGGCCTCGGCCGCGCCGCCCGCTTTCTCGATCTCCTGGAACAGCGCCCAGGCGGTCTGGGCGAGCTGCGTCGTCAGCGCCTCGATGCCGCCCGAACCGGCGGCCGGATCGGCGACGCGGTAGAGGTTGGATTCCTCGATGAGAATGAGCTGCTGGTTGCGCGCGACCCGTCGGGCAAAGGCGTCGGGCAGGCCGCGCGCGGCGGTGAACGGGAGCACGGTGATCGCATCGGCGCCGCCCAGTCCGGCCGCCGTCACGGCGATCGTGGTGCGCAACATGTTCACGTAAGGATCGCGTTGCGTCATCATGCGCCACGCCGTTTCCGCCGACACGAAGGCCGGCTTCGGCGCAAGCCCGCTGGCCTCCTCGACGCGCGCCCACAGTTTCCGCAGGGCGCGGAATTTGGCGATGGTCATGAATTCGTCGGCGTCGGCGGCGAGTCGGAAGAAGATCAGTTCGCGCGCGCGCTCCAGCGGCACGCCACTGTCGGCGAACATGCGCAGGTAGGTCACGGCATTGCCGAGCGCGAAGGCCAGTTCCTGCGCCTCCGAACCGCCGGCGGCATGGACGGCGCGGCCATCGGCCACCGCGAAGGGACCCTTGAAGCCCTGCGCCGCAAGATCGGCGGCGAAGCCGGCCAGCAGCTTTGCGGTCTCGGTCCACGGGCGGGGCGCCGCGCCGTTGCGCGCCATCAGGCCGAGCGGATCGTGGCCGAACCGGATCTGCGTCTGCGCCGGATCGATGCCGCGCGCCTTGACGACCTTGGCGAGGTTAAGCCCGGCTTCCTTTTCCTGCGCGCTGAAGTCGGTTTCGATCGCGGCGGCGTCGAGCCAGACATTGTCGAGGGCGCGCGCGATGACCGGCTCCGACCCGCCGAGGCCGTAGCCGTAGGCGCCGATCGAGCCGGCGAACACCAGCGCCAGCCCGGTCGCACCGTTTTCGAGGTCGATGAGCGCCTGCTTGTTGGCTTCGCCGGCGTCCGGATGATCGGCGCGCTGCAGCACGGCCCAGGGCTGGCCGGCGGCCGGACCGGCGACGGCATGGGCGCCTTTGGCCGGCGGATAAAGCGGCTCGATGCGCAGGCCGTCATAGCTCTGGCTCACCAGCCGCTTGTCGAAGGCGGCGCCCTTGAGCGCGCTGTCGACCAGTCGGCGCCATTCGGCGTGGTCGGTGGACGGGAATTCGGCCGCTAGGACAAGAGGTTCGGTCATAGGTCAAAAATGCCACAAGCGCGCGCGCCGCGGTACCCCTCGCAGCGCAATTCGGACGTTCTTACGGGGATGGCTCCAGCCGCTCGATGCCGGACGTGTCGAGGCCGGCCAGCGCCTCCCGCACCTTCCGGCCGGCGATCACGCGGTCCGGCGCGATCTCGGCCAGCGGCGCCAGCACGAAGGCGCGCTCGAACAGGTACGGGTGCGGCAGCGTCAGGCCGAGTTCGTCCATCGCGACGTCGTCGTAAGCGAGAATATCAATGTCGGCGGTGCGCGGCCCCCAGCGCTTCTCGTGTGCCCGGTCGCGGCCGAGGCTCAGTTCGACGCGTTGCGCGCGCGCCAGCAGATCGCGCGGGGCAAGGGCGGTTTCGACGGCGATGCAGAGATTGACGAAAGGCGCCTGGTATTTGAGACCCCATGGCGGCGTCAGATAGTCGGCGGAGCGCGCCGTCAGCCGCACGGCGATACCGTCGCACAACAGGGCGACCGCGCGGTCGAGAATGGCGCGGCTGTTGCCGACATTGCCGCCCAGCGCCAGCAGCGCTTCGCTCATGATCCGGATGGGGCGCGATGGCGCCGCACGGTGACGCCGACGTCGTTGAAGGTGGCGGCGATCGGCGCATGCGGCTTGTGAATGGTGACCGACACCGACTGCACCCGGGCAAAGGTGGCGAGGATCGCATCCGCGACCTTGCCGGCGACCGCCTCGATCAGCCGGAAGCGCTGGTTGCAGAACGCATCGCGGGCGCACTCGGCGACCTTGTCGTAGGACACCGTGTCGGCGACCTTGTCGGACCGCGCCGCGTCGCTCAGGTCGATGTCGAGATCGAGATCGATGGAAAAGGTCTGCCCGAACTTGGCCTCATGCGGCATGACGCCGTGATAGGCGTGCAGCGCCAGCCCGGTAATGAAGATGCGGTCGCTCATGTCACGGCCTTCATGTCACGGGCCTTTTGCGCGGTCGATGGCGGCGGTCACCCGAAGCGCCTGGACGGTGTCCCGGACGTCGTGCACCCGCACGATCGCTGCGCCATTCTCTATCGCCTTGAGGTGGCTGGCAATCGAGCCGCCGATGCGTTCCAGCGGCGGCGCCGGGGCGACCGAGTCGATGAAGCGCTTGCGCGAGGCGCCGACCAGGATCGGCAGGCCGAAGCGCTTCAGTTCGCCGAAGCGGGCGAGGCAGACGATGCTCTGCTCCGGCGTCTTGCCAAAGCCGATGCCGGGGTCGAGCACGATCCGGTCGCGGGCGATGCCGGCGGCGTCGGCGATCGCCAGCGTGCGCGTGAAGAACGCGACCATGTCGGCGACGATATCGATCCCGGCGTCGGCGGCGTCGCGGTTGTGCATGACGATGACCGGGCAGCCGCGCGCGGCGACCAGCGGCGCCATGTCCGGGTCGCGCTGCAGTCCCCATACGTCGTTGACGATGGCGGCGCCCTGGTCGAGCGCCCAGGCGGCGACGCGCGCCTTCAGGGTATCGATGGAGACGGGTAGGCCGAGGCCGACCGCCGCCGGCAGCACCGGCGCCAGCCGCGCCTGTTCGTCTTCGGCGGTGACCGGCTTGGCGCCGCCGTAAGGCCGCGTCGATTCCGCGCCGATGTCGAGGATGTCGGCCCCCTGGGCCGCCATCGCTTCGGCATGGGCGATGGCCACCGCGGGGTCGAAAAAGTGACCGCCGTCGGAAAAGGAGTCCGGCGTGACATTGAGAATGCCCATCACCAGCGGCCGGCCAAGCGCCATCAGCCGCGCGAACGCGTCGGGCGCGGCGTCAGTCCGTTGGGAAATCATGCGGGCGGGCCCCATAACGGTCGCTTTGCGCGGTCGGGCAGGGGCTGTCAAGCCGAGGCGTGTCCAGGAACCGGCGGCGCCGGCGAGGCGACGAGCCCGGTTGAACGGTCAGTACGAAATCTTGATCGGCAGTTTCTTGGCGTGCTCGATCCAGCGGCTGACGACCTTCTCGGACGGCAGCAGGCGCACCATCGTGCGCTTCTTGTTGGCCTCGGCCATCGCATCGGCCAGCTTGGTGGCATTGCGGTACTTCAGTTCCTTGACGGTGCAGACGCCGGCGGCCAGCAGCAGTTCGGCGTATTCCTTGCTCACGCCCCGGATGCGGCGGCGGTCGCAGCCGTTGGCCCAGCACAGCCACTGCTGTTCGCTGAACTCGGTCTTGGCGGCCAGCTCCTTGCGTCCTTTCGGTGTGCGGGCGACCTCGAGCAGGCGCTCCGTGGAGCGGATTCCCACCGATTTCAGGGTCGCGGCGACGTCATCGTCGATCCCCTCGACATCGGTAATAGGATACGACATCCAACGCCCCCTCGAACTCAATCACGCGTGCCCGACGCGTCAGCAATAATGACTAGATGAACTGACTCAGACCCGGAATGGCGCCGACGATCTCGCCGATGGCGTCGTCGCCGGCCTTCTCGCGCACGAAGGCGATGGTTTCGCGCGTGACGCCCTGCACCTCGCCCATGCTGAGGCCGGCTGCCATCATCTTGGTGCCGGCGCCCATGAGCCCGCCCATGCCGAAGCCGCCGCCGGCCTCGGCCTGCTGCGCTTCCAGCACGGCTTGCGCGCCGGGCAGCCGGGCGATCAGCGCCTGCACCTTATCGGCGGGGCCTTCCTTGGTGAGGAAGTCGAGAATGATGCCGACGGATTTTTCCGCGGCGGTTCGATCGACGCCAACATTGGCGACGAGTCGCGCGATCAATTCGTCCATGGATCCCCTCGTAGCTCCGCACTGACGGGCGGGTTGATTTATATTGTACGGCACCGCTGACGATGACAAGCGCGTTACGTTGGCGCGCCATTTGTTTTTCGTATGCCCGCTTTCATTCTCGCGTTGTCCTGTCAAGCGAAATGACACGCGCCGACTCCGTAATTGATCGCGCGACAGCCACGTTACGCCCGCCGGATACAGCTAAAGTTGAATATTGAAACCGGCGGACGAATTGATGCCGCGATCCGTCTTCATGTGGCGGCGGGCGCGACTGCCGAAGACCGCGAAAGGTCTTCGACGGAAATTCACAGACCCGTCGGGGCGTGCTTAAGAAGCGGTTGTGCGGGCCGGTCAAACTTGATCGAGCGGCCCCGCCGGGACCGCTTTGCAGCCGCGGCCGGCATTGCTAGGTTGGCTGTCCCATCCAAGCGGCCTCTCACGAGCGGCCCCGACCACGAGAGAGCGACCATGAGCACACTCGACGCGGTGCTGAACCGCATCGACCAAGACATCGACCAGAGCGTCGAGCGGCTGTTTGCGCTGCTCCGCATTGCCTCGGTGTCGACCGATCCGGCCTTCAAGCAGCAATGCCAGGATGCGGCCGATCACATGGCCGCCGACCTCCGGTCCATCGGTTTCGACACCGAAGTACGGCCGACCGCCGGGCATCCGGTGGTGGTTGGCAAGGCCAATGGCGCGTCGGGCCCGCGCGTCCTGTTCTACGGTCACTACGACGTGCAGCCGGTCGATCCGCTGAACCTCTGGAAGACGCCGCCGTTCGAGCCGCGCATCGAGACGCTGCCGGACGGCCGCAAGATCATCGTCGCGCGCGGCGCCTGTGACGACAAAGGCCAGGCGATGACCTTCATCGAGGCGTGCCGCGCCTTCAAGGCGGTCACCGGCAAGCTGCCGCTGCCGATCACCACCATGATCGAAGGCGAGGAGGAGTGCGGCTCGAAGAACCTGTTCTCCTTCGTCCGGGACAATGCCGAGGAGTTCAAACTCGATCTGGCGCTGGTCTGCGATACGGCAATGTGGGACCAGAAGACGCCGGCCGTGACGACCTCGCTGCGCGGCCTGGTCTATGAAGACGTCAAGATCACCTGCGCGGATCGCGACCTGCACTCCGGCGTATTCGGCGGTGCGGCGCAGAATCCGATCCGGCTGCTGGCCAAGATCCTCGGCGCCATGTGGGACGACGATGGCCGCGTCACCATTCCCGGCTTCTATGACGGCGTGAAGGACCTGCCGGCCGACATCAAGGCCGATCTCAAGGCGCTCGACCTGACGCCGGAGAAGTTCCTCGGTCCGATCGGCCTGAAGACTTCGGCCGGCGAGAAGGACCGCATGCTGATCGAGCAGATCACCACGCGGCCGACCGCGGAGATCAACGGCATCATCGGCGGCTACACCGGCGAAGGCGCCAAGACCGTCATCCCCGGCGAAGCCTCGGCCAAGGTGTCGTTCCGGCTGGTCGGCGACCAGGACCCGCAGAAAATCCGCGACAACTTCCGCGCTTTCGTGCAGGCGCGGCTGCCGGCGGACTGCAAGGTCGAGTTCGGCAATTTCGGTCTGGCGGCGGCGCTGCAACTCTCGTTCGACAATCCGGCGCTGACCAAGGCGCGCACGGTGCTCGGCGACGAGTGGGGCAAGAAGGCGGTGGCCGTCGGCGCCGGCGGCTCGATCCCGATCGTCGCCGACTTCAAGACCGTGCTCGGCATGGATTCGCTGCTGGTCGGCTTTGCCCTCGACGACGACCGCGTGCATTCGCCGAACGAGAAGTTCGACCTGACCTGCTTCCACAAGGGCATCCGCTCCTGGGCGCGCATCCTGCACGCCCTGGCGGAATAGGGCCGTCTACTTCTTCAGCCGGTAACCGGTCTTGAAGATCCACCACACGGTGAACAGGCAGGCGCCGAGGAAAAAAAGCGTCATGCCCATGCTGACGACCGGGCTGACGTCGGCCACCTCGAAGAAGCTCCAGCGGAACCCGCTGACCAGATAGACCACCGGATTGAACAGCGTCACGGTCTGCCAGAACGGCGGCAGCACGTGGGTGGAATAGAAGGTGCCGCCGAGGAACGTCAGCGGCGTGATGACCAGCAGCGGGACGATCTGCAGGCTCTCGAAGCCGTCGGCCCAGATGCCGATGATGAAGCCGAGCAGGCTGAAGGTGATGGCGGTGAGCACCAGGAAGGCCAGCATCCAGAATGGATGCGCGATCGACAGCGGCACGAAGAGGAAAGAGGTCGCCAGCACGATCAGGCCGAGAATGATCGACTTGGTCGCGGCCGCGCCGACGTAACCGATGGCGATTTCCAGGCCCGACACCGGCGCCGACAGGATCTCGTAGATGGTGCCGGTGAAGCGCGGGAAATAGATGCCGAACGAGGCGTTCATCGTGCTCTGCGTCAGCAGCATCAGCATGATCAGGCCCGGCACGATGAAGGCGCCGTAGTCGATGCCCTCGATCTCGGTGATGCGCGAGCCGATGGCGGCGCCGAACACGACGAAATACAGCGAGGTCGACAGCACCGGCGAGACGATGCTCTGCCCGATGGTGCGCAGCGAGCGCGCCATTTCAAAGCGGTAGATAGCCCAGATGGCGTGAAAATTCATGACGCGCTTCCCGAACGGTCGCTCACCAGGCCGACGAAGATCTGCTCCAGCGAACTCTGGGTGGTGTGCAGGTCGCGGAAGCGGATGCCCGCCTCGCTCAGCGCGCCGAGCATGGCGGTGACGCCGGTGCGGTCAGCCTGCGTATCGTATGTGAAAACAAGTTCCGAGCCGTCGGCGGCGATCGAGAGGTTGTAGGCCGCAAGGCTCGCCGGCAGGGCGTCGAGCGGCTGCTGCAGATGCAGAACCAGCCGTTTCTGGCCGAGCTTGCGCATCAGTTCGGCCTTCTCCTCGACGAGAATGATTTCGCCTTTGCTGATCACGCCGATGCGGTCGGCCATGTCTTCGGCTTCTTCGATGTAGTGCGTCGTCAGGATGATGGTGACGCCGGAGGCGCGCAGGTCGCGCACCACCTGCCACATGTCCTTGCGCAGTTCGACATCGACGCCGGCGGTCGGCTCGTCGAGAAACAGGATCTGCGGTTCGTGCGACAGCGCCTTGGCGATCAGCACCCGGCGCTTCATGCCGCCGGACAGCGTCATGATCTTGTTGTCCTTCTTGTCCCACAGCGACAGCGACCGCAGGACTTTCTCAATATGAGCCGGATTGCGCGGCTTGCCGAACAGGCCGCGGCTGAAGGAAACGGTGTCCCACACCGTCTCGAAGGCGTCGGTGGTGAGTTCCTGCGGCACCAGCCCGATCAGCGAACGGGCGGCGCGAAAGCCGGTGGTTATGTCGTGACCATCGACGGTGACGGTGCCGTGCGACGGCGTCAGCAGACCGCAGATGATGCCGATGAGCGTGGTCTTGCCGGCGCCGTTGGGGCCGAGCAGGGCGAGAATCTCGCCGCGCTGGATGTCGAGATTGACGGACTTCAGCGCCTGAAACCCGGACGCGTAGACCTTCGACAGATTGTTGATGGAAATGATCGGTTGCATGAATGAATCGCGGAACGTGGCTGACACGCGCATATAGGCGGGTGCGGCGAGCCGCACCAGCCCCGGACCGGCGTTAATTCACCAATGCGGTGAGGTCGGTGAGTGTCCGCTTCGGCCGGAAATCGGAATACTCGTCCGGCATGCCGCTGCGGTTCACCCATACGGCGTCGAATCCGACCGAGACCGCCGCCATCACGTCCCATCGGTTCGACGATACGAAGGTGACGTCGGCCGGCGCGCAATGAAAATGCTCGGTAACGAGCGCGTAGACCTCGGGACGGGGTTTGAACATTTTCAGCCCGTCCACGGATATCACGGCGTCGAGATCGGCGCCGACCCCAGCATTGTCCACGGCGCCCTGCAACATGGCGGGTGAACCGTTGGAGAGGATGCCCGTCCGGTGCCCCTTCGCCTTCAGGCCGCGCAGCGCCGTGCGCGCATCGGGAAAAGCGTCGAGGCGGAAATAGGCGTCGAGCAGTTTCGGCTTCAGCGCCACCGGCACTGACGGCACGCGCGCCAGGGCGAAATCGAGCGCACGGCCGGTGAGGGTCCAGAAGTCGGCATAGTGGCCGGCCAGCGTCAGCGTCCAGGTGTATTCGAGCTGCTTGGTGCGCCAGATGTCGGACAGCCGATCGGCATCGGGGCCGGCCGCGTCGCGGTGGCGGCCGATCGCGGCGTGAACGTCGAACAGCGTGCCATAGGCATCGAAGATGAAGATCGCGGACACCAGTTGCTCCCGGCCAATAGCTATGCTTTCAAAGCGACGCCTTCGGGCAAACAATAACAGAAAAGCGGGGCAGGATATGGCGCCGGGACCGAGCCTACCGAAGACCTGGTCGTTCTACAAAGGCGACTGGCACGAGGGCAACATCCCCATCATGGGCGTGCACTCGCATGCCGCCTTCATGTCCTCGTCGGTGTTCGACGGCGCCCGCACCTTCGAAGGCGTGACGCCGGACCTCGACCTGCATTGCGCGCGCGTGAACGTGTCGGCCGCCGCCATGGGCCTCAAGCCGGTGGTGACGCCGGAGACCTGGGCCGGCCTCGCGCAGGACGGCATCAAACGCTTCGGCGAGGGCGCCGCGCTTTACGTCCGGCCGATGTACTGGGCCGAGAGCAGCGGCAAGCTGATGATCGCGCCCGATCCGGAGTCGACGCAGGCGTGCCTGACCATCTACGAGGCGCCGATGCGGCCGCCGGAGGGCTCGTCGGTGACGCTGTCGCCGTTCCGCAAGCCGAGCGGCGAGACCATGCCGACGCTCGCCAAGGCCGGCTGCCTGTATCCGAACAATGCGCGGGCGCTGGTCGAGGCGCAGTCGCGCGGCTTCGGCAGTTGCGTGATGCTCGACATGCTGGGCAACGTCACGGAACTGGCGACCGCCAACGTCTTCATGGCGCGCGACGGCGTCGTCTACACGCCGGCGCCGAACGGCACCTTCCTCAACGGCATCACGCGGCAGCGGGTCATCGGCCTGCTGCGTGGCGCCGGCGTCGCGGTGGTCGAGACGGCGCTGACCTATCGCGATCTCGAGACCGCCGACGAGATCTTCTCGTCGGGCAATTACTCCAAGGTGATGCCGATCAACCGCATCGAGCAGCGCTCGCTTCAGCCCGGGCCGTTCTACCGGCAGGCGCGCGAGCTGTACTGGGCTTTCGCTCACGCCTGATGCAAGCCGCCGCCGGCGTCAGCCCGTCATGCGCCGCGGCCGCGTGGCGGCGATGAAGCGCGGACGAAAAATATCGAGGAAGGCTTCTGTGGCGGGCGTCGGCTGCCGCTCCGCCAGCCGCACGATGCCGATCCGCCGGGTGATGGCCGGCCGCAGCCGCCGCACGGCAATGGGAAAGTCGCTGGCCGGCGGCAGCGCCGACGCCGGCACGATGGCGATGCCGAGTCCGCGTGCGATGAAATCGAACAGCGAGCCGAACTGGTTGATGATGATGCTGTGATCCAGCACGACGCCGCGCTCGCTGGCAAAGGCGTCCAGCGTGCGCCGCAGGCCGGAATGCGACGGCATCGAGATCATCGGCTCGGCGGCGATGTCCTTCAGCGTCGGCGTCGCAACCCGGCTGAGGCGGTGCCGGCGCGGCACCACCAGATAACAGGGCTCGTTGACGATCGATTCCGCGACGATGCCTTCGCTGAGACCGATGGCGCTGCCGATGCCGAAATCGGCGACGCCGCTGCGCACGTCTTCCTGTACGCCGCTCGCCAGCCCCTCCTTGATCTCGACATACATCTTCGGATGTTTGCGGCGGAACGCCACCAGCGCCGCCGGCAGCAGATGATGCGAGATCGACATCAGCGAGGCGATGATGATCTGGCCGCGCATTTCGCCATCGAGCGTGCGGGCCTTCTGGGTCTGTTGCTGCAGGTCGCCCAGCATCCGTTCCGCCGCCGGAATGAAGGCGCGGCCGGCTTCGGTCTGCGCCACGCTGCGGGTGCCGCGCGCGAAAAGCTTGACGCCGAGCATCGCCTCGCACTGCTGGATGATGCGGCTCAGCCCCGGCTGCGAGATGCGCAGATAGGAGGCGGCGGCGACGAAACTGCCGTAGCGCGCCAGCGCCACCACGGCGCGCAGATGCTTGGGCGACAGATTCGGAACGTCGTCGAGGGAAACCATGGTCCGCCTTCCAATGCAGAAATTGCATCAATAACCGTCATCCATATCACGTTGACATCGAACGGCCGCGGCTGTCAAAACCGCGGCAACGCTGCGCATCAACGGCAGCGAGGTCGAGGAAACGCCCGGGGAGAGTGACGCGCCATGATCGACGCTGCATCCGGCACGCCGTCCAACCGGCCGCCGCGCATTCTCGATGGCGTGCGCATTCTCGATCTGACGCGCTTTCTGTCCGGCCCGCAGGCCACACTGTTTCTCGCCGCGCTAGGCGCCGAAGTGATCCGCATCGACGAGCCGGCGACTGGCGATCCGACAGCGGGCGCGCCGCCGTTCTTCGGGCCGGAAGGCGTGTCGCTGAAGCGGCGAACCGCCGACGATCTCGGCATCGCCTATCTCAAGCGCTCGCGTGCCAAGAAGGCAATCACCCTCAATCTCAAGTCGGCCGAGGGCAAGGCGCTGTTCCTGCGGCTGGTCACGTCGGCCGACGTGCTGGTGGAGAATTTCCGCACCGGCGTCACCGAGCGCCTCGGCATCGATTACGCGCACCTGTGCAAGATCAATCCGCGGCTGATCCATTGCGCCATCACCGGCTACGGCAGCACCGGTCCGGACCGGCAGCTCAAAGCGTTCGACCTGATGGTGCAGGCGGCCTCCGGACTGATGAGCATCACCGGCGATCCGGACGGCGCGCCGTGCAAGACCGGTTCGCCGATGAGCGATGGCATCGCCGGCACCTTCGCCATGAGCGGGATTCTCGGCGCCCTGTATCAGCGCGAGCGCTCGGGCGCGGGTCAGTTCATCGACGTGTCGATGGTCGATTGTCTGATTTCTCTGATGCTCGACGAGCCGCTCGATTGCTATCAGCAGCTTGGGCTGCCGCTGCGCCAGGGCAACCGCATCATGCGCTTCTCGCCGTTCAACACCTATCCGACCGCCGACGGCGCGGTGGCGATCGGCGCCGCCAACGAGGCCGACTGGCGCGCGCTGCTCACCGTCATGGGGCGCGACGATCTCGTGGCGGATGCCGACTACATGAACAGCGGCTGGCGCATCGCCAACAACGCCGCGGTCGATGCGGTGGTCGAGGGCTGGACCCGCCCGCGCGCCACCGCCGCCATCGTCGACGAACTCGGCGCCCGCGAAATCCCGTGCAGCCCGATCCGCGATATCGGCGGCGTCGCCGCGTGGCCGCATCTGGCCGCGCGCGGCCTGCTCGAGACCCTGACGCATCCCGGATTTCCACAGATGCAGGGCCCGCTGGCGCCGGCCTTCCCGTTGAAATTCAGCGGCGCCTTTGCCGGCTACGATCGCCCGGCGCCGATGCCGCGACAGCATAATGACGAGATCTACCGCGATCTGCTGGGACTGACCGACAGCGAGATCGGCCGATTGAGCGCGAGCGGCGCAATCTGACACCAGGATATCAAGGAGATGGCGATGCAGGAAGAATTGGCTGAAGTGAAGACCTATTCGGACTTCAAGAGTCCCTACGCCTTCCTTGCCTTCGATCCGGCTTTTGCGCTTGAGGACAAATACCGCGTCCGCGTGAAATGGAAGCCGTTTCAGCTTCGTCTCAAGGGCAAGGGTCAGCGCAGCGTCTATTCGGAATACAAGGTGAAGTATTCCTACATGGATGCGCGGCGCTGGGCCAACATGCGCGGCGGCCTGATGATCCGCGGTCCGCTGAAGATCTTCGACACAACGCCGGCTCTGATCGGCGGTCTCTACGCCGAGAAGAACGGAAAGATCCGTGAGTACGGCAACAAGGTCTTCGACTTGTTCTTCAAGCGTGAACTGGCCGCCGACGAGGCCGACGCCATTGCGCCGGTGATCGCCAGCCTCGGCATGTCGGAGCAAGGCTACCGCGATTATCTCGCCGGCGAGGGACCGGCCGATTACGAGCGGGCGCAGGAGGAGGCGGTCGTCGACCAGGTGTTCGGCGTGCCGATGTTCTACTTCAACAACGAACAGTTCTGGGGCTACGACCGGCTCGGCCTGCTCGAGCACCGGCTGACCGAAGCAGGCCTCAAGCGCGAACAGCCGCTGCAGCGCGCGGTCTGAACCGGGACGCTGCGATGATCGACCCCGGTGCCCGCCAGTTCACGGTGAAGCAATAATGACCGACAGGCTGCCGATGCTCAAAGGCTACCGCGTGCTCGACATCACGCAGTTCGTGGCGGGGCCGACCTGCACGCGCATTCTCGCCGAGCTGG
>Ga0182736_1002833_pt1 | contig 12446 bp, 4 predicted proteins | sample eDN5th30CKraftBY_FD_128882 | JGI IMG/M metagenome (GOLD analysis project Ga0182736, IMG submission 128882) | Enriched backyard soil microbial communities from Emeryville, California, USA - eDNA 5th pass 30_C Kraft BY (version 2) (version 2) | ecosystem: Environmental > Terrestrial > Soil >...
CCACTGTCCCACGCATGCCCGCCGACGCGACCCGTCGGGCCACGCGGTGGAGATCGCCGACGTGGCGGGTCGGCGCGTGCCACAGTGGTCCCCGACCGGTGAACATGGAGGTGAGATGGCGCGGGGTGGTCCCGGTGTGGCGTGGCGCGCTCGCGAGATCGTCGACCGCTCGGCCCGGCAGTCGCCGGCGCGCCTGGCCCTGGGCGTCTTCGGCGGCGTGATCGCGGGTGTCACCCTGCTGCTGTCGACGCCGTGGGCGACGGCGAGCGGGCACCGTGCCCCGTTCATCGACGCGCTGTTCACCGCGACGTCCGCGAGCACGGTCACGGGTCTGGTCGTCGTGCCGACCGGCGAGTACTGGTCGAACTTCGGGCTCGTCGTCATCCTCGTCGCGATCAAGGTGGGCGGCCTCGGCGTCATGACGCTCGCGTCGCTGCTCGGGATGGCCGTCTCGCGGCGCATCGGGCTGACCCAGCGCCTGCTCGTCTCCTCCGAGACCAAGGTGACCCGGCTGGGCGAGGTGGGCTCGCTGGTCCGCACCGTCATCATCACCTCGACGGCGCTCGAGGTGACGATCGCGCTGATCCTGCTCCCGCGGTTCCGGATGTACGACGAGAGCTGGGGCCAGTCCGCGTGGCACGCGATCTTCTACGGGGTCTCGTCGTTCAACAACGCGGGGTTCGTGCCGACGCCCGAGGGGCTGAGCCCGTTCGTCTCGGACTGGTGGGTGCTCCTGCCGATCATCGTCGGCGTGTTCATCGGCTCGCTCGGCTTTCCCGTGATCCTCAACGTCGCGCGCAACCTGCGCGAGCCGCGGCGGTGGAGCCTGCACTCCAAGCTCACCGTCGCCACGAGCCTCGCGCTCGTCGTCGGCGGGTCGGTGCTCGTCGCCGCGTTCGAGTGGACCAACCCGCGCACCTTCAAGCCGCTGGGCGTGAGCGCGACCGCGCTGGCGTCGCTGTTCGCGGGCGTGATGCCGCGCTCGGCCGGCTTCTCGACGGTGGACATCGGCCAGATGCACGAGGGCACCTGGCTGCTCACCGACGCGCTGATGTTCGTCGGTGGCGGCTCCGCGTCGACCGCGGGCGGCATCAAGGTCACGACGCTCGCGGTCATGCTGCTCGCGATCGTCGCCGAGGCCCGCGGCGACCGGGACGTCGAGGCGTACGGCCGCCGCATCCCGCGCGAGGCGCTGCAGGTCGCGATCGCCGTCTCGCTCGTGTCCGCGACGTTCGTGCTCGTCGCGTCCCTGCTGCTGCTGGCCATGACCGGGTGGACCCTGGACGTGGTGCTCTTCGAGGTGATCTCGGCGTTCGCGACGTGCGGCCTGTCCACCGGCGTGACCAGCGAGCTCCCCGACGCCGCCAAGTACGTGCTGACCGTGCTCATGTTCATCGGCCGGACCGGCACGATGACGCTTGCCGCCGCGCTCGCGCTGCGCAACCGTCGTCGGGTCATCCGGCTCCCCGAGGAGAGGCCGATCATTGGTTGAGACCCCGCACTCCGCGCCCCGGACGCCCAAGAAGTCCGACGGCGTCCTCGTCATCGGCCTGGGGCGGTTCGGGTCGGCGATCGCCGCGACGCTCGACCGGCTCGGGCAGGACGTGCTCGCCGTCGAGCGCTCCCCCGAGCTCGTCGCGCAGTGGGCCGGCCGCGTCGCGCTCGTCGAGGCCGACGCGACCAACCCCGAGGCGCTCGAGCAGCTGGGCGCGCGCGAGTTCCCCGTGGCCGTCGTCGGCGTCGGCTCGTACCTCGAGGCGTCGGTGCTGATCACCGGCAACCTCGTGGACATCGGCGTGCCGCAGATCTGGGCCAAGGCGGTCAGCGCCGAGCACGCGCGCATCCTGCAGCGCATCGGCGCGCACCACGTGGTCCTGCCCGAGGCCGACGCGGGATCACGCGTCGCACACCTGGTGTCGGGCAAGCTGCTCGACTACATCGAGGTCGAGGACGGCTTCACCGTCGTCAAGATGCGTCCGCCGAAGGAGACCCAGGGGTTCACGATCGCGCAGTCGAAGATCCGCGAACGCTACGGCGTCACGATCATCGGGGTGAAGAGCCCCGGCGTCGACTTCGTGTACGCCGACCCGGACACCCGCATCTCCGGGAACGACCTGCTCATCGTGTCGGGGCACGCCGAGCTGCTCGAGCGGTTCGCGGCGCGGCCCTGAGCTGCGTCAGGCACGACGACGGGGTGGGTCCGAGCAGGACCCACCCCGTCGCCTTCACCTCAGGTCACCTCACCTCACGTGGAGCGTGAGCTTCGAGGACTTCGCCGACGTGCCGAGCGAGTCCTTGTAGGTCACGACCACGGTGTAGGTGCCCTTCTTGAGCTTGGGCAGCGTGACCGTGACCTTGCCCTTCTTGGCAGCCGTCAGCGACACGGTCGTCGACTTCTTGCCGTAGCTGACCGTCACCTTGCCCGCAGGCTGGGCGACGCTCGAGGCGGTGACCTTGACGGACACCTTCGGCTTGACCGACGAGCGGACCGTCGACTGCACCAGCGTGGCCTTCACCTTCGCGGTGGTCTTCACCACCTTGAGGGTGCCGACCGTGGCCGTCTTGGCCGCGGTGAGCTGACCGTCGCCGGCGTAGGCGACCGTCACCTTGTAGGACTTGGCCTTGAGCTTCGGCAACGTGACCGTGACCTTGCCCCTGTCCGCGGCCTTGAGGGTCACGGTCTTCTTCGCCGAGCCGTACGTGACGGTGACCTTGCCCGTCGCGGCCGATCCGGTGGCCGAGGCCACCGTGACCTTCACCTGGGCCTTGTCGGCCGTGGTGACCTTCGCCTTGGCGAGCGTGCCCGAGACCGTCGAGGCCGCCTTGACGACCTTGAGCGAGCCCGCGGACACCGATGCCGTGGCGATCTGCGAGGTTCCCGCGTAGACCACCGTCACCGGGTAGGTGCCGACCGCCAGCTTGGGCAGGGTGAGCGTGACCTTGCCGGACGCGAGCGCGCCCTTCACGCTCTTGCCGCCCGCAGCGACCGTGACCGTCCCGCCTGGGGCCGCGACGCCCGGCACCGCGAGGGTGACCGAAACCTTGGCCTGCTGGGCCGCCGTCACCTGGGTCGGCGACAGCGTGGCCGTGAAGGCCGAGGGAACGATCTTCGCGACCGCGACCGGCTCCGAGGTCCGCGAGGTGCGGAACTCGGCGGAGGAGACGTCGACCCGCACGCTCAGGAGCGAGCCCGCGTCGGCGGTGGCCACCTGGTAGGTGCTCGCGGTCGCGCCCGGGACGGGCACGCCGTTGCGCAGCCACTGGAAGGTGGTCGGCCAGTCGGGCAGGGTCGTCGCCGTGAGCGTCTGGCCCACCTGCGGCGTCCCTGCGATGGTCGCGAGCAGCGCCTGGGCGTCGTAGACCTCGACCGAGACCGGGTCGCTCACCAGCATGTGCTCGCCGTCCTCGTCCGACCAGGTGTACGACGCGGTGAGCGTGTACACCCACCGGCTGAAGGTCGTCTGACCGTTGACCGTGACCGCACGGATCGACGTGCTGATGACCGCGTCGTCCGTGAGGTCGCCGAGGTCGTCGCCGTTGTGCGCGAAGCCCTCGACCTTGGTGGTGAGCGGGTCACCCTTGGCCATGGCGGCCTTGTCGGCGGTCAGCACGATGCGCGCGAGCGCCGTGGGTGCCGCGATGGTCACCGGGACGGCCGAGGCCGCCTCGACGTTGCCCACCGTGTCGACCGAGCGGTACTCGACGACCGTCGTGCCCGGGTCGCCGACCTGGACCCCACCGTCCGGCACCGAGGTCCACTCGGTCGCGCCGGTGGTCCGGTACTCGGTGCGAGCGACGCCGGACTGGCTGTCCGTCGCCGTGAAGGTGAGCGTCACGGGCTGCTCGATCGAGCCCTTGCCGCTCGCCGGGTCGGTCGTGACGGTCGTCGTCGGAGGCGTGGTGTCCACGCCTGCCTCGAACGTCGCCTCGCTGCCCTCGATCACGGCGCCGGCCGCGAGCAGCCGGTACCGCAGGACGTGCGAGCCCTCACCGATGACGATCGGCCACTCGTACGCCGTCCACTGCCCGTCGTCGAGCCGGTACTGCACCTGCGCGGTGGCGGGGCTCACCGTGAGCGTCACCTCGAACGGCTGGCTGGTCCAGCCGTTCGTGAGGTCGAGACCCGCGGGGAGGCCCAGCGTGAGCTCGGGTGCGTGCACCAGCGTGACCGTCGCCGAGCCGGACTTCGACTCGTCGAACGTCGAGGTCGCGGTGACCGTGAGGGTCGTGGCGGTCTCGTCGGCGGCCACGGTCAGCAGACCGTGGGCGTCGATCGTCGTCCCGGAGGCCGAGGCACCCGTGAGCGTCCACGTGACCGCCTCCGCCCCGACGTCACCGTCGACGTCGGCCGTGAACTGCTTGGACTTGCCGTAGTCGACCGTGGCACTCGCCGGGCTGACCGCGACCGACTCCACGCCGGGCTCGCCGACCGTCAGCGTGAGCGTCGTCTGCGTGGTGCCCGACGAGCTGACGTAGTCCGGAAGGACGAGGTCGCCGACCACCGTGTACACGCCGACCGTGTCCACGACCGACGGGTCGAAGTGCCAGTCGACGCCGACGGCCTGGTTGTCGCGCGAGCCGTCGTTGTACGAGACGAGCACGGTGCTCGGCAGGTACGGCTGCTCCCCGACGTCGACGTGCTGCTCGAACTGCTGGGCGCCCTGGACGGCGATGCCACCGGTCGAGTTCTCCGGCCGCACGTAGACTTGCGCCTCGGCGATCAGTCCGTAGGCCGCGTTGGTGCCGTAGACGACGAACGGTTCCACGTTCGTCTCGGCAACCATGGCCGGCGTGATGTCCTCCCACTGGAAGTCGAGCCGGTCGTGCTCGCCCGCCGAGTACACGACGTCGAGCTTGGCGGGCAGGGTCGGGACCTCGCCCGTCACGGTGCGGATGATCACCGGGCTGGCGACCGAGTCGACCGTGTCGCCGTTGACGCGCCAGCGCAGCACGCCGGTCCCGGCTCCGGAGCCCTGCAGGCCCCAGATGCGGATCCGCAGCTGGCTGGCCTTGATGGCGTCGAAGTCGAAGTGGTTGTACGCGTTCTTGACCAGCCCGCCGGCATAGGTCGACGAGCCCGCCAGGGTCACCGGCGTCCACGTCGTGCCGTCGTTCGAGTACTCGATGTCGTACGTCGTGGCCGTCGGCATCCGGGTGCCACCGTTGTCGTCGTACCAGTAGATGTCGGCCGACTTCATGAGGATCGGGGAGTCCCAGCTGTACTGCAGCCAGGCCGCCTTCGCCTCGGACGTGCCGTTGTTGGTCGTGCCCCAGTTGCCCCAGCCGTTCGCCGTCCCGGGGTTGGAGCTCGCCGGCGTCGTCGGGAGGTTGACCTTGGCCTGGTCCTCCCACGAGGCCTGACCGTTCGACGTGATCGTCGCGAGGGATCCGAACTCCGCGACCATCACCTTCTTGGTGAGCGTGACGGAGACCGTCTTCTCGGTGGACAGCTCGCCGTCGGTGGCCCGGAAGCGGAACACGTAGTCACCCTCGACCGTGCCGGTGACCGTCGTGGTCAGCGCGTCCGAGTGGCCGAAGATCACGCCCGCGCCCGAGGGCTTGGACACGACGTCCCAGCCGTAGGTGAGCGTGCCGTCGTCCGGGATGCCGTCGTCCGTCGCGGTCGCGACGAGCGTCGTCGACAGGTTGCCGTTCTTCGTGGTGTCCGCGCCGGCGGTCACGGCCGGTGGGTCGTTGACGACGACGGGGACGTCACGGCCGGAGTCGAACACCTGGATCTCCGAGATGGCCGTGTAGTACGTCGGGCTGTTGGTGAACGCGACGCGCACCTTGTCCGTGGTCACCGGCTGGAACAGGGCCTCGTTCGTCTTGGGCCCCGGCACCTTGGGCGCCTTGTACTGGTCGGCGATCGGCTTCCAGCCCCCGCTGCCGTCCGGCACCTGAATCGTGTACTTCGCCGGCTCGTGGTAGCCGCCTGCCTGCCGGTCGCTGACGAAGAACACCTTGACGTTGTCGAACGTCTTGGTGCCGCCGAGGTCGAGCTCGACGTACCCGTTCGGGTCGGTCGTGCCGTAGTTGCCCCAGTACGGCTCGTTGACGGTCTCGCCGTCGGTGACCGCCGAGAGCGACACCGGCCGCTCGGTCGTCTTGATCGCACCGGGCGTGTAGTTCATCGTCGACGTGCTGTAGCCCGGCGTGTGGAACTGGCGCCAGGGCGTCGGACGCGTGCCCTGCTGCGTGTACGACGAGCTGAGGGTCGCACCCGTCGCGAGGTTCGGGGCGTCCTGGGACAGGTCGATGCCCGCCGTCTTGAGGTAGCTGACGACGCGCTCGTCCTGGATGGGCGTGTCGACGGCCGTCGGGAAGTCCGTGCCCGTCGAGGCCACGACCTGCGCGTTCACGCCGGCGTCCGACGAGACCGTGTTCGAGTTCGGGTCGTAGGTCAGCTTGCCGATCTTGTCCGCCGTGACCTTCTTCTCGCCGTCGACGTACAGCGTGTAGCCGGTGCCGAGGCCGTAGTGCGAACCGTCCTGGTCCCACACGATGGTGACGTCGTGGTCGTGGTACCGCAGGTTGTTCACCATGAAGTGGTCGTACCCGAGGTCGATGGGCCACAGCTGGATGAGGTCGTCCGACCGCGGCTGCAGACCCGCCATGTCCTCGATGTAGATGTAGTTCATGTTGCCGAGCATCACGTGGTACGGGTTGTTGCGCGTGAACGTCTTCGTCGTCGGGTTCCAGTTCGAGTAGTACTCACCCTGGTTGGGCGCCGACACGTCGCCGTTCGGGTACACGCTCCACGCCATCCACTGCAGCAGCCGCTCCGCGTACTGCGGGGTGATGTACTTCTGCTCCGGGTCGTAGTAGCGCAGCGCCGAGCGCACGCCGCGGTACTGCACGGCGAAGTTGATGTTGGAGAAGTTGTTCGACCCGCCGATGTTGTAGGCCGTCCGGTCGTACTGGTTGGCCGTGTAGAACGGGAAGATCGGGAAGTTGTCCCCGTAGCGCAGGAAGCGCAGACCGTCGACGTACTCGTCGGCGTCCTCCTGCGGGATGAGGTTCTCCGCGTAGATGTCGTACAGGTTCGACTCACGCGCCGGGATGAGCGAGCGCTCCTCGAGCGGCAGCGGGTTGGGCTTGCCGTTGGCCGTGGCCGCGGAGGTCGCACCGTAGGACGTCGCGGCGAGGAACATCCGCATCGTCGGGCTCCACAGGTTGTCGAGGATCGAGTCGCGCACGGCCTCGCCCTTCGCCTGCATGGCGTCGACCTTCGCCTGGTCCGCGCCCGCCAGGGCGTAGAGCTGGCTCGCCGCGCTGAAGTCGCCGTAGACGTACGCCGACTCGGGCCGCTCGATCGTGCGCGCACCCGGTGCCGAGGCGTTCGACTTCGGGTAGCCGAAGCTGATCGCGTCGGCGTCGTTGCCCGGCATGTAGTACGTGTCGTACGCGATGAGGTCGTTGTCGTTGCCGTCGTAGTGCTCGAGCTGGCCCACGCCGTCGCCCTCGAAGTAGCTGGCGAAGCGGTCGGCGATCTCCTTGCCGCCGCCCTGCACCTGGTAGGCCTCGAGCCCGGCGGTGCCGATGTACTGCGAGTAGTGGTTGTTCCAGCTCGTGTGCCCGGGGCTGTCGAGGAACGCGGACGAGCCGGAGAGCTCACCCACGTTGAGGATCTGCCCGTACGCCAGGTAGGGGTTGCGGATCCACTTGGTGTCCTGCAGGTGCATCGGCTGCGTGAGCACCACCGAGTTCTGGTAGAGGTTCACGCCCTCGATCGTCGTCGGGTACTGGTAGACGTAGCCCGGCTCGTTGGTGTCGAGGGTGTTGTAGCGCTCCCCCCACCAGCGGTAGACGATCGCCTTCTCGATCGCGGGGTCGGGAACGTCGATGTACGGGATGTCCGAGGCCCACTTGCGGTTGAACTCCGTCACGCCGTCGCGGTAGGCGGTGGCGGGCGTCTTGGCCGCGTAGTCGTAGAACGCCGACTTCGAGTCCGGCAGCGAGTCCGAGTACAGGACGCCGGTGACGGACAGGTCGACCGCCCCGCCCGCGGGGATCGTGATCTCGCGCTCCAGGTTGGTGCCGGCTCGCGTGAAGCCCGTGGCCTTCAGCCCCACGGTCACCTTGCTCCACGGGGTGTCGATCAGGCCGTTGTTCGACCCGCTGGTCAGCACCTTCGACCCCGTGAGCTCGTCGTCCGCGGACGTCGACTGCGTCGCGATGGGCGAGGTCGCCCGCACGGTGAACGTGACGGGCGACTCGCCCGGATTCTTGAACGAGATCGTCGTCAGCGCGACGTTGTCGTAGGTGATGAGCTTGTTCAGGTCGGCCGTCACCCCGGTCGAGCCGATCGTGTACGAGTCCGACATGTGGCTCGGGGCGTTGAAGCGGTTCGCGCCGACCTCGCTCACGGTCTGGCCCGGGACGGTCACCGTGTAGAAGTTGCCCAGGTTGTTGGGCCCGCCGGCGTACGCCGTGCCCGCGAAGCCCATGGTCGTGAAGTTCGTCGCGTTGGTGCCGCGCATGTAGAGCGAACGACCGCGTGTCTGCAGGATCGTCGGCCCGCTCGTGCCCTTCACGCCGAGCACGCGGTCGAGGTAGTAGTCGGTGCCGCCCGCCGCGAGGTCCTTGTCGAAGATGCTCTGGTACATGTTGCCGGCCGTGTAGTCCACGCCCGGGTCGAGTGCGGCAGCGGCCTCGGCGACATGGGTGTAGGTCGGGTCACCGATGTCCATCGAGTCGCTCGTGCCGTTGGTGTAGACACCGACGTCGCTCGGGTCGACGACCGAGTCGTCGGCGTGCGCCACCGTGGGTGCCAGGACGAATGCGCCGCACGCCATCGTGAGCGTCACTGCTGAGGCAGTCGTCCTTCTGAATGCTCTCCCCGACATCACTGTGTCCTCTCGATCGGGAACGGGGTCGTGGTGAATGCGGACGCCGTCGCCTTGGAGCGTCGTCCGTACGTCTCACTGCATGCCTGGTTGCGGGTGCGGAGAGTCGTCGGCTTACCGAAAACGGTTGTCACTGCAGATGGACCACTGTTCACGTCGCTGTGCACAAGCCGGACCCGATGCCTCTCAGCGTTGAGAAATCCCCAGGTGAGACGCAGTCAAGCACCATCGACGACCTACCGCAATGGGTTTCGGTCTTTTCGACGAGATCTCTGTTAGCGCTCACATACAGGAGCGAGCGCCGACGGTCGTGGCTACCGCGCCGGCGCTCCCGGGCGGCCTACCGGCCGACGACGAGGTCCGCGGGCGGGAGCGAGCCGAGCCGCACGGTCGCGACGCCGTGGGCCGCGTCGGCGGGCACCACGAGCTCCGCGTCGACCCCACCGTCCTCGGCGTCGGCATCGAGGGTCGCGACGGTCGTCGACGCCCCGGAGGCGTCCGTGAGGACGAGCGGGAGCCCCACCAGCGGCGCCGAGGTGTGCAGCCCGGTGTCGTCGCAGCCGTCGAACAGCCACAGTGCCGTGACGCGCACGGTTCCACCGGGCTCCACGGTGCCGGGCTCGACGGTCACGACCGGGGCCTCGCACGACGCGGCCCCGGACCCACCTTCGCGGTCATCAGCCGCGGAGCAGCCGCCTGCGAGCAGGACGCCAGCAGCGACCACGCACGTCACGAGGCTCCGCATCGTCCCCACCCCCTTCTGGGGCGACCCTGCCACGGCACGCGTCGCGCCCGCCAGGGCACGCGCCTGACGCGACGACTCTGGGTGAGGCCCCGCCCGCTCGTCGGCGCTGTGCCATCATCGGCAGTGCCTCGCCTCTCCCAGGTGTGGTGCCCGATCGCGGATCGATCTGCGCCTTGGCGCACGGGGTCACGATCGGCGTCTCCCGCCCCGGCCAGGGGATACCCGGTGGCAGCCGGGCCTGGCCGGGCGGGAGGGTGCCCTCGAACACCGACGAGGGGGCCGTCCCGGCTCGCGCCGGTCCGACCCCCTCGCTCGCGGCGAGCCTCAGCGCACGCTGAGCTTGACCACCGTGCTGGACGTGCTCAGCGTCGCCGACCCCGCGTAGCGGGCGGTGACGCTGTACGTCCCCTTCTTCAGCTTGGGCAGCGCAACCTTCGCCGTGCCCTTCGACGAGAGCGTGACGGTCTTCGTCGCGACCGTGCGCGTGGTCGTCGTCGTGACCTTCTTGCCCTTCTTGACGGTCGTCTTGGTGACCTTCTGGGTCACCGTGACCTTGACCTTGCCCGTGGGCGCGCCCACGCCCTTGACCGTGACCGTTGCCGTGGCTCGGGTCTTGGTCGTCACCTTCTTCGGCGTGACGGACACGCTCGTCCGGCTCGCCGCCTTGGTGACCTTGAGCGTCGCCGTGTCGGTCGACGCGGCGAACACCGCGCTGCCCGAGTACGTCGCGGTGAGCGTGTGCGTGCCGACGGCGAGCTTGCCGGACACGGTGACGACAGCCTTGCCGCCGACGAGCGTGCCCTTCCCGACGAGCACGCCGCGGTCCGTGATCCGCACCGTGCCCGTGGGTGTGCCGCCCGCACCGCTCACGCGGACCGTCACCTTCGGCGCGGTGCCGTAGAGCACCGACGACGGCGAGACGACCGCCGCCGTGGCACTGGCTCGCAGGACCACACCGACCTGCGGCACGGTCGCGACGTTGGTCGCCTCGACGTTGCCGGCCACGTCGACCCCGCGGTACTGCACGGTGGTCGCCGCCGACCCGACCTTGACCGCGGCCGAGTAGGTCGACCAGGGACCGGTCGCGCCGGTCCGGTACTCGATGCGAGCCACGCCCGACGTCGCGTCCGCGGAGCGGAGCGTCACCGTGCGTGCCTTCGCGTCGACCGTGGCGTTCGACACCGGCGCGGTCGCGTCGATGCCGACGTGGGCGGTCGCGACGTCCGACACGTTGCCGCTCGCGTCGGTCGCCCGTGCCGTGACCGTGTGCCGCCCGTCCGTGGACACGGTCGTCGTCGGTCCGGGCGTCCACGCACCGTCGTCGACCGCGAGCGCCACCGTCGGCGCCACCTGGTCGTCCGTCCCCGTCGCCGTCGCCGTGACGGGTGCCGTCCACCAGCCGCCCTGCCCCGACGGGGTGCTCGGGGTCAGCGCGACGGCGACCGTGGGTGCGGTCGTGTCACGCAGCGGCGTGACGGTGAGGCGGTCGATGTTCGGCGCCCACTGCGACCGCAGCAGCAGGTCGGGGTGGGTGTCCGAGACGAGCGTGGTGCCGTCGAACCCGGGCAGCTCCTGCGACCGGAACGAGATCGTGTTGGCGCCCTTGTCGAGCGTCACGAAGAACGTCAGGTCCCAGAAGTTGTCGTCGTGGAACGTGTGCGGGAACCAGACGCGCTGCGTGTCGCCGTCGTTCACGGACACGTCCGCGTGACGCGCGAGCGGGTCCGGGTTGTAGTGCGAGGCGGGCGACTGCTCGCCGTTGGAGTACCGCACGGTGACCGCGTAGGTCCCGGCCGCCGTGGCCGGCACGTCGAAGGTCAGGGTGTTGTCGTTGCCCTGCGCACCGCCGATGCCGGTGACGGCCTTGCCGCCGTCGGCGAGCGTGTACGCCTGGACAGCGGCGGTCCCGCCGGCGGTGGCGTCCTCGGCCTGGTAGGTCGTCGCCACGAGCGCGCCGCTCGACGCACCGACCCGGAGCCGGTCGACCAGCAACGTGCCGGTGGTCCCGGTGACGGTCACCTTGTTGACGCCGCCGACGATGAACACCTGCTCCGACGTCGAAACGCCGACCTCCCCCGCGGGCTGGCCGTTCACGGTGAGCGTGCCGGTGCCGCCTCCCAGCGTGTCGAGCGTGAGCGTGTGCTCGCCGTCGTCCTTCGAGTAGACCCAGAAGGTCGCGGCGTCGTCCGCCCCGAGTGCGGCGACGCCGGACCCGGAGACGCCTGGGTGCGAGTAGTCGGTCGCCGCGCCGGTCAGGCTCGCGTCCTCCGCCTCGTACGTCGTCGCTGCCGCGGCCGGGTTGGCGAGCGACAGGTCGATCTTGTCGACGATCGCGTCGCCCTTCGTCGACCGTGTCCCGTCGAGGCTCTTCGCGGCGAGCGTGATCGTGTGCTCACCGGCCGTGAGGTCGACCGTGGTGTCCGTGTGGTCCCACACGACCCACTTGTAGCCGAGCGTGAGGTAGAGCTCCTGCTCGGCCTTGCCGTCGACCGTGAGGAAGACGTTCGTCGGCCCCTGGTCCGCGACCGCCGCGTAGGTGTTGAGCGAGCTGGCGAACACGCTCAGGTCGTAGGTGCCGTCCTGCGGGACGGTCACGTCGAACCCGAGGGTCACGTCCGAGCCCGTGCGCAGCCCGCCGACGTCGTAGCCGCCCGACGTGTAGAACCCGCCGACGTTCGCCGTCGTGCCCTCCGGACCGTTCTTGGTCCAGCCCGTGCCCGTGTGGCTCGCCGCCTCAGCCTCGTAGGTGGCCTTCCACAGCGTGGGCGTCACGGTCGTCGCCGTGGCGTTGGCGCCCGGCGTCACGACGATGTCGTAGGCCGACTCGGCGTCGAGCGCCGGGAGGTCGCCCG
>Ga0182736_1002835_pt1 | contig 12440 bp, 8 predicted proteins | sample eDN5th30CKraftBY_FD_128882 | JGI IMG/M metagenome (GOLD analysis project Ga0182736, IMG submission 128882) | Enriched backyard soil microbial communities from Emeryville, California, USA - eDNA 5th pass 30_C Kraft BY (version 2) (version 2) | ecosystem: Environmental > Terrestrial > Soil >...
AACGCCCTGACCTGGTACTCGGCCTGAAAACCCGTCCCATAAATGGAAAGCGTCGCCGGATCCTTGTTCGCCATGGCCCGCGTCGCAACGGCGGTTGCCGCGCCGGTGCGTATCTGGCCCAAGCGATTTGCCTCTACAAGAGCAACCATTTCCCCGGTTTCCATCGAATAAAGTGTCAGCGCCAAGGCGGCCCCCCTGGTGACTCCCCGCCCTGCCGTCACATAGCTTTTGACGCCCATCATTCCAACTTCGGGAGCGCATGCCCACATGACGCTCATGACGGCAGAGCCGGCCGCCATTCGGACCCTGACCGCATTCAAGGCCTCGCCCCGCGCCAGGCCCCGAAACGACGCCTCCACACAGTCGGCAGCTTGCGCAATGGACAGTTGGCTCGAAACCACTTCGTCATCCAGGTAAACAGCCATTCATGCCCCTCGCTCAGAGAGATGTTGCCGGATGGGGGCCCGGAAACTTACCGACAAACCACGTCAGCCGCCTTGGGCACCCGCCAATGCCCGGGTTATCAAGCCGTCCGGTCGCTGCGATGCGCCCGGACGGCGCGGCGGCCATGCAAACTGTGGTGGCGTTCGACGCAGGTACTGGCCGCTGCCACGTTCGGCGTGCAACCGGTTGTTTTCGACGACCACGCGCCCACGCGACACCACGATCTCCGGCCACCCTTTGATAACGCGGCCTTCATAAGGGGTATAGCCAACCCGATCATGCAGATCGGCGCACGCTACACGGGTTTCCTTGTCCGGATTCCAGACGGCAAGGTCGGCGTCGGCGCCTATCCGTATCCGCCCTTTCCTGGGGGAAAGCCCATACAAATCCGCGTGATTCGAGGCAGTCAGCCTGACAAACTGATGAATATCGATCCTGCCCTTGACCACGCCCTCGCTGAACAGAAGCGGCATGCGCAACTCAAGCCCCGGGACCCCGTTGGCCATATCCTTGAAAGTTGTCTGCCCGCCTTTTGGGAGCTTGCCTGTTTCGTCGAACCGATACGGCGCATGATCGGACGAATAGGTCAGCAACGTGCCGTCCATGAACCCCTGCCAGACCGATTCCTGCGAGCGGGCGTCGCGCGGCGGCGGCGAACAACAAAACTTGGCGCCTTCCAGGCCGGCGCGGTCAAGGTCTTCCGCTGTCAGAAACAGGTACTGGGGGCAGCTCTCCGCCAGCACGCGCGCCCCCAGAGCCTGCGCGCTGCGGATCAAATCGACCGTATCACCGCCCGCCACGTGCACAATAAGAATGGGCGTATCCAGGAGTCGCGAAAAAGTGATGGCGCGGTTCGTCGCTTCCACCTCTGCAAGCGGATCATGCGCCACGGCATGGAATTTGGGCGCCGTATGCCCGCGCTCGATCAGGCGCCTGGCCAGCCACTTGATGATGTCGTTGTTTTCGGCGTGCACCATGACCAATGCGCCATGTTCGCGAGCCAGATCGAAGATATCGAGCAACTGATAATCGTCCAGCTTCATGCTGTCGTAGGTCATGTAAACCTTCAGCGACGAGATCCCGTCGCGAATTGCGTCCGGCAAATCGCGAGTCATGGTACGGTCGTCAGGATTCGCCAGTATGAGGTGGAATCCATAGTCGATGACAGCCTTGGCACGCGCACGTTCGGCGTAATCCCGTATAACGTCGGGCACCGCCATTCCACGATGCTGTGCCGCAAAAGGGATGATGGTGGTGGTGCCCCCGAAGGCGGCCGATACCGTCGCCGAATAAAAATCATCGGCCCCCATTACCCCCATTCCGGACAGTTGCTCGACATGGCAATGGCTGTCGATTCCCCCCGGGAGCACCCATTTTCCGGCCGCGTCTATAGCGCGCGCGCCGGGCGGAAGTTCTGCCTCAATGGCCGCAATGCGGCCGCCAATGACTCCGATATCGCCTTCGATGACGGTGTCGTCGGCAACGACGCGCCCATGATGGATGGTTAAATCGAAGCGCTGTTCCATGACTGTGTTCCCGGCAACTGTCACTCCAAGGGTTCGCCCGCGCCAACGCGTTCCACGATAAGTCGGTAATGCTCGGGACTGCGGTGCTGGGCAAAGTTGAATACATGCTCGCGGAAATTCTCGCCGATCCGCAGATCGGCCTTGACCACGATGACCTCGTCGTCTTCAGTCAGCGCGCGGGCCGCCACTTCGCCGGTGGGCGCGACAATGGCTGAACTGCCTATCATGTGGAACCCGTCCTCCGAACCGCATTTGGCCGCCGCGGCGACCCACAGGGCATTCTGATAGGCATTGGCCTGCAATGAAATAAGATGTGTGGACGTGCGCAAGTGAACCGGCTCGTTCCAGTGGATATTGACTGACGGCGTGTTATAGCCGAGGACGACGATTTCGGCGCTTTGCAATGACATGACCCGGTATGTTTCGGGCCAGCGCCGGTCGTTGCACAGGCACATGCCGAATCGCGCTTCGTGCATGTCGAACACCCGAAAGCCCAGGTCTCCCACTTCGAAATACTTTTTCTCGAGATGCTGGAACGGCGCCTGCGGCTTGTGGTCGGAATGGCCCGGCAAATGTATTTTTCTGTACTTGCCCACGATACGTCCGGCCTTGTCGACAAGAATGGATGTATTGAAACGCCGGCCTTCGGGAGTCAGTTCCGCATACCCAAGATAAAAACCCACGCCCAGCTTCTTCGCCTCATCGAAAAGCGGCTGGACCTGCGGGTTGGGCATGGCTGCCTCGAAAAACCTGTCCAGATCCTCCTTTTCCTCCATCCAGTAGCGGGGGAAAAAAGTCGTCAAGGCCAATTCGGGAAATATGACGACCTCTCCACCCCGGCTTTTTGCCTCGCGCAGCATTTCGATCAATCTGGCGACTACAGACTCACGCGAATCCGCCAGATTCACTGGCCCCATTTGAGCAACGGCCAGCCCAAGCGTACGTTTGTTATTCATGCCAATGCTTGCCTTCTTGAAATCAAAAATAACAGGCCGGTCACCTGGCATGGGCAATTACGACAATTGCGCTGCCAAGCCACCATGCCGAACTGATTTTTTGATTATCAGTCAGAACGCCCGCCTTGCCGACTCACTTTTCGTTTTTCTGTCTTAAGCCGGGGTTAAGACCGCATTGTCCGGCTTGAAAGCCCCGCTGCGTCTTGACAATCATCGATGGTGGATGTCGAATGCTGAATCTCCGTTATAACGGGTTCCGCCATACCATGCGGAGACTGCAGACGGGAGTGGCTGGCTTGCCGATCAGGGATGAACCGACCTTTCAAGGCCGTCGACGAATGAAGCTGCTGGAAATTGCACCGGGAAAACGACTGGCCGGGGCCGCTGCACTGGGATGCCTGGTGATTGGCGCCGTCCTCTGGCTGGCCATTGAACGCCCTTGGCTGGGCTTGACCTTTTCATGGGATCCAGGCTCGCAATCCGCCATTGTGCTTGCGGGCACGGGCCCGGGGGCCGCTGTTCCGGCCGGCGCCCGCCTGGTGATGATCAGCGGGGCGGGCCTGTCTCACCGATTTATTGAACTCGACTTCTCGATCGAGCCCGATGGCAATCTGGCAACCTACCGCGAATATCGTGCCTTTTTGCGCAACCAGGGCCTTCTGGCGTCGATCCAGGCCGCCCCGGTGATAGAACTGACGGCGGACGATGGCGCGATCTACGAACTGCGGCCGCAACCACGGCGCCCGCCCGGCACCCTGCCTCCGGATTTCTGGGTGCAGGTGGCGGTAGGCTTTCTGGCCTGGATGATCGCCGCCGCCGTATGGGCGTTCCGGCCGCACGAAGCCAGCGCCCGCTACCTGTTGCTCAGCGGCGCCATGACGTTGATGTTCGCGCCGGGAGCCGCGGTCTATACGACGCGTGAACTGGCGGTGCCTCTGACTGAACTGCTCCTGCTCAAAACCATGAACTTCGGGGGCGGATTGGTATTTTGCGCCAGCATGATCGCATTGATGCTGAACTATCCGCGGCGCATCGCATGGCGCGGGCTGAGTGTGCTGGTCATCGCGGCGTATTCCGGCTGGTTTGTCGCGCAGGCGCTGGGCGCTTTTGATTCGATGATGCTGGGCCGGCGCATACCCGTCTTTGCCGCTTTGCTGGCTGCGACTGCCCTGGCCATCACACAGTGGGTACGGGCCCGTCGCGATCCGATCGCCCGCGCCGCGCTGCGCTGGTTTCTGTTGTCATGGCTGATCGGCGTCAATCTGTTCGTGCTGCTGACTATGGTTCCGCAGATACTCGAGATCAGGACGGGGGCCGTGCAAGGATACAGTTTTCTGCTGTTCCTCCTTATCTATGGCGGCATCGCGCTTGGCATCCTGCGCTATCGCCTGTTCGACCTGGGCATCTGGTGGTTTCGGACCCTCGCGTGGATCATCGGCGCCATTGCCCTGGTGGCGCTCGATCTGCTTTTCCTGCTGGTCATGCAATTGTCTTCGGGCTGGTCGCTCAGTTTGTCGTTGCTGGTTTGCTCTTTGTTGTGGCTGCCCTTTCGAAATTGGCTCTGGAGCCGCACACTGCTCAGGGCGCCCGCGTCGGACAACCTGTTCAAGAGCGTTGTGCATGTCGCTCTTGCCCCCACTGCGGGCGAGCGTGCCGCGCGCTGGGAGGCGCTGCTGCGATCCCTTTTCGACCCGCTCGAGATCAAGCCGGTCGCGGCCGGGCCGCAGGTGACCTCGGATCGCGACGGCGCCAGCCTGACAGTGCCGGCCGTGGCGCAGTCTCCAGCCTTGCAAATGCTGTATCCCGGGGGCGGCCGGCGGCTGTTCACCCCGGCCGACCTGAAGCTGGCGGATCAGCTGACCGACATGTTGCGCTATGCCGAGGAAAGCCGCGAGGCCTACGCCCAGGGCGCACGCGCGGAACGCAGCCGGATCGCGCGCGATCTGCATGACGATATCGGATCGCTCTTGCTGTCGGGCATGTATCAGCCAGACCTGAATCGCGCCCGCCACAGCATGGCACAGGCCATCGGCGAAATGCGTGTGATCCTTCGCGGCCTGACCGGTGAGCAATATCCGCTGGACATCGTCGAGGCCGATCTGCGCCACGAACTCGGGGAACGACTGGAAGCCGTCGGGATCGCGCTGGACTGGCAGGGGTGTGACGAGAGCGCTTCGCGAGCCACGCTGCTGAGCCACGGCGTCTATAAAAACCTGTTGTCGGCCGTGCGCGAACTGGTCAGCAATGTCATGCGCCATGCCGAAGCCAGCCGCCTGGGCGTTGCCATGCGGCTGGCCGGCGACCGGCTCGAGGTCGTGATCGCCGACGATGGCCGCGGATTCAGCGCGGAAGCCGTGCAAGGCAAGGGCCAGGGGCTTGGCAACCTGCGTCGGCGGCTGGAGGGCCTGGGCGGCACGGTCCGCTATGGCTCGACCGGACGTGGTGTCGTGGTCAGCCTGGATATCCCGCTGCGAAGCGCGGGCGAGCAGGCCATTGGCCTTGTTGATGACAGGCTCAGGTGATCAGCCCCAGGCGCCGCGCCTCCAGCGCGGCCTCGGCGCGGCTGCCGATATTCAGCTTGCGATAGACCGATTTGACATGATCGCCCACAGTATGACGGGAAATACCCAGCGCCTGCGCAATGTCGATCACCCTGAGTCCCTTGGCCAGCAGGCCGAGCACCTCCCTTTCACGGCTGCTTAAAGACGCCTCGTTGCCCGGCACGGCTACCGTTTCTTGAAAATGCCGTATCAGGCGCCGCGCAATGGCGGGCGACAAGGGGGGCTGGCCCTGGCGGGTGCCTTGCAATTGCATGGCAATCAGTTCGGGAGCCTGGCCCTTGAGCACATAGCCCTGCGCACCGGCCTTCAATGCCGACACCAGACGATCGTCGTCATCAAAAATGGTGCTGACCACGCATATGCAGTCTGGTTGCCGCGCCGCCAGCAGGGCAATCAAATCGGTGCCGTTGCCGTCGCCAAGCTCCAGATCGATCAGGGCCAGCTGGAAGCCATGACTATGAATGGCGGCCTGGGCGGCCTGGAAAGCCTTGGCATGGACTTGTTCAAGATCGGGAAATACCTGCGCGGCCAGGTTCGACATGAAGCGCAAGGCTTCGGGCAAGTCATCGACCAGCAGACATTTTTCCATGGTTTTCTCATGTCCATGCGCCGCGTCATGTGTCGGGGGCATGCAAAATCCGGATTATGGCTGAAAACCCCCTATGCACGCCTATCCCGTGTTCACGGGATGGGCATTGATTTTAAAAGTGAGGATACTGCCGTTTCGCAAAACAGATCCGGGTTCAGTGAGGGTCCCAAAATGCTTTGCTGCTCCCCATTTTCTAGGAATGGATATCATGAACAAGATTCTGCCGGGCGTCATTCCTGTTGCCATGGCCATTGTACTTGCAGGCTGTTCGGTCACATCGAACGACACGGTCATGAAGACCGAAAAGCGCTCGGGCGGCTTCATGGGCCTCAGCACCACCAGCGACGTTCAAGTCGACACGCCCAAGGCATTTTCGGGGGCGCAGACGGTGGTCATTGGCGGCTTCAAGGTTGGCTTCAACCAAAGCAAGCGGTTGCAAAAGAAGGCCGGAGGCATATTCTCGGGCGGGTTCGGCGGCAAATCGACCGGACTGGTCAAACTTGACGGTATCGGCCCCGAGGTCCACCAGCGTATCGTCGACCAGGCCCATGAGAAATTTGTTCAGGCGCTGGTCGACCAGGGCTACCAGGTCTTGCCGCGTGAGACGTTCACCGGCAGTCCGGCCTACGCGGGCACCAAAGAATACGACTTCCCCTACGAGGACGATCAGTCCGGCCTGCTGTCTTCCTACGGTGTAGGCACCTATTACTCCCCCTCGCAAATCGGGCCCAGGCAACCTGTTTTCCTGGGCGAGATCGCGGGCGTTACCGGGGGCATCGGCGCCTCGAATCCCATGAATGCCGTCGCCAAGTTCGGTGAACAAGCGGGCGCCCATGTGATCAATGTGGCCTATATGGTCGATTTTGCCGGCGCGGGAGGTCACGCGGGCAGTACTTTCAGCTCGCTCGAAGTGGGGCAGCTGATGTCCGTGGATACCGGGCTTGTCGGAATCGGCAGCGGCTACATGGGCACTTTCAGCAACAAGGTCGGCAAGCTGACGCTGGGCCAGCCGATCGGATCCGAGGTGGCCTTTGCCACAATCGAAAACAATACATCCTCGGCGGAAGTCGGCGTGGAAACGGCGCTCAACGTGTTCTCGGCCGTGTTGGGCGGCGGCACGAATCAGACACGCGAGTTCGTGTTCCATGCCGACCCCGAAAAGTATGCCCAGGCGGCGCTCGATGCCCTGGACAAGGCCAACTCCATTATGACCAGCAAGATGGCCGAACTGCGTTAACGTGGCGAACCTGTAATTGAAGCGGCCGCAAGGCGCGACATCCTCGCCGCCGGCGATTGACGCACCGACGTGCCGGTTCCGGCGGCGGTGGGCGAATGAAGGGGGAACCGGCCATGGAACGGTCGGCGAAGCGACTGGACGCCCCCGCCCGAAACAGCATTGGTGTGCCGAGGCGAACATGCAAGCCTGGCAAACCGGGGGCGTCCATACGCGACAGCCGGCTGATCCATCAATGACTACATGAAATCAACGGGCTGCGGAAAGCTTAGATAATTCTTGGTGAGTTGCTTTTCTTTTTGTTGATTCGGGTTGGCGTTCAGGCACCAGTCGTCCGACTTGGAATGCTTGGCTCCCTGGCTGTTGGTGACGCTGCAAGAGGCCTTGTCGACGATCCCGGCCTTATTGAGCGGGCATTGCGCGGGATCGATATTATCCGGGCATGCGGCGAACTGCTCCTTGACAAGGATGGTGTACGCATTGTCGTTCAAATCGGTGAAGCGCACCCTGATCGGGTAGCCGGCCACGGTGCCAACCCTGAACCCCGCGATCTGGCTGTTGCCAGGCATGACGACATCCTTTTCGCAATGCAAATCATTGCCATCCTCGCCCACTGTGCAGACGCCGTACTTTTTAATCAATGGCGTACTCGCGCGGTTGGTCATGGACGACGGCACCCCGATCGCCAGGGAAAAACCGTCCGCATAATTGAACTGCTTCTGGTTTTCAAGGCCCTGGACTCCACCCACCGTGAAAATCAGCCCATCGCCCAGTTCGCTCATGAAGCCCACGGCGTCGTCCACGGAGAAGGCATATGCGTTCATTTTAAGATCGTCATGGATCAACTGGACATACGGGTTGAACAAGAGCTTGGGATTGGCCATGACGTTGGGCTGCAGATGGTTGTATTGCAACTCGTGGATATACATGGATTGGGTTTTTGCATGGTCCCATCCCGGGATCGCCGTCTCGGCCAGCGGATTGGCTCCCGCCCCGCAGCCCTCGTTGAAGGGCACCCAGCCATAAATGTGCATCATGGCCTCCCAATAATTGAACACCGGCTTTTGCGGCGTGTCGCCCTCGCATTTCTTCTGGCCGTACATCGCCAGGTAGTTGGCATGGTTCTGCTTGAAAAACTGCTGGACCACCGCCATCCTGTCTTGCATGTCTTGCGGGCACGCCACCGTTTCGGTCACGTATGCACTGAGGTCTTCGGCGCCCCACGCGACGCAAGAGCCCCACAGGTTCTGCATGCGCTGAACGGCCTCGCCAAAGCGAACGGACCGCTTTTGCTCGTCGGAGCACTGCCCGTTGATGCACGACAATACGGTCAACACGGGCGGAAAGCCTTCCGCCGGCTTGACGGGCACGTTATCCGTGGGAGGCAAGGTGTTGGTGCGCTGGGCGAAAATATTGTAGCCGCCCGGCAGTTTCAATTCGTCCAGGTTATAAACGGGCCATCCCTGTCCGATAGGGGTCGCCAGGAACGAGCCAAGATCGTTTCTGAAGTTGACCAGGGGCTGCGCCGAGCCGCTGTAGCCGATGTAAGGATTGTTCTTGGGCCCGATCGCCACCGGCATGTACACATGATCCACATAGGAAATGTTGTACCCCACGTTTTCCGGCTTCAAGAGCCGCAGCGACTGCTCGGCGGGGATGATGGAGTCGCCGAACGTATATTCCGACAACTGCGCATATACATTTTCCGGAAATTGAACATCGCTGGAATAGGTGCTCAACTCGCATCCTGTATTTTGCCCCTGGCACGTGACGCCAACGGGCGTTGCCAGTTTCGCGTCGTCCTCATTGCGCAGTCTCTCGTTTCTGTCTGCCAACACGACACGCCCGCCATTCCACCATGTGATATAGCGTTCGTCCGACAGCTTGCTGTAGAGCGGCAGCGTGATCGTCACGGATGAATTCGGCGGTATGCCATTGCCCTCGTTGACATACAGTTTGTAGACGTAATTGGTGGGATACGGCTCGGCGGTGCGAAAGCACCCCTGAATCCACTCGTTCTTCGCGTTCTTGCTGGTGGCCAGGACAGGGTAAACCGTGTTGTTGGGAGAGTTGTTGTAAACGGTGATCGTCTTTGCTTTGACCACCACGTTATTCCCGTCATAATCCTTGCACTCTATGACCGGGGAGGGAATGGGCTTTTGCCCCGAATCCGCCACGTCGGCCCAGGGCAAGGAGGATGTGTCGTCGCCACCGCCGCTGCCGCTGTTGCACGCGGCCAGAATAAGCAGGAGCACAAGCGCGCCGCCGGTGCGCAATGCGGATGCCGGAAAAGAGCGTCTTATTACTTGCTGAATAAAGAAATTCATTTGATTCATCCTTTGTAAATAGGACTTACGCAACCATTATTATTAATACGGTTGAAACTGTTGCCAGCTTCGTGCAAATCAATGAACTGCAAAAATTCTATTATTCGAGTTTCCTGGAGTATTTATGACACACAAAAACCTGGATGCTTTGGGCAAGTATCATGTTTGTTGTCCTGATGATGAGGCTGGAAAATGCCTTGAATACCCCTGAACAAATGCTCGGCGTGTTGTAGTTGTAGTACTCGCGCACCGGACCGCGCCGGTGTTTTCAGCAACCTTGAAGGCTATCGTCCCGGACGGCCCAAATTTAAGATAGATGAAGAAATTGTATCCCTTGTTTTCATTTTCTGCATCATTAAGTAACCCGGAGTATCGGTCGGCGACATGCCCGAAGCCCGCATGTCCGGCATGCCCGGGCACGGCGCGGCCGGGCTGGTGTCGGGCGGGGTTTGCGCGCAGGAATTGACCGGGACGCTGAAAAAGATCAAGGATAACGGCTCCACCACGCTGGGAGGTCATGCGCCGCGGCGCTGAAGTGCGTATGCCGCGCGCCGGATAGGCGAGCGGCGGCTTCATATTGCCGGCTGCGCGCCGTCGCGGTTGCAACAACGCGCCGTCATGGCCGCCGGGCCACGGGCAACAAAGCGAATGGCGCTGGCGTTACACCCTACCCTCGAGCTTTCAGGGCAGATCGATACGGGCAATGCTGCCGGCGCCGCTGGCGCTGTAGTCCTTGTTGGGCGGCGTCTTGATCGTCACGTACAGAGTCTTGCCGTCGGGCCCCACCAGCAGGCTGTTGGGCATGGGCGGCAGCGCATAGGTCTTGGTGGTGCGCAGGGTTGCGGCGTCCACCACGCTGACTGTGCCCCCCACGCGGTGCGAGACATACAGTTCGTCGCGCGCGGGTTGGTACTTGATCGCCAGCGAATCGCCGATGTCGAGGCGCCCGGTGACTTTTCCGGTGCGCGTGTCGAAAGCCAGCACGGTCTTCTGCTTGGAGTTATCGGTGGCGAACAGGCGGTGGCGCTTCGCGTCCAGCGCCAGGTTCAGCAGCAGGTACGGCTTGCCATCCCCCGCGGTCCAGCGCTCGACGATGCGATTTTCTCTGGTGTCTATGACCAGGACCTCGCCATCGCCATTGGCGGCGTACAAGCGCCCCGACGCATTGTCCAGCAGCAGGCCGGTGACCCATTTTCCGGCATCGGGAATCGTGGCGCGCACGGTCAGGGTTTCAGCGTCCACCAGCCAAATGATCCCCGGATCGCCCACCCCGCCCACATACAGGGCTTTCTGGCCGGGGTCGTAGATGACCTGGCGCGGACCGTAGGCCGAACTGTCCTTGCTGCGTTCTGTGAACTTCAGGTGCGCCTTGATCGAGCCGGTCTTTGTATCCATGACGCTCAAGCCGCTGGCCAGGCTGTTGGTAATGTAAAGCGAATCGCCCTCGGGACTCACGGCCAGCCCGAAATTCTTTTCATTGGTGTGCGTCAGGCCAATGGTCTGCAGGGTTTCGGGATCCAGCTTGTAGATGACCCCGCCCTGGGTGCCCGTGGTGGCTTCGGCCGAGGCGACGTACAGCGCCTTGCTGGCGGGACTGTACGCGACTTCGTAGATCCCCGGGGCCACCGGACGGCGTATCGCGCCTTCGGCGGTGACCGTCAGGGGCTGGGCCGCAGTCTGGGAGACTGAAGCCTCTTGAACGGTTTGCGCAAGAGGGGCAGCGGAGCCCGCCAGTGCCAGCGCAATAACGGCGGTCGTGCGGGAAAGAATGGCCAGAGGAGCGGAATATTTCATGGTGAGCGGGCGGTGTCGATGTGAAAGACGTGGCGGAAAGGGTAATGTCGCTTGGTTGGGACACTATACAATATTAATAACGATAATGTGTGTGAGAATCATTTGCATTTGATGTATTCTATTCCCGAACGAACTGTTTTTTCCGACCGGGCCGTGTCGCGAGGCGCGTCCGCCCCACCCTCTTCTTCGATCAGCCATGAAACTCCTCAAACCCTTCACACTCGCCGCGTCCGCACTGTGCCTGAGTGCCGCACACGGCCAGGATATGGAAGCCCCGCAAGAAACCGCGCCCGTCGAGACGCTGGAAAGCATCCGCGTGCAATCCAGCGCGGACGCGTCCGCGCAGGGGCTGTCCCCCGCCTATGCGGGCGGTCAGGTGGCGCGCGGCGGCCGGGCGGGGATTCTGGGTACGCGCGACTATATGGAGACGCCCTTCAGCATCACGAGCTACACCAATGAACTGATCCGGGATCGCCAGGCGCGCAGCGTGGGCGATGTCCTGCAAAATGACCCGGGCGTACGGGTCGCGCGCGGTTTTGGAAATTTCCAGGAAACCTATTTCATCCGGGGCTTTCCGCTGGAGTCCGACAGCATCTCCTACAACGGCTTGTATGGCGTGCTGCCGCGCCAATACATTGCCGCGGACCTGTTCGAGCGCGTGGAACTGCTGCGTGGCGCCTCGACATTCCTGACTGGCGCGACCCCGTCGGGCCAGGGCATCGGCGGCGCCCTGAACCTGCTGCCCAAGCGCGCCCCCAACGAGCCTCTGACACGCCTGTCCGCCGGCCTGTCCAATGGCGGGCAGTCATCGGCGGCGGTCGATCTGGGCCGCCGTTTCGGCGAAGACCAGCGCCTGGGCGTACGCCTGAATGCCGCGCGCCGCGGCGGCGGCAGCGCCGTGCCCGACGAAGGCTCTGAACTGACCCTTGTTTCGCTGGGCCTGGACTGGCAAAGCGATCGCCTGCGCCTGTCGGGCGATATCGGCTGGCAGGAGCACCGCCTCAAGCGG
>Ga0182736_1002837_pt1 | contig 12422 bp, 15 predicted proteins | sample eDN5th30CKraftBY_FD_128882 | JGI IMG/M metagenome (GOLD analysis project Ga0182736, IMG submission 128882) | Enriched backyard soil microbial communities from Emeryville, California, USA - eDNA 5th pass 30_C Kraft BY (version 2) (version 2) | ecosystem: Environmental > Terrestrial > Soil >...
GGTGCTGTACATCGCCGCCATGTGGATCGCCGGCGTGCAGCAAGGCCTGATGTGGCGCGACACGGCGCCGGACGGCACCCTGGTCTACAGCTTCGTCGAAGAACTGAAGACGCGCGTTCCGTACTACCTGATCCGTTTGCTGGGTGGAACCCTGTTCTTGTGCGGTGTGTTCGTCATGGCCTGGAACGTATGGAAGACGGTGAGCGGCGCCACGGCGGTCAATCCCGCCATTCCGCAAGACGATCCCCATGCCGCCCGTCCGACGGTCCCCGCGACCGCCGTGCCGGCCACTGTTTGACGAGGACATCATGGCCAACAAGAATCACGGCTTCTTTTCTCACCAGACCCTCGAGAAGAACATCGGCTGGATGATCATCGCCAGCATCCTGGTGGTCTCCTTCGCGGGCCTGGTCCAGATCATCCCGCTGTTCTTCCAGCACAGCACCACCCAGCCCGTGGCGGGCGTCGAACCCTACAGCCCGCTGCGGCTGATGGGCCGCGACGTCTACATCCGCGAAGGCTGCGTGGGCTGCCACTCGCAGCAGGTCCGCGTGCTCGCCGCCGAGGTCCAGCGCTACGGGTCGTACTCCGTGGCGGCTGAATCGGTCTTCGACCACCCGTTCCTGTGGGGCTCCAAGCGTACCGGCCCCGACCTGGCCCGCGTGGGCGAGCGTTACTCCGACGACTGGCACCGCATCCACCTGCGCGATCCGCGCAAGGTGGTGCCGGAATCCAACATGCCCGCCTATCCGTGGCTTGAAAAGACGGTCATCACCGGCCAGAACGTCGACCAGCGCATGCGCGCCCTGCGCGCCCTGGGCGTGCCCTACACCGACGAGGAAATCGCCGCCGCGCCGAAGGCCATCGAAGGCAAGACCGAAGAAGACGCGCTGGTGGCCTACCTGCAAGGGTTGGGCGTAGGCGTTCGCAAGGCGCAACTGGCCAAGCAGGCTGAAGAAGCCAAGAAGGCCGAAGAAGCCAAGAAGTCCCAGCAGTCCTCGGCGCATCCGGCCGCTCAAGCGGCCTCGGGAGGCTGATCATGGTCGGCTATATCAGCGCAATCGTCACCGCCATCTCGATGGCGACCTTTTTCGGCATCGTCTGGTGGGCCTGCTCGCGCGGCCGCCAGAGCGCCAACCGCGAATCGGCCATGCTGCCGTTCGCACTGCCCGATGAATTCGGGCAGGCACAACAAGATGGAGCGAATCGGTCATGAGCGATTTCGTCAATGGCTTCTGGGGGTATTTCATCTCGATCGTCGCCGTGGGCGGGGTGGTGTGGTGCGTGTGGCTGCTGTACACGCAACGCCGCTGGCTCAGCGCCAAGCCGGCCAGTGGCCAGGTCGAGGACACCGGCCACGTCTGGGACGGCGACCTGACCGAGCTCAACAACCCGGTCCCCACCTGGTGGACGTGGATGTATCTGCTGGCCTGCGCCTTTGCGCTGGGTTACCTGTTCCTGATGCCGGGCCTGGGCGAGTACAAGGGCAAGCTGGGATACAGCAGCACCGAGGAAGTGGCGCAGCAGCAGGCCAAGATGGCCGAGGCCGTGCGTCCCATCTACGCGCGCTTCGAGACCATGACCGTGCCGCAGATCGCACAGGATCCAGGCGCCCGCGAAATCGGCCAGCGCCTTTTCCTGAACACCTGCGCGCAGTGTCACGGTTCCGATGCCAAGGGCGCGCCCAGCTTTCCCAACCTGACGGATGGCGACTGGCTGCACGGCGGCTCGCCCGAAGCCATCATGCAAACCATCAAGCAAGGCCGCCACGGCATCATGCCGCCCTGGAAGGACTCGATCGATCCCAAGATGGCTGGCGACATCGCGCAGTACGTGCGATCGTTGTCGGGCCTGACCGCCGATCCGGTCCGCGTGTTCCGCGGCAAGCGCGAGTTCGCCAACTTCTGCGTCGCCTGTCACGGCGTCGATGGCAAGGGCAACCAGCTCGTCGGCGCGCCGAACCTGACCGACGACGTCTGGCTCTACGGCAGCTCGGAAGCCAGCATCGTCAAGACCATTCTTGAAGGCCGCGACAACCGCATGCCGGCACACGAACACATCCTGAGCCCCGAGCAGATCAAGATCCTGACTGCCTGGGTCTGGGGTCTGTCGAACAAGCCCGACGCGCAGAAGCAGGCCGCTGCATCGCCCGCCGAGTCCGGCGCGGCCAAGCAGTGAGCCGGCAGCACGTAAATGGACGGCCGCGTAGCGGCCTTCCATATCACTAAGCACTAACCAGCACGGAGCAGCAAATGGAAGATGGGTCAACCGCAAGCGTCAGCAGTTCGCCTGGCGGTGACCCGCCGCCTTGGCGGCCGCATACGCGGCCGCCGCGCCCTGGCCAGGAGACCCTGGAACAGACGCTGGCGGGGGTGCGTAGCAAGATCTACCCGCGGTCCGTCAGCGGCATATTCGCCCGTTGGCGCATCGCGTTCGTCTTCATCACGCAGATCATCTTCTACGGTTTGCCTTGGCTGCAATGGAACGGGCGACAGGCCGTGCTGTTCGACCTGGGCGCGCGCAAGTTCTATTTGTTCGGACTGGTGCTCTGGCCGCAGGACGTCGTCTATCTTGCCGTGCTGCTGGTCATCTCGGCATTGGCGCTGTTTCTTTTCACGGCGGTGGCCGGGCGCCTGTTCTGCGGCTACGCCTGTCCGCAAACCGTCTACACCGAAATCTTCATGTGGATCGAGCGCAAGGTCGAAGGCGACCGCATTGCGCGTATCCGCCTGGACGAATCGCCCTGGACCTGGCGCAAGTTCCGCCTGAAATTCACCAAGCACTTCCTGTGGATCGCGCTGGCTTGGTGGACGGGATCCACGTTCATCGGGTACTTCGCGCCCATCCGCGAACTCGGCCACGAACTCTTCGCCCTCCAGCTCGGACCGTGGCAATGGTTCTGGATGCTGTTCTACGGCTTTGCTACCTGGGGCAATGCCGGCTTCATGCGCGAATCGGTGTGCAAGTACATGTGCCCTTACGCTCGCTTCCAGAGCGTGATGGTCGATCCGGACACGTTCGTCGTCACGTACGACAAGCGCCGTGGCGACCCGCGTGGCGGCCGCTCGCGCAAGGTCGACCACAAGGCGCAAGGGCTGGGCGACTGTGTCGACTGCAGTCTCTGCGTGCAGGTCTGTCCGACGGGCATCGACATCCGTGACGGCCTGCAATACATGTGCATCGGCTGCGGCGCGTGCATCGACGCCTGTGAGCAGGTGATGGACAAGATGCAGTACGAACCAGGTCTCATCCGCTACACGTCCGAGCGCGCCATGCTGGACGGCCTGTCCACCAAGAGCGCGCGATCGCATCTGCTGCGGCCTCGCGTGCTGATCTACGGCACTTTGATCCTGATTCTGGCGGTGGCCTTCGTGGCCTCGCTGGTGGTCCGCAACCCGTTGCGTGTCGACGTCATCCGAGACCGCGGCGTGCTGGGCCGCGAGGTGGCGGGCGGCATGATCGAAAACGTTTACCGCCTGCAGATCATCAATACCTCGGACGCGCCAATGCGCCTGCGCCTGACGGCCGAAGGCATGCCCGACCTGGCCGTGATTGCCGGCCAGCAGGGATCTGACGTGGTCGAGGTCGAGCCGGCCGCCAACAAGCTGGTGCCGATGGTCATCCGCGCCCCGGCGGGCGCCGCGCCCGGCGCGCATGCCATCACGCTGCGCGCCAAGGGGCAGGACGGCGAGAACCGCCAGGTCGAAACCGATGAAGCCGCCAGTTTCTACGTGCCCGAGTAGGGCTGACACTTGCCCAGGGCACTACAAGGACATTTCATGAACGCTGCACACATCACCCTCGAATCCGCCGACCCGGCGCATCCCGTCAAGCCTTGGTACCGCGAGCCCTGGCCGTGGATCCTGATGGCAGGTCCGTTTGCCGCCATGATAGGCTGCTTCATCACGATCTACTTTGCGATGACCCAGTTTGCCAGCCAGCCCATCCAGGAGGGCGTGGTCAAGCGGGGGCTGGTCATCGAACAGACCGCGCCTGCCGCGGCCGGGACGCAGTCGCCGGCGGCTGCCAGCCCGGCAGCCGCCAAACCTTGATCGGGGGAGTGCACGCATGGGATTGCGATCGCTGATGTGGATTCTGTGGCCATCGTTTTTGGCCGCCGCAGCGGGAAGCGCGCTGATCTTCGCCCTGATCGACCCGCTGGACGTGACCATTTTTGGATATGTTCCGACGGGCCGCATGGGCTTTTACACCGTGTCGTTTTTCGTCCTGTGGGTGATGGCCGGTTTTTCAAGCGCGCTGACGGCCTACCTGATGCCGAAGGTGGAAGAGGACGAAGACTTCTAGGACCAGTGTTTCCAAAAATCAAACACACCGTTCCGCCACGCTGAACAAGCGAGGGTCTGCGCGGCGGGTAAAATCCTCCGGCTATGGTCAAGTTGGGGGCTCGCGTGCAGCCAGTCATTTCAGTACAAGGCTTATCCAAGCAATATGCGTCGGGATTCCAGGCGCTCAAGAACGTCAACCTGGACATCCAGCGCGGCGAGATTTTTGCGTTGCTCGGGCCGAACGGCGCGGGCAAGACCACGCTGATCAGCATCATCTGCGGCATCGTGAATCCCACCCAGGGCACGGTGCTGGCCGACGGTCACGATATCGTGACGGACTTTCGCGCCGCGCGGTCCAAGATCGGATTGGTGCCGCAGGAGATCTCCACCGACGCCTTTGAAAGCGTGTGGAATACCGTCACCTTCAGCCGCGGGCTGTTCGGCAAGCCGGCGGATCCCACCTATATTGAAAAAGTCCTGCGCGAGCTGTCGCTGTGGGACAAGAAAGACAGCCGCATCATGGCGCTGTCCGGCGGCATGAAGCGCCGTGTCATGATCGCCAAGGCGCTGTCGCACGAACCGGCCATCCTGTTCCTGGACGAGCCCACCGCGGGCGTCGATGTCGAATTGCGGCGCGGCATGTGGGAAATGGTGCGTCGGCTGCGCGAAAGCGGCGTCACCATCATCCTCACCACGCACTACATCGAAGAAGCCCAGGAAATGGCGGACCGCATCGGCGTCATCCGCAAGGGCGAGATCATCCTGGTCGAGGAAAAGAACGCGCTCATGGCCAAGTTGGGCAAGCGCCAGCTTGCCTTGACGTTGAAGGCGCCGTTGCCGGGCATTCCCACGGCGCTGGACGCCTATCAGCTCGAGCTGTCCGCCGATGGCTACAAGCTGGTCTATACCTATGACAACGAACGGGGCGGCGACATCTCGCGTCTGCTGCAGGACTTGAGCCGCCTGCAGATCGAATTTGCGGACCTGAATACCTCGGAAAGCTCGCTCGAGGACATCTTTGTCAGCCTGGTGCACGGTCAATCATGAACTTCTACGCCATACGCGCCATCTACCTCTTCGAAATGGCCCGCGCCTGGCGCACGCTGATGCAAAGCGTGCTGTCGCCGGTGATTTCGACCTCGCTCTATTTTGTCGTGTTCGGCTCGGCCATCGGATCGCACATGGTCGAAATCGACGGTGTGAGCTACGGAGCGTTCATCGTGCCCGGCATGATCATGCTGTCGCTGCTGACGCAAAGCGTCGCCAACGCTTCGTTCGGCATCTACATGCCACGCTTTTCCGGCACGATCTACGAGATCCATTCGGCACCGATCTCCTACGTGGAGATCCTGATGGGCTACGTGGGAGCGGCCGCCAGCAAGTCCATCATCCTGGGCCTCATCATGCTGGCCACCGCGCGCCTGTTCGTGACGTTCGACGTGGCGCACCCGTTCTGGATGCTGTCCTTCCTGGTGTTGACCGCGGTGACGTTCAGCCTGTTCGGCTTCATCATCGGCATCTGGGCCGACGGCTTTGAAAAGCTGCAGATCATTCCGCTGATGATCATCACGCCCCTGACGTTCCTGGGCGGCACGTTCTATTCCATCAACATGCTGCCGCCGTTCTGGCAGACCGTCACGCTGTTCAATCCCGTGGTCTACCTGGTCAGCGGTTTCCGCTGGGCGTTCTTCGGGGTATCGGACGTCAGTATCGAAATCAGCGTGGGCATGACACTGGTCTTCCTGGTGGCGTGCCTGATTGGCGTGCGTTGGATCTTCAAGACGGGTTATCGCCTGAAGACCTGACAGGCCCAATGAACAAGGCGCCGCGGCCCCAGCAGGGATCGCGGCGCGAAGTCATCGAATTCGCCTGGTGGTACGCTGGCCGAATCCGATGTGGGTGTCTGCTTAGGCTTACCGTTGCAGGTCAGCGCTGCGCCGGCGCCATCTTCATCAGACGGTCGCGAAGCTGGGGATCTTGCTGCACGGCTTGGCCGATCCCGTTGAATTCCTCGACCGACAGCCCATCGGCGCGGACAAGTTTGACCATCTTGGCGTCCGCTTCCTGAACGACCTTCTGCTTGGCCTCATTGGTCTTGGCGGCGTCGACCTTGGGACGGTATTCGTCAACGACGCCCGAAATCTTCTGTGAAGCCGAGGCGAACTTCTGCAATTGTTGATCCGTCGGTTTCTGGATGGCGGGAGCCATGCCAGGCTGAGCCTGCGTCTGCGCCGGGGCCTGCGCGCTTTGTTGAGCCAGGGCGGGTGCACCGGACAGCGCCGTCGTCAGCACGGCGGCGGATAGGAATGCAAAAGTGGAACGCTGCATGAAAACTCCTTGTTCCGGTTGATAGTCCGACCATGATGACGATCCGGGCGGCCAGGGGACAAGTTTCGCGATGTGTTTTCCTGTGTCGGCAGGCCACGAGACGGCCGAGCGTGGGCGGGGGGCGCCCCGGGGCCGCGGCCGAAACGTTTTGCGCGGTTTCGTAGTCGCTGCTGGCCGCGATGTTTCCTTAGGTTTGCCGAAAATCGAGCGTTAGAGCGCGATCATGCTCAACATGACGAGAATCAGCAGCAGAACATAGACGCGGGCATGCACACGGTCGGGGATGCGCGGGATCAGCGGGGCGGCAAGGTGAATCCCGGCCAGCGACCCCAGCGCAAGCACCGCGAAGGCCAATATGTCCACATATCCCACAATCCACGGCGCCAGCGCGTGGGGCAGGTCGCGCGCGGCGGCCAGGTAGGCCAGCGTGCCCGCCAGCGCGACCGGCAGCGATAGCGGATTGGCCATGGCGGCGGCCTTGACCATGGGCAGGCCCCGCCGGCGCAGCAGCGGCACGGTCATGACGCTGCCTCCCACCCCCAGAAACGCGGCAATCATTCCGATGACGACGCCGCCGCCCATCGTGGTGACGCGGTCCAGCCCGCGCGGCCCCGCGCCGCCGCGCCCAGACATGAAGCCCTGGCGCAGCACGCAATCCAGAACAGTCGCCGCCAGATAGACGATGAATGCGTGACGCATGAAGTCGCCGCCGGCTTGCATGGCGGCAAGCGCGCCCAGCAGTGCGCCCGCTGAGATATAACCCGCCAGCGGCCAGACGTATTCGCCGATGAGGTTGCCGGCGCGCCAATGCTTGCGCGTGGCCAAGACCGAGTTGACGATCATCACGCACGTGGAAGTGGCCACCGCGATGTGCATCGCCGACTGGCGCATCTCGTCGTTCGCGCCATGCAGCGACGTCAACACCCCATACAGGGCCGGCACCACCACGAAACCGCCGCCAAAGCCGAACAGCACCGTCGTGACGCCGCTCAGACCGCCAAACAGCGCCAACACCAGATAGATCATGTCGTTGCCCAATCAGGAAAAGCGCCACGATAGGACGCCGGCGATTGGCCCGCTTTCGAGGGTGGGACAATGATGTTTTCGTTTCGGCCAACGCCTTGCGCCGTGGACGCGTCGCATCCAAGCTGGCGCGTCGCTCCCGGCAGATCCCCATGCGCAACACCCATATCGACCGCTACGACAACCTGGACCGCCCGGTGGTGGCCATCGGCAACGACTATCCGCCCGGCGGCCTGCTGCCGGCGCATGCGCATCGGCGCGCGCAGTTGCTGTACGGGGCGACGGGCGTCATGCACGTCGTGACGCGCGACGGCAATTGGGTGGTGCCGCCGCAACGCGCCGTCTGGATTCCGGCGGGTGTGACGCATCAGGTCCGCATGTTGGGCGTCAGCACGCGCAGCGCGTACATCGAGCCGGGCGCGGCGCGCGCGGACCGCACTGTCTGCGAGGTGATTGAAGTGTCCACGCTGATGCGCGAGTTATTGCTGGAGGCGGTGGACATGCCCGCCGCCTATGATCCGCGCGGCCGGGATGGGGCACTGGCTGCCTTGCTGCTGCACGAGATCGAGCGCGCGGCGGTTCTGCCCCTGCATATTCCGTTGCCGCGCGACAGGCGTCTGGCGCCGCTATGCCGCGCCTTCATTGCCGCGCCGGATGCGCGGATGCCGCCGCAGGCATGGGCCGACCGGCTGCACGTAAGCCTGCGCACGTTCAGCCGGGTTTTCCGGCAGCACACGGGCATGTCGTATCTGGCCTGGCGGCAGCGCGCTTGTGTGGTGCTGGCGCTGGCGCGCCTGGCCGAGGGGGACCCCGTCACGGCGATTGCGCTGGATTTCGGGTATCAAAGCCCTGCGGCGTTTTCAACGATGTTCCGTCGCGTGCTGGGCCATCCGCCGACGGCGTATTTGCGGCGGGCGCCCGCGGCTGGCCGGGCGCCGTTGCGGCGTTAGGCGGCGTACCAGAACACTGCAAAGAAGTGGCAGACGGTGCCGGCCAGCACGAACAGATGCCAGATGAAGTGGCTGTAGCGCCAGCGGTTGTCGAAGACGAAAAACACCACGCCGCCGGTGTACGCCAAGCCGCCCGCCACGAGCCACCACAGCCCGCCGGGCGGCACCAGTTCAAGCAGCGGTTTGACCGCGATGACGACGATCCAGCCCATTGCCAGGTACAGGCCGGTGGACAGCGCGGGGCGGTTGAGCCGCTTGCTCGCCTTCAGGCCCACGCCCAGCAGCGCCAAGCCCCAGACGAGTCCAAATAGGGTCCAGCCCCATGGTCCGCGCAGCGCGCCCAGCGCGAACGGCGTGTAGGTGCCGGCAATGAGCAGGTAGATGGCCGAATGGTCCAGTACGTTGAAGATCTGTTTGGCGCGGCAGCGCGGCAGCGCGTGATAGATGGTGGACGCGAGATACAGCAGGCACATCGACGCCGCGAACACGGCGGCGCCGGCAATGAAGGCCGCATCGCCCTGGCGCACTGCGGCGGCGATCAGGAGCGGTGCGCCAGCCAGCGCGCCCGCCGCGCCAAGTCCGTGGCTGATGCTGTTGGCGATTTCTTCGCCCAGGGTCTGGGGTCGGTCGTTGGGAAACATGGGGGACCTGTTTGTGACAAGTTGCCCACCTTAGGCCTTTTGGTTCGGGCGCTCAAGCGCAAGGGTTCAGTTCGGCCGCCCGATACCGGAAAGATTTGATCTGGTGCAAGGTTGAGACCCAGGGAGGCGATCCAGGCGAGTGGGGCGAACGGGACGAGGCGCGCAGGCAAGGCGGTTAGTTACTCTGTGATACATTTAACGCGCGAACGAACTGCCCGGCAAAGGCAGCGCGCATTCTTCACTTTGGGCTTGCACGTCGGCCACGCGTGGCGCGGCCGTGATCGACATTCTTAGGGGAAGCATCCATGAATCCGGCACTCGGCGTCACGGTTGGAAAGTTCTCATCACGCGACAGGCATCTGTCTTGCGGAGCGGCATAGCCGCGGCGACCGCCGTCCGGCGCTGACGCCCTCGGCTCCTCCGAACGGCGCGGCAAACAGGAACTTCCGAACAGGCCCACTCAATGGCGCGCAGTTTCAGCAGTCTGTTTTTCAAAGCGGCAAAGAAGATCACCCGGCTCCAGCGCACGGCGATGCGCCTGGCGGCCCCAAAACCCGCCCGCAAGCGCGCGGCCCCGGCCCGCAAGAAGGCTGCCGGCGTCACGACCGGACGGGCGGCCAAAACGGCGCGGCCCGCTGGCGCCGCGGGCGCGGGCAGGGCGGCAGCGGCAGCGGCCGAGACGGCGTCGCTGGGCGCCGGGCGCTGGGAAGCCTTGCGCCAGTTCTCTGACAAGACAGGCCGCAGGCTGGCCTTTTCGCGCTACACCCCCGCCACCGCCACGCCCGCGGCAATGCCGCTGGTCGTGATGCTGCACGGCTGCCGGCAGACCTCGGTGGCCTTCGCGCGCGGGTCACGCATGAACCAGTGGGCCGATGCCGGCGGCTTCATGGTGTTGTATCCGCAGCAGTCGCTGGCGCGTCAGGTGCAGCGCTGCTGGCGCTGGTTTCAGCCCGACGACGATCATGGCGGCGCCGAGGCTGACCTGATCGCGGCGCTGATCCGATCCGAAGTCGCGCGCCACGGCGTCGATCCCGAACGCATCTATGTGGCGGGTCTGTCGGCTGGCGCGGGCATGGCGGCGCTGGTCGCGTTGCGGCATCCGCGCCTGATCGCCGCCGTGGCCATGCATTCAGGACCGGTCGTGGGCGACGCGCACAACGCGGGCCACGGCCTGGGCACCATGCGGCGCGGCAGCATCAAGCCGCTTGCGCCGCTGCTGGAATCGGTCTCGGATCCCGCCGTCTTCGAACTGGGCATGCCGGCGCTGATCCTGCATGGCCAGCTCGATCCCGCCGTGGCTCCCCGCAACGCCAAACAGCTCTTCGAACAATTCCGCACGTTGAACACCGCCGATCCACACGCGCTGCCGGTCGAACGCGTGCTGGGCCTGGGCACCGAAAAGGCCTACCGCCGCGTGGACGTGCTGCGGGGCCGCAAGACCGTGTTGCGCCTGTGTGAAATCACGCGGCTGGAACATGCCTGGAGCGGGGGCGATCCGTCCATCCGCTATCACGCGCGCAGTGGCCCGGATGCCTCGGCGCTGGTGTGGCGGTTCTTTCAGGGGCAGCGGCGCGCGGGGGCGATTGCCGGGGCGCAGTGAGCGCGCTGGATCGCCGGGCAATTGCGGCCCGGCGGGATTGTTCAGGCGCAAGGAACGGTGATGTCGCGGCTACCGGCGGCTTGCGGGGCGGGCGCGGCGTAACATCGCGGTTGCACACTCACACCCTTACGGAAATCTCCGCCATGCCCTTGTCCATGTACCAGGCGTCCGTGCCTGTCTTCATTCGCGGCCTGAACGTGCTGGCCGCGCTGCTCGAAAAGGCCGCCGCGCATGCGCAGGCCGCCGGCATCGACCCTGCCGATCTCGTGAACGCGCGGCTCGCGCCCGATATGTATCCCCTGTCGGGTCAGGTGCAGCGCGCAAGCGATGCCTCGAAGTTCGCGGCGCAGCGGTTGTCGCAAGGCGAAGCCCCGAAATTCGCCGACACCGAAAGCACACTCGAGCAATTGCAGCAACGCGTGGCGGACACGATCGCGTATCTGCAAAGCGTGAAGCCCGAGCAGATTGACGGCGCCGAAGCGCGCCGGATCACGTTGAGCTTCGGCGACTTCAAGCCCGAATTCCAGGGCGATGAATATCTGCTGACCTTCGCGCTGCCCAACTTCTACTTCCACGTGACCACCGCGTACGGCATCCTGCGCCAGGCAGGCGTGCCGATCGGCAAGCTGGACTTCCTGGGGCCTTATCCGCAGCTAGCCCCTTGATGGCGGGGGACGCGGCCCGTTGCGAGCCGCGTCTGCGTTGCCATCACTGCTTCGATGGATCGCCGCAGCCGTCCATCGGGCCCATCTTCGCCATGTTCTGCTGAATTTCCTCGGGCGTCAGGTCCTGGATGTGCGTGGCGACGGACCAGCGGTGGCCGAACGGGTCCACCACCTGGCCGTAGCGGTCGCCCCAGAACATGTCGGCGGCAGGCATCGTGACCTGTGCGCCTGCTGCGACTGCCTGCTCGATCGCGGCATCCGCGTCGGTCACGTACAGGTGCAGCACGGCAGGGGTGCCCTTGAGCGCCTTCGGTCCCAGGCTGCCCCATTCCGGAAAATCATCCATCAGCATGAGCACCGAATCGCCGATGCGAATGGCCGCATGCATGATCTTGCCGTTGGGGCCGGGAAGGCGCATCAGTTCCTCGGCATTGAAGGCTTTCTTGTAGAAGGCGAGGGCGTCGGACGCGCCTTCGCAGATGATGTGCGGCGTCAGCGTGTGCATGCCGTCGGGAATGGGCTTGGCTGCTTGGGTGGCCATGGTGGGTCTCCAGGGGGATTGAACGGCAGCGCAAAAGTGCGCGGCCGCGTTGGCTAGTTGCCGACCAGCGTGGCGAAACCGCCCCAGCACATGCGCTTGACGTCGAACACGCCCTCGCAGCACATGTCCGCCAGGCGCGGGTCGGACATCACTTTGGCGTTGATGCTGTTGCGCGCTTCCTTGCTGGGGTACAGGATCCAGGCGAAGACGACGACCTCGCCCTCGCGCGCGCCGGCGGCCGCGCTGAAGGACGCAAAACCTTCCCCGTCGATATCGTCGGCCACGCCTTCGCGGTAGTCCAGCGCGCCGTGCTCGCGCCAGATGCCTTCGGCGTGCGTCGCCATTTTCTTGTACGTCTCCAGGTTCGCCTTGGGTACGCACAGCAGGA
>Ga0182736_1002838_pt1 | contig 12421 bp, 12 predicted proteins | sample eDN5th30CKraftBY_FD_128882 | JGI IMG/M metagenome (GOLD analysis project Ga0182736, IMG submission 128882) | Enriched backyard soil microbial communities from Emeryville, California, USA - eDNA 5th pass 30_C Kraft BY (version 2) (version 2) | ecosystem: Environmental > Terrestrial > Soil >...
CGGGCGCGAAGGCATCGACGCGCGTGAGCTGGGAAGGCATCGATCAGCCGCTTCCCGATGGCAACTGGCCGCTGGTTTCCGCATCGCCACAACAGTATCTGCAAGGCGTGAGCCAATGGTCGCGCGAGGCATCGCACGACGAATTGCGCGAGATCGAAACGCAGTTCGTGCGCGCCACGGAAATGGCCGCGCTTGCAGGCTTCGACTGGCTCGAACTGCACTGCGCGCATGGCTACTTTCTGTCGAGCTTTCTCTCGCCGCTGACCAATCATCGCACTGACGAATACGGCGGCTCGCTCGAAAATCGCCTGCGTTATCCGCTCGAAGTATTCAAGGCGATGCGCGCCGTGTGGCCGCAAGACAAGCCGATGTCCGTTCGCATCTCCGCGCACGATTGGGTCGATGGCGGGACGACGCCCGACGACGCCGTCGAGATCGCGCGCGCATTCAAGGCCGCCGGCGCGGACATGATCGACGTCTCTTCAGGGCAAGTCAGCAAGCAGGAGAAGCCTGTGTTCGGGCGCATGTTCCAGACGCCGTTCGCGGATCGCATACGCAATGAAGCGGGTATCGCGACCATCGCGGTCGGCGCGATCTCGGAAGCGGATCACGTGAACAGCATCATCGCCGCGGGACGTGCGGACTTGTGCGCGGTGGCGCGCCCGCATCTCGCGAATCCATCGTGGACATTGAACGAGGCCGCGAAGATCGGCTACTTCGATATCGCGTGGCCGAAGCAATACGCGGCCGCCAAATCTCAACTGGAGCGCAATCTCGAACGCGAGCGCGCACTGGCCGCCGACAATGCGCGCCTCACGCCGCAAGAACGCGCGCAACGCGCTGAAGGAACGGTCTGATCATGACGACTCTCGCCGACAAACACGCGGTCGTGACAGGCGGTGGCAGCGGCATCGGCGCATCGTGCGCAGAGGCGCTCGCGCATGCCGGCGCACGCATCACGCTGATGGGCCGCGATCTCGCGCGCCTCGAAGCGCAGCGCGACGCGATGCGCGATTACGCCGACGTCGCGTGCATACGCGTCGATGTGACGAATGAAGCCGCCGTCGCCGAAGCCTTCTCGCGCGCCGGTCCGGCCGATATCCTCGTGAACAACGCAGGCCACGCGCAAGCCGCGCCTTTCACGCAAACCGATGCGGCACTGTGGCAACGCATGATCGACGTCAATCTCACCGGCGTGTTCTTCTGCACGCGCGCCGTGTTGCCGTCGATGCTGGAGCGTGGCTTTGGCCGCATCGTGAATGTCGCGAGCACGGCGGGACAGATCGGTTATGCGTATGTCGCGGCGTATTGCGCAGCGAAGCATGGCGTCATCGGTCTCACGCGCGCGCTCGCTCTCGAAGTCGCGACGAAGGGCATAACCGTCAACGCGGTATGCCCCGGTTATACCGAAACCGAGCTGCTGCGCGCATCGCTGGATCAGATCATGTCGAAGACCGCGCGCAGCGAACAGGACGCACGCGATGCGCTCGTGCGCAACAACCCGCAACGCCGTTTCGTGCAGCCGGAAGAAGTCGCCAACGCCGTGCTATGGCTGTGCGCGCCCGGTTCCGATGCGATGAACGGCCAGTCGATATCCGTATCAGGTGGAGAAGTAACGTGAGCAACATCGCAGGCAACAAGAAGACGAACGCCGCAACCGAGCAGAAAGCGCCGCGCAAGGGCGTGGAGAAACCGGCGGACAACGTCGTCGATCTCGAGATGAGCACCGGCGCCGACAGCCACATGGGACTGCGCTTATGGCTGCGCATGCTGACCACGACGAACCTCGTGCAAGCCGAACTGCGCAAGCGCCTGCGCACCGAGTTCGATACGACCTTGCCGCGCTTCGACCTGATGGCGCAACTCGAACGTCATCCCGAGGGCCTGAAGATGACCGAGCTATCGCGCCGCATGATGGTCACCGGCGGCAATGTGACGGGCATCACGGATCAGCTCGAAAAAGAAGGACTGGTATCGCGTTATGCCGATCCGAACGATCGCCGTTCGACGAGCGTGCGTCTCACGCCGCAAGGCCGCGCCGCGTTCGACAAGATGGCGACCGCGCATGAGCAATGGGTCGTCGAAATGTTCGGCGGTCTCGAACTGAACGAAAAATCGCAGACGCATCAGCGGCTCGGCAAGCTGAAGCAGCATCTGCTGAAGACGCTGAAGGACTAAGGAGACACAGATGAGCTCATCGAGCGCCGATGCGCTTCTCGCCGGCAATCGCGTAACGCTCGCGGACTATCGCGCGACGCACTTCGGATGGTCCGTCACGAACGATGTCGCGACGATCATGCTGAACCGGCCCGAACGCAAGAACCCGCTGACGTTCGGATCGTATGCGGAGTTGCGCGATCTGTTTCGGCAACTCGCCTATGCGACCGATGTGAAAGCCGTCGTGATCCACGGCGCGGGCGACAACTTCTGCTCCGGCGGCGACGTGCATGAAATCATCGCACCGCTGATCGATCTACCGATGCCCGAGCTATTGCTCTTCACTCGCATGACGGGCGATCTCGTCAAGGCGATGCGTCATTGCCCGCAGCCGATCATAGCCGCCGTCGATGGCGTCTGCGCGGGCGCGGGCGCGATCCTCGCGATGGCGTCCGACATGCGTCTCGGCACCGCGCGCAGCAAGCTCGCATTTCTCTTTGCGCGCGTCGGTCTCGCGGGCTGCGACATGGGCGCGTGTTCGATTCTGCCGCGCATCATCGGTCAGGGACGCGCTGCCGAATTGCTCTTCACGGGCCGCTCGGCAAGCGGCGAAGAAGGCTATCACTGGGGCTTCTACAACCGCCTTTGCGCACCCGAAACCTTGCTCGACGAAGCCGCGAAGCTCGCGTCCGAACTCGTCGCCGGGCCGACCTTCGCGCACGGCATCACGAAGAAGATGCTGCATCAGGAATGGAGCATGAGCATCGACGAAGCGATCGAATCGGAAGCGCAGGCGCAAGCCATCTGCATGAGCACGCGCGATTTCGAGCGCGCCTATCGCGCGTTCGCGGGGAAGACGCGTCCCGTGTTCGAAGGAGACTGAATGAACGCCGATCCACACAGCGCGCTCGCATGGCCCTTCTTCGATGAGAGACATCGCGAACTCGCACGCGATGCCGATGCATGGGCGAACGAGCATCTGAAGCATGTCGATCACGCCGATACCGACGCGGCCTGCAAGCGCCTCGTGCGCATGCTCGGCGATGCGGGATGGCTCAGGCATTGCATCGGCGGCACCCGATACGGCGCATCGAACGATACGATCGACACGCGCGCCGTGTGCCTGCTGCGCGAAACGCTCGCGAAACACGACGGCCTCGCGGACTTCGCCTTCGCGATGCAAGGGCTCGGCTCGGGCGCCATATCGCTCGCCGGCACCGATGCGCAGAAAGAGCGCTATTTGCCGCGCGTCGCGAACGGCACTGCATTGGCGGCGTTCGCGTTGTCGGAACCGGAAGCGGGATCGGATGTCGCGGCGATGTCGCTCGATGCGCGCGCCGATGGCGACGCCTACGTGCTGAACGGCGACAAGACGTGGATATCGAACGGCGGCATCGCGGACTTCCATGTCGTGTTCGCGCGCACAGGCGAAGCGCCGGGCTCGCGCGGCATCAGCGCGTTCATCGTCGATGCGGATACGCCCGGCTTGCAGATCGCCGAACGCATCGACGTGATCGCGCCGCATCCGCTCGCGCGCCTGCACTTCGAGAACGCGCGCGTGCCGCGCAGTCAGATGCTGGGCGCCGCGGGCGAAGGCTTCAAGATCGCGATGCGCACGCTCGATATCTTCCGCACGTCGGTGGCGGCGGCATCGCTCGGCTTCGCGCGTCACGCGATGCAGGAAGGGCTCGAACGCGCCGCATCGCGCAAGATGTTCGGCCAGACGCTCGGCGACTTTCAGCTCACGCAGGCGAAGCTCGCGCAGATGGCGTTGACCATCGACACGAGCGCGCTACTCGTGTATCGCGCCGCGTGGCTGCGCGATCAGGGCGAGAGCGTGACGCGCGAAGCCGCGATGGCGAAATGGCACGCGAGCGAAGGCGCGCAACAGGTCATCGATGCAGCCGTGCAGTTGTGGGGCGGCCTCGGCGTGAAGAGCGGTACGGCGGTCGAATCGCTGTATCGCGAGATACGCGCGCTGCGCATCTATGAAGGCGCGACGGAAGTGCAGCAGTTGATCGTCGGACGCGACTTGCTCAAGGCGCACGGAGCACATCAACGATGACACAACGCTTCGACATGCCGATGCGAATCCGCTTCGCGCACTGCGATCCGGCGGGCATCGTGTACTTTCCGCAATACCTGGTGATGACGAACATGCTCGTCGAAGACTGGTTCGACGATGCGCTCGGCATCGACTACGCGCACATGATCTCGCGGCGCCGCGTCGGACTTCCCATCGTCAAGCTCAATTGCGAGTTCTCGCGACCGAGCCGCATGGGCGAAACGGTGACGCTGTCGCTCGCGGTCGATTCCGTCGGACAGCGCTCGATCCGCATCGACATCGTCTGTCATTGCGACGGCGAAGTGCGCTTTCGCGCGAAGCAGGTCCTCGTGACGACATCGCTCGACGATGGCCGCTCGATCGCCATTCCCGGCGACATCGCTCTCGCGATCGAACGGTTCGCGCCGGGCACGAGCCGCGCACTTCAAGAGGAATCACGCTCATGAAAAAGACCCTTCAGCCTTCGGACTGGATCAAGCCGCGCGGTTACGCGAACGGCGTCGCGGTGCGCGGCACGCAGGTGTTCATCGCGGGGCAGATCGGCTGGGACGAAGAGGCGCGCTTCGTCAGCAACGCATTCGGCGCTCAGGCCGCGCAGGCGCTGCGCAATATCGTGGCCGTGCTGCGCGAAGCGGGCGGCAAGCCGGAGCATCTCGTTCGCATGACGTGGTACGTGACCGACAAGCGCGCGTATCTCGCGGCGGCGAAGGAAATCGGCGCGGCATTCCGCGAGCTGATCGGCGATTACGACATCGCGATGAGTGCGGTGCAAGTCGTCGCGCTCATCGAAGACGATGCGCTGGTGGAGATCGAAGCCACGGCTGTTATCCCCGACTAAGCGGAGGACACGATGGAACGCTCGGCACACATCGATACTTTCGCGCGCGATCATCTGCCGCCGCAGGAACAATGGCCGGTGCTCATGCTCGACAATGCGGACGTCGCTTATCCGGCGCGCGTGAATTGCGCGACCGAATTGCTGGATCGCGCGATCGAGAGCGGACATGGCGATCGCACGGCAATCTGGTCCGATGCGAACGGCGAGCCGCACGCAACGACGTATCGCGAGTTGCGCACGCTCGTGAATCGCAGCGCGCATGTGCTCGTCGATGAAATGGGTTTGCGTCCGGGCAATCGCGTGTTGTTGCGCGGGCCGAATACCTTGCAGATGGCCGTCGCGTTCTTCGCGGCGCTGAAGGCCGGTCTCGTCGTCGTGCCGACGATGCCGCTGCTGCGCGCGAAAGAACTGAAGCAGATCATCGAGAAGGCGCGGATATCGGCGGCGCTATGCGATGTGCGTCTCATGGAAGAACTGCAGCGCTGCACGACGAAAGGCGACGACTTCCATTGCGAAGCGCTCGCGCAAGTGCTGACGTTTCACGACGATGCACCCGCGTCGCTCGAATCGCTGGCTCGAAGCAAGCCCGATCATTTCGATGCCTGCGACACCGCCGCCGACGACGTGTGCCTCATCGCATTCACGAGCGGCACGACCGGCGCGCCGAAAGGCTGCATGCACTTTCATCGCGACGTCCTTGCGATGTGCGATCTGTTCCCGCGACACATCCTGAAGCCCACGGCCGACGATGTGTTCTGCGGCACGCCGCCGCTCGCGTTCACGTTCGGCCTCGGCGGCCTGCTGTGCTTTCCATTGCGCGTGGGCGCGTCGACGATCCTGCTCGAAAAGCTCACGCCCGAAACGCTCCTGCAAACCGTGCAGCGCTTTCGCGCGACGATCATGTTCACTGCGCCGACGTTCTATCGGCAGATGGCGCCGCTCATCGAAGGCTTCGATGTGTCGAGCCTGAAGAAGACCGTGTCGGCGGGCGAAGCGTTGCCCGATTCCACGCGCGCGTCATGGCGCGAAGCGAGCGGCATCGAAATGATCGACGGCATCGGCGGCACGGAGATGATCCATATCTTCGTTTCGTCGGCGGGTGCGGACGTGCGCGAGCACGCGATCGGACGCGCGGTGCCGGGCTATATCGTGCAGGCCGTCGACGATGCGATGCAGCCGGTGCCGCCCGGAACCATCGGCAAGCTCGCGGTGCGCGGCCCGACGGGTTGCCGCTATCTCGCCGATGAACGTCAGTCGAAATTCGTGCGCGACGGCTGGAACTTGCCCGGCGATTCCGTCGTGATCGATGATGACGGTTACGTGTTCTATCAGGCGCGCGCCGACGACATGATCGTATCGGCGGGCTACAACATCTCCGGGCCGGAAGTGGAAAGCGTGCTGATGCAGCATGAAGCGGTGGCGGAATGCGGCGTGATCGGCGTGCCCGATGAAACGCGCGGGCAAGCGGTAAAGGCGTTCGTCGTGCTCAATCCCGGTTTCACCGGCGACGATGCGCTCATTGCTGAATTGCAGGCGTTCGTCAAGCGCACTGTCGCGCCTTACAAGTATCCGCGCATCGTGACGTTTCTAACGGCGTTGCCGCGCACCGAGACGGGCAAGCTCAAGCGCTTCGCGTTGCGCTCGATGTAGCAAGCTCGAAAAACGTTTGCTTGGTAGAGTATGGCTCACGCCCGCCGCGAGGCGGCTTGCCCACTCTTCCGAGCAAACAAGAAAAATGGTTCTGACGCATCGACTCCTTGCCGTTTCCCTCTTTGCCGCATTCGCATTGACGTCGCAAGCCGCATCGGCGGCGAACAAGACGCTCGTGTTCTGTTCCGAAGGCAGCCCCGCCGGTTTCGATTCCGCGCAATACACGACGAGCACCGACTTCGATGCGGGCGCGCATGCGGTCTACGATCAGCTCGTCGAATTCAAGCGCGGCACGCTCGATCTCGTGCCGGGTCTCGCCGAGAAGTGGGGATGAGTCCGCGGATGCGAAGACCTTCACGTTTCATCTTCGGCGCGGCGTGAAGTTTCAGTCGACCGCCTGGTTCAAGCCGACGCGCGACTTCGACGCGGACGATGTCGTATTCACGTTCAAGCGCATGATCGATCCGAACGAGCCGTTTCAGAAGGCGCATCCCGTCAGCTTCCCGTATCTGACCGATCTCGGCTACGACAAGAACATTGCATCCGTCGACAAGCTCAACGACTACACCGTGCGCTTCACCTTGAAGACGCCTGATGTCGTGTTCGTGCGCAACATCGCGATGGAGTTCGCATCGATCGTATCGGCGGAATATGCCGCGCAACTGCTGAAGCAGGGCAAGCCGGAAGACCTCAATCAGAAGCCAGTGGGCACGGGCGCGTTCGTGTTCCGCGACTATCAGAAGGACGCGACGATCCGCTACGACGCCAATCCGACTTACTGGAACCGCAAGGACGTGCATATCGACAAGCTGGTTTTCTCGATCACGCCCGATGCCGCCGTGCGTCAGCAGAAGCTATCGAGCGGAGAATGCCAGGTGACGTCGTTTCCGCGTCCCGCCGACATTGCCGCAGCGAAGCAGGATCCGAAGCTCACGGTGCTGTCGGGCGTCGGCTTCAACGTCGCGTATGTGGGCTACAACACGACGCACAAGCCGCTCGATAACGTGAACGTGCGCCGCGCGCTCGACATGGCGATCGACAAGCAGGCGATCATCAAGACGGTCTGCGAAGGCGCAGCGACCATCGCGACGAATCCGATGCCGCCGTCGCAATGGTCGTATAACAAGGCGCTGAAGGACGCACCGCGCGACCCCGCGAAGGCGAAGGAACTGCTGAAGGAAGCGGGCTTTCCAAACGGCTTCACGATCACGCTATGGGCGATGCCGGTGCAGCGCGGCTATAACCCGAACGCGCGTCTGATGGCGCAACTGATTCAATCGGACTGGGCGAAGATCGGCGTGAAGGCGAACATCGTCACTTACGAATGGGCCGAGTACAACAAGCGCGCGAAGACGAACGGCGAGCACGACGCGATTCTTTACGGCTGGCTCGGCGACAACGGCGATCCAGACAACTGGCTCGGCACGACGCTCGGTTGCGACGCGGTTCACGGCAGCAACATGGCGAAGTGGTGCAACAGGCAGTTCGACGATCTGCTCGCGAAAGCGCGTCTCGTCACCGATCAGAACGCGCGCACGAAGCTCTATGAAGAAGCGCAAGTGGTGTTCAAGGATCAGGTGCCGTACACGCCGCTCGCGCACGCCAACATCTTCCAGCCGATATCGAAACGCGTGCATGGCTATCTGATCAGTCCGCTCGGCGGACATCGTTTCGACGGCATCACGTTCGATTGAGCGATCAGCCGCCGCGATACCACGCATCGATGCTGTCGTGCTGCTCGTGTTCGATTGGCGGCGTCTTGGCAGCGTCGGGCATTTCGTGTCCGGTGCTCTTCGCGCGCATCCCATGAACCGCCCGCGCGCTGTTCTCCTTGTGCGATACATGCTTCACCGCGCTTTCGCACTGCATGTTCGCCGCGCCGCAATCGTGCGCGAACGCAGGCACGGCCGACGACGCCGCGCTCGCGGCGAGAAGAACGGCGATGGTCTTCGCTTTCATGGCAACCCCGTGAATCCGTCGATAAAAAGAGGCGCGATCCGTCGACAGGGTTCCCGGAATGAAATCATCGTGCCGGCGGCATCGCGCCCGCTTCATCAAACGCATGGCTCGTGCCAATGACGCGCTGAATCGCTGTGAGCGTTGCGCGTAAAGGGATTGGCGCGTTGAGCGATGATCGCGTCAAGGCGCTCCTGTCGGACCGAGGCCAACGCTTGCGCGTCGCGTGTGCGATGCAATCCGACATTGCAATGATGCGAGTGTCGTTTTCTGCCGATTCAAGGACGCGTGAGCGAAGGCATGCACGCGCCGCGACCCGCACACTCTGATCATTCATCGTGCCGAGGGCCCCGCGCCCCATCGGCGGCCTTCCGCGCGAACGCAACGCAGTCCCTCGCGTTCGCCGCGAAATCAGGAGTGAGACAATTGAGCCTCTCGCACGAGCGCAACGCCCGAAGCAAAACGTCGCCGCATCTCACGCTGGGCGATATCACGGTAGTCGACCATGCCTTGCTGAAACGTGCCGTCGGCGCGATGGCGCTCGGCAACGCCATGGAATGGTTCGACTTTGGCGTGTATAGCTATATCGCCGTCGTGCTGGGGAAAGTATTTTTTCCGTCGAGCAGTCCGTCCGCGCAGTTGATCGCGACCTTCGGCACGTTCGCCGCTGCGTTTCTCGTGCGTCCTGTCGGCGGGATGGTCTTCGGGCCGCTCGGCGACAGGATCGGCCGCCAGCGCGTGCTCGCAATGACGATGATCATGATGGCCGTCGGCACGTTCTGCATCGGCCTGATTCCGAGCTATCACTCGATCGGCATTCTCGCGCCCGTTCTCCTGCTCGTCGCGCGTCTCGTGCAAGGCTTCTCGACGGGCGGCGAATACGGCGGCGCGGCGACGTTCATCGCTGAGTTCTCGACCGATGCGCGGCGCGGCTTCTATGGCAGCTTTCTGGAGGTCGGCACGCTCGCGGGCTATATCCTCGGCGCGGGCACGGTCGCGTTGCTGACCGCCCTGCTCCCGCACGACGCGCTGCTTTCATGGGGATGGCGCGTGCCGTTCATGATCGCGGGTCCGCTCGGGCTGGTCGGCTTGTATATCCGCATGAAGCTCGAAGAGACGCCCGCGTTCAAGAAGGAAGCCGAGACACGCGAGGCGCATGAACGGTCGCGTCCGAAACAATCGTTGGCCGAACTGCTGTCGCGGCAATTCAAGCCGATGATGCAATGCGTCGGCCTCGTGCTGATCTTCAACGTTACCGACTATATGGCGCTGTCTTATCTGCCGAGCTTTCTTTCGGCGACGCTGCACTTCGATGAAACGCACGGCCTGTTTCTCGTGTTGCTCGTGATGATGCTGATGATCCCGATGACGCTCTTCGCGGGCCATCTCTCCGATCTCATCGGCCGCAAGCCGGTGATGATAATCGGCTGCATCGGGCTTTTCGCGCTGTCGATTCCCGCGTTGCTGCTCGTTCAAACGGGCGCGATGCTTCCGGTGTTTCTCGGCTTGCTGATACTCGGCGCGCTGCTATCGACCTTCACCGGCGTGATGCCTTCATCGCTGCCCGCGCTCTTTCCGACGCGCATTCGTTATGGCGCGCTCGCCATCGGTTTCAACGTATCCGTGTCGCTCTTCGGCGGCACGACGCCGCTCGTCACGGCGTGGCTCGTCGATGCGACCGGCAATCTGATGATGCCCGCGTATTACCTGATGGCGGCATCCGTGATTGGCGTGGTGTCCGTGCTCGCGTTGCGCGAGACGGCGCGTCAGCCTTTGCTCGGCTCAGGGCCGTGCGTCGCAACGAAGGCCGAAGCGCTCGCTCTTACGCGCAAGAAGTTGAAGGTGGTGCCGGCGGGCAAGCGCGAGCGTGAGGTCGTGGTGCAGAGGAAGCGAGCGTGAAGGCGTTGGCATTCATCCCCCGACCGCATCTCTCAACGCCTCTAGAAACCTGACATAAGCCGTCGCGCCGGGATCCGCGTGCCCGATGCTGCGCTCCTGCACCCATGCAGCGCGGCCCTTCTTCGACTGCAGCGTGGCAGTCGCGCTGACCTGCTCGCGTGCCTTGGCGATCATGGCATCGAGCGTGTCCGTCGCGCTGCCTTGCGATGCGGCCAGCACATCGATACTCGGCACGAGCGCATCGAGCACGGTCTTGTCGCCGACCTGACTCTTGCCGCGTTCGATGATGCGCGCCGCCACCGCCTGACCGATCGCAAGCGCATCGTCGCGGCCGATCGCGTCCTTGTCCTTCACCGTCTTCGCCGCTGCGATCAATCCGCCGCCGACGAGCGCCGCGAACGTCGACGGATTCGCCGTCGAGAATGCCTTGGCCGCGGCCAGCATGATGTCGTTCAACGTCGCCTCGTCGGGCAATGCGTTCAACGCTTTCACGACTGCCGTCGATCCCGCCTGCACCGTGATGCCGAGATCGCCATCGCCGAGCGCCGCGTCGAGATCGCGCAGTTCATCGGCGTGTGCGGGAAGCGCGTTCAGCGCGCGCGTGAGGATGTCCCGCAGTTCCTTGCTCGTCACACTCATTGCACGCTCCTTTCAGGATTCGGTGCCGTCGCGGAAGAACGGCGAACGCGCGGGCGCTTCGAGCAGCGCCTCGAGTTCGTCGTCGAGCAGCATGATCGTGATCGATGCGCCCGCCATCTCGAGACTCGTCACGTATTCGCCGACATACGAGCGCGCGATTTTCAGCCCTTCATCGGCGATGAGTTTCGCCGAATGCCGGTACAGCAGATAGAGCTCTTCGAGCGGCGTCGCGCCGAGGCCGTTGACGAGCAACGCGACGCGCGAGCCTTTCGGCGCGGCGAGATCGCCGACGATCTGCTTCGTGATGCGCTCGGCGATGGCATCGGCGGATTCGAGCTTGCCGCGATGCGTGCCGGGTTCGCCGTGTATGCCAATGCCGATTTCCATCTCGCCTTCGGGCAGCGTGAACGTCGGTTTGCCTGCGGCGGGCAGGATGGTCGGCGAGAGGCCGACGCCCATCGTGCGGCAATTCGCGTTGGCCTTGGCGCAGATGCGCGCGACGTCGTCGAGCGAATCGCCGCGTTCTGCTGCGGCGCCAGCGCATTTGAATGCGAAGACCATGCCGGCGACGCCGCGTCGGTCGGCGGCGCGGTCTTTCGGTGCGGAGGCGACATCGTCGGTCAGCACGACCGTTTTGATGTCGATGCCTTCGGCTTCCGCGAGGTCCGCGGCGAGATCGAAGTTGAGCACGTCGCCGCCGTAGTTGCCGTAGACGTAGAGCACGCCTGCATCGCCGTTGACTGCTTTCGTCGCTTCGAATATCTGTTCCGATGATGGCGATGAGAAGACGTTACCGACTGCCACGCCGGCGCATAGGCCCTCGCCTACGTAGCCGAGGAAGCCGGGCATGTGGCCCGAGCCACCGCCGGTGACGATGCCTACGCGGCCTTGCGTCGGGGCGTCAGCGCGGACGAGTGCGCGTTTGTCTTCTGTCGCGGGTTTGATCCATTTTGGATGCGCTATCAGCAGGGATTCGATGATTTCATCGACGAAGGCTTCAGGGTTGTTGATGATCTTCTTCATCTCTTTGTTTGCTCCTTGTTTCGGTTCGGTTCGGTTCTGTTCTGTTCGCTTGCGTTTGTGTGGAAGCCTGATTTCGTGTCGGTCTATTAGCACTGCCCCTGTGCGGGGCGGCACTCACTTTCTTTGCTGCTGCAAAGAAAGTAAGCAAAGAAAGCAGCTTCCGATACGCCCGCGGTCACACGCAATTTGGGTAG
>Ga0182736_1002839_pt1 | contig 12416 bp, 9 predicted proteins | sample eDN5th30CKraftBY_FD_128882 | JGI IMG/M metagenome (GOLD analysis project Ga0182736, IMG submission 128882) | Enriched backyard soil microbial communities from Emeryville, California, USA - eDNA 5th pass 30_C Kraft BY (version 2) (version 2) | ecosystem: Environmental > Terrestrial > Soil >...
ACCTTGCGCATCTGCGTCGTCGCCAATCGGGTCTCGGAAACGGCGAACGTCATGCCGACGGTGAACGCCACGTAGGCAAAATCGGCGTAGACCGGCGGCTCGTCCTGGTGGAACTCGATGCCGCCGTCCTTGCCCGCGAAGAAGAGCCTCGCGTACTTGAGGGCGAAGACCGTGTTCATCAACACCCAGGACAGGATCGCGTCGACCACGGCGAGGACGACGACGGCCACGGCCACGGCGTCGTGCCGGCCGGCGCTGGCGACGGCTTCGAGAACCGCGACCAGGCTGGCCACGGCCGCGACGAGAACCGCCGTGTCCGTGACGTGGGACCGTCCTTCTTCCTCCGCCAGGCGCTTGGTGCCCCGCTGGTCCTGCGGCCAGCAGATGCGGCAGACCCACACCAGTACGACCGAGGCGGCAACGGCCCAGCCGACGAGGATCGCCAGCTGAGCCGGGCCGAGCAGGGCCACGACGACTGCAGCCGCGGTGCCCGCGGCGAGCGACACCGCCAGGCGACGCCAGGAGATGATCCGGCGCTCCGGCCCTCCCATCGCGCCGGCGGCGCTCGCCACGGAAGCACCGCGGCCATGCGGGCCACCTCTCCCCGACGAACCCGGCTCAGGAGGACGACGCACGCGCACCTGCCCGAGCATCCGCACCGGCGAACTCCTGAACGCCGACCAGCACGTTCACGTTGCCTCCTTGTCGCCGTCGGCCCTCCGGGCCGCCGTGAGCATCGACGCAGGGCGACGCCGGACGCTGATCCATCCGACCCCAGGCGCAGACGCAGCGGTATCGGCAGACATGCCCATCCCGGGCCGCGGCGCCCGCGGATCGGTAGTTCTGCCGATGTCATCACCTCAGGAGGAGCCGGTGATCCGGTACGCGACGTTCATCCACGCCGTCGGCGAGCAGGCCGGTGCGCCCGAGAGCGAGGAGGCTCACGGCGCGGCGGATGCGTTCATCGCCGCCGTGGCAGGCTCGTCGGCGGAGTCCGAACCGCGAACGGCTGGCCGCGGTCCTGGCCGCTCCTCACTGCTCCCCACAGAGCCGTGGAAGGCCAGTCGGACGACCGGAGACGTAGCTCAGTTCATAGTCTGTCTCGGTACCGCGAGAACTGGAGGCGCGAGGAGTATCCGCCCGTGCAGGGCCGTCGGGAGCGCGGTGGCGGCGGGACCGCCCGTGGTCAGCCACCGCAACAGCGACTCCCGCTCGCGCTCCTGGCGGAGTGGGCCGAGCCACAGCGTCGGGCCGACCGCACCGTCGCGACGGCGCATGGGCTGCACCCCGATGACCGGGGCGCCCGGCCGACCCGAGGGCTCCTGCAGCCGGACCAGGACACCACCGGCACTGTGCCGGACGGCCTCGCGCAGACGGCTGTAGAACTCCGGCGCCAAGCCGGAACCGGTCGCCGCGATGGCGACGTAGCCGTCCCATTCGGTCACCGGACGTACTGAGCGAGGGGTCGTCCGCCGACAGGTGCGGCGGGGCCCGCTCCACGTCGTGCGTTGGGTCTCGTCCATGGGCATTCCTCCGAGGGGATGCGGCGCGTCGAAGCGCTCGTCCCGGGACATGCGCTCTCGAGCCGACCGGCCACGCGCCGCGGCGGTGGTTGTTTGCGGGCGATCTTCGCGGTGGTGGCCTCAGACCGTCCCTCCTCGGAGGGTCCTTCCGACCGACCGCGTCTCGCGTACATCGAGCCCGCAGGTGTGCAGGGGGTCGGCCGTGCGCCGCGCCGTTCGCAGGACGCGCGGACCACGTGCTGATGTCGGCATCTCAACGCTCTTCGCGGAACTCGACGTGCGCGCGGATCTTCGGGTCGTACTTGCGCAGCACCATCCGGTCGGGGTCGTTGCGCCGGTTCTTGCGCGTCACGTACGTCGTCCCGGTCCCCGCGGTCGACCGCACCCTCACGATCGGGCGCAGCTGGTTCCTCATCACTCGCACACCTTCCAAACTCACATGACATTCATTTTCATCTAAGGTAGCACCCGTCCGCCACTCGTCAGCCTTCGAGGAGCGCCGTGCCACTCGATCCCCGCCGACCGACCGGCCCCGAACCCACGACCGAGCTGGTCGTGCTCGCCGGCCTGACACCCGACGGCACCGAGCAGATCGCGCAGCTGATGCTCGCCGAGCCCGGAACCGTCGTCGTCCACCACGACCTGCGCCACCTCGGCGACGGACGTGTCTTCCGCCGCATCCGCGACGCGACCTCGGACACGGCCACGGAGGTGGAGCTCGCGCACGGCTGCCTCTCCTGCACGCTGCGCGACGATCTCCTGCCGCGGGTCGTCGAGCTGACCGGCCAGGCCCGCCGCGTCGTTGTGCACCTGGATCCGGTGCTCGAACCCGAGCAGGTCTGTTTCGCCCTCGCCCACCTCCTCCTCGGTGACGAGCCGGCCGCCACGACCGTCACCGATGTCGTGGACCTGCTCGGGGTCATCACCGTTATCGACGTGGCGACCTGGTTCGACGACGCCACCGGCGAGGAGACCGTCGCCCAGCGCGGGCTCGTCGAGCTGTTCGACGACGAGCGCACGATCGCGCAGCTCGCCACGGCGCAGGTCGAGTTCGCCGACCTGATCGTCCGGTGCGGCACCGCGCCGGCGCGGGAGTTGGCGCGCACCAACGCCGTGCTCGCCCGGCTGTCCCCGACCGCCGGCCAGGTGCGGCTGGCCGACGCGGCCCTCGATCCCGCTGTGCTCGGCCTCGCCGTCGTCGCACCGGAGGCTCGCCGTGGTCGCCCCGACGGCGTGCACGCCCCACTACTGCGGGGTGCTCCACCGCTGGACACCGACTGCGGCGTGTCCCTGTTCGCCTTCTCCGACCGCCGGCCGTTCCATCCGCAACGCCTGCATGACGCGGTCGACCTGCTGCTCGACGGCGTCGTTCGCTCCCGTGGCCGGGTGTGGCTGGCCACCCGTCCCGCCGAGGTCCTGTGGCTGGAGTCGGCGGGCGGGGGCCTGCGCCTCGGGCGGGCGGGCCACTGGCTCGCCGACGCAGGCGAAGAGGCATGGGAACACGCCACCCCCGAGCGAGCAGCGATGGCGTCGCTGGGCTGGGACGAGCACTACGGCGATCGATCCCAGGACATCACGGTCCTGACCTACGCCGCGGACCACGCCGAGATGTCCGCCGCCCTCCACGCCGCGCTGCTCACCGACGACGAGCTCGCGGCCGGAGAACGAGCGTGGGCGCAGCTCCCCGATCCGTTCGGCTCGTGGCAGGAACACGGCACCGGAGACGCCGACGGGTGCCGTCACGAGCGCGACGACCAGGCCGGCGCCGCCGGTCGCGCGCGGGCCGAGGCGGGAGCGCGTGAGCCGACCGGGGCCGGTGTGGCCGGCCCCGCGCCGCCGGAGGCGGCGCGTTGACGTTGTGGATCAGGACAACCACGCCACGACGCAGTTAGGCATTGCGGAGTCGGCCGACCTTGTCGGCCTCAGCGACGACACGGTGCGCGGCCCCGTCGATGCCGGCGCATTCCGGCGAGTCGAGCTGCCTGCTCATCGAGGACGTGGACCTTGTGGCTCACCTGGCCGAGCACGGGCCCACCCCGAAGGACCCACCAACGTCACCTGCTCGGCCCGCACCGGCGCGTCGAGCCCGGGATCTCCGTGGTCGAGGGACCGGCGGTGTCACAGGTCGAGCTGCAGTACGGCCGGCTCGGCGGCCTTCTCTATCGCCTCCTCCGCCGCACGGACCGCTGGTCCGGCTTGACCGGCCCTCAGAGCAGCAGGTCCGCCTCGTCGTGGATCGTCTGGGACACCGCAGCGTCCGCGGCGCCCTGCACGATCCGGCCCGCCGGGTCGTCGGCTGCGGAGACGAGCAGCAGGTCCGAGACCCGGACCCGGCCGAACGGGACCTTCCACGGGTTGACCCAGAACAGGTCGTCGGAGGCGGGGTCACGAACGGTGAGGTGGCCGTTGAAGCCGAACTCGTACCCCAGCTTCGCGAACAGCCGCAGCGTCGCCGCGAGCGCTACCTTGCGACGCTCCCGTTCCCTGGCGACGTCGTCGGCGAAGTCCGCGGGGGCAGGCGCGTCAGTGGTCGTGGTCATGGTCAGACCTTCTTTCCGGGGTTGAGGATCGCGTTCGGGTCGAAAACCGCCTTGAGCTCGCGCTGCAGGTCCACGACGTCGGGTCCGAGCTCGTCGACGAGCCACCGGCGTTTGAGCAGCCCGACCCCGTGCTCGCCGGTGAGGGTGCCGCCGAGGTCGAGCGCGGCCGTGAAGACCTCGCCGGCGGCCGTCCAGACGTCCTCGTCGAACGCGCGGCCGTGGTCGAGGACCAGGATCGGGTGGAGGTTGCCGTCCCCGGCGTGGGCCATCGTGGCGATCCGGATTCCGGAACGGACGCCGATCTTCTCGATCGCGGCCACCGCGTCGGCCATCCGGGAGCGAGGCACCGCCACGTCCTCGATCAGGACGCGGCCGTGGCGTTCCAGTGCGGGCAGCGCCGCCCGCCGGGTCGCCAGCAGCGCCTCGGCACGCACCGGGTCGGTGGTGACCTCGACGTCGCCGGACAGCGGCTCGACGACGGCACGGACCGCGTCCATCTCGACGTCGGCTCCCGGCCCGTCGGTCTGCACGAGGAGGAACGCCGCACCCCGCGCCCGGAGTGCAGTGCCGTCGGCGTCGTCGATCGCGTCGAGGCACACCCGGTCGAGCAGCTCGGCGATCGCGGGCTGCAGCCGTGCCGCGGTGACGGCGGCCGCCGCGGTGGTCGCCGCGACGAAGTCGGGGAAGAACGCGGCCAGGGTCGCGGTCCGCACCGGAGCAGGGCGCAGCCTCACGGTCGCGCCCACGATCACCCCGAGTGTCCCCTCGGAGCCGACGAACAGCGCCGTCAGGTCGTACCCGGCGACGCCCTTCACGGTGCGCCTACCCGTGCCGAGCCGCCTGCCGTCGGCGAGCACGACGTCGAGGCCGAGGACCGAGTCCCGGGTGACGCCGTACTTGGCGCAGCGCAGCCCGCCGGCGTTCGTGGCGATGTTGCCGCCGATGGTGGAGATCGCGACGCTGGCCGGGTCGGGGGCGTAGCGCAGCCCGTAGCGGCCGGCGGCCCGGTCGAGGTCCGCCGTGATCACGCCGGGTTCGACCACCGCGAGCTCGTCGGTCGCGGAGATCTCGACGATCCGGCTCATCCGGGACAGGTCGAGGACGATCGAACCGTCGGTCGCGACCGCCCCGCCCGACAGGCCGGTCCCCGCGCCACGGGTGACGACCGGTGTCCCGTCGGCGTTCGCGATCCGCAGCACCTCGGCGACCTCGTCAGCCGACTCCGCGAACACGACCGCGCGCGGGCGTCCGCCGGGATCGAACCCGGACCGGTCGAGCCGGCGGGCATCGAGGACGGCCGGGTCGGTGGCCCATCCCGCGGGCAGCAGCGACGTCACGCGATCTCCTGCACGCTGCCCGCGTCCCGGTGCGCCAGCTCCTGGCGCACCAACGGCACGATGTGCCGGGCGTAGTCGATCGCGTCGGTGAGCGGGTCCCAGCCACGGATGGACAGCAGCTCGCAGCCGATGTCGACGTAGTCCAGGAGCGCCTTCGCGACGGTCTCGTAGCTGCCGACGAGGGCGGTGGTGCTGCCCGGCTGCGCCGTGGCCTCGACGAGCGGGGTCCAGAGCGCCCGGTCGTGCCGGTCGCCGCGGGCGGCCACGGCCCGCAGCCGCTGCGACCCGACGTTCGGCGGCCGCCACCCGTTGACGGACCCGTTGGCGCGCACCGCCCCCAGGACGTCGTGGGCCTTCTCCCAGGCCAGCTCGTCGGTGGCCGCGACGATCGGCCGGAACGACACCCAGATGCGCGGGTGCGGCCGGCCGGCGGCGTCGGCGTGGGCGTTGACCGCGGCGATCTGCTGGGCGGTCTCGGCGAGCGGCTCGCCCCACAGCCCGAAGATGTCGCCCAGCTGCCCGCCGATCCGGTAGGCGTGCTCGGACGAGCCGCCGACCGAGATCGGCAGCGCGTCCTGCACGGGCAGGATGTCGGTGGCGAAGTCCTCGAAGCGGTAGTACCGGCCCTCGTGGCTGACGGGCTGCCCCTCGGACTCCCAGATCTGCCGCAGGATCCGGACGAACTCCTCGGAGCGGGCGTACCGCTCGGACTTGTCGAGGTAGTCGCCCTCGCGTCGCTGCTCCTGGTCGTCGCCGCCGGAGATGATGTGCACGCCCATCCGCCCGCCGCCGATCCGGTCCAGGGTGGCGAAGACCTTGGCGGCCTGGGTCGGCGCGACGAAACCGGGCCGGTGCGCCACCATGGGCGCGATCCGCTCGGAGTGGTTGAGCACGAACTGGGCGAGCTGGTTCGCGTCGACCGACGACGAGCCGTATGCCACGAGGGTCCAGTCGAAGCCGCCGTCGTCGAGGGCGCGCACGAACCGGCGGGTGTACTCGGGATCGAAGGACCCGCGGCGGTGACCGCCGGGGGTGGCCTCGGTGGTCGGCGTCGTGTGGACGGCGCTGATGAACTCGACGGCCACGTCAGCTCCCGTCCGGATCGGGGCCCACCGCGACGGGTCGTGCCGGGTCGGACGACCATGCCGACCAGGAGCCGGGGAACAGCGCTGCCGGGATGCCTGCGGCCGCCAGTGCGGCGATCTCGTGGGCGGCGGTGACACCGGACCCGCAGTAGACGCCGACCGGCCCCTCCCCCAGCTCCGCGACCCGTGCCCGCAGTTCCGCGGCCGGGCGGAACCGGCCGTCGGGTGCGAGGTTGTCGCCGGTGGGGGCGCTGACCGCGCCGGGGACGTGCCCGGCGCGCAGGTCGATCGGCTCGGTCTCGCCGCGGTAGCGCTCGGCGGCGCGGGCGTCCAGGAGCAGCCCGCTGCGGGCGAGGTCGGCGGCGCCGTCGGCGTCGAGGACGGGCAGGTGGCCGGGGCTCAGCTCGACATCGCCGGTGCCGGGCTCGGGCACGGCGCCGGTCTCGACGGGCAGCCCGGCGGCGACCCACGCCCCCAGCCCACCGTCGAGGAGCCGGACGTCGGTCAGCCCGGCCCAGCGCAGCAGCCACCACGCACGACCGGCGGCGAGCCCGCCCGTGGCGTCGTAGGCGACGACCGGCCGGCCTGTGCTCACCCCCCAGCGGCGAGCAGCGTCCTGCAGGTCCGCGATGTCCGGCAACGGGTGACGGCCCGCGAGCGGGTCCCCGACGGGTGCGGCGAGCTCGGTGTCGAGGTCGACGTAGACCGCTCCGGGGAGGTGCCCGTCGCGGTGGTGCTCGCGACCGTGGGGGTCGCCGAGTGCCCACCGGACGTCGAGGAGCACGGGCGGGCGTGGGCCCGCCAGCTCGGCGGCCAGCGCCGCGGCGTCGACGAGGACGTCGAGGCGCGGGAAGGTCGCGCGCAGGTCGTCGTCGCCGAGGGAGCCGGCCGTGGTGCCCTCCCGTTCGGCGCGCCGGATGCGCGCGAGCGCGGCGGCGTTGTGCGGGGCGTCGACGCCATGCAGCCGTGCGAGCAGCACGATCTCGCCATTGAGGAAGTCGGACTCGAGCGAGGCGCCACGCTGCAGGCTCTGCCACGTCGAGCGGCCTGCCGGCGGGCGGCCCGGGATGGGATGGCTGACGAACTGCGACAGGTCCAGCGTCGTGTCGGCGGGGAGATCGGCGGCGAGCCGCCCGGCCGCGGCGTAGACCTCCCGCGCCTCGGCGCTCAGCGCCGCGGCGACCCGGTCGCGCAGCGGGCTCGGGCGGTACAGCGCGTCCAGGGCGTTGACGACGATCCCGAGCAGCTTCCCGGCCTTCCACCGCGGGATGTCCTCGACGACCTCGACCAGGTGCCGCGCCGCGCGCAGGTCGTCCGCGATCGGGGCGAGGCGGGCGTCGTGGCCTCCCGGGAACCTGCCGACCCACACGATCCCGACGGCCGGCGCCGCGGGCGACTCGACCTCACCGGGCACGAGGTAGGTCGAGGGCGACCAGACGGCGGCGCCGTAGACGGTGGCGAAGCGGCGCAACGCCACCAGCTCGGTGTCCAGGCCGTTCTGCAGCACGAGGACCGGCAGCGACTCGGCCGCCGACAGCCCGCCCTTGACCGGACGCCACGCCCAGTCGGCGATCGTCGACTCGGCGTCCTGCGCCTTGGTGGCCAGCACGAGGACGTCACCGGCGCGCAGGTTGACCTCTGCCGGACCAGCCGCGACCGGGGCGTCGACGACGTGCTCGCCGTCCGGGCGCAGGTAGCGCAGCCCGCCCGCGCGCAGCGCATCGAGGTGCGCCCCGCGCGCCACGAGCACGGTCGCGATGCCGGCGGTGTGGAGTTCGGCGGCCAGGGTCGCACCGACCGCGCCGGCGCCGATCACGACGTAGCGACGCTCTGCCGCAGCGGTCCCCACGGATGCGGTCATCGCAGCGTCACCCCGCGGGCGATCGCCGGCGCGTCGGTACCGAGCCGCAGCCGTTCGAGGAACAGCACCACGGTGGCCGCGGCGGTGCGGTGGGTCTGGTCGTTGAGCACGTCGTGGCGGCCGCCGGCGATCCCGACCAGCTCGGCCGTGGGCGTCCCGGCGTACCAGGACGCGGCGGCGGCGAACGGGCTCACCGCGTCGGCCTCGCCGTGCAGACCCAGGACGGGCACCGTGATCGAGGAGCTCTGTGCCCGTTCGAACCAGGAGCCGGGGACCCGCCCGGCGAGCGCCCCACGGCGCACGGCGTCGTCGTTGCGGAGGCGGCCCTGGTGCGCCGGGCAGGCGGTCCGCGCCGCCAACTCGTCGTCCCAGCTCACGGCCAGCGGCGGGTCGTCACGGGACGGCAGTCCGACGAGAACAACTCCGTCGACACCGGTCCCGATGCCGCCTGCCGCGACGAGACCGGCGGCGTAGAGCGCCCCCGAGTCCGAGCCGACCAGTACCCGAGGGTGCGGCCCGACCTCACCCGATGGGTCGGCTGCGAGCAGGGCCTGGATCTGCCCGGTCGACCGCTCCTCGTCGAAGGTCGGGTCCGAGACGGCCCAGACCCGGTACCCGTCGGCCGCGACCCGACGGCCGAAACGCTCGTACACTCCGGCGTGCTCGCCGCGGCCGGGAACCACGACGACGGTCCCGCGGGGCGCGATGCCGTCGGGCTCGCGCCACGACGCGACGACCGGTACTGCTCCGGCGACAGTCACTTGGATCAACCTCTTTCGACAGGTCGGACCACCACGGCACGCGCGGCGGCGCGGCACGACGGTCGCCCGTGGTGGGAGAACGGGAACGGACGCGCGCCGGTCGGCGTACGTCGGGAGGAAGGTCGCGCGCAGGCCGGTCAGGCGGTCACGCGGCAGCGGGGCGACAGATCGCGGAGTGCACGGTGCCGTGGTCGATGACCCGGCGCTGCGTCAGCCCCTCATGATCCTCGCGGCGACCGGTGCGTGGACCAGTCGGTGCACCCGGCGACACCTCGACAGCCGGCAGCGGCCGGGTGCCGTTCGAGGGTGCCGTGCTCCGCATACGACGAGACAACCCGAGGCCCGGGCCGCTGTCCAACGACGAATTCGCATCACAATCGATCACGAGACGCGATCGGTCGGTGTTAGCGTCGCGGAATGGCCGTCCCCACCGTCGTTCTCGACATCGTCGCGCTGCGCAGCCTCGTGGCCGTGGCCGACTGCGGGGGCTTCCACCGTGCCGCCGAGCACCTCGTCCTGTCCCAACCGGCGGTCAGCCAGCACGTCCGACGCCTGCAGAAGGCCGTCGGCCGGCCGCTGGTCGAGCGCGTCGGCCGCCACAGCCGGTTCACCCCGGAGGGTGAGGCTCTCGTCGGTGAGGCCCGACGGATCATCGCGGCGCACGACGAGGCGTTGCGCCGCATCGGGGTCGGCGACACGCGCGCGTCGATCGTGCTGGGGACGACCGAGCACGCGGCCGACGAGCTGCTCGGTCTCGTGTCGGGCGCGGTGAGCGAGGTCTTCCCCGACTCCGCGGTCCGCTTCCGGCTCGACCGCAGCGACCGGCTCAACGACGCCATCGAGCGCGGCACGCTCGACCTCGCGATGTACATCGGCGACGTGCGGGGGTCCGACAGCGTGTCGGCGGGCTCCCTGCCACTCACCTGGTATGCGGCTCCGGGCTGGCGCAGGCCCCCACCGGGGTCGCCCATCCCGCTCCTCGTGATCGACAGCCCGTGCACCATCCGGCGACGCGCCCTGGAGACATTGGCCGACAACGCGTTGTCAGCGACGGTGGTCGGCGAGGCCGCCTATCTCGCCGGGGTGCTCAACGCCGCGCGCGCCGGTCTCGGAGTCGTCCTCCTGGCCGGTTCGGGCGGCGTCCCGGAAGGCCTCGAACGGCGCGACGACCTCCCCCCGGTACGGCCGGAGCCGCTGCACCTGCGTGCGAAGCCAGGCTCGGACCCGCGCCTGCGCGACGCCGCGGCCCGGGTACTGGGCACGATTCTGGTCCCGGCCTGACGATCCTGGTCCGGCGGCGCCCGACCGATCACGTGCGCTGATCGGTCATGATGCGAAATCGTCGTTGGACGCTCGGCACCGGGTCGGGTTGGCTCGGACAGTGCCGTTCCCACTCCCGCAGCCCCTGACCCACCGGCCCGTCGCCGTGGCGAGCTGTCGCGGCCGGCGCGGAGGGGGAACGGCGGCGGGCTGATGCCCCAGCCGCACAGCACGCACTGGGGCTCGTTCCTCGGTGAGGTCACCGCCGCCGGGCTCCGGGTCACGCCCCGCGCGGCCGATCCCGAGCCGTCCCCGTTGCTGCGCAACGTGCCTGCGGCCGTCGACCATGCCGCCCGGGTTCGCCGTCCCACGGTCCGCCGGGGCTGGTGGGAGGACGGCCCGGGTCCCGACGACCGGCGCGGCCGGGACGGGTTCGTCGAGGTCGGCTGGGACGAGGTGCTCGACCGGCTGGCGGGCGAGCTCGCCCGGGTCCGCGACGCCCACGGCCCGGAGGGGGTCTACGGCGGCAGCTACGGCTGGGCCAGCGCCGGCCGATTCCACCACGCCCAGAGCCAGGTGCACCGCTTCCTGAACCTGGCCGTCGGCGGGTACGTGCGCTCGGTCGGTGACTACAGCGGGGCGGCCGCCCAGGTCGTGCTGCGGCACGTGCTCGGGCCGTCGGAGCTGGTGTCGAAGGGGACGGTGACCTGGGACCAGGTCGCCACGCACACCGACACGGTCCTCGCGTTCGGCGGGATGAACCTGAAGAACAGTGCGGTCGGTGCCGGCGGGATCAGCGCGCACGTCGAACGCGCGGCGATGACCGCGGCCGCGCGTCGCGGCGCCGTCTTCGTCAACATCGGGCCGCTGCGCTCCGACCTGCCCGACGGGATCGGCGCCCGCTGGTTGTCGGTACCACCCGGGTCGGACACCGCGCTGATGCTCGGGCTGCTGCACACCCTGGTCACCGAGGACCTGCACGATCGCGACTTCCTGGCGCGGTACAGCGTGGGCTGGGACTCGCTGGCGGAGTACCTGTGGGACAAGGACGCCGGGTGGGCTGCTGCGATCACGGGGGTGCCGGCCGGGGAGATCCGGGAGCTGGCCCGACGCGCTGCGGGCGGGCGCACCCTCGTCACCGTCGCGCAGTCGTTGCAGCGCGCCGAGTTCGGCGAACAGCCGGGATGGGCCGCGGTGGCGCTGGCCGCCGCACTCGGCCAGATCGGCCTGCCCGGCGGCGGATTCTGCTACGGCCTGGGCTCCATCGGGCACTACGGGCGCACCCGGGTGGCCGTGCCGATCGCCGCGGTGCCGCAGGGCCGCAACAGGATCGACCTCTCGATCCCGGTCGCGCGGGTCGCGGACATGCTGCTGCACCCGGGCAAGCCCTACGACGTGGACGGGCGACGCTCGACGTACCCGCACGTGCGGTTCGCCTACTGGGTGGGTGGCAACCCGTTCCACCACCACCAGGACCTGGGACGGCTAAGCCGAGCCGTCCGGCGGCTCGACACCTTCGTCGTGCACGAGCCGGTCTGGACGGCGACCGCCCGGCACGCCGACGTCGTGCTCCCGGCGACGTGGACGATCGAGCGCGACGACATCGGGGCGAGCGCGTTCGACCCGGTCATGACCGCGATGCACCGGCTCGTGGACCCGCCCGGTGAGGCCCGCGACGACTACGCGATCTTCGCCGCGCTCGCCGAACGGCTGGGTGCGGGACCCGCGTTCACCGAGGGCCGCGACGCACGCGCCTGGTTGGAGTGGCTCTACGCGAGGACCGCGAAGGGACTGGCCGACGAGGGCCTGCCCGCGCCGTCGTTCGACGAGTTCTGGGCCGCGGGTGAGCTGGAGCTGCCGCAGGTCGAGGACCGCGGCGGGATCATCGGGGCCTTCCGGGCGGACCCGGTCGGCCACCCGCTGCCGACACCGTCGGGCCGGATCGAGCTGTTCTCCGAGACCGTGGCCGCTTTCGGGTACGCGGACGCTCCCGGCCACCCGGTTTGGCTGGTGCCCACCGAGGTCCCCGACCCGCGGCACCCGCTGTGG
>Ga0182736_1002840_pt1 | contig 12416 bp, 11 predicted proteins | sample eDN5th30CKraftBY_FD_128882 | JGI IMG/M metagenome (GOLD analysis project Ga0182736, IMG submission 128882) | Enriched backyard soil microbial communities from Emeryville, California, USA - eDNA 5th pass 30_C Kraft BY (version 2) (version 2) | ecosystem: Environmental > Terrestrial > Soil >...
ACCCGTCATCATCCGCAGCGCGGTCGAGCCTCATCAGATCAACGCCGAGAACGTCGCCAACCTGGTGCGCGAGTTCGATCTAGAAGGCAAGAAGGTCATGGCGACCTCTGCCGCGCTCATTCGGGACAAGGACCCGGTCACGCTGGTGCGCGCCGTCGGCGAACTGGCCAAGACGCGCCGTGATTTTGTCTTCCTGCATTTCGGCGCCGGCGGCGACCGCGAACAGCAGGCCAAGGACGAGGCCCACAAGCTTGGCATCGAAGACGTCTACCGCTTTGCCGGCTTTCGCAAGGGCGTGGAAGACTTCTACAGCATCCTCGACGTATTCGTCATGAGCTCCGAGGAAGAAGCGCTGGGCAGCAGCGTGCTGGACGCCTTCCTGCAGCGCGTGCCGGTGGTGTCCACCGACGCCGGCGGCTTGAAGGAAAGCCTTGCCGACGGCCGCGGCGTTCTATGCGCCGTGGGGGATCATCAGGCGATGGCGGCGGGCATGGCGCGTTGCCTGGATGACGCGGCGTTTCGGCACGAGGTCACCGAACGTGCTTATGAGTACGTGCGCAATGAACACGACGTGCAGAAGATGGGGAACCGGTATCTGGCGCAGTTCGAGCGGCTGGTGGGGCGCGGGTAGGCAGCGTTGGCTGCCGCTGTCGAACCCTCACCCCCGCACATCGATCCGCGTCTCGAACTTGGCCCGATGCACCGAAAAAAACGTGCGCACATTGCGCACGTTGGCTTGCGCAGTGAAGGCGCGATGCACCAGCGCGTGGTAGGCCGGCATGTCCTTCACCTGCGCGATCACCACGAAATCCGGGCCGGGCGACACCCGATAGCATTGCAACACCGCTGGTTCGGTCACCATGCTTTGCTCGAAGGCGTCCAGGCTTTCGGCGGCCTGCACGTCCAGCGTGATCTCCACGATCGCCGTCAGCGTGCTGCCCAGCTTCTCAGCCGACAGGATCGCCACCTGGCGGTCGATCACCCCTTCTTCCACCAATCGCCTCACCCGCCTCAGACAGGTCGGCGGCGACGCGTGCACCCGCGCGGCCAGATCCTGGTTGGTCAGCGAGCTGTCTTCTTGTAACTGTTCAAGAATGCGCCGGTCCAGATCATCGAGTTCGGGCAGGGAAATTGGGGTGTTTTGCATGATTAATTCAAATCTGTCGCTCAGACGAAAGATAATTTAATCACATTTGTGTAAGGGAATTAACTGCCAAATAAGTGAATATAAAGAAATCAAATTTCTTTATGGCTCGCGCACAATGCGTCGGTACTGAACTTACCCGGAGTCACTCCTATGTGCGGCATTGTTGGCGCCGTCGCCCAGCGCGACATCACCCCGATCCTCGTTGAAGGCCTGAAGCGCCTGGAATACCGCGGCTACGACTCCTGCGGTGTCGCCGTCTACGCCGACGGCCATCTGCGCCGCACGCGCAGCACGCAGCGCGTCGCCGAACTGGCCGATCAGGTTGCGCAGGACAAGGTTCAAGGCTTCACGGGCATCGCCCACACCCGCTGGGCCACGCACGGCGTTCCCGCCACGCACAACGCCCACCCGCACTTTTCGCATCTGGGCAACGACGAGCCGCGCATCGCGCTCGTGCACAACGGCATCATCGAAAACCACGACGAACTGCGCGCCGAGCTGCAGGCCGTCGGCTACGTCTTCGAAAGCCAGACCGACACCGAAGTCATCGCGCACCTGGTGAACCACCTGTACGCGGGCGACCTCTTTGAAGCCGTGCAGAACGCCGTGCGCCGTTTGCATGGCGCATACGCCATCGCCGTGTTCTGCCGTGACGAACCGCACCGTGTCGTCGGTGCGCGCCAGGGCTCGCCGCTGGTGGTGGGCGTGGGCCAGAACGAGAACTTCCTGGCGTCCGACGCGCTGGCGCTGGCCGGCACGACCGACCAGATCATCTACCTGGAAGACGGCGACGTCGTCGACCTGCAACTGTCGCGCGTCTGGATTGTGGACGCCGCCGGCAAGAACGTCGACCGCGAAGTGCACACCGTGCACGTGCACACGGGCGCCGCCGAACTGGGCCCGTACCGCCACTACATGCAGAAGGAAATCTTCGAGCAGCCGCGCGCGGTCGGCGACACCCTGCAAGATATCGAATCCATCACGCCCGAACTCTTCGGCGACGACGCCTACAAGATCTTCAAGGAAGTCGATTCCCTGCTGATCCTGGCCTGCGGCACCAGCTACTACGCGGGCCTGACTGCCAAGTACTGGATCGAATCGATCGCCAAGATTCCGGTCGCCGTCGAAATCGCCAGCGAATACCGCTACCGCGACAGCGTGCCGAACCCGCGCTCGCTGGTCGTGACGATCTCGCAGTCCGGTGAAACCGCCGACACGCTGGCCGCGCTGAAGCACGCGCGCTCGCTGGGCATGGAAAACACGCTGACCATCTGCAACGTGTCCACCAGCGCGATGGTGCGCGAGTGCAAGCTGTCGTACATCACGCGCGCCGGCGTCGAAATCGGCGTGGCTTCGACCAAGGCCTTCACCACCCAGCTCACCGCGCTGTTCCTCCTGACCCTGGCGCTGGCGCAAACGCGCGGCAATCTCACGGAGGAGCAGGAAGCCGAGCACCTGAAGGCGCTGCGCCACCTGCCGTCCGCCATCGGCTCGGTGCTGGCGCTGGAGCCCCAGATCATGGCGTGGGCCGACCGCTTTGCCTCGAAGGAAAATGCCCTGTTCCTGGGCCGCGGCATGCACTACCCGATCGCCCTGGAAGGCGCGCTCAAGCTCAAGGAAATCAGCTACATCCACGCCGAAGCCTACCCGGCGGGTGAACTGAAGCACGGCCCGCTGGCGCTGGTCACCGAGCATATGCCGGTCGTCACCATCGCACCCAAGGACGAGCTGCTGGAAAAGCTGAAGTCCAACATGCAGGAAGTGCGCGCGCGCGGCGGCGAGCTGTATGTGTTTGCCGACGCCGACAGCAAGATCCAGAGCGCCGAAGGCATGCACGTGATCCGCATGCCGGAACACTACGGCAAGCTGTCGCCGATTCTGCATACGGTGCCGCTGCAACTGCTGTCGTACCACACGGCATGCGCGCGCGGCACGGATGTGGATAAGCCGCGGAATCTGGCAAAGAGCGTGACGGTGGAGTGACGCGGTAGCGGATTTATTCCGTTCTTGCGTTTCGCTTTTTACATGTGCAAGGGCCGCGCGAGCGGCCCTTGTTCACGACAAATGCGCGTGATTGAAAGCTTGGCGTGCGCCAGCTGTTGCGCTACCGCACGCTTGGCAGCGTTGCGCAAATTGCATCCGAGCTCAGAACGGTTTGGTTGGAAGATACTTACCGTCAAGCGTAATGACTGCACGTTCACCCCCTTCGGGATCCGGCACCTTTTGGATATCGAGTTTGAAGTTGATCGCGCTGATGATTCCGTCGCCAAATTTCTCGTGCACCAGCGCCTTCAACGTCGAGCCGTACACCTGCACCATTTCGTAGAAGCGGTAGATGGTGGGATCGGTAGGAACACCACCCGGAATGCTGCCGCGCACTGGAATAGCTTGCAGTAGACGCAAAGCGTCTTCGTCAAGCCCTAGGCGTTCGGCTACCAACCGTGCCGCGCGCTCTGGCAGTGCATGTTGACCGAGCAGCGCGGCTGTCGTGTACGCAACGCTTAGGCCAGTGCCTTCGTTGATGGCTTCAAACGTGAGGTTCTTGATAGCCTTCGCGTTAATGATCGTTTCAGTCAGTGCTTCGCGTGCGTTCGGCGTGACTTGCGATTGGGTCATGATGTTGCTCCTTAAGCAAACTAACTCGCTGGGATCGGCAGTCGGAAAGACGCGCCGGGATTCAGTGCGAAGCTACGAACTCGTCAGGCGTCACTGTCGCCTGGGGATGTGCGGCGAGCGGCACAAACTCTCGTTTCGCGTCATCGAGCGCTTCGATCAAGCCGGACTCGATGTCGTAGACCCAACCGTGCAGATTCAGCCGGCCCTGAGAGAGTGCGAGCGCGACGGACGGGTGAGTCTTGATATTGTTGAGTTGCGCGATGACGTTCTCGCGCACCATCGAGTCGATGCGGGCGCTCTCGCTCGCATGTTCACGCGACTCGTTGACCAGCTTTGCTGAGTCGGCGTAGCGCAACCAGTTTGAAACAGCTGGCATATGGTCGAGGCACTTGCATGTCGCGATGGCGGTCATCGCGCCGCAGTCCGAATGGCCGCATATCACCACGTCAGTCACACCCAGCGCGGCGACTGCATATTCGACGGTAGCTGACACGCCGCCGGGCTCTGGACCGAATGAGGGCACAATGTTGCCGGCATTGCGGATGACAAACAGATCGCCGGGTTCCCGCTGTGTGACCAGCTCCGGAACCATCCGACTATCGGAACACGAAATGAAGAGCGTGCGCGGCGTCTGGCGAGTGGCCAACTTGCGGAACAATTCTCTGCGTTCGGGCACGATGTCCCGTTGGAACTTCAGAAAACCTTCGATGATCTCTTGCATGGTCTGCTCCATTCAATCTGCGTTCGTTGCGATGTTGGTCAGGGCGCCTCGTCAGCGAGAGAATGGGGCAGCTGTGTCATAAGGTCCAAGACTTGTTTATGATGATCTCCATAGGGAAGACCAATAGTTATCCAGGACGAGGAGATGCGCGATGATGCTGCGCCATATCCGTTACTTCTTGGCCGTCGCGGAACACCGCAATTTCACGCGCGCCGCAGAATCGCTGCACGTCTCGCAGCCCACGCTATCGCAGCAGATACGGCAATTAGAGGACATGCTGCGCATACAGCTTCTGGACCGTTCCGGGAGGCAAGTGCAATTGACGGATGCCGGTGCGGCGTGGATTCGCTACGCGAAGCTCGCGTTACAGGATCTAGATGCGGGTGTGCGAGCGATCCACGACGTTAGCGAATTGAATCGCGGCAGTCTGCGCCTTGCCGTGACGCCAACCTTCGCGGCGTATCTCGTGGCCCCCTTGATTGATCGTTTTTTTGGTCTGCATCCGGGCATCACGATCGACATTCAGGAAATCACACAGGATCAGATTGAGGCACAGCTCGCCGATGACAGGCTTGACGCCGGCATCGCCTTTGAACCCATCCACGCTGCGGAGATCGAAAGCGAACCCTTGTTTCGCGAGACGCTGAGTCTCGTCGTTGGTGCAGGCCATGCGCGCGCGACGCGCCGCAAGCCGCTTACCGCTCAAGATTTCGCAAGTGAACGGCTGGTGCTGCTGAACAAGGCGTTCGCGACTCGGCGGCACATTGACGAGTACTGCACGCGAAATCGGATTCGCCCTCAGGTTGCTATCGAGGTCAGTTCGATCAGTGCGATTGTCGAGATCGTGCGGCGGGGGCAGCTCGCAACGGTACTGCCTGACTACATTGCGCGCGAGCATGCCGAGCTGCACCACGTGCGACTCGAACCGCCGCTTCCGGCGCGCACGGTCGTGCTGCTCCAACGCAAGGATGGATATCGGACAGCGGCGAGCAGGGCCTTTGTTCAGGCGTTGAAGGAGGTGATCGAGGTCTTCCGACGAAGATAGCGCGCGCTCAACCACCTAGCCAAATACTGGGGCGGTTGAAGTCGACGCTTGTCTCGAACACGCGAAGCATCTCCTGGAGTAGCGGCCGATGGTCGTCGCGCCGAGACAGGAAGAAATACTGCAGCGGCGTTGGGCTGTTTTTTGTTCTCAGCATGTGAACCTTGCCCCGCTTTGCGAGCGCGACGGCCCAGCCCATAGGCAGAAGCCCAAACCCCATGCCATCCGCGATCAGCGATGCGACGACCGGCCAGCTGTTGCACAGCAGCCTTGACGCGGGCTCCAGCTCGTTAGCCTCAAGACAGGCATCGACTATCGCCGCCGTGCCGCTGCCCACCGGCAAGGTGATCAGTGGCAACCCGTCAATGACCTTGGAAGTCAGGCTTTTCGGCGGCGCACCGGAACTTGTTCCAATGACCCAGCAGAGTTCGGCTTGGCCCACGGGTCGCAAGCGGATGTTCTCGCGCGGTGAGCGGCTTGCAACGATCGCAAAGTCGAGCGAGCCGTCGCTCACCCGTTGTGCCAGCCCTCCGAGCGAACTTCCTGCCTCCACCGCGGGCTCCAGGCGGAGTGCTGGGTGAGCCAGGCGAACATTCGAGATCAGGACAGGCAGCCAGGTCAAGGCGGTTAACTCGCCGACACCGAAGCGGCACAGACCCCGGAGCCCCTGGGCTTGCTTGAGTTGTTGCTCGATGTCATCGGCCTCGCGGATCAGGCTCTGCGCCCGCGGCAGCAGCAAATCACCAGCACTGGTCAAGACGGCCTTGTGACCGCTGCGATCGAACAGCTCAACGCCCAGAGCTGTCTCGAGTTCCGATATGCGCTTGGACAGAGACGACAGAGACAAGTGAAGGCGGTCTGCCGCCACAAGGAAACTCGAGCACGTTGCCGCCCAATAAAAAGCCTCGAGTTGTTTGAGTGTCATCTACTTCGCCTAAATCGAATCAGATGCTGCGATTTTACTCGCTTTTAGAAAATTAGAGCCGGTTTTAGAGTGCGCTTGGTGGGCAAGCAATCTTGCCCTTGAAGTTGAAGTACTCCGTGCCTTTCCTGGGGCTGCATGTTCAAGAGAGCCCGGTGCGGCATTTGTGCAAAGGTCTCAGGCAGAGGTCATTTCGATGTTCTCCAGCACCGTGACCGACCGTCGTCTACTCATCGAGGAAAAACAATGAAGCAGCTTCTGTCGAGCTTGGCGCTTACGGCCTTGATTCCCGGTTTGGTTCACGCCCAGGAGTTCCCGAACAAACCCGTTACTGCCGTGGTGCAGATGGCGCCGGGCGGGCCGACGGACCTCATCGTGCGTGCGATTCAGGCGCAGATGGGCGCTGCGCTTGGAGAGCCGTTGGTCGTCGAGAATCGGTCTGGGGCGAGCGGGCTTATCGGCTTGAAGTATGTGCTGAGTGCGCAGCCCAACGGCTATACGGTCGGCATCGCGACAGGCACCTCGCATGGCGTTGCCGTGAATTTCTACAAAAACCTCCCGTACGACCCGCTTAAGGATTTCAAGGCGGTCGGAGGAATCGCCTTGGCGCCAGGCGTCGTGCTGACAAGAAAGGAAATCGCACCGGACTGCAAGTTCGAGACGCTGGTTGCGAAGCTCAAGGCAAAGCCGGATGAATATAAGTTTGGGTCGCCCGGCGCAGGCACCTTGGGCCATATGTCGGCCGAAGCATTCATGAGCGAGGTGGGCGTCAAGATGATGCATGTGCCGTATCGCGGCTTGGCACCTGCGATCAGCGACCTTTACGGTGGCGTCATCGATGTGGTTTTCGACAACATCAGCTCGTCGCAAGCCCACCTGAAGAGCGGCAAGATTTGCGCGATTGCGATCCAGGCGCCTGAACGGCTGGAAGCATTTCCAGATATTCCTACTTACCAAGAGCTGGGCTACCCGAATCTGAATCGGCCCGCCTGGTACGGAATGATCGTTCGCAGCGACACGCCCGATGATGTCGTTAAGCGTCTGAATACGGCGTTGAACCAAGCGCTTGAGACCGATGCGGTGAAAAAGACGTTCCAGGGTTTGGGGATTTCGGCGATCCCCGGCAGCCCGGAGCCTTTCCAGTTGCGCATGAAAGAGGAAATTGAATATTGGCGAGATGTGGTCGAGCGTGTCGGTATCGCCAAGGAAACCCTTTGATCGGCCATGGGCCACCCTCCTTCACTATGCAGCTTTGCTTTCTCCAACGATGAGCGTCAACGAACTAATCCATCTGACCGCGACTCAAGCAGTCGAGGCTCTGCGCCGAGGCGAGCTCTCGCCTCTTGACCTGATCGATGCCGCAGAGGCTCGCATCGCCGAGGTGGAACCCCTGGTAAATGCACTGCCGACGCTGTGCTTTGATCGTGCGCGAGAGCATGCAGGAAGGTTGATGCGCGCAGGGGCGGCAGCGCAGGACGGTTCGCCGGGTTGGCTCGCTGGATTGCCAATCACGATCAAGGACATGACGGATGTCGCGGGTGTGCGGACCACCTATGGATCGCCGATCTTCACGGATCACGTCCCCCGTGTCTCTCATCCGCTGGTCGAGCGTCTTGAAAGACAAGGCGGGATTGTGATTGCAAAGTCCAACACGCCGGAGTTTGCAGTCGGCGCCTCAACCTTCAACCCGGTGTTCGGGCGGACACGAAACCCGTGGAACACGTCGCTGACTTGCGGTGGAAGCTCGGGCGGGGCCGCCGTGTCAGTCGCGACGGGAGAGGCCTGGCTGGCGCATGGCAACGATATGAACGGCAGCCTGCGACGCCCCGCCACGTATTGCGCAGTGGTCGGCTTGCGCCCATCGCCTGGAAGGGTGACACGGGGCACGGTAGATGATCTGTTCTCGCCGCTAATGGTCGAAGGCCCGATGGCGCGCAATGTACCAGACTTGGCGCTGTTTCTCGATGCCATGGCCGGACTCTGCTTGCATGACCCTCTTACGCACGCTGCACCCAGCCGCTCGTACGTAAACGCCGTCGCGGTTGCCGAGCAGGAGCCGCCGCGGCGAATCGCCTACTGTGCCGATTTTGGCGGCAGCGTGCCGGTTGATAGCGAGACACGTGACCGGTGCGCCGAGGCCGTTCGCGTATTTGAAGCGCTGGGCTGCGTGGTTGATGAAGTCAGTCCAGATATTGGCGAATTGGATGAGGCTTCATTGATCCTGCGCAGCCAGGCGTTCGTTGTTGATCGCGAGCTGCTGATCAATGCGCACCCAGACATGATCAAGGCTGACATCGTCTGGAATACGGAAATCGGCTTGAAGACCAGCCCGTCCCGGATCGCTTGGGCGCAGAGACGGCGAACCGCATTCTTTCGCCAGATGACTCGCGTGTTCGAGCAGTACGACCTGTTTGTCACGCCGGGAGCATCGACGCCGGCCTTCGATGTCAACTTGCGGCATCCGGCCACGATTGCCGGCACCAAGCTCGACAACTATCTGGCCGGGTCGATGCTTAATGGCGCGATCACGCTCACCGGCTGCCCTGCCTTGTCTGTTCCTTGCGGGCTCGATCAGTTCGGCAGACCGATTGGCCTGCAACTTGTGTCGCCGCCTCATCGTGAGGATCGCTTGCTCCAAGCCGCAGCATTGTTTGAGCGTATTGCGGGGGTTAGCAATGGGGTTCCGATAGACCCCCGATCTGGCGAAGTTCCCCCTGCCGAATGACTCAATCGCACCCGACACGAAGTCGTGGCAGTCGTCGGTCTGGAGGTTCGCTACAGGTGGACTTCTCATTTGATAAATGATCGCTTTTACATCACGAAAGCAGGACTTGGAGTGCAACTATGAACACCTCGATCAATCCCTCGTCGCTACCGCTACACCCGTTCCGTGTGTTGGATTTGACACGAGTGCGCGCCGGCCCCACGGCCGTCCGTCAGTTAGCCGATTGGGGCGCTGATGTGATCAAAATCGAGGAGCCGGTCGATCAGGGCAACGAGACAGAGATGGGCGGCGTACGGCTCGGTCCTGACTATCAGAATCTGCATCGCAACAAGCGCAGTCTTACGCTGAACCTCAAGTCGCCAGAAGGCGTGCGCATCTTGAAGGAGCTGGCGAAGGATGCGGATGTGGTGGTCGAAAACTATCGCCCCGACGTTAAAAAGCGCTTGGGTATCGACTATGAGACGCTGAACGAGATCAATCCCCGCCTGGTCTACGCGAGCATCTCTGGTTTTGGACAGGACGGACCCTATGCGCGGCGTCCCGGCTACGACCAGATTATTCAAGGGATGACCGGAATGATGTCTGTGACGGGCATCCCCGGTCATGGACTCGTTCGCGCAGGTATTGCCATCGCCGATACGACGGCTGGAATGTATGCGGCGATGGGTATCCTGATGGCGCTATTGGACCGCGCGCGCAGCGGGAAAGGACAGTGGATTCAGACATCACTGCTTGAGTCGCTGCTCGCCGTCATGGACTTTCAATGTGCACGTTGGCTGGTCGCCGGCGAGGTCCCGACCCAGGCGGGCAACGATCATCCCACCATCATCCCAACAGGAAATTTTCCGACTCGGGACGGCATGATCTGCATTTGCGTATCTGGCCGAGTGATGTGGACCCGTCTGTGCAAAACGCTGAACCGTGAAGACTGGCTTACCGATCCAAGATTCGAAACGAATAAGGCGCGTTCGGCCAATCGAGAACAATTGAATACCGAGCTGTCGGAGATCTTCTCCGGCAACACCACCGCCCATTGGATAACGTTGCTGAATGACGCCGGCCTGGCTTGTGGTGCGGTCAATAGCATCGACCAGGCATTCGAAGATCCGCAGGTTCAGCATCTGGGCGTGAGATGGCCCGTGAGTCACCCTCAGCTCGGGGAGATCGGATTAGTGGGGCAGCCCTATCGCACGAGCCGACATGTTGCCGGGCTTGCGCGGGTAGCGCCAATGCCAGGGGAACACACGATGGAAATCTTGCGTGAGGCCGGGCTTACTGTTGAACAAATTCACGAACTGAAGGAAAGCCATGTCATCTGATTCCCTGATGCAAAGCGCAAGCGTGCCGCAGATCCATGTTCACAACGACGGCGCCATTGGCCGTCTGGTGATCGACAACCAGCCCAAGAAGAATGCATTGACGTTCGACATGTGGGCGAGCCTTCCCGAGCAAATCGGCCGACTCGATGCGGATCCAAACGTTCGGGTCATCGTGGTCGAGGGCGCGGGGGGGAAAGCCTTTGCGTCGGGGTCCGACATCTCGCAGTTCGGCGAGAAGCGCAACAACGCGGAAAACGTGAAGCGCTACAACGATAACGTTGATCGGGCGATCTCTGCCTTGGCGTCGGCGCGCAAGCCGACGGTTGCGCGCGTGCGTGGCTATTGCTTTGGCGGCGGGGTGGCGCTCGCGCTGCATTGCGACCTGCGCTATAGCAGCGAGGACGCGACGTTCTGCATACCGGCTGGCAAGGTGGGTGTCGGCTACAACGAGCTTTGGCTGCAAAGGCTCGGCTGGATGGTCGGGCCGTCTAATGCAAAGGAAATCATGTTTACGGCCCGCCGCTACGGCAGCGCCGAAGCCTTTCGCATGGGACTCGTGACCCGGGTGCTTGGCGAACCTGATTTTGAGCAGCTTGTTGCTGATATTGCCGGGCTGGCCCCGCTGACGCATGAAGCCAGCAAGATCGCCATAGACGCTGGCGCGCGCGGTTTCGATCAGGGCCGTGAGGCGAGCCAAGTCGCGATCATGCGGTGTTTCATGAGTGAAGACTATGTCGAGGGCCGCGACGCGTTTACGGCAAAGCGCGCGCCGCAGTTCAAAGGACGCTAACTTCCGTCCAACTACCTGACGCTATAAGAACAATCAGGAGACGTTATGACCATTTTGATAAATAGACGCCGCTGCATGGCAATGCTGGCTCTTGCGGCATTGGCAGCTCGTGATGTGCGAGCCGCGAGTAAACAAGTCAGGTTTGTCCTGCCTTATCCGGCAGGGGGCGGCGCAGACAACCTTGGCCGAGTTTTGCTCGCCCGTGCGAGCGCTGAACTCGGCGAAGTTTTCATTATCGAAAACCGGCCCGGTGCCGGGGGCACAATCGGCGCTGCCGTAGTGGCCAACGCTGCGCCGGACGGCCAAACATTCCTCTACGATGCGACCGGTCATGCTATCAATCCGTTTCTGTATCCCAAGCTGCCGTACGTGACGACGGACTTCGTGCCGGTCTTTTTGGCAGCTCGGGTGCCTAATATCCTGGTCACTCATCCTTCCGTGGAGGCGAGTACGGTTGCGGAGGTCATCGCCTTGGCTAAAGCTACGCAAGGAGGGCTTGATTTCGCATCTTCGGGTAATGGCACCGTTCAACATCTGGCGCTCGAACTGTTCCAGCGCCAGACGGGTATCAAGCTGAACCACATTGCTTATAAAGGCGGCTCCCAGGCGTTGGCCGACGTTGCCGGTGGGCATGTCAAGTTCTACTTCAGCAACGCGGCGGCTTGCACGTCGTACATTCAGAGCGGTGCGGTAAAGGCGATTGCGCACACGGCCGAGGGCCGCCTGGCGCAGTTTCCCTCTTTGCCAGCCATGGGCGAGACCGTGTCAGGGTTCGTGATTTACGAGTGGAATGGTGTATTCGCACCGAAGGGAACATCTGCTCAACTCGTGCAGGCCTTGAACAAGGCGCTGAATACGACCATTGCCGATCCTGAGATCCGCAAACGGACCGACTTCTTCAGCGCGCTAACCTCGCCCAATACGCCCGACGAGTTCGCCCGATTCCTGGCGGCGGAAATGGAACGATGGGGCCAGCTCATCAAAAGTGCAGGGATCAAACTAGGTTGAACGAGATGGACCACACGAAAGATCAAGCTGTGAAAGATGCCCCCCCAAGCATTGCGCAATCTGTAGAGCCGCCGCCGATCGCCGGGCCGGTCGACCATCCGCGACGGCCGGGCTGGAAACCGCCCG
>Ga0182736_1002843_pt1 | contig 12407 bp, 9 predicted proteins | sample eDN5th30CKraftBY_FD_128882 | JGI IMG/M metagenome (GOLD analysis project Ga0182736, IMG submission 128882) | Enriched backyard soil microbial communities from Emeryville, California, USA - eDNA 5th pass 30_C Kraft BY (version 2) (version 2) | ecosystem: Environmental > Terrestrial > Soil >...
ACGGGGCGGGCGCAGAACTCGGGCGGGAACAGTCCCCCGGACTGTTCCCAAGGCCGCCCTCAAACAGCTGCGCCCTTGCTTCCCCGTCCACCCTGTCCCCACCGGCGGCTCCGAATGCGCCCCACCGCGGGTCGCCCCACCCCATCGGTCAAGGACGGTTCAAAAACCCGATCCCAGACATTCATGAATGTCGATTCAGCCTGGGGCCGGGCGCTCGCCGGCTTCCGCCTGCCCCTACAATGGCGGCGTCTGCCCCGTCGCGGGCATCGTTCGGGAGTCCACATGCCGGGTCGGATGGCTGGTCATCGTCGCCATGCGCAGCATGGCTTTCTGCGCCGTGCATTCGCGCCGGCGAGCCTGCTCGCCTTGATGGCCATCGCGCCGTTGCCGGCGAATGCGGGCGTGACCTTCAAGCTGGACCGCATCCAGGCCGGGCCCGGCGAAACCGTGCGCATCGAGGCCATGTTCTTCAACGACGGCAATGCCACGGCGACCTGGGACGCGCCGCGTGAACTGGTGCTGCAGTGGCGGGACGCGACCGGCCGCGTCGTGCGGGCGCCCGCGCGGCTCGACGGCGGCGCCGCCGTGCTGCAAATTCCCGTGGGCCAGTTCTCGCGCGCGACCTGGTCGGCGGTGGTGCCGGAGCAGGCGCGCGGCCTGCAGGCCATCGCGGTCGAGGGCGAGCCCGTGCTGTTGGCGCTGGACGCGACGCCCGCCGAGAAAGGCGCCATCGTCGGCTCGCCCGCGATCGGTCCCATCATCGACCCGCGCGCGCCCGGCGCCGTGCCGCAAGTGCCGGACGACGGCGTGCTGGCCGCGGTCAGTGGCATTTCGGCCGGGTCGGGGCCGGGCAGCACCGCGCTGTCGGGGCCGGCGCCGGCGCAAGCCGCCGCCCCGGGCAACGACGAGCACGATGTGCTGAGCCGCTTCCGCAGCGCCTTGTCGCCCTACGAGCCCGTGTACTTCAGCCTGGGCGCCCGGCCCAACCTGAACGCGCGCTTCCAGATCAGCCTGAAGTTCCGGCTGTTCCAGCCCCGCGACGGCGAGGAAACCGGTTTCCTCAACAACCTGTACCTGGGCTATAGCCAGACCTCGCTGTGGGACATAGGCGAGAACTCCGCGCCGTTCCGCGACAGCAGCTATCGTCCGGCGGTCTTCTGGCTGTCGGACCGGGTCTGGGAGTCGCGGGACCGCCGCAAGTCGCTCGGCTTCGATGGCGGCTTCGAGCACGAGTCCAACGGCCGCGACGGCGATACCTCGCGCGCCATCAACTCGCTGTATGCGCGGCCCACGCTGCGCTACCGCCTGGACGATGGCAGCACCTTGAGCTTCGGTCCCAAGATCAAGTACTACATGACCCGCGAGGGGAATCCGGACATCGCCGACTACCGGGGCCACGTCGACTACCAACTGCGCTGGGCCAAGGACGACGGCCTGATGGTGTCGGCGCTGGTGCGCAAGGGCCACGAGAAGGGGTCGCTGCAACTGGACATGGCCTATCCGCTGCGCAAACTGGGCCTGGGCCGCCTGAACGGTTTCCTGCACGTGCAGTATTTCAACGGCTATGGCGAAACCCTGCTGGACTACAACGTGCGCGCCAAGTCCCAGGTACGTATCGGCCTGATGGTCGTGCGCTGACCGGCTTTCGTTTTCAGGCCGCGCCGGCGGCCTTGAGGTTGGGGCCGATCAGGTCGTGCAGGGCCTTGGCCACGCCCGGGCCGCCCGCGACGATGTTGCCCTGCTCGGGCCACGCCGCCTGGCCGAACGGATCGAAAGCCAGTCCGCCGGCTTCGCGTACCAGCAGCGTGCCGGCGGCGACGTCCCACGGCTTGAGCCGCAGTTCCCAGTAGCCGTCGAAGCGTCCGCAGGCCACCCAGGCCAGGTCGAGCGCCGCCGCGCCGTTGCGGCGCACGCCGCGCGTGCCGTGCATGGCGTCGCGCAGCATGGGCAGGTAGTTCTCGGTGAAAGACATGTCGCTGTAGGGAAAGCCCGTGGCCAGCAGGGCGTCGGCCAGGGCCCCGGTGCGCGAGCACTGGATGCGATGGCTATTGAGCCAGGCGCCCACGCCCCGGACCGACGTGAACATCTCTTCGCGGCACGGATCGTAGATCACGCCCACCACGGGCCCGGGCTCGGACCGGGCCTCTTCGAAGGCGATGCCGCAGCCTTCCTGGGCGACCAGCGCGATCGAGACGGCGTAGTGGGGAATGGCGTGGACGAAGTTCGTGGTGCCGTCCAGCGGGTCGATGTACCAACTGGCGGGGCCCGACGGCGAGCCGCCTGTTTCCTCGGCCACGATGCCGTATTGCGGCGTGTGCGCGCGCAGGACCTCGATGATCGCGATCTCGGCCTCGCGGTCGGCCTGCGAGACCAGATCGTTGCGGGCCTTCAGGTCGATGACCAGTTCCGAGCGCTTGTGCGCGTAGGCCTGAAGGATCGCGGCGCCCGCGTGAGCAGCGGTGACGGCGGCTTCGAGCGCCTTGAAGAGATCCAGCGGCACGGGTTTGTCCATGGTCGGGGCTGCGGGGATGCTCATGGAAGGAGTGTACGCCTAGAGAGTGTACCCCTGGAGAGGGTCCCCTAGAGAGAGTCCCCTAGAGAGAGTCCCCCCCTACGCGCTGACGCGCGCCCCCCAGGGGGCGAAACCGGCGGACTGGCAAAGCCAGATCCGCGGTTTCCTGGGTCTAGGGAAAGCATCTTGGACTGAAGCACGGTTGCTACCGCTGGCAGCCAGCGAAGCACCGCCGCCACACTCCAAGAAACAGGTACTAGACCCAGGATGCGGTGGATCCGGCTCCGCCGGTCCACCCGCATCGCCCCCTGGGGGGCGCCCGAAGGGCGTAGGGGGGGGTTATCATCCTCGCCGTGTTTACGCCTCTGACCCCCTCCCGGCCCGCCTTCGATCAGGATGGCCTGCCCTACAGCCCGCGCTACGGCGATATCTATCATGCCGCCCAGGGAGCGCTGGAGCAGGCTCGTCATGTGTTCCTGGCGGGCAACGGGCTGCCGGAGCGATGGCGCGGGCGTGAGCGTTTTACGGTGTGCGAGACCGGATTCGGCCTGGGGCTGACTTTCCTGGCGCTGTGGCGGGCATGGCGCGACGATCCCCGGCGCAGCCGGCGGCTGCACGTGGTGTCGATCGAGGCCCATCCTTTCTCCCGCGAGGATCTGGCGGAACTGTTGCAGCCCCGGCTGCCCGCCGGGTGGAAGGACATGGCCGCGCAGTTGCTGGCGCAATGGCCGCCGCTCTTGCCGGGACTGCACCGGCTGGACCTGGATGGCGGCGAGGTGACGCTGACCCTGGCCTTCGGGCTGGCCGAACAGGTCGTGCCCCGGCTGGTCCTGCGCGCGGACGCTTTTTTCCTGGATGGCTTCAAGCCCTCCGTGAATCCCGACATGTGGTCCGAGCCGCTGATGCGGGCGTTGGCGAGACTGGCCGCGCCGGATGCCACGGCGGCGACCTGGGCGAGCGCCGGCGCGGTGCGCCGGGCCTTGCGGACGGCAGGGTTCGAGGTCGAGCGCCGGAGCGGTTTCGGTGGCAAGCTCCATATGACCGTGGCGCGTTTTGCACCGCGCTTCGAGCGCCGCCACGCGCCGGCCGAGCCGCCGTCCTTCGCCGAGCGCCATGCCGTGGTGGTGGGGGCGGGCATCGCGGGGGCGGGCGTGGCGCATGCGCTGGCGTTGCGCGGCTGGCGCGTGTCCGTGTTCGATCCGGCGTGGGGCGCCCGGCCGCCGGAAGCCGGCCACCTGGCCGCCGCGTTGACGCCATTGCTGGCTCGCGACGACAGCCCGCGCGCGCGCCTGAGCCGCGCCGGGGCCTTGCGCGCGGCGGCGCGGTGGGCGCCCTGGGTGGATGGCGGGATCGTCGACCGCTGCGGCACCGTCCAATTGGCCAAGTCCGACGAGAAAGAGGCCGGCATGCGTGCCATGCTGGCGGAGCTGGGGTTTCCGGCAGATTGGGCGTGCCCGGTGACGCGGGAGGAGGCCAGCGCGCTGGCGGGCTGCCCGACGGCGCGCGGCGGCGTGTATTTCCCCGGCGGGTTACGGGTGCGTCCCCGCCAATTGGGCGCGGCGCTGCTGTCCCGGCCGGGCATCGCGGTCCGGGCGGCGCGGGTGGCCCGCATCGAGGCGCTGCCGGCGGACGTGCCGTCGGGGCGGCGGTGGCGGGCTATCGATGGCGATGGCGCCACGCTGGCCGAAGCCGAGATCGTGGTGCTGGCCAATGCCGCCGAGGCGCCGCGGCTGCTCGCCGCCAGCGGCCTGGCGGCGACCGGAGGCGAACTGCCGGGCTTCTTCGGGCAAAAAGCCATCGCCGGGCAGATCACGCTGCTGCCGGCGCAAGCGGCCGCCTGGCACCCGCCGCATTGCGTGGTGGCGGGCGACGGCTATGTGTTGCCCGCCGTGGATGGCATGTGCGTGGCCGGCAGCACTTATGTGCATGACGCCCCGCGGGCGGTCGCCACGGCCGAGGGCCACGCGGTCAACCTCGAGCGGGCCGGCCGGCTCCTGCCGGAGCTGGCCGGCGCCGGCCTGGATCCCAGTGCGTCCATGGGCTGGGCGGGCTGGCGCGCCGTGTTGCCCGGCCGGCTGCCGGTGATCGGCGAATCGCCTGTCCAGGGCGGGCTTTGGGCGGCGTCGGGCTATGCCTCGCGCGGACTCAGCTGGTCGGCCCTGGGGGGCGACATTCTGGCCGCTTTCCTGGAGGGAGAACCTATGGTGCTGGAAGGGGATTTGCTGCGCATGATCGCCTGGCGCTGATTCCGGTCCGAATCGTGGGAAAATAGAGGGATTAACAGCAAAAAGACGTCCCTGTGGGCGCGCGGTGCCTGGCCCGTGGGCCTCGGCAGCGCATGGATGAGCGAGAGACGGCTGCTTCCACGGTTTATTTGCCTCCCCGAATCCGTCAAAATAGAGGTTTTGGCGAAAAAGTGCGGTCTTTTGCCGCATTTGGGGCGGATAGCGGGGCCTCGCGAGGGTTGCGTCTTTGCTATTGCCAATCTGTCGAAAGCGATCGAGGGAAACCTGTGCCACTTCAATTCGACTCCTCCCGCTACCAGCGTCTGGAATCCCTGTCTCTCAACACGACCGGTCCGGCCGCCGTCCGCTTCACCACGGACCAGGGCCAGCCGGTGCTGGTCGAAGCCAGCGCGCCTGGCGTGTTCAGGTTGAGCATGGGTACGCCCGCCGTGACGGGCAAGCCGGCCTCCGGCCCGGCCGCGCGCGCCGCGGCCCTGCATGACCTGCTGGCCCGGGACGAGGCCATAGGCGAGGCCGTGGTTGAACAGGCGGACGTGGCCGGCCAGCCCGGCTGGCGCATCGTCCAGGGCGACAACGTGCTCGAGATCGCCGCCAATCCCGTGCGGCTGGCCCTTTACCGCAAGGGGCAGCAGGTGTTGGCTTCCTCCGCGGACGAGGACCTGTGCCCGCTCGGCACCGAGGACGCGGCGGCTCCGGCATCATGGGCCCTGTGCTTCGACCTCGCGGCCGGCGAAGCCGTCCACGGCCTGGGCGAGAGCCGCATCATGCTGGATCGCCGCGCCGAGCGCGTCGTATCCGACGAGGCCGAGTCGCGCGCCCTGCCGCTGGCCTGGAGCCCGCGTGGCTGGGGGCTCTACGTCAATACGCTCGAGTCCGTCGTGCACGACATCGGCCTGCCCGAGTTCGCGCCCGACAGCTACGTGGTGACCATCGCCGATGCCCAGCTGGACCTGTTCCTGTTCGTGGGCGAACCGGCCGAGATCCTGAACCAGTACACCCAGCTGACCGGCCGCGCCGGACAGCCCACGTTGTGGAGCATGGGGGCCTGGCTGCACGAGGCGGCCGGCACCGGAGCCGGGCAACTGGCGGCCGTGGCGGGCCAGATGCGCAGCCGCGGCATGCCCGTGGATGCCGTGTCGTTCAGGCCGCCCGCGGCCTGGGACATCCGCGCCAAGCTGAACCTCGAATGGGACGCCGCCCGCTTCCCCGACCCGCGCCAGGTGCTGGGGGAGTTCAAGGGACTGGACCTGAAGGTGTGCGCGCCGGGCTTTCCGGGCGTACCGACCCAGAGTCCCATGTTCGCCGAGCTCGAGGACAAGGGCTGGCTGCTGACCGACGACACGGGCGGCGCCCAGGTGTTCGCCGGCGTGCCCGCCAGCGCGGGAGCCGCTTTCGGCCTGCTCGACCTGACCCACCGCGACGTCTGGACCTTCTGGCGCGACAAGATCCGCCAGATCATGGACGAAGGTGTCGATGCGGTGTCCTGCGACATCCAGTTCGACATCCCCGACGGCGTCGAGGCGCGCAACGGCGATACCGGCGCCAGGCTGCGCACGGCCTATCCCATGCTGGCCAAGCGCTGCCTGTTCGAGGCGGCGGCCTGGAACAAGACGCCGCCCGAGGGCGTGGTGTGGAGCCGCGATCTTTTCCCGACCGGCCAGCGCCTGCCCATGCAGGCGCCCGTGTCCGTACCCAACACCTGGGAAGGCCTGGCCGAATCGCTGCGCGCCGCGCTGACCTCGGGCGCCAGCGGCTTGCCGGCCCATGCCCATGACATCGGTTCGCCCGAGCATCCGCTGGGCACCATGACGCCCGAGCTGTACCTGCGCTGGCTGGCGGCCGGGGTGTTCAGCTCGCACCTGCGCTTTCATGCGGTGCCGGGCCTGCTGCCCTGGGATTTCGGCGACGAGGCCTTCCAGCACGCGCAGACGCTGATGCAGTGGCGCTACCGGCTCATTCCCTACGTGCTGGGCGTGATCGAGGACGCGGCCCGCACCGGCCTGCCGGTGCAGCGCTCCATGGCCCTGTCCTTCCCGGAGGATCCCGAGGCGCACGCCCACGAGTTGCAATACCTGCTCGGCCCGGCCCTGCTGGTCGCGCCAGCGGTGCAGCCCGGCAACCAGATCCGTGTCTACTTCCCCAAGGGCGAGGCCTGGTGGGACCTGAACACGGGCTGGCGCTACGAGGGCGGCACGACCTGGACCTTCGAGTGCGGACTGGACCGCCTGCCGCTCTTCGGCCGCGAAGGCCACATGCTGTGCCTGGGCCCCGCCGCCCAGCACACCGGCGAATTCAACTCAGCCCGCATCCTGGACGAGGTCTGGCTGTTCGGCATGCCGGTGCACAACCCCAGCGTGATGCGCAACAAGATCCGCGTCATGCAGATGCAGGGATCGAGCTACGCCAAGGGCCTGGAAGGCCTGAAGATCCTGCCGTCCGAAGGCCTGGAGGTGAAGCGCCGCGGCGCGGAAGTGCGTATTTCCAGGGCAAGGTAGAAGACCCCCCCTACGCGCTGACGCGCGCCCCCCAGGGGGCGAAACTGGCGGACCGGCAAAGCCGGATCCGCGGTTTCCTGGGTCTGGTACGCGCTTCTTGGATTGGATCATCCTGGCTACCGCTGGCTGCCAGCGATGGCAACGGTGCCACAATCCAAGAAACTGGAGCTAGACCCAGGATGCGGTGGATCCGGCTTTGCCGGTCCACTCGCATCGCCCCCTTGAGGGGGCGCCCGAAGGGCGTGGGGGTGGCCTTCCCTTCCGGTCCGCCAGTTTCGCCCCCTGGGGGGCGCGCGTCAGCGCGTAGGGGGGGGCCTAATCCTCGCAGGGGCTGTCCAGGGTGCCGCGGGCGAGTTTGTCCACGACGACCGATTCCACCGTGGGTTCGCCGGTGCGGGCGATGTGGCCGTCTATCCACATCAGCACGGGGGTGCCGGGCGCCACGCGCAGTTTGGCGTAGGCGTCGGCCAGTGCCTGTGCCTGGCCGGTGGGCGATACGGGATAGCGCTTGCCGGTGCTGCAGATGGCGAAGGTGGGCTGGCCGTCCTTGGACACGACCTTGCCGCGCATCGTGAAGCTGTCGGTGATGAAATCCACGTCGAACTGCTGGGTGAGCGCATAGTTCAGCGTGGACTGGATGGGGTCGCCGTTCTGGTCCAGCATGCGCAGCGTCGTGCCCGAAATGAACTCGTAGAGTCCGCCTTCGTTGCGGTCGCCGATCAGGCGGATCTGGTCGGACGAGTCGACCAGGCGCTCCCAGCGGCCGGTGCTGACGAAGCTCTGTTCCTTGTTGTCGCGGGTCCCGAAATACACCCGGCGCATGCGCCAGGTCCAGTCGGGCAGCAGCGTGAGCGTGACGCGCTGGCCGGCGCAATCGGCGCAGGGGATGACGCCGCGGAAGGTTTGCGGCTGGGCCAGGGGCACGCCCCGGTCCTGTCTGCCCCGGTCCGCCTGTTCCTGCGTCATGGCGGGAGGCGGCGGCACCACCGCGTCGGCGGCGGTCAGGGTGCCGGAGTGCTGGCGGTCAGGCAGGGGGATGGAGCACGCGCCCAGTCCGGCCGCCACGACCAGGGCGGCGGCCAGGGTGGCAAGGCGGGAAGGAGCGGGACGGGGCGAAAGGGGCGGGTTGGTCATGACGGCTCCGGCTCTTGAGATTTACCGCAAGTCTACCCTGTTGCGTCTGCCGGCATGCGATGGACAAGGCGGCGAATGGGCGGGTTGCCGTTTCGCGGGGGATGACATTTATTGCACGGCCCGCTCCACGCGGGACCCGGGGGGCGGTTAAGCTTGCGGGGGGCCGCCGTGGCGGCGTTTTTCATCTTTGTCTATGTCATTCGTGCAGATACTCGCGGCCACCCCGTGGCTGGCAGGCGCGGCCGCCGCCGTGCTGGGGCTGGTGGTGGGCAGCTTCCTCAATGTCGTGATCGCGCGCCTGCCGCAGATGATGCAGCGTGCCTGGCAGGCACAGTGCGCCGAGCTGCATGGCGACGCGCCGTCCGGGCAGGAGCGTTTCGACCTGGCGCGTCCCGCTTCGCATTGCCCGGCATGCCGGCATCCCATCTCATGGCGCCACAACATCCCGGTCCTGGGCTGGCTCGTGCTGCGCGGCCGCTGCGCCCACTGCGCCGCGCCCATTTCCTGGCAGTATCCCCTGGTGGAACTCGCGGCGGCGGCCTTGTTCGCGGCCTGCGTGGCCGTGTTCGGCGTGACGTGGAGCAGCCTGGCGGCCATGGCGTTCTGCGCGGCCTGCCTGGCGTTGGCGGTGATCGATCTCCAGACTTCGCTGCTGCCGGACGACCTGACGCTGCCGCTGCTGTGGGGGGGCCTGTTCGTCAATCTGTGGGGCGGCTTCGCCTTCCTGCCCGACGCGGTCATCGGCGCGATGGCCGGCTACGGGGTGCTGTGGTCGGTGTATTGGCTGTTCCGCCTGCTGACGGGCAAGGAGGGCATGGGCTATGGCGATTTCAAGCTGCTGGCCGCCATCGGGGCCTGGTTGGGGTGGCAGAGCCTGCCACTGGTCATGGTGGCGGCGTCGCTGGCCGGCGTGGCGGTGGCCGGGGGGCTGCTGCTGGCCGGACGGGTGCGGCGCGACCAGCCGCTGCCCTTCGGTCCGTATCTGGCGGTGGCGGGCGTGGCGGCGCTGTTCGCCGGCGACGCATGGATTAAGCTGCTGGCATGGTAGGCACACCTTCTTCTTCCGGCGGGCGGCCCCTGCGAGTGGGCTTGACGGGCGGCATCGGCTCCGGCAAGACGGCCGTGGCCGATCTCCTGGAGGCCCAGGGCGCGGCGGTCATCGACACCGACTCCATCGCGCATGCGCTTACCGCGCCGGGCGGCCTCGCCATCGAGCCGCTGCGGCGCGAATTCGGCCCGGACATGATAGGCGCCGATGGCGCGATGGATCGCCCCCGCATGCGGGCGCTGGTGTTTTCCGATGCCCGCGCCAAGGCGCGGCTCGAGGCGTTGATCCATCCGCTCATCGGCCAGGAGGTCGAGCGCGAGGCGGCCGCGCGCCAGGGGCTCTACCAGGTCTTCGTGGTGCCGCTGCTGGTGGAGTCCGGCCGCTGGCGGGATCGCGTGGACCGCATCTGCGTGGTCGATTGCGACGAGGCCACCCAGGTCCTGCGCGTCCGGCGCCGCAGCGGCCTCGCGCCCGAGATGGTCGCCCGCATCATGGCCGCCCAGGCCACGCGCGCCCAGCGCCTCGCGGTGGCCGACGACGTCATCGTCAACGATGGCCAGACCACGCCCGCCCAGTTGGCGGCGCGTACGCTGGACCGGCATCGCGCCTGGCTCGACCTGTCCGCGCTGCCCGTTTGAGCGCGGCGTCGAGCCGGACTCACTGGATGTCCAGCTTGCGGATCAGGGCGTCCCATCGCGCCCGCGTGTCATGCAGCCAGGCCGTGGTTCGCGCCGAGTCCGCCCAGAAGGGCGTCACGGCCATCTGGTCCAGTTGGCGGCGTACTTCGGGGCTTTCCAGGATCTCGCGCAGCAGGTCCCCCCACTTCTTCACCACGGACGCTGGCGTGCCCGCGGGAAACAGGATCACCTGGCTGAACTGCACGTCGAAGTCGGGTACGCCCTGTTCCTGTACGGTGGGGACTTGCGGCAACTGCGGGTTGCGGGCCGTGGCCGAGGTGGCCAGCGCCTGCAGCGCGCCGGACCGCACGTAGGGCAGCGTGTTGGTCGAGGCCACGAAAGCCAGCGGCACATGGCCGGCCACCACGTCGGACAGGGCGGGTGCGTTGCCCTTGTAGGGCACGTGCGTGCCGCGTATGCCGGTCCTGGCCTTCAGCAGCTCGAAAGTCAGGTGGCCCGGCGAGGCCAGGCCGGCCGAGGCGTAGGTCAGGTCTTCCTTCGTGGCCCGGTCCAGGAAGTCGCGGAAATTCTTCAGGCCCAGCCTGGGGTGGGCCACCAGTACCTGCGAGGTGGTGCCGAAGATGCCGGCCGGCACGAGGTCGCGGAAGGGGTCCAGCCCCATGTTCTTGTAGACCGAGGGATTGATCGTCAGCAGGTGGTCGATGCTGACCAGCGCCGTGTAGCCGTCCTTGGGCGACCGGGCGACGTATTCGGCGCCGATGTTGCCGCCGGCTCCCGCGCGGTTCTCGACGATGACGGGTTGTTTCAGGCGCGATGCCGCCTGTTCGGCGATCAATCGCGCAATGAGATCCAGCGGCCCGCCGGCGGCGAAGTTGACGACCAGCTTGACCGGGCGGTCGGGGTAGTCGGCGCCCCGGGCCCAGGGCGCGGCGGCAAGAAGGAAGAAGGCGAGGAAAAGGCGCGCAAGCGGTCGCATGAGATGTCTCCGTGGAAGGGGGGCGGGCTGGCTGGGCCAGTCTGGTCGGCGCCGTGCCTGCATTATGGGAACGGAGAGGTATTTCCCTCCAATGATAAAATGCCGGGCTGTCATACATAAAATTCATGGCAATGAACTGGACCCGGCGCTTGCGCATCCGGCAGCTCGAAGTGCTGAGCAGCCTGGCCGATACGTGCAATCTCAGTCACACCGCCGATCGCCTCTGCATGACGCAGCCAGCACTGTCCAAGTGGCTGGCCGAACTGGAGGGCGAACTGGGCGTGCCGTTGTTCGAACGCCATTCGCGGGGCCTCGTGCCCACCCGCTTCGGCGCGGCGATGGCCGAGCATGCCCGCATCATGCTGGCCGAGGTCGAGCGGGCCAGCCAGACCATGGCGCTGATGGCCGAAGGGGCGGACGGCCATCTGTCCATCGGGGTGACGGCCACGGTCTCGACCGGGCTGCTGCCCGACAGTGTGGCCCTGCTGCTGTCGCGCCGTCCCGAAACCCGTTTGTCCATCACCGAATCGACCCTGGACCAGCTCCTGCCACCGCTGCTGGAACGCCGCCTGGACTTCGTGGTGACGCGTCTCGAAGGCGATGCCATCGACGACCGCCTGCGCTGCACGCCGGTCTACAGCGAAAGCATCGCGGTGGCCGCGCCCCCCGCGCATCCGCTGGCCGGCCGCCGCGGCCTGACGTGGGCCGATCTGGACGGATGCGGCTGGGTGGTGCCGCCCAAGGGCAATCCGCTGCGGCGCGAACTGGACGCCGAGTTCGCGCTGGCCGGGCAGCCCGCGCCCCGCTACCGTGTGGAGGCGGTGGGCATCCTGATGCTGGTGGCCATGATGCAGCGGGCCAGCCTGCTGACCGCGCTGTCGCGCCGCGCACTGGACTATTTCCAGGCCGCCGGCCAACTGGTCGCGCTGGACCTGCCCACCCGCCGGCAGGGCATGGTGGGCATCCTGCGCCACCGCGACGCGCCCGACACCACGCTGCATCGCGACTTCCACGCGGCCTTGCTGGAGGCGGCCGGGGCGGCCGGCGTCACAACTCGAAACCGCATTGCCGGGCGGCCTGCTTCAAAGTAAGGGGGGATCGGGCTACGGTTGAGTGTTTTCCTGTCAGTTCCGTACCTACAATGATGGAGGTGTTCCGAAGCGCCCGCGCAAGGGCCGTTCGGAAGCGGACAAGGCAAGTGTCGCCGTGTCCATGCGGTACAGGTATATTTCTACGAAATTCCGATTCCGGACGGTCTACGTGGTTCTTTACGAATACCCATTCAACGAGCGCGTCCGTACGCTGCTGCGTCTGGAAAGCCTCTTCGATAATCTGTTCTTCTTCGTGCGGCAACCGGA
>Ga0182736_1002844_pt1 | contig 12397 bp, 8 predicted proteins | sample eDN5th30CKraftBY_FD_128882 | JGI IMG/M metagenome (GOLD analysis project Ga0182736, IMG submission 128882) | Enriched backyard soil microbial communities from Emeryville, California, USA - eDNA 5th pass 30_C Kraft BY (version 2) (version 2) | ecosystem: Environmental > Terrestrial > Soil >...
CGCTCGTCGACGTCCCCGAGCCCGAACCCGGCCCCGGTGAGCTGCTCGTCGACGTGAGCGCCGCGGGCGTCAACTTCATCGACACCTACCAGCGCAGCGGGCTCTACCCGATGGAGCTGCCCTATGTCGCCGGGATGGAGGGCGCCGGCCGGGTCCGCGCCGTCGGCGCCGGCACCGCCGGCTTCGGCGTCGGCGACCGGGTGGCCTGGACCGAGCAGCTCGGCAGCTATGCCGAGGCGGTCGTCGTCCCCGCGGACAAGGTGGTCGCGGTCCCCGACGCCGTCTCCGACGACCACGCGGTCGGCGCGCTGCTGCAGGGCATGACCGCGCACTTCCTGGTCCACGACACCTTCCCGGTCTCCCCCGGCGACACCGTGCTCGTCACCGCCGCGGCCGGCGGGGTGGGCCTGTTGCTGACCCAGATGGCCACCGCGCGGGGCGCCCGCGTCATCGGGACCGTGTCGACGGCGGAGAAGGAGGAGCTGGCCCGCGAGGCCGGCGCCGCCGAGGTGATCCGCTACACCGAGGTCGACGACCTGGCAGCGGCCGTCCGCGCGGCCACCGACGGGGAGGGCGTGGCGGCGGCGTTCGACAGCGTCGGCGCGACGACCTTCGACTCCAGCCTCGCGAGCCTGCGCCGGCGCGGGATGCTCGTGCTGTACGGGGCGGCGAGCGGGCCGGTGCCGCCCGTCGACCCGCAGCGGCTCAACGCGCAGGGCTCGGTGTTCCTCACCCGTCCCAAGCTGTTCGACCACATCGTCGGTACGGAGGCGCTGCGCGCCCGGGCCGCCGCCGTCTACGCCCAGGTGGCCGACGGGACGCTGGCGGTGCGCATCGGGCACCGGTACGCGCTGGCCGAGGCGGCGACGGCGCACACGGACCTGGAGAGCAGGCGGACGACGGGCAAGCTGCTGCTCATGCCCTGACCGGGCGGGGGTCTCCGCGACGACGGCCGCCGGCGCGCGCCGGCGGCCCCACGTCAGGAGCCGGACGTCAGAACGGCCAGCCGAACGTCGGGAGCCCGACGGCGGCGTCGACGGCGATCGCCGCGAACAGCACGCACAGGTAGATGTTCGACAGGTGGAACAGCTTCATCGGCGTGACGTCGCGGCCGGCCTTGACCGCCACGTGCATCCGGACGCTCTTGAAGACGAACCAGCCACCGCCCAGCACCGCCACGGCCGCGTAGATCCACGACGTCACGGGCAGCAGCAGCAGCGTCCACAGCGCCATCACGACGGCGTAGCCGACGATGCGCACCGAGACCTGGTCGGGCCGCGCGACGACCGGCAGCATCGGCACCCCGGCCGCCGCGTAGTCGTCGCGGTAGCGCATCGCGAGCGCCCAGAAGTGCGGCGGGGTCCAGAAGAAGATCACACCGAACATCACCAGCGCCGGCCAGCCGACCGTGCCGGTGACCGCCGCCCAGCCGATGACGACGGGCATGCATCCCGCGGCGCCGCCCCAGACGATGTTCTGCGCGGTCCGCCGCTTGAGCAGCAGCGTGTAGACGAGGACGTAGAACGCGATGGCCGCGGCCGACAGCGCCGCCGCCAGCCAGTTCGTGGTGAGCGCGAGCCACGCGGAGCTGACCGCGCCCAGCACCAGCCCGAAGATCAGCGCGTTGCGCGGCGGGACGACGCCCTTGGCCAGCGGCCGCCGCGAGGTGCGCTTCATCTTGGCGTCGATGTCGGCGTCGACGACGCAGTTCAGCGCGTGTGCGCTGGCGGCGGCCATCGCGCCGCCCACGAGCGTCGCCAGGATCAGCCAGACCGACGGCACCCCGCGCTGGGCCAGGAACATCGCCGGCACCGTGACCACGAGCAACTGTTCGATGATGCGCGTCTTGGTCAGCGCGAGGTAGGAGTCGACGACCTCGCGCGCCCGCTGCACGCGGGTCGTGCCGCGGCCGCGCCGCACGCCCGCGGTCGGCGTGCTCGCCGGGTCCGCCGGGGTCGCCGGGGCGCTCACCAGTTGGTACCTCGCTCGGTGTGGTGGGAAGGACCGGGGCAGGTCCGTCGGCAGTTCTACAGCGCGTCGATGGTAACCGGACGCATGACGGGCCGGGCCGTGGGGTAGACCGCAGACCGGTGCCGCTCCCGGCGCAGGTGACCGGCGCTACGGCGGCCGCCCGCGCCCCTCCGTGGCGATCTCCACGGGGTGTTCGCGACGACGCGCCGTCCGTCACCGTCGCGACACCACTCGGACACGTACGAGGGGTGGTCACCGTGACTAGGCTTGACCGCGACCCGGACCCGCGACCACGCGGGATCCGCACATCGAGACGACCCCAGGAGCGCACCTGTGTCAGCGACCGACGTCTCCCCCCTCCTGCGCGCCGACGTACCGGCCGACTGGACCGAGCTCGACCGCAAGGCCGTCGACACGGTCCGGGTGCTCGCCGCGGACGCCGTCCAGAAGGCCGGAAACGGTCACCCCGGCACGGCGATGAGCCTGGCACCGTTGGCGTACACGCTCTTCCAGCGCGTCATGCGGCACGATCCGTCCGATGCGGACTGGCCCGGCCGCGACCGGTTCGTGCTGTCCTGCGGCCACTCCAGCCTGACGCTCTACCTGCAGCTCTACCTGTCGGGCTACGGCCTCACCATCGACGACCTCGCGGCGCTGCGGACCTGGGGCTCCAAGACCCCCGGCCACCCCGAACACCGGCACACCCCCGGCGTCGAGATCACCACGGGGCCGCTGGGGCAGGGCCTGGCGTCGGCGGTGGGGATGGCGATGGCCGCCCGCCGCGAGCGCGGCCTGTTCGACCCGGACGCCCCCGAGGGCGCGAGCCCGTTCGACCACCAGATCTACGTCATCGCCTCCGACGGCGACATCGAGGAGGGCATCACCTCCGAGGCGTCGTCGCTGGCCGGGCGCCAGGCGCTGGGCAACCTCACCGTCGTCTACGACGACAACAAGATCTCCATCGAGGACAACACGAACATCGCGCTGTCCGAGGACACCGCGGCGCGCTACGAGGCCTACGGCTGGCACGTGCAGGTCGTCGAGGGCGGGGAGAACGTCACCGGCATCCTCGCGGCGCTGGAGGCCGCCCGCGCCGAGACGCAGCGGCCCTCGTTCATCCTGCTCCGGACGATCATCGGCTACCCGGCCCCCAACAAGATGAACACCGGCGCCGCGCACGGGGCCGCACTGGGAGCCGACGAGGTCGCGGCCGTCAAGGAGGCGCTCGGCTTCGACCCGGCGAAGAGCTTCGACGTCGACCCCGAGGCCCTCGCCCACGCCCGCGAGGTCCGCGACCGCGGCCGCCGCGCGCACGAGGAGTGGCAGAAGTCGTTCGACGACTGGTCCGCCCGCGAGCCCGAGCGCCGCAAGCTCTACGACCGGCTCGTCGCCCAGCAGCTCCCGGACGGCTGGGAGAAGGCGCTGCCGAGCTGGGAGCCCGACCCCAAGGGCATCGCCACCCGCAAGGCGTCGGGCGAGGTGCTCAACGCACTCGCCGACGTGCTGCCGGAGCTGTGGGGTGGTTCGGCCGACCTCGCCGAGAGCAACAACACGACGATGAAGGGCGCCGACTCGTTCGGCCCCAAGGACGCCGCCACCGGCATGTGGAACGCGAACCCGTACGGCCGGACGCTGCACTTCGGCATCCGCGAGCACGCGATGGGCGCCGCGCTCAACGGCATCGCGCTGCACGGCCCGACCCGGCCGTACGGCGGCACGTTCCTCGTGTTCAGCGACTACATGCGTCCGTCGGTGCGGCTCGCCGCCCTGATGAAGGCCGACCCGATCTTCGTGTGGACCCACGACTCGATCGGCCTCGGCGAGGACGGCCCCACCCACCAGCCCGTCGAGCACTTCGCGGCGTTGCGCGCCATCCCGGGCCTGGCGTTCGTCCGCCCCGGCGACGCCAACGAGACCGCCGCCGCCTGGAAGGCGACCCTCGAGCGCCGCGACGGGCCCGTCGGCCTCGCGCTGACCCGGCAGAACCTGCCGGTGCTGGAGGGCACGTCCACCGAGGGCGTCGCGCGCGGCGGGTACGTGCTGGCCAAGGAGTCCGGGGCCGACGGGCCCGCGCTGATCTTCATCGCGACGGGCTCGGAGGTCCAGATCGCCGTCGAGGCCCGCACCGTTCTCGAGGCCGAGGGCGTGCCCACCCGCGTGGTGTCGATGCCGTGCGTCGAGTGGTTCGAGGAGCAGGACGACCTCTACCGCGAGGACGTGCTGCCCGCCGCGACCCGCGCCCGGGTCTCGATCGAGGCGGGCATCGCGATGCCCTGGTACCGCTACACCGGCGACGCCGGCGAGCACGTCTCGATCGAGCACTTCGGCGCGAGCGCGGACTACCAGACGTTGTTCCGCGAGTTCGGGATCACGACCGAAGCCGCCGTCGCGGCGGCCCGCAAGAGCCTCGCGCGGGCATGACGGGCCCCGTGCCGGGACACGAGCAGAGGAGATCTTCATGAGCACCCACGAGCGGCTCGCCGGCCTCAGTGCCGCGGGCGTGTCCATCTGGCTCGACGACCTGTCCCGCGAGCGGCTGCGCAGCGGCAACCTGCGCGAGCTCATCGAGGACTGGAACGTCGTCGGCGTCACGACGAACCCGACGATCTTCGCCGGGGCCCTGGCCCACGGCGAGGCCTACGACGAGCAGGTCCGCGAGCTGGCGGCCCGCGGCGCGTCGGTCGCCGACGCCGTGCGCGAGATCACCGTCGCCGACGTGCAGCAGGCCTGCGACCTGTTCAGCGGCACGTGGGAGGCCACGGGCGGCGTCGACGGCCGGGTCTCGCTCGAGGTCGACCCGACGCTGGCCCGCGACACCGACGCCACCGTCGCCGAGGCCCTGGACCTGTGGAAGGCGGTCGACCGGCCCAACCTGCTGGTCAAGATCCCGGCCACCGAACAGGGCCTGCCCGCGATCACCCGTGCGCTGTCGGAGGGGGTCAGCGTCAACGTCACGCTGATCTTCTCCGTGGAGCGCTACCGGGCCGTCATGGAGGCCTACCTCAGCGGCCTCGAGCAGGCCGCGGCGAACGGGCACCCGCTCGCGTCGATCCGGTCGGTCGCGTCGTTCTTCGTGTCCCGGGTCGACACCGAGATCGACAAGCGGCTCGACGCGATCGGCACCGACGAGGCGAAGGCCCTGCGCGGCAAGGCGGGCGTGGCCAACTCGCGGCTGGCCTACGCCGCGTTCCAGGAGGTCTTCACCGGTGCACGGTGGGAGGCACTGAAGGCCCAGGGCGCCCACGTGCAGCGGCCGCTGTGGGCCTCGACGGGGGTCAAGAACCCCGACTACCCCGACACCCTCTACGTCTCCGAGCTGGTCGTGGCCGACACCGTCAACACGATGCCGGAGAAGACCCTCAAGGCCTTCGCCGACCACGGCGTGATCGAGGGCGACAAGGTCACCGGCACCGGCCCCCAGGCGCAGCAGGTGTTCGACGACCTGGAGCGCGTCGGCGTCGACCTGACCGACGTCTTCCTCGTCCTCGAGAACGAGGGCGTCGAGAAGTTCGACAAGTCCTGGGACGAGCTGGCCGCGACCGTGCAGCAGCAGCTGGACGCCTCCCGCTGACCGGGCGATGGCACTCCTCGACCCCGCCGACGGACCGCTCGCCGCCGACGCCGCGCTCGTCGCGGCGCGGCTGGCCGGTGAGACCGTCGCGTCACGGATCGGGGACGGTGACCCGAGCGTGTGGGGGCGCGCCGCCACCGACGCGCTCGGCTGGGCCGCCCTGCCCCGGACGTCCCGGCCGCTGCTCGGGCAGGTGGCGGGGCTGCGTGAGCGGTTCCGGGTCGACGGGGCTCGTCGCGTGGTGCTCGTCACCGCGCCCGGGCTCGCGCACGGCGCCGACCTGCTCGCGCGGGCCGCGGGTGCGCCGCTGACGGTCCTCGACTCGGCCGATCCGGGCGCGGTCGCCGACGCGCTGGCCGGGGACATGGCGACGACCGTGCTGGTCGTCGTCGACCCGATGGGCGATCCGGACGGCCCCGCGGCGGCGGTGGCCCGGGTGCTGGCCGACGCGATCCGCGAGGAGGGCGTCGAGCCCGCGGGGCGCACCGTCGCCGTCACCGAGCCGGGGTCTCCGCTCGACGGCCCGGCCCGCGCGGCCGGGGCCACCGTCGTGACGTGCGAGCGCGACGTCCCGGCCCGCTTCGGCACCCTCGGCGCCGCGGGGCTGGTCGCCGCCGGGCTCGCGGGCGCCGACCTCGAGGAGATCCTCGCCGACGCGGCCGGCGCGGTGGACGCCGTCGTCGCGGACGCGGCCGAGAACCCCGCGCTGGAGCTCGCCGGCCTGCTGACGGCAGGGTCCGGCCCCCTGCGCATCGCGGCCGGCACCGGGCCGGACGGGCTGGCCGGGTGGGTCGAGCACCTCGTCGGCGGGTCGACCGGCGGGCTCGGACCGTTGCCGCTGGTCGGCGACCCGTGGCCCGGTGCGGGCGGCAGCGGGCGGGTGCTGTCCCTGCAGCGCGACGAGACGTTCTTCGCCACCCGCGGCGGCGTCGGCGCGCAGGTCGTGCTCTGGCAGCACGCCGTCGCCGTCGCGGCCCGGGTGCTGGGCGCCGACCCGTTCGCGGGCGGGATCGCCCCGGCCCTGGCCGAGGGCACCCCGGCGGCGCTGCCGTGCGTCGGGGTCGACGGGGACGTCGAGATCCGGGCGGCGGGCGACTGGCTGCCCGACGGCACCACCAGCGTGGCCGACGCGCTGCGGGCCCTCGCGGCCCGCGCCGAGGGCACGCTCGCCGTCGAGGCCTGGCTCGACCCGGTGGACGACGCCTCGGCCGCCGTGCTGCGCCCCGAGCTGGCCCGTCGGACCGGGCTGCTCACCACGTTCGGCTGGGCACCCCGGGGGCACGACGGGCTGGGCCGCCACCATCGCGACGCGCCGGGCGCCGCGTTCTGCGTCGTCACCGGCGAGAGCGAGCATGATCGTGCGGTGCCGGGCGGTGGGACCCTCGCCGACCTGGTCGCGGCCCAGGTCGGTGCCGACGCCGCCGACCTGGTCGCCCGCGGCCGACCGGTGCTCGGCCTGCACCTGCGCGACCGGCTCGGCGGGCTCGTCACGGTCGCGCGCGCCGTCGAACAGCTGTGAGGATCGTCGACGACCACACCGGCACCCGCCGCGACACCCATCCGGCCCCCGGGCCGGCGAACCGCCTCGGATGCGAGGAGAACGGGGATGACACCGATGCCGACGGGCAGAACCGCCGGTCAACTGGCGGACGGCTGGACCAACCCACTGCGCGACCCCCGCGACAAGCGGCTCCCCCGCATCGCCGGCCCCTGCGGACTGGTGATCTTCGGTGTCACGGGCGACCTGTCCCGAAAGAAGCTCATGCCGGCGATCTACGACCTCGCCAACCGCGGGCTGCTGCCACCGGGCTTCGCACTCGTCGGGTTCGCGCGGCGCGACTGGGCCGCCGAGGACTTCGGCGACGTCGTGCTCAAGGCGGTGCGCGAGCATGCCCGCACCCCGTTCCGGCAGGAGGTGTGGGACAAGCTCGCCGAGGGCTTCCGCTTCGTGCAGGGCAGCTTCGACGACGACCACGCGTTCGACCAGCTCGCCCGCACCCTGCACGATCTCGACCGGGTCCGCGGCACCGGCGGCAACCACGCCTTCTACCTCTCGATCCCGCCCTCGGCGTTCCCCGTCGTCTGCAAGCAGCTGGCGCGCTCGGGGCTGTCGGCGCAGGACGGCGACCAGTGGCGCCGCGTCGTCATCGAGAAGCCGTTCGGGCACGACCTGGGCTCGGCGATCGAGCTCAACGAGATCGTCAACGAGGTGTTCCCCGAGGACTCGGTGTTCCGCATCGACCACTACCTCGGCAAGGAGACCGTCCAGAACGTCCTGGCGCTGCGCTTCGCCAACCAGCTGTTCGAGCCCATCTGGAACAGCCACTACGTCGACCACGTGCAGATCACCATGGCCGAGGACATCGGCCTCGGCGGGCGCGCCGGCTACTACGACGGCATCGGGGCCGCCCGCGACGTCATCCAGAACCACCTGCTGCAGCTGCTCGCGTTCACGGCGATGGAGGAGCCGGTCTCCTTCTCCTCCGACGAGCTGCGGGCCGAGAAGATCAAGGTGCTCAACGCGACGCGCCTCGTCGGCCCGCTCGAGGAGACCACCGCGCGCGGCCAGTACACCGGCGGGTGGCAGGGCGGGGAGAAGGTCGTCGGGCTCAAGGAGGAGGAGGGCTACGACCCCGAGTCGCGCACCGAGACCTTCGCCGCGATCACCGTCGAGGTCGACACCCGCCGCTGGGCGGGCGTGCCGTTCTACCTGCGCACGGGCAAGCGGCTGGGTCGTCGCGTCACCGAGATCGCGGTGATCTTCAAGCGGGCCCCGCACCTGCCGTTCGACGCGACGATGACCGAGGAGCTCGGGCAGAACGCACTGGTCGTGCGGGTGCAGCCCGACGAGGGCGTCACGATGCGGTTCGGGTCCAAGGTGCCGGGCAGCCAGATGGAGGTCCGCGACGTCACGATGGACTTCGGCTACGGCACCGCCTTCACCGAGGCCTCCCCCGAGGCGTACGAGCGGCTGATCCTCGACGTGCTGCTCGGCGAACCCTCGCTGTTCCCGGTGAACCAGGAGGTCGAGCGCTCCTGGCAGATCCTCGACCCCGTCCTCGAGGCGTGGGCCGCCCGCGAGGACGGCCCCGACCCTTACCCCGCCGGCAGCTGGGGCCCGGACTCCGCCAACCGCATGCTCGCCCGCACCGGACGCACCTGGCGGCGGCCGTGACCGTCCCACCCTCCACGAGGAGCCCGCGATGATCGTCGATCTGCCGTCGAGCACCACCTCGGCGGTCAACCGCAAGCTCGTCGAGCTCCGCGAGGCCGGCGGCGTCATGGCGCTCGGCCGGGTGCTGACCCTCGTCATCGTCACCGACGACGGCGGGTCCGCCGAGCAGGCCATCGAGGCCGCCAACGCCGCGAGCCGCGAGCACCCGTGCCGCGTCCTCGTCATCGCCCGCGGCTCCCGGCAGGCCGCGGCCCGCCTCGACGCCCAGATCCGCGTCGGCGGCGACGCGGGTGCGAGCGAGGTCGTCGTCCTGCGCGGCTACGGCCCGCTCGCCTCCGAGGACGCCGGCGCCGGCATGGTCGTGCCGCTGCTGCTGCCCGACGCGCCCGTCGTCGCCTGGTGGCCCGCCGACGCCCCGGCCGTCCCCTCCGACGACCCGATCGGCAGGCTCGCCCAGCGTCGCATCACCGACGCGCTCTCGGCCCGCAACCCGACGAAGGCCTTCGAGCAGCGCCGGTCCGGGCACGTCGCCGGCGACAGCGACCTCACCTGGACCCGGCTCACGCACTGGCGTGCGCTGCTCGCGACGGCCCTCGACAACCCGCCGCACGAGCCCGTCACCGGTGCCGTCGTCGCCGGCGAGGCCGTGTCGCCCTCGACCGACCTGCTGGCCGGCTGGCTCGCCGTCCGGCTCGGGGTGAAGGTCAAGCGCTCGCCCTCGACCGCGGGCGGCGGCGGGATGTCGTCGGTGCAGCTCGCACGCCGCTCCGGCAGTATCGAGCTGCTGCGGCCCGACGGTCGCACCGCGACGTTGCGCCAGCCCGGGCAGCCCGACCGGATGATCGTGCTCAGCCGCCGCGGGGTCCCCGACTGCCTGGCCGAGGAGCTGCGCAGGCTCGACCCCGACGAGATCTACGGCGAGGCGCTCGCCGGGATCGGGCTGGTCTCGCGGGGCCGCTCGCCCGTCAACCTCGTCCCCTGACCGTCCCCGCACCCCGTCCTCACCCGTCGCGCGCGAGAGGGAGTCCCCATGGCGTCCGAACCGGACATCGTCGTCCACCGCAGTCCCGACGTGCTGGCCGCCGCGGTCGCGGCCCGCCTCGTGACCCGGCTGGTCGACCTGCAGTCCGCCGGCCGGGTGCCGCGGCTCGGGCTCACCGGCGGCGGGATCGGGATCGCGCTGCTCGAGCAGCTGCGCACCGGTCCGGCCCGCGACGCCGTCGACTGGTCACAGGTGGAGTTCTTCTGGGGCGACGAGCGGTTCCTGCCCCGCGGGCACGCCGACCGCAACGAGACCCAGGCCCGCGAGGCGCTGCTCGACCACGTCGCCGTCGACCCGGCCAAGATCTTCGCCATGGGCGCCGACACCGGTACCGGGCCGGCGGGCGCCGAGGACGCCGCCCAGGCCTACGCCGACATGCTGGCGAGCCGGGCCGCCCCCGAGGACCACGGTCCGATGCCGACGCTCGACGTCCTGCTCCTGGGCATGGGTCCCGAGGGGCACACCGCGTCGATCTTCCCGCACTCCCCCGCCGTCTACGAGACCGAACGCACCGTCGTCGCGGTGCACAACTGTCCCAAGCCCCCACCCACCCGCGTCTCGCTGACGCTGCCCGCGATCCGCAGCGCGGACCAGGTCTGGGTGGTGACGACGGGCGAGCCGAAGGCCGCCGCGGTCGCGATGGCCCTGACCGGTGCCGGGGAGGTCGCGATCCCGGTCGCCGGGGTCCGCGGCCGCAGCCGGACGCGGTGGCTGCTCGACCGGGCCGCCGCCTCGAAGCTGCCGCGCGACCTCGTCCCGCCGATCGCCTGACGGTCCGGCGAGCGCGGTGTTCCCATGTGACGGGTTTTGTGGTCGTGACCGTGTTCCTGCGGGGACGGGGCTCCTGCGGGGACGGGGCTCCTGCGGGGACGGTGTTCCTGTGGTGACGGTCCTCTTGTGGTGACGGTCCTCTTGTGACGGTGCTCGTGGTCGACGGCGCCAACGTCGTCGGGTCCCGGCCCGACGGGTGGTGGCGCGACCGGGCCGGCGCTGCCGCGCGGTTGGCGACGCGGCTCGGCGCGGCCTCGGCGGCCGGGCTGCTGGACCCGCTCGGAGCGCCGTCGCGGGTGGTGCTCGTCGTCGAGGGCGCGGCGCGCGCTGCCGAGGTGGAGCCGGTCGCGGGGCTCTCGCTGCTGCGCGCTCCCGCCGACGGCGACGCCGCGATCGTCGACCTCGTCGGCGAGCTGGTCGCCGGGGGTGAGAGGGTCCTCGTCGTCACCGCCGACCGCGGGCTGCGCTCGCGCGTGACCGAGGCCGGTGGCGAGGTCGTCGGGCCCGGGGTGCTGCTGCGCGCGCTCGACGCGCTCTGACGCCGGCGCCGACGTGGGCTACGACGTGGGCTGCCGACGTGGGCGGCCGGCGTGGGCTGCGCCGCGAGTGTGTGCCGACCCCGAGCGCAACCTCATCGTCGGACTCCGGCCCCAGCAGAACAGCACGGTTGCGCCCGATCCCGAGCGCAACCCCACCGTCGAACTCCGGCCCCAGCAGAGCAGCACGGTTGCGCCCGACCCCCCGAGCGCAACCCCACGGTCGCGCTCCAGCCGCAGGAGGGCCAGCACGGTTGCGCCCGATCCCGAGCGCAACCACAGCGTCGACGGCCGGCGACCGGCGAGCAGTGGGGTTGCGGGCGGTCGGGACGCGTCGCACCGTGCGTCCGGGCCGGGGAGGTCGGCGCCGGGACCAGGACATATCGTGATCGTCATGACGCCCGGACCCGTCCGCATCGGCACCCCGAACAGCCCCGGCGCCACGCGCGTGCTGCTGCTGGGAGCGGGTGAGCTCGGCAAGGAGGTCGTCATCGCGCTGCAGCGGCTGGGCGTCGAGGTCGTCGCCGTCGACCGGTACGACGGCGCGCCCGGCCAGCAGGTCGCGCACCGCGCCCACACGATCGACATGACCGACGCCGCCGCTCTCACCGCGCTGGTCGAGGCGGAGCGCCCGGACCTGGTCATCCCCGAGATCGAGGCGATCGCCACCGACGCGCTGGCCGCGCTGGAGGCGGCGGGGACGACGACCGTCATCCCGACGGCCCGCGCCACCCGCCTGACGATGGACCGCGAGGGCATCCGCCGGCTCGCCGCCGAGGAGCTCGGGCTGCCCACCTCGCCCTACGCCTTCGCCGACTCCCTCGACGAGCTGCGCGCCGCGGTCGAGGGCTCCTCCGACGGCCCCGGGATCGGCTACCCGTGCGTGGTCAAGCCCGTGATGTCGTCGTCGGGCAAGGGACAGTCGGTCCTGCGCTCGGCCGCCGACCTCGACCACGCCTGGGAGTACGCGATGGCGGGCGGGCGCGTGGCCAGGGCCCGGGTGATCGTCGAAGGGTTCGTGGCCTTCGACTACGAGATCACGCTGCTCACCGTGCGCGCCAGCACCACCGACGGCGGCACCACGACGTCGTTCTGCGCCCCGATCGGTCACCTGCAGCGCGACGGCGACTACGTGGAGTCCTGGCAGCCTCAGCCGATGAGCGACGCCGCACTCGCCGAGGCCCGGCGGATCGCGGGTGCGGTGACCGCGAACCTGGGCGGGCGGGGCGTGTTCGGCGTGGAGCTGTTCGTCGCGGGCGACCGGGTGTTGTTCTCCGAGGTCTCGCCCCGCCCGCACGACACCGGGCTCGTCACGCTCGCGACCCAACGGC
>Ga0182736_1002845_pt1 | contig 12397 bp, 8 predicted proteins | sample eDN5th30CKraftBY_FD_128882 | JGI IMG/M metagenome (GOLD analysis project Ga0182736, IMG submission 128882) | Enriched backyard soil microbial communities from Emeryville, California, USA - eDNA 5th pass 30_C Kraft BY (version 2) (version 2) | ecosystem: Environmental > Terrestrial > Soil >...
CACGCGCCTCGTCGGGCCGCTCCTCGTGACGGCGCTCGGTGGGGCGATCCTCGGACTGGCGGTTCTCCCCGCCGCGCGACTCTCCGCCTCGCCCCTCACCGCCCCGGGCCTCGGCAGGACGACCGTCGCCGCCGCGGCCGTCGCGGCGCTCGCCACGGCCATCCCGTCGCTCGCCGTCGCGCCGCTGCTGGCCGCCCTGGGGCGCGCCGCCGCCGCGGGCCTCCTTCTTCTCCTGCCTGCCGTAGAAGTCGTACTGCTCCAGGTGGTAGTGCTGCTGCCCCTTCACCTGGATGGTCTTGTTGTACTTGTCCATCAGGAAGCGCAGCGACTCGCGCTCCTGGCCCTGGAGCACCCGCGCCACCTCCGGGTGGCAGTTGATGGCGATGGTCGGCTCGCGGAACGCCGACGCCTCCCGGCGGATCTCGCGGAAGATCTCGTGGGCGACGGTGATGCGGCTCTTCACCGCGCCGCGGCCCTCGCAGTACGGGCACGCCTCGTAGAGCATGCGGCCGATGGACTCGCGCACGCGCTTGCGCGTCATCTCCACCAGGCCCAGCTCGGAGATCTTGAGGACGTTCGTCTTCGCCTTGTCGCGGCCCAGCGCCTCCTGCAAGGCCTTGAAGACCTTGTCGCGGTTGGCGCCTTTGTCCATGTCGATGAAGTCGATGATGATGATGCCGCCGATGTTGCGCAGCCGGAGCTGGTAGACGATCTCCTTCGCCGCCTCGATGTTGATCTTGGTGATCGTCTCCTCGAGGGACTGCTTGCCGACGTAGCGGCCGGAGTTGACGTCGATGGCGGTGAGCGCCTCGGCCTGATCGATGATCAGGTAGCCGCCGCTCTTGAGCCACACCTTGCGCTGCTGCGCGCGCTGCAGCTCGTGCTCGATCCCGTAGGCGTCGAAGATCGGCTCGACGTCGGTGTAGTGCTCCACGTGGGAGGCGAGGGCCGGATCCGTCGCCTGCACGAAGCGCATGATCCGCTCGTATTGGCCGCGGTCGTCGATCACGAGCTTCTCCACGTCGGCAGAGAAGAGATCGCGGGTGGCGCGCAGCACGATGTCGAGGTCGGGGTGGAGCAGGGCGGGCGCGCCCTGCTTGTCCTTCTTGCGGCCGATCTCGGTCCAGATGTGGATGAGGAAGCGCGCGTCGGCCTGCAGCTTCTCGGCGGGGACGCCGTCGGCGACGGTGCGGACGATGAAGCCGGTGCCGGGCGGGCGCAGCGCGTCCACGATCTCGCGCAGGCGGCGGCGCTCCTTCTCGTTGTCGATGCGCCGAGAGATCCCCACGTGGTCGACGGTCGGCATGAACACCAGATGCCTGCCGGGGATCGAGATGTGCGAGGTGATCCGGGCGCCCTTGGTGCCGATGGGATCCTTCGCCACCTGGACGATCACCTCCTGGCCCTCCTTGAGGAGGTCCTGGATGTTCACGTCCTTGAGCGACTTCCGCTCCTTGTGTTCCTTGTGCTCCTTGTGCTTTGGCGCGGGCTTCGCCTCGGCTGCCTTCGCGGCCTTGCCCTCGTCGGCGGCGCCCTCCTCCTCGGCGGACTCCTCCTCCTCGCCGTCCTCGCGGGCGAGCATTGCGGCGGCGTACTCGTCGGGGATGCCCTCGCTCTCCGGGTGCTCGCCCTCGGTGAGCTCGAACTGCCGCTCGGAGAAATCGGGGTCGTAGTAGACGTCCGAGACGTAGAGGAACGCGGCCTTGTCCAGGCCGATGTCCACGAACGCGGCCTGCATGCCGGGGAGCACCCGGACCACGCGGCCCTTGTAGATGTTGCCGACGATCCCCTTCTCGGCGTTGCGCTCGAGGTAGAACTCGGAGATCTGTCCGTTTTCGATGAGAGCGACGCGCGACTCGGAACCCGAGGCGTTGATCACCAGGGAAGAAGACATGGAAGAAGCCCCGCGCGCACCGCACGTGGCGGGAGAGCGCGCGCCAGGGGCGCCGGCGAAGGCTCCACGGAAGGCCCATCTCCCTCCGATCCGCGGGACGGGGTCCGGCGGACGGGAGAGGCGGTCTCTCGAAGGCGGGGGCGCTACGCGACCCTCGAGCGCTGCCGGTCATCTCTTCCACCACCTTCGGTGGCGGCGCAGCCTTGCTGCGTGGACGACCGGCCTGTGACCTTCCGTGCGACCTCCGGCAGCGCCCGGAGGTGAATGCGGCCCGAGGGCCGCGAAGACGATCGGCGCCGGACGCCCCGTCCGCCGCCTGGAAAACCCTTTCGATCCGCACGGCTGGCCCGATTGCAGGCCCCAGGGCCGGGCGGAGGAACTGCCAACCCCGCGAACGTCCAGTCATTCCGCTTGCGGCTGGACGTACTTGGGTTCGAATCTGCCCGAAGACCGGGGGAGGGGCAACCAAAACTTCGGGGGCGGGCGAGCGCCCGCCCGATCAGTTCAGGAAGGACCGGCCGAACGCGGCGGCGCGGGACACGGGGCGGCGCTCGTCGAAGCCGTCCTCCACCTCGTGCCAGTGGGACACCGCCGTCTCGCCGAACTTCCAGCAGAGGAGCACCTGCCTGCCCCCGTGCCTGGAGGGGAAGTCAACCAGCCCGTCGCCGCGCTTCACGTGGATCCCGAACTCGCCGAGGGTGTCCAGCTCCGCACGGATCGCCTCGACCTCCCGGTCGCGGGCCTGGCGCAGCGTGCGGTGCTCCTCGGAGAGATCGTCGGGGACCGGCGCGAACGGGGGGGAGCGGTCGTTGCGCTCGAGCAGGAGGCGGCCCAGGCGGCCCACCTCGCGGGCGCGGGCGCGGATCCCTTCGAAGGTCTGCTGCAGGTAGGGGACCATCCGGTCCGCTTCGTCGATCGAGAAGTAGCGCATCACGTCCGTCTCGGTAACGCAGGACCGGCTCCGGTCAAGCGGCGCCGGTTGACAGGGCCATCCCCGGTCCCCCAAAGTCGGCGCCCTAGAGGTCGGCCTACGGCCTCCCGCCACCCGGAGCACGTTTCGATGCGCAAGTTCCTCAATCGGTTCCTCCTCGCGACTCTCGCCGCCGCCGCCGTGTGGGCCTGCGGCGGCAACGGCTCCTCCGACGACACGGGGGGCACGGGCGGGAGCGGCGGCTCCGGTGGCTCCGGCGGCCAGACGGGCGCGCTCGGCACCTGCGGCAACCCGATCGACTTCAACGCCGTCGAGATCTGGGACAACGAGGAGAGTGAGTACGTCTCCGGCAACCTGCTCGAGGACGGCCGGTCCGAGCTGAACGGGACCTGCGGCGGCAACAAGGGCAACGAGGTCGTCTACAAGTGGACCGCGCCCTCGGACGGCGTGCTCACCTTCGTCGGCCTCCAGTCCGGCGCCGACGTGGTCGTCTACGCCAGCCCGGTCTGCGGATCGGTGGACGACGAGGTCGCATGCGTGGGCAAGCCCGGCGCGGACTTCGGCCAGTCGGTCGGCGGCATGAAGAAGGGCGAGTCGATCTACATCGTCGCCGACTCCCGGAAGGAGACGGCGTCCGAGTACCAGGTGAAGCTGAACTTCTCGCCGCTCCTCGAGGTTGGGAGCCCCTGCCGCACCGACGGCCGCGGCGGCGTGTGCAAGGTCGACGCGACGAACCTGAACATCTGCGATCCGTTCATCGGCTTCTGCGCCAAGGACACGGCGCCCGAGATCACGAGCGTCCGCCTGCTCCGCACGCCTACCAAGACGTTCTACCTGGAGGTCCAGGGCAAGGACGGCGAGGCGAACGCGACCCACTGGTACGGCCGGTTCTTCGACAAGGACGGCAAGCCGGTGGCCGTCTTCGACAACGGGAGCAACGAGGGCCACATCGGCTTCGACGCCGAGATCCTCGGCAAGAAGACTTTCACGGCGACGGCGACGGTCGAGAACATGTTCGCCGACCTCCCCAACCTCACCACGGTGGAGGTCACGCTCGTCGAGTACGACAGCCTGTGGCAGGACTTCCTCCTGTTCAGCGAGCCCGTGACCGTCGACGTCCAGGACGGCACCCCGTAGTCCGGCACCCATGAAGAACTCCGCGTTCCTGCTGGGGCTCTCGCTCCTCGTCGCCGCGTGCTCGGGCGACGACGAGCGGAAGCTGGTCGAAGTGCCGGATTCCGGCAAACCCCTCGCCGCGGGGATCTGCGGCGATCCGCTGGAGCCCAAGGGGCTCGACGGCGAGGGCGTGCGGTTCGACGGAAGCGTCGACAACCACGCCAGCGTCCTCGGCGGGAGCTGCGGCGGCGCGGGGCGGGAGGTGGTGCACCGCTTCGTCGCGCCTGCGCGCGGCACGATGGTGGTGGGCCTGGAGGCGGAGCGCGGCTTCGTGATCTACGCCCGCCGCTCTTGTGCGGACGAGGGCGCCGAGCTCTTCTGCGGCGGGCCCCAGGACGGCACGCGCTCGATCGCGATGGAGGCGGGCGAGGTCCTCTTCGTGATGGTGGACGCGCCCGAGGTCGTCGCCGAGCCCACCTACCACCTCGACGTGACCTTCGTGCCCACCCTGGGCGAGGGCGACGCGTGCGATCTCGAAGGCGCCAAGGGGCGCTGTGATTCGGGCCTCTACTGTGAGTGGAGTGCGCTCGTGTGCGCGCCCAACCGTGCGCCGACGCTGGATCAGGCGGACGCGGTGTTCCGCAACGGCGGCGGCGGCGACGCGCGGGTTCGCGTGCACGGCACCGACCCCGACGGGAACCTGGTCGGCCTCGCGATCCGCTTCCTGGACGCCGGTGGCGGCCGGGTCCAGGTGAACGGCCTCGGGGAGCTCTACACGCCGTTCGACGACACGGCCCGGCAGGCCACCGAGTTCTCCTGGACCCGGGTGCTGCGGACCCTCGCGACCTCGTATCCCAACGCCGTCGCGGTCGAGGTGGAGCTGGTGGACGGCGCGGGTGCGCGCAGCCAGACCACGGTCCTGGAGATCGGGAAACCCGTGCAGAACGGCACCGGCGAGGGATGCGATCCCGAGGGCTGGGAGGCGATCTGCGGGACGAGCGACCTGTGCCAGAAGTGGCGCGGCGACGAGCCGTTCTGCGAGGCGCAGCAGCCGCCGGTCGCGACGTCCGCGAAGGCGTGGCGCACCGAGGGCGGCGCCCTCGTGGTGGTGGTGGACGGCGAGGATCCCAACGGCGACATGACCAGCTGGTTCGGCAGCCTGTTGGACGGCGAGGACAAGCCGGTGACCGCCTATTCGCGGCGCGCGACCGAAGGCACCACCGGCTTCGACCGCTCGTTCGGCGGCGAGGAAGCGTTCCACGCGATCTCGACGTGGGGCGGCGTCCTCGGCAGGTATCCCTCGGTGACGAAGGTGCGGCTGCAGCTCGTGGACTCGGGCGGGAACCGCAGCGATCCCTTGGAGATCTCCCTCGAGTCCCCGACGCAGGTCGGCGCGGACGAGAGCTGCGATCCCGACGTGATCGCCACCACCTGCGGCGACGAGCTGGCGTGCGCGAAGGACCCGGAGGACGCGTTCCTGTGCACGGACCGCAGCGCCGCCCGGCTGCAGAAGTGCGACGCGGCGCCGGTGATCCGCGTGGGCGAGACCGTGTCGGGCGCGCTGTGGGGCGACAACCTCTGGACGCCGTTCGCGGAGTGCAGCCCGGTGTCGGCGTCCATGGAGCGCCACGAGGGCCCCGACGCCATCGTGCGCCTCGAGGTGGAGGAGCTCACGGAGACCCTGCGGCTCACCACGGATCTGCCCGGCACGAAGACGGGCCACACGGCGCTCTACGTGCTGTCGTCGTGCGAGTCGGAGGAGTTCTTCGCCTGCAACGACGAGTACATGAACGGCATCGCGCACACCACGCTCACGATGAAGAACGTGCTTCCGGGCACCTACTTCGTGGTGGTGGACACGGCCTCCGGGGCCGGGCCCTTCGAGCTGAAGGCGTCGAACGACTGATCGCGCGGGCGGGCTTCACGCCCGCCGCGCCTCACGGGCCGTCGTAGACCCCCACGCCCGCGCTGGTCGCCACGAGGACCCGGCGCGGCGTCGTGGTGGTGTCCACGTGCACGCCCAGCACCGAGCCTCGCAGGCCATCGGTCGCGTCGATCACCTGGCGGATGCCGCCGCCCGAGAGGCGCGCGAGCCCCGCGTCGGTGGCGATCCAGAGGCTGCCGTCCGGATCCAGCGCGAGGCCGTAGGCGCGGTTGTCGGGGAGGCCCTGGCGCGTGTCGATGAAGCTCCACGAGCCGCTGGGCTCCATGCGCGCCACGCCGTTGCCGAAGCTCGCCACCCATAGGCCGCCGGAGGCGTCCGCCACCATGTCCATCACCCAGTCGTTCGCCAGCGGATCGGACGGGTCCAGCGCGGCGCCCGGCGGCCAGACGTCGATCTCGGGATCCAGCGCCGCCCAGAACTGGCCGCCCTCGTCGGCGTACCGCAGGAGCCCCGAGCGGACGTCGCCGCCGAGCCACACGTTGCCGTTGGGCGCGACGGCGACGCCGCGGAAATCGCCCACGTAGAGGCTGTCGTTCACGTTGATCGCTGCGTGCTGGTGCTCCTGCACCATCTGGAACCGCTCGCTCCACATGGCCACGCCGTGGTTGCAGCCGAACCACACGTCGCCAGCGTAGGGCCCGGTGAGCACCGGCACCTCGCGGTAGCAGATGCGCAGGATGTGGCGGCCCATGGGGTACTCGGGCGCCGGCGGCGACGAGATGTCGAAGCGGAACCGGGAGAGCTTCCCGCCGTCGAGGCGGATGCGATCCACGCCCCCGCTCGACGCGATCTCCGGCGGATCGTCGAAGGGATCGGAGTCGGGGAAGACGCCGCGGTAGCCGACGTAGACCTCGTTCGCCCTCCCGCCGCCCACCGAGATCGGCGGCCAGGGCGAGAGGCCGTCCGCCTCGCCGAAGGACTTCCACTCGTCGGAGCCGGAAGGGAGGAGCAGCAGCGAGGCACCGTTCGCGGCCCACACGTTGCCCGCCTGATCGGACGAGACGCTCCACACCGGCCCCGGCACGCCGTGGCCGGCGTTCCAGAAGCGCAGGTGCTCGCCGACGTCGATGCTGCCGCCGGTGCCGCCCATCGCCACGCCGCCGGCGCCCCCCGTGCCACCAGCGCCGCCGCTGCCACCCTTGCCGCCGCCGCCGCCGCTCCCCGCCGTGCCGGTGCCACCGGTGCCTCCAGCGCCACCCGCTGCGCCGCCGTCGCCGCCGTTGGTGAGAGGGCCACCGCCGCTTCCGCTGTCGGAGCACGCCGCCGCGAGGAGCAGGGCGGAGGCGATGGCGATGGTCGCGGACGTCTTCATGCTCGGATCCTCCTCGCGTGCGAAGAGGTCGCCGCCGCCGAGCGGCTGGACGGATCTCTTCACCTCGCGCGCGCGGCGCGAGTGGGCTTTTTCGCCCTCATGGTTCGTCTCGTTTGGCAATCGCGCGACGGCCCGCCAGGGGCACACGCGGCGGCGAGAGCGCACGAGCCGTCGGCAATCGAGAGCGGAGACGCGCCAAGGTCTTGAACGCGAAGCGGTGTGCAGCTACGTTGGCCGGCTTTCCGTCGCCCTTCCCGCATGGAGGCGGGTTTCGCGACGGACGGAGGCGACAGGCGCATGCGGCTGAAGGTCTGCTACCACGACAACTGCTTCGACGGGCTCTCCTCGGCCGCGGTGTTCACGCGCTTCTTCCTTGAGCGGATCGACCCGAAGGCGGAGGTCGTCTACCAGGGCCTCGCGCACCGGGCGGGCGATCCCTTCGGCCCCGATCTCTTCTCCGGCGACGTGAACGCGATCGTCGACTTCCGCTACAGCCAGAACCCCAAGGTGGACTGGTACTTCGATCACCACGTCTCCGCGTTCCAGGAGCCCGGCGACGAGGCGCACTTCCGCGCGGACGACACCGGCCGGAAGTTCTGGGATCCCGAGGCGAAGAGCTGCACCAAGTACCTCGCCCGCGTGGCGGCGGAGACCTTCGGCTTCGATCCCAAGCCGATGCAGCACCTCATCGACTGGGCGGACCTCATCGACAGCGCGCGCTTCCCCAGCGCGAAGGTCGCGGTGGAGCTGAAGGAGCCTGCGCTGCGGCTGATGACGCTCATCGAGGCGGAGAAGGACCCGGCGGTGCTCCACGGGATCATCCGCCGCATGCAGCGAGAGCCGCTCGACGCGATCGCGGCGACGCCGGAGCTGGAGGCGAAGATCGCCGGACTCCTGGAGCGCCACGAGAAGAACGTGGAGCTGATCCGCTCCCGCGCCACCACCGAGGGCGGCGTCGTCTTCTACGACATCGCCGATCAGGGGATCGACAACGTGAACAAGTTCATCCCCTACTACCTGCACCCGGACTGCAGGTACGGGGTGAACGTCACCGCCTCCAAGAAGCGGGCGAAGGTGTCCATCGGGACGAACCCGTGGGCGAGCTTCGTGCGCACCCACGACCTCGCGAAGATGGCGGAGAAGTACGGCGGCGGCGGGCACCCGGTGGTGGCGGCGATCTCCTTCCCGCCGGACCAGCTCGATCGCGCCCGCGCGGTCGCCGCCGAGCTTGCCGCGACGCTGCGCGGCTGACCGATCGCGCGGCGTCGCCTACTTGCGGCGCTGCGCCGTGCCCACGGTGGTGGGCGACAGCGGCGCGGCGGCGTGATGGGGCGGCGCCTCGGTGCGCTCCAGCACGTAGCGGTAGACCGGCTGCCCCCGCGCCAGGTAGCCGCGCTCGCGGCTCGACGGGACCTGCGCCGGGTCGTAGGGCGCGAGGCCGCCGGTGCCGAAGCGGTTGACGAAGCCGATCGCCTCGAGCGCCTCGTCCATCTCGACGCCGCGTGCCTCGACGTCGGTGCGCAGCTCGATGGTCCCGCCGACCCGAAGAAGGTTGTAGAGGAGGATCGAGAAGCGGTCCTCCACCAGCCGGCGATCGTGGTGCTTCGACTTCCACCACGGATCCGGGAACTGGACGTGGAACCGCTCCACCGATCGCGGCGCGAAGAGGCGGGGGAGGAGCACCTTGGCGTCGCCCTGCAGGACGAGGAGGTTGGCGAGCCCCCGCTTCTCGGCCTTCTGGCCGATGTCGGCGGCGAGCTTCTTGCGGATCTCGATGGCGACGAGGTTCGTCTCCGGGCGTGCCGCCGCGTAGCCGAGGGCGAAGCCGCCCATGCCTGCGCCGACCTCCACCTCGATCGGGGCGGTCCTGCCGAAGATCGCGGCCCAGTCGGCGCGGCCGGCGAGGTCGATGGGGGCGGACGGGGCGCGGGACGATTCCATGGCGCGGGCTCGTACCATGCGGGGGGCGCCAACGTCGACGGCTCCGCGCGCGAGGGGACTCGCTCTCGAAAGGCCGATCCCGCGGCGGGCGGCCAGGCGTGCCCGCACCGGCTCGCGCGCGCGGGCGCCGTCCTCTGCTAGAGTCCGCGGGTGCTTCGCGTCCGACCCTCCCTCCTCGCTGTCGTCCTCCTCGCCGTCGCTCCGTCCCTCCGCTCGGAGGCCGCGGCGGTGGAACCCCATGCGATCGAGCCGTCCTCCTCCGGGACGACGCCCGCTGCGCGCCCGGAAGAACCCGCTGCGCCGCAGGAGGGCGCAGTGGTGCCGGAGGCCGCCGACGCCGTCGTACCGGAGGGCACCATCTCCGTGGAGCCTCCGGCGGCAGATGGACCGGCCGCTCCGGAATCTCCGCCTCCGCCGGAGTGGGGGCCCCTCGCGATCCTCGGCAAGACGGTCGAGCCGGGTGAGTTCAGGGAACTCTCACTCCGGGTGAGCGAGTCGTTCTCCGGCGCGGGGATGGAGATCCCGGTGGTGGTGATCCGCGGGGACAAGAAGGGCCCCACGGTCTGCCTCACCGGCGGCGTCCACGGCGACGAGCTGAACGGCGTGGAGATCGTCCGCGAGGTGGTGGACCAGACCCGCGCCCGCGGCCTGTCGGGGACCATCGTGGCGGTGCCGATCGTGAACCTCCACGGCTTCCAGACGTCGTCGCGCTACCTGCCCGACCGCCGCGATCTGAACCGCTTCTTCCCCGGCAAGGCCAGGGGGAACACCGCGTCCCGAATCGCGAGCGAGCTCTTCGAGAAGGTGGTCAAGCACTGCGACAAGCTGATCGACCTGCACACGGGATCGTTCCACCGCAGCAACCTGCCCCAGGTGCGGGCCGACCTGCGAAACCCCGAGAACCTCGCCCTCGCCAAGGCGTTCGGCGCCACCGTGATCGTCCACAACAGCGGCGGCAAGGGCACGCTGCGCCGGGCCGCCCAGGAGGCGGGGATCCCGGCGATCATCTACGAGGCGGGCGAGCCGATGCGGTTCCAGGCCCAGGAGATCAAGCGCGGCATCATCGGCGTGCGCAACGTGCTGGTGAACCTGGGCATGCTCCGCGGGAACCGGACCTCCCTCGGCGAGCAGCGGACCTTCTTCGAGACGCGGTGGGTGCGGGCGGAGCGGGGCGGCATCCTCGTGAACGAGGTGCGCCTCGGCGACGACGTCCGCGAGGGAGACATCCTGGGTACGATCACCGACCCCATCCGCAAGGCGAAGTCCGTGGTCGTCTCGCCCTACCGCGGGCGGGTCATCGGCATGGTGCTGGCGCCGGTGATGATCCCTGGCTACGCCGCCTTCCACATCGGGATCCCCGGCGGCAAACCCGTCGACAACGACGACATGATGGACCAGGAGCGGCCCGAATGACGCCGCGAAGCCGGAGACGCGCAATCGAAGAGCGCGAACTCGCGCCTGGGCGCGAGGTGAAGAAACCGTTCCCGCCAGCGGTGGGAGTGGTCTCTTCACCGCCCGAGTGCGAAAGGAAACCGGTCGCTCGCGGGTTCGTCCGGCCGTCATGAAAGCATCGGCAATCGTGTTCTTCCTCGTCGCCAGCCTCGTGATCTTCGCGGGGCACTTCTACATGTGGAACCGGCTCGTGCGGGCGCCCGGCTGGCCCCTCGGCTGGACCATCGCGGGCACGGTGCTGGTGGTGTGCCTGGCGCTCCTCCTCCCGGTGTCGATGACGCTGGTGCGCGCGTTGCCGCGGGGCTTCGCGGGGCCCCTGGCCTGGATCGCGTTCACCTGGATGGGCCTGGGCTTCATCCTCACCGTCTCGGTCTTCGCGGTGGACGTGATGAAGTGGCTGGGGATCGGCGCGGCCTCGATCTGGGCGTGGATCGCGTCGTCGGCGAAGGTCCCCACGGATCCGGCGCGGCGCGAGCTCCTCGCCAAGGGCGCCGCGGGCGCCGCGGCGGTGCTCGCCACCGGCACGGGCGTGGTGGCGCTGCGGGGCGGGCTGGGCGACGTGGACGTGAAGGAGGTCCCGGTGACGCTCGAGCGGCTCCCCAAGGAGCTGTCGGGCTACACGCTGGTGCAGCTCTCCGACGTCCACATCGGCCCGCTCATCGGCAAGCGCTTCATCGACCAGGTGGTGGACAAGGTGAACTCGCTCCGCCCCGACGCCGTGGTGATCACGGGCGACCTGGTGGACGGATCGCTGGACGACCTGGCGAAGCACGCGGAGCCGCTGGCCCGCCTCGCCTCCCGCGACGGCGTCTATTTCGTCACCGGCAACCACGAGTACTACTCGGGCGTCGATCGGTGGCTGCCGTTCCTGCAGAAGCTCGGTGTGCGGGTGCTGCGCAACGAGCGCGTGTCCCTCGGCGACGCCGGGGCCTCGTTCGACCTGGCGGGCATCGACGACGAGTGGGCGGTGCGGTACGGCAACGGCCACGGCGCGGACCTTTCGCGGGCGGTGGCGGGGCGGGACGTGGAGCGGGAGCTGGTGCTCCTCGCCCACCAGCCGAAGGCGATCCTGGGCGCGTCGCCCGCGGGCGTCGGCCTGCAGCTCTCCGGGCACACCCACGGCGGGCAGATCTGGCCGTTCTCCGGCCTCGTGCATCTGGCCCAGCCCTACGTCGCCGGGCTGCACCGCCACGACGAGAAGACGCAGATCTACGTCAGCCGCGGCACGGGGTTCTGGGGGCCGCCCATGCGCCTCGGCGCTCCGGCGGAGGTCACGAAGATCGTCCTCGCCTGATCCCGAGTGGCAGGGGATGGTCTGCTACGGTTCGGGGCGGCGATCGAATGAATCGGCGCCAGCGCCGTCTCTCCCCCAAGGAGATCGACAGACCATGCGCAGACCCTGGAAGCTCGTGACCCTCGCCGCGGCGCTGTCGTCCCTGGCGGCGTGCGGCTCCTGCCGGACGCAGGAGGCCGACGCGCCCCCCGCGACCGCGGCGTCGTTCCTCCCCGCCAAGGGGCGGTCCGCGGTGCTCGTGCCGGACGTGGCGAAGCTCGGCCGCACCGCCAAGGCGCTCCAGCAGACGAAGCTGGCGGGCCTCGCGGCCTCGGCGCTGGGCGCCAAGGACGCAGAAGCGCTGGCGTCCCCGGTGGTGCGGCAGCTCGGCTTCGATCCACGCACGGAGGAGGGCTTCGCCAAGGCGGGGCTCGACGGCGCCAGGGGCCTCGCCTTCGGCGACGACGGCGCCGGCGGTCAGATCCTCGTGCTCGCGGTGTCCGACGCGTCGAAGTTCGACGACTACGTGGCGC
>Ga0182736_1002848_pt1 | contig 12390 bp, 12 predicted proteins | sample eDN5th30CKraftBY_FD_128882 | JGI IMG/M metagenome (GOLD analysis project Ga0182736, IMG submission 128882) | Enriched backyard soil microbial communities from Emeryville, California, USA - eDNA 5th pass 30_C Kraft BY (version 2) (version 2) | ecosystem: Environmental > Terrestrial > Soil >...
CGGCGGATGAAGACCCAGGCTCTCCCACGGGCTTGGTGTCCCAAAGGTGCTGCGGTCTCTCATCCGCCACCGCAATCGGCAGTACAACGCCAATCCCGGGCAAAGGGAAGTTACAAAGGTGGCGGCAGCCGGATGAGGGGTAGCTCGCAGTTGCACCATCATCGCCGGCATGCGAGGCTCGCACCGTTGCTGGCGGAGGGGCGGTCATCGTGCGGGAATGGTTATGGCGTCTGCTCGTCTCCTTTTCCGCGACGGGCCTCGTGCTCGGCACGCTGTTCTTCGCCGCCTCGCTGACGCCGAGCCTCCTGCCGCGCACCTATGTCACGCAGGGTCTCCTGTCGGGCGTCGCCATGGCCTGCGGCTACGGGCTCGGCGTGCTTGTCGGCCTGCTCTGGCTGTGGCTGGAACTGCCGGAGGCCGAGGGGCGCGTGCGGCTTTGGCTGAAGGCGGCGGCGGGCGGGGTCTGTGCCGTCGTGGTGCTCGTCTTCCTCTGGCGCACGGCCGAGTGGCAGAACTCCATCCGCGCGCTGATGCACCTGCCGCCCATCGAGACCGCGCATCCCCTCTATGTCGGGCTGATCGCGCTTGCCGTCTTCCTTGTCCTGCTGGGGCTCGGGCGGCTCTTCGCGCTCGCCGTCCGGCTCTTCGCCCGCACCTCGCGCCGGGCGGCGCCGCGCCGGCTTTCCTATGTCATCGGCACGGTGCTGGCCGCGACGCTCTTCTGGACGCTCGCCGACGGGATCCTGGTGCGCTTCGTGCTGCACGCGGCCGATTCCTCCTTCCGCCGGCTCGACGAGCTGATCGAGCCCGACACGGCCGCCCCGGCCGATCCGTTGAAATCGGGCAGCGCCGCCTCGCTGGTCCATTGGGACGAACTCGGCCGCATGGGCCGCTCCTTCGTTGCGAGCGGGCCGACGGCAGCGGAGATCTTCGCCTTCACCGGCAAGCCGGCGCTGGAGCCGCTGCGCGTCTATGCCGGCCTCAATGCCGCCGGGACGGCGGAGGCGCGGGCGAAGATCGCGCTCGACGAATTGATCCGTGTCGGCGGCTTCGAGCGCTCGACGCTGATCGTCGTCATGCCGACCGGCACGGGCTGGGTCGATCCGGAGGGCATCGACACGGTCGAGTACCTGCACCACGGCGACATCGCGAGCGTCGCCATCCAGTATTCGTATCTCGCAAGCTGGCTGTCGCTGCTCGCCGAGCCCGACTACGGCGCGGAGGCGGCGCGTGCGCTCTTCCGTGCGGTCTACGGTCACTGGACGGGCCTGCCGAAGGAAAGCCGCCCGAAGCTCTATCTCTACGGCCTCAGCCTCGGCGCGCTTTCCTCCGAGCAGTCGGCCGAACTCTTCGAGGTGATCGGCGATCCCTATCAGGGCGCGCTCTGGGCGGGCCCGCCGTTCCCGAGCCGCATCTGGCGCAAGCTGACGGCCGAGCGCAATGCCGGCACGCCCGCCTGGCTGCCGCGCTTCCGCGACGGCTCCTACGTGCGCTTCACCAGCCAGCGCAACGCGCTGCCGGAGGCGGGCGACCATTGGGGGCCGATGCGCATCGTCTACCTGCAATATGCCAGCGACCCGATCGTCTTCTACGATCCCTATTCCGTCTACCGCCAGCCGGCCTGGATGGCCTCGCCGCGCGGGCCGGACGTCTCGCCGGACCTTGCCTGGTATCCCGTCGTCACCTTCCTGCAACTGACGCTCGACATGGCGATGGCGACGACCACGCCGATGGGGCTGGGGCACGTCTATGCCGGCGAGCACTATATCGACCCGTGGATCGCGGTGACGGGGGTGACCGACTGGAGCGATGCGGATGTGGCGCGGCTGAAGGAGAGGTTCCGGGCGGGGCGGTGAGGTGCGGTCGGCCCTTGTGTGTGGGGCGTGGATCCTCGGGTCGAGCCCGAGGATGACGAAAGAAGGAAGGCATGGCGGGCAGAAGCAACAGTTCTGCATGCCGCACCGTTCAATGGATGGGTAATCTCTCCTCCCCTCCGTCATCCTCGGGCTTGACCCGAGGATCCACGATCCCGGGCACAGCGCCTACAAACAAAAACGCCAGGGCTTGCACCCCGGCGTTTCGCATTCCAGTCGCCAGAACCTTATTCGGCGGCGACGATCTTGCCGTCTTCCCACTTGAAGAGCGAGAAGCTCTGCGAGGTGAGGTCGCCCGTCTCGCCGTAGGTGAGCTTGCCGATGGCGGTCGGGATGGCTTCGCCGGACTTGAGTGCGGTCGCGACGGCGGCGGCGTCTTCGGCGCTGCCGGCCTTCTCGATGCCGGCCTTCAGCACTTCCACGGCGGCATAGGCGTTGAGCGTGAAGGCTTCCGGCGGGATGCCCTTTTCCTTCAGCACGGCGACGGCGGCCTGCGAATCGGGGCTCTTCAGCGCGTCGGACGCGTTGGTGAAGAGCGTGCCGGCCGCAGCGTCGTTGCCGATCGCCCAGTATTCGCTGTTCGACAGGCCTTCGCCGCCGATGATCGTGGCGTCGACCGAAAGGTCCTTCAACTGGCGGGCCAGCAGGCCGCCTTCCGGATGGTAGCCGCCGAAGTAGATGACCTCGACGCCTTCGGATTTCAGGCGGGTGACGAGCGCGCTGAAGTCCTTTTCGCCGGGGGTGACGGAATCGTAGAGCACTTCGTTGACGCCGCCCTTGTTGAGCGCTGCCTTGAAGGCGTCGGCAAGGCCCTTGCCGTAGGCGCCCTTGTCATGGATCACGGCGACCTTCTTGTCCTTGAGGTTCTTCAGGACATAGGCGGCGGCGACGTCGGCCTGCTGGTCGTCGCGCCCGCAGGTGCGCAGCACGTTGGTGAGGCCGCGGGCCGTGAGGTCCGGCGCCGTCGCGGTCGGGGTGATCATCAGCACGCCGTTTTCCGCCAGCACGTCGGAAGCCGGGATGGCGACGCCCGAGGTGACCGGGCCGATGACGAAGCGGATGCCTTCGCCGACGATCTGGTTGGCGGCCGAGACGCCCTGCTTGGGCTCGCCCGCGTCGTCGGTCAGCTTCAGCACGACCTGCTCGCCGAGGATGCCGCCGTTCTTGTTGATCTCGTCGACGGCGGCCTGCGCGCCGTTCTTGACCTGGTCGCCATAGGCCGCGACCGGGCCGGTCAGCGGAGCGATGAGGCCGACGGTGATGTCGGCATAGGCGAGCGGCGCAAAGGCGACGGAAGCGGCAAGCAGGGCTCCCGCGAAAATCTTCTTCTTCATGGTCATTCTCCTGAACTGGGGCCCGGAAAGGCCCGGTCGCAAACTGCCGCATGCCCCGTCGGCATGGACCGACCGCTGCCGGCAGGGCGGGTTTTTCACGGTCCGGAACAATCGTGCGCAAAAGCCCGGCGTGCTGCGGATTGATTAGGCCGGAAGGGCAAAAAGCGCAACAAAATAATGCATTTGCATATTTGATAGGCCGATCATCGCCATGAATGGGAAGGGGTAATTCGCAATTGAATCAAAACGGATTGTTAAGATTTACCATTCATAAATATCCGGAAATCTCGAGGAACTGCGATGCGTTGCGTATTGATCGTCGTCCTCCTGCTGCTTGCCGGCTGCGCGTCGGTGCCGAGGCACACGCAGAACGCCTGTGCCATCTTCGAGCAGCGCGACGGCTTTTTCGACAACTGGCGGCGAGCCGCCTATGGCGCCCAGCGGGAATACGGCGTGCCCGTGCCCGTTCTCATGGCGACGATCTATGCCGAATCCGGCTTCCGGCATAATGCGCGCCCGCCGCGCACCAAGCTGTTCGGCTTCATTCCGTGGAAGCGCCAGTCGAGCGCGCTCGGCTTTTCGCAGGCGCTCGACGGCACCTGGACGCGCTACAAGCGCGAGACGGGCCGCTGGTCGGCGAGCCGCACGGATTTCGGCGATGCGATCCGCTTCATCGCCTGGTATCACAGCCAGAGCAACCGGCAGAACGGCATCGCGCTCAACGATACCTACCGGCTCTACATCGCCTACTACCACGGCCATTCCGGCTATGCGCGCGGTAACTGGAGCGCGACGGCCAAGGCCGGCGCGAAGCGCGCCTCGGGCATGGCGATGGCCTATGCGCGCCAGCTCAGGAGCTGCGGCGGCTGGTGAGGGCCGGCCGCGCCTTAAAAAAAATCGGCGCCCCTTGTCGGATCGCCGCCGCGTCCCACGTCCTTGGCATGATCCAACCGAAGGAGGAGCGATCATGACCTATGTGGACGGGTTCCTGCTGGCAGTGCGCAAGGCGAAGCTGGATACCTACAGGCAGATGGCCGCCATGGGCGGGCAGGTCTGGAAGGAGTACGGCGCGATCGACTATGTCGAATGCGTCGGCGACGACGTGCCCTATGGCGAGCTGACCTCGTTTCCCCGCGCGGTGATGGCGAAGGAGGACGAGGTGGTGATCTTCTCGTGGATTACCTACGAATCGCGGGCCAGGCGCGACGAGATCGTCGCCAAGGTGATGGCCGACGAGCGCCTGCAGGGCGACGAGTGGAAGGATGTCTTCGACGGCAAGCGCATGATCTACGGCGGCTTTGAGACCCTGTTCGAGTTGAGCGCCGCCGGCCGTTAGGCTATGACCGGCCCCGGACAAGCGGGAAAGGATGCGCCATGCAGAACCTCTATTACGCGATCGTCGGCACCACGACCGATACCAATGCGGGCCTTGCCCGCTTCATGGGGGCGATCCTCGCCTTCATCGTGATCGTCGGCACCCTGTTCTGGGCGCTCGGCGGCTGAGGCGGCGGCCATGCCGCAGACGATCCTGACGGTTTCGACCCGCGGGCAGGGGCTTTACGAGTTCACCCGCGAGGCCGGGGCCTTCGTGCGCGAGGCGGATCGGGCAGAAGGGCTGCTGACGGTCTTCGTGCGCCATACGTCCTGCTCCCTCATCGTGCAGGAAAACGCCGATCCGGACGTGCGGCGCGATCTCGACCAGTTCTTCCGCCGCCTCGTGCCGCCGTCGGACGATCCGTCCATGCGCTGGGTTTCCCATACGCTGGAAGGGCCCGACGACATGCCGGCCCATATCAAGGCCGCGCTCACGCAGGTCTCCATCGGCATTCCGGTCATGGACGGGCGGCTTGCGCTCGGCACCTGGCAGGGCCTCTATCTCTTCGAGCATCGCGACCGGCCGCACCGGCGCGAGATCGTGCTGCATCTCGGCTCTTGACGGAACCGTTTCGTCCGGTGGAACGTTCCTGCGCGACCTATCCGCAGGAGATGTCCATGGCTGAAATCGAAAGCATCGCACGCGCGCTCGTCGAAGCGCTGAACGCCCGCGATTTTACCGCGCTTGCCGCGAAGGTTCACGAGGACGTCGCCGTTTCCGGCTTCGGCGGCGGCAGCGACAACGGCCGGGAGGCACTGCGCGAGCGGCTGGCCCGCCATTTCGCGGCCTCCGACGAAAGCTACGGCGACGTGCTGGCCATGGGCGATGCCGCCGGCAACACCGTCGCGATCCGCCTGACCGCCCGCGGCCACGCACAAGCGGGCGGCGCCTATTCCAGGGAGGAGATCCTTCTTCTCGAACTGGAGGAGGGGCTGATCACCCGCATCGCGGTCTTTTCCCCGGCGTGAAGTTGAACGCAGCCTGAACGGCGGATTCGGCCTGCGTTCAGGCAGGCCGCCCTAAGGTTTCCTCAATCGCCGGACACAAGCGTCCCGGTCGGAACGAACAGGAGATCCTTCCATGACCACCCTTGTCAAAAAGACCATTCTCGCCGCGGTCCTCGGCCTCGGCGCGCTCACCGCCTCCGTTCCGGCCGCCAACGCCGCGAGCCTCAGCGTGACGGTCAACAATGTCGGCTACCGCAACGGCTTCCTGCAGGTGCAGGATTACGACGGCGGCTGGGATCGCCGCGACCGTCGCGACGGTGGCTGGGATCGCCGCCATGATCGCCGCCACGGCGACTGGGGCCGCGGCGGCCGCTGCTCGCCGGACCTTGCCGTCGCCAAGGCGCGCGATTTCGGCATGCGCCGCGCCCGCATCGCGGACATCTCGCCGCGCCGGGTCGTCGTCGAAGGTTTCCGCCATGGCGACTACCGGCGCATGATCTTCATCAACGACCGCGGTTGCCCGATCTGGCGCTAGGAAGAGGCCGGTTCCGGGCTTCCAACGGACGCCGTCCGTCTTCTGCCCCCCGGCCGATGGACGGCTGCCCTTCCGGTTCGCGCCGGGAGGGTTTTTGCGTTTAGGGCATGGCGCCGCCGCAAAGGCGGCAACGAAAAAGGGCCGGTCTCCCGGCCCTTTCCCTTTGGTACCTTGGGTCGCTTCTGCCCGCGCTCAGTTCTTCAGCGCGAAGGTGACGTTGACGGTGACGGAGTAGCTGTTCTCGCCCGCCGCGATCGGCACGGCGCCGGCGGCGGCATAGTCCTTGGCGACGGCGCGCATCATCGGCATCGGCTCGGCGCGGTAGCTCGTCTCGGAGATTTCCAGCACGCGGCCGAGGCCGACGCCGGCGGCGTCCGTCAGTTCCTTGGCCTTCGCCATGGCGTTCTCGACGGCCTTCTTGCGCGCCGCGCTGACGGCGGCATCCGGCTTGTCGTTGAGGAAGCGGATGGCGTTGCCCTGGTTGGCGCCGAGCGTCACGGCCTTGTCGAGGATCTCGCCGAGCTTGGAAAGATCGCGCACGCGCAGCGTCACGGTGTTGGTGACCTGGAAGCCGGTGAGGACGGGCGGCGGGTTCTCGCCGGTCGAGCTCTGCGGGTACTGGTACTGCGGGTTGATCATGAAGCCCGAGGTCTGCAGGTCCTTGTCGGCGATGCCGTCGCCCTTGAGTGCGGCGAGGATGTCGGCCATCGCCTTGTTGTTGGCGTCGAGCGCCTCGCGGGCCGTCTTGGCGTCCTTGACGACGCCGAGGTCGATGAGCGCCATGTCGGGCGCGACCTCGGCCGAGCCTTCGCCGGTGACGACGATGGTCGCCTCGCGCTGCCTGGCGGCGTCCTCGGCCCGCGCTGCGAGCGGAGCGGCGGCGGCGAGCGCGAGCGAGAAGGCAAAGAGGCCGGCGCCGCTGCGGCGGCCCAGAGTTCCATGGAACATTAAGAACGTCTCCTGATGGTTGTGTCCCTTCGCGCGTTCTTCGCGCGTTATTGTGTAGAGAATGCGGCAGCGCTTGTGAGGAAAGGCGATTTCGTCTAGACGGTCTCTGCCCGTCGGCCGCCATTGACCGACGGCCCCGGCCACGCGCCGGGACGGGCCTGTAGCTCAATGGTCAGAGCCGGCGGCTCATAACCGCTTGGTTGGGGGTTCGAGTCCCTCCGGGCCCACCATTTCGTTTAAAATCAATAGCTTAGATGCAGGATTTTCTTGGGGAGACATCCAAGGGGAACATTGGTTTGTTCAATCCGGCCTATCTCGTGAAGTCGCGATGCGGTGTTTTCTATCTGCGTTGGCCTCTACCGAAGCAGCTACATCCACAGAAAAGAGCATCAACGCTCAAGGTTTCGCTACGAACCAGAGAACCACGAAAAGCATTGCGCTTGTCCCGTTCCCTGAGCCAGATAGGCGAACGGTTGAATGAGCATGGAATTGCATACGGGATGCGGCACGAGGAACTGAGAAGCGTACTGACTGAGCATTTTCGCCAGTTATTGGCCGAAGCGAAGACCGAGATGAACGATACCGGCCCGTTGAGCGAGTTGGATAGGCAGACTTACGAAACCAGCAAGCGTGTCGCAAAGCAGGCAAGAAAAACAGATACTCCGCTCTCGCTCGTCAAATCCGACGACGATCTTCTTGACCGTTTTATCGAGAAGTACGGGCTGAGTATCAGCAAGGGCAGTGCTGAATACGTTTGGCTTGAACGGGAAATGAAACTGTCCTTCCATGGTTTTGTGAAGGCAGTCCTTGCCTACGACAAGTCGTTGCAGCGTTATGATTTTGAAAGCGGCCCAATCTCACCTGCTGGTGACATGACCCAGACCGCCAGAGTGGCGGGAATGAGCATCAGCGATGTTGCCGCCACCTACAGCAAGGAAAGACAGCGCGGGAACGCATGGGCGGCAAAAACCGTCATCGAGAAGGCAGACCATATCAAACTACTAGAGGAAATCCTTGGTGGCGATACGGATGTACGGTCGCTAACGGCCATGGAAGCAAAACGGGTTAAGGACATTCTGCTTGTCTATCCGCGCAATCGAGCCAAGAACCCGCTGACACGAGGCAAGCCACTGGCCGATGTCCTCAGTCTTCCGAACATCGAGACCATACAGGTTCCGACGATCAACAAGTACCTGCAAACCTACAGTGAGCTATTCGAGTGGGCGAAGCAGAACCACCATATCAGCGAAAACTTCTTCTCCGGTCTCGCCGTCAAACAGGCCAAGAAGAACAGAGAAGGCGACCGGGAGGCGTATACGGATGAACAAATCCGGCTGATTTTGCGGGCGGTTCTACACAATGAGCACGGTCTGGTTACGAAACCATATCAGAAATGGGCCACGCTCATAGGCATCTATACAGGTGCCAGACTTGGCGAAATCGCACAATTGCACCTCAAGGACATTCGGGAACAGGACGGTGTACGGGTGTTCGATATGAACGAAGAAGGCGACCGCAAGAGCTTGAAGACGTCCGCCGCTCGTCGTCTGGTGCCGATACACAGCAAGCTTATTGAGGCCGGGCTTCTCGACTATGTACAGGCCATGACCGACAAGGGGGCAACCAAGCTGTTCCCCGACTTCACCTACGATCCGAAGAACGGATGGGGACGGCAGCAAAGCCGCTGGTTCAATGACAGGCTCCTTGTCCAGCTTGGGTTGAAATCCAAGACGCGCGTTTTCCACAGCCTGCGGCACACAGTTAACACGCGACTATTGCAAGCTGGCGTGGCTGACCCATTGGTGAAATCAATCATCGGCCACGAGCAGGATGGCATGACGCACAAGCAGTATTTCAAGGAAGGCTTTACATTGCAGCAGCGCAATGAGGCTATGCAGAAGCTGGATTACAGCTTCGCAGCGCAGAAACCTGAGTCTGCCGTTCAGGATTGACAACGAACCACGAACACGAGAAACAAGCCTTGGTGCCGTACGTGCGGCCCACGGGGGTAGTAGCCCGTCACAACTAGGATCGGCGTCCTGAAAGACGCCACTCTTCAACCTATGGTCGGGGAGCCTGCGGCGTATGCAACAGGTTCTCGGACTAAAGGCCGTAGGGCCGTGTTGTGCGGTTTACTACCTCCCCGATCACCAGAGGATCGAAGGGCAATTCGCGGGGACGCACCGCGCCTACCGCCCTTCCGTACGGGGGCTGTACCTTGGAAATCATCATCATCATTGGGCTGCTGGCATTTGCTGGCTACAGGTTCTTTCGTCTCAGCACTGGCGCAGGCAAGGAAGCCGTGCGGGCCTACGTCTATCTGGAAACGCTGAACAAGGGCGTTTCTCCGTACGAGGCCAACGCTGTGACCGACGCCATGCTGAGCGACATCGGTTCCGACATGGCGGGCCGCGCCATGGATATGGCCAAGCAGCAGTATGCCACGATCCACGAAGGCAAGCAGCTTTCCGTTATCGGTTATGCCTACAGGCAGGGCATGCGTCCAACCATGCCGCTTTGGTACACGGTTATCCCTCGCCTCGTGCCACCAACGCCGCAAGTCGAAGTCTTGTACGGCCGACTCAGAGACACGGTGCAGATGATGGACGAAGACCCGCAAGCCGACGAGGATATGCGTAAGGACGAGCGGTACGTCGCATTCTACGAGGCTTATGCGAACGAGGTCCATCGCCTTTCCGGCAAGTCTGCCGATGACCTGCGCGTATCCGACTTCATGGAACATGAGCCGCTGCACCGTGCATATAGGGATGGCATAGACCCGCTCTATCTTGCCGCCGCCTTCTGCGACGACCATAAGCAGACGAAAGAGACGTTCGGCACCTTCGAGAGCTATTACGAGGCATTTCTACGGGAACTGGCCCGATACCTTCCTGACAGCAAACAGACGGATGAATGGGCAGCGGCCTTGAACGAGAAGCCGCTACGGGATGCGTTTGCATCGTCCATGCACCCGCGCCGTACGGCCTACGGCTACTATCGTTCCCGTGCTCGGCGGCAAGCAGCGGCGGCAGCGGCATCGTGAATACCAGTATAGCATTCAGCATGGTCGGCATTGCGGCCTGCCTTGTCATGGATGCTGTCAGCCTTGCGGTACGAGCCGAAGCGGCAGCGGTCCCCTACGAGCGATGCGGGGCCGGATTACGGATCAACTGCATTGTCGATGGTGACACGCTTTGGAACGATGGCGTAAAGATCCGCATTGCCGACATCGACACACCGGAAATTAGTCAGCCCCGTTGTGCAGCCGAAAAGGCGCTAGGCGAACGGGCGACGATACGGCTCATGGAACTGGTCAATGCTGGCCCATTTCAGATGCAGGCATGGCCGAGGCATGACGAAGACAGGTACGGGCGCAAGCTCCGCGTGCTGGTACGGGATGGCCGATCCCTTGGCGACATGCTTGTATCGGAAGGCTTGGCCCGGACATGGAGCGGCAGAAGGCAGCCATGGTGCTGACAGGATTTCCATACGGCCAGGACGAACGGATGCCAAAACAGGGGTGTGACTACAATCCGATGTACGAGAACATTAAACCATATCAAATGCTTGACTGTATTTTAGTCAATTTCGAAATTCCCGTATTTGCCCGCTGGCGAGCGTCTTGCGTCTCGACGCCTCATTGCCTATCCCGAACCTCGTATACGTCCTGACGGGCCTCCCTGCCCGAAAGAGAAGCCATCGGAAAGCAAAACGTGCCGAGAGAGCCGAATACTAAGAACATCTCCGGATGGGTCGGACTTAAATACTGAAATTCAATCGTATTTCTGGCCCGTACGGCGATCCTGTAGCAGCAACACGCTTCATGTTCTTGCGCATTGCCGGGACATAATGCGGCTGTAATTGCTGCTGAGCAAATCTCTATTGCATAAGTTCCGTACATGAACGGAAATCATACCTTCAAGGGAAAGCTGGTATATCATAGCCGCAGAGATTTCGGCTTGGAACCGGGTAGAAGGCTGGTTGGTTCTGCCGGTGCATCTGCCATCGTGTCGCATGCTGGCATATGAAGCTCTGTAGCCTCTGCTTCATTAACGTATGCATTATCAAGCCGTATTTAAATACATACATAAATACTGTTTATAATTCAGTATCATTATCCTGTTTATTAGTATGGATATTACATATGTTATTGTAACTGGTATATAATATATATTATAATTATATATAATAACTGTATATATATCTATATATTAAACTGGTTCATATACTGGTACATATTTCCATCTACGATGGCCGACAGATACCGGACACCGGAAATCCGGCATTCTCATCTGCATGAACCATTCGGCAAACAAGCCTTCGGTTCTCCTATTACAGTCCGGAAGCGGACCAGCACCGGAACCTGTTATTCCTTATACGGTCCACAATCAAAGGACGTATCCATACGAAGCACGCAATCCGGATCATGAAGAGTTCGCAACCGGCTTTAAACCAGCAGCTTCGGCTGACGCACCACCGGCACCACCAGCTTATTCCTAGTAGGGGCAGGAAGCTGAATTTGCCCCCGGCTCCATCCTCACAACCCCCATTTCGCCAAGGCCGTTTCCGCCCCGGCCTGATCGCCCTTGATCCTGAGTACGGTCTGTCTGGTCAATCCGGTGGCCTTGGAAATCTCCGAAGCACCATTGCCGATTGCCAGCATATCCACGACCTGCCGGAACGTCTTGCGGTCATAGCTCGGCTTCTTTCCACGGTAGCGCTCGGCATCACCCTTGCTTGCCTCGATACCGGCCCGCTGAGCGGCTTTCGTCGCCTCGGCTTGAGCTTGCGCTGTCGCGGCCATGAATGCAATCAGCGCGTCCCTGACTGCCTGCTGTATCGGGTCCGCTGTCGCACCGTCGAACGTCATGCCGTTGATGACGGTTTTGACGATCACCCCTTGCCGCATGAAGTGCCGTATGGCGTCGGTCACGTCCTCGTAGTTACGGCCAAGCCTATCGACCCACCGGACAACCAGTACATCACCGTAGCGCAGCTTATCGTACAGTCTCTTGCCTTCCGGCCTGTCCGCAAGTCTCGTACTAACGCCTGACACGCCATGGTCGGCAATTACCTCGTCAATGACAAAGCCTGCCTGCTCGGCCTGTGTCCGTTGGTGGTCAAGCGTCTGGTCGATGGTCGATACGCGGGCATAGAGTACGGTCTTGGACATGGCCCATTCCTTTGTCCGTTAAGGTCATGTCCGTTAAAATGCATGTACGATGATCGAAGTCAACCCTTACGTACATTTTTTGTATCCATCCGAGCAGGGCCGCAGGATTTTGAGCGCCGCGCGTGGTAACGTCGGTTCATGGAGATCGACGAGGACAAGATCGACGATGCCGTTTTGGCGCTGTTATGGCTGACGCTGCATAAC
>Ga0182736_1002850_pt1 | contig 12376 bp, 9 predicted proteins | sample eDN5th30CKraftBY_FD_128882 | JGI IMG/M metagenome (GOLD analysis project Ga0182736, IMG submission 128882) | Enriched backyard soil microbial communities from Emeryville, California, USA - eDNA 5th pass 30_C Kraft BY (version 2) (version 2) | ecosystem: Environmental > Terrestrial > Soil >...
CGAGCCCGCCGCCCGTCGTGTAGCCGACGACCCCCACGCCGGACGACGAGCCGTTGAGCGGCGCGAGCCCGTGCGGGGCGGCCGCGTCGATCACCTGCCGCCAGGTCGCACCGGCCTGCACCCGAGCCGTCCGCTCCGCGCGGTCGATCGCGACCCCGGCCATCCGGCGGGTCGAGACCAGGACGGTGCCGTCGAGGGCGTCCACCAGGCCGTGGCCGGTGGCCTGCACGGCGACGCGCCGTCCGGTGCGGGCGGCGAAGCGGACGGCGGCGGCGACGTCGCCGGTCGTCGTGGCGCCGACGACGAGCGACGGCGAGGGCCTGATCGCCGCGTTGAACCCGGCGACCTCGTCGGCGAAGGCGGGGTCGGCCGGGGTGAGGACGGGCCCGGCGATGGAAGCGAGGTCGGTGTCGACGAACGTGGTCACGGGACTCTCCTGTCGCGGAAGGGGGATCAGCGGGCGGCGACGACGTCGATCTCGACGGCCATGCCGGGGATCGCGAGCCGGGTGACGCCCAGCAGGGTCGCGGGCGGGGTGGCACCGAACGCGGCGAGGCGCTCGGTGACGGCCCCGTAGCCGGCGAGGACGGCGTCGACGTCGACGGCGTAGACCGTCAGCTTCAGGACGTCACCGAGGTCCATCCCGCCGCGGGCGAGCACGGTCTCGACGTTGGCCATGGCCAGTGCGAGCTGCGCGGTGACGTCGCCCTCGTGCACGAGTGCGCCGTGCTCGTCGACGGGGCCCTGCCCGGCGAGGGTGAGCACCCGGGCCGGCGCGGGGCGCAGCTGCGCCTGGTCGTAGCCGAAGGCGGCGTTCCAGCTGGTGGGGTTGATGCGGCGCACGGCAGGCGCGGTCGTCGTCATGCCGGTAACACTGCGGCGGCTCCGGCACCGCGGGTATCCCAGACCTCCGGGGAGTCCGACCCCCAGAGATCTGGGGTACCGCCCGCGGTGGGGCACTTGCACACTGGGCGCATGCCCGCCCCCTCGGCCGACCGGACCCGCGCCCGGATCCAGGCGCTGGCCACCGCCGGCCTCGATCTGCCGACGTTCGCCACCGCCGCGGTCGAGGTCCTGCGCACCGCGCTGCCGTTCAGCGCCGCGTGCGTCGGGACCGTCGACCCGGCCACCGAGATCGTCACCGCCACCGTGAAGTGGGGCGGGCTGACCGACGGCGAGGACGACCAGTGGGCGTTCCACGAGTACGAGGCGCCCGACCTCTACGACTTCCGTGACGTGATGCGCCGGCCGGGCGCCGTCGCCTCGACCCACCACGAGACCGACGGCGACCCGCACCGCTCGCGGCGGTTCACCGAGTTCTTCCACCCCACCTACGGGTTCGACGACGAGCTGCGGGCGGGCTGCAGCGCCGACGGCATCACCTGGGGGCTCTTCGCGCTGTTCCGCGACGGCCCCGGCTCGGCCTTCACCGTGGCCGAGCACGAGTTCGTCAGCAGCGTGTCGTCGGCCTTCGCGGTCGGCTACCGGACGGCGCTGCTCACCAACGCCGCGGACCCGATCGTCACGGCCGGTGTCGACGGGCCGGGGGTTCTCGTCGTCGACACGGCGGGTGAGGTGGCGCAGGCCAACCTCGCCGCCGCCGCGCACGTCGACGACCTGGGTGGCGGCGCGATCGGCGACGATCCGCTGCCGTTCCCGGTGCTCGCGCTGGTCGGCGCCGCGCGCCGGTTCGCGCTCGGCGAGGTCGCGCTGACCCCGCGCTCGCGGCTGCGCACCCGCTCGGGCCGCTGGGTGGTCGTGCACGCCTCACCGCTGGTGTCGCGCAACGGCTCCGGGACCGACGTCGTGGTCACCATCGAGGAGGCCCGGCCGCCCGAGATCGTGCCGCTCGTCGTCGCCGCGTTCGGGCTGACCGCGCGCGAGCAGGACGTCGTCACGCTCGTGCTCCGCGGCGTCGACACCACCGAGATCGCCCGGACACTGCACCTGTCCGCCTACACCGTCCAGGACCACCTCAAGTCGATCTTCGACAAGGTGGGGGTGCGCAGCCGCCGGGAACTGACCGGCCGGGTCTTCCTCGACCAGTACGCGCCTCGCCTCGCCGCCCGCGCCCCGCTGACGCCGTCGGGCTGGTTCGCGGACCCGACCCCCGAACGAACGGCACGGTCGCGCAACTGAACGGCACCACTGTGCCGTTCGTGCCGGGGGCTCAGTCCGCGAGGGCCGTCGACGCCGCGATGCGCCCGAAACAGAAGGCCTCGGAGAGGTTGGCGCCGTCGGCGGGGTAGAGCATGCCGACGGGTTGCCCCAGTTCACCGGCGGCGTAGAGCCCGGGGATCGGCACGTCGTAGGGGTCGAGAACCCGGCCGGCGGCGTCGCGACGGGGCCCGCCGCAGGTGTTGGACCCGCCCGGGTAGAGCGGCACGCAGTAGTAGGGCGGCGAGTCCAGCGGCACGAGGGTGTCGGCGGCCCGGCCCAGTGGGTCGACGCCCGCCGCGCAGGCCGCGTTGTACTCCGCGACGGTGCGCGCCAACGCCTCCGGGTCCTCCATCCCGGCCGCGGCGGCGGCCTGGGCCGGCGTGTCGCCGCGGGCGATCCAGCCGCGCTCGATCTCCGCCGAGTTGTCGGGGCTCCAGTCGTAGAGGCCGACCTTCACGGCACCGATGTGGGCCAACGTGAGCGGGCCCGCGGTACGCCGCCGCTCGTCGAAGACCCACCAGCTGGGGATGCGGCTGTAGGCGGCGCGGTCGTAGTCGTAGCGCAGCATCTCGTAGTAGAAGCCGTGCAGGAGCTGCGCCTGCATCGTCTCGTTCGCGTAGCGCTCACCACGGCGGTCGACGATGACGTGCCCGGGCGGGTCGATGTCGATGATGAAGTTGAGCCACCCGCCCTCGGCGGACTCCAGCGGGAAGTGCCCGATCGCACGACCGATCATGGTGTTCATGTGCCACAGCCCCGCGCCGGCGGCCTGGGCCATGCGGACGCCGTCGCCGGTGTTGCCGGGGTTGCCGTAGAAGTGCACGGGGTGGGCGCGGAGGTTGTCGCGCTTGAGGTCCTCGTCGAACTCGTAGCCGCCGCACGAGAGCACGACGCCGTGGCGCGCCCGGAGCGGCCCGGTGTCCGTGGCCACCCCGACGACCCGCCCCTCCTCGACGATCAGCCTGCGCGCGGGTGTCGCCCACCGCACGTCGACGCCCCGTTCGTGGACGGCGGCCGCGACGGCGGCGAAGAGCGCGTCGCCCCCGCCGGCCGTCGGGTCGAGCCGGAACGCGGCGTCGCCCGGCTGGTGGACGCCGACGGCGTCGGCCCCGGGGAGATCGGGGTGTTCGGCGGTGTTGATGCGCGAGAACGTGAGGCCCGCCGTGGTGCGCAGCCAGTCGAGGACGTCGGTGGCCGAGGTCGCCCAGGCCGCGGTGACGTCGGCGGGGACCATCCCGCCCGCGCAGGCGTCGAGGTAGGCCGCGCCCTTGCCGGCGTCGTCGACGGCCATGACGAGCCCGCCGGACATCCGGGTGCTCGGGGTGTGCGCACCGGCGGCCTGCTTCTCGCACACCACCACGCGGGCGCCCGCGTCGTGCGCGGTGATCGCCGCCGCCGCCCCGGCGCCACCGAACCCGACGACGACCAGATCGACCTCGTCCACAGCCACCCCCGTCGTGAGAGACCTACCGACGCTACCGTCCCCGGGGTCGTGAGTGGCAGTGGTCGCCCTGGCGACTATCGCCACTCACAGGGACCGGAGGGCCTCCCGATACCGCTCGACCGACGCGAGCTTGATGTCCTCGTAGCCGCGGATCATGTCGGGGAGACCCGCGATCTGCACGGCGCGCGGGAGGGTGTCGGCGGAGAGGTCGCGCAGGAGGCCGGTCACCGTCGAGCGGTACTCCTCGATCAGCGAGCGCTCCACCCGGCGGACCTCCGCGAGGCCGAACGGGTCGAACCTGGTGCCGCGCAGCCGACGCATGGCCCGCAGCGTGCGGAACGCGGGGCCGGCGGTGCGGCGCAACGCGATCTTGCGGTTCATCCCGAGGGCCCGCAGCACCGGCGGGTGCAGCTTGTACGCGACGCGCGCCCCGGTCCCGAACTGCTCCTCCACCGACGCGGTGAGCGCGGGATCGAGGCTGAGCCGGGCGACCTCGTACTCGTCCTTGTAGGCCATCAGCTTGTGGAGGTTGGTCGCGACCGCCTCGGCGAGTGCCGTCGAGCCCGGGACCGCGGCGTCCTCCGCGGCGCGTACCCGCTCGACGTCCGCCACGTACTGCGCCGCGTATGACGCCGACTGGTAGTCGGTGAGCTCCGGCACCCGGATGCCGACGATGCGCGCCAGCTCGGAGTCGGCGGGTGCCCCGAGACCCGGCACCCGGACGGGGTGCGGCGCCGCGGTCTCGACCGGCGCGAGGACCCGGTCCAGCGCGGCCGGGTCGGCGACGGCCTGCCGGCCCCGGCGGAACGCCTGGACGTTGGCGGCGACGGCCGCGCCGTTGAGCTCGATGGCCCGCTCGATCGCGGCGGCGGGCACGGGCAGCGCGCCCATCTGGTAGCCCGCGCCGACGAGGATCATGTTGGCGTACTGGTCGTCGCCGAACAGCTGCTCGGCCAGCCCACGGGCATCGAGGTAGGTGCCGGCGCGGACGCTGTCGGCGATGCGCCGGACGACCCCGTCGACCTGCGGGAACCCGACGGAGGTGTCGGTGACCATCGCGCCGGTCGGGACCTGCGTCGTCGAGACGACCGCGACCGTCCGCGCCGGGTCGGTGACGGCGAGCTGGGTCTGGTCGGCGGCGACGAGGAGGTCGGCCCCGAGGTAGAGGTCGCACTCGCGGTCGGCGAGCTTGCCCGCCGCCGCCACCTCGGACGCGGTGATCCGCAGGTCGGAGACGACGGCGCCACCCTTCTGCGCCAGGCCGGTCTGGTCGAGCCCGCGGACCTCGCGCCCGGCGATCACAGCGGCCGTCGCGAGGATCTGGGCCACGGTGACGACGCCGGTGCCGCCGACGCCCGCGAGCCGGACGGTGACGTCGGTCCGCCCCGTCGGGGCCGGGTCGGGCAGTGCCGCCGCGGCCAGGTGCGGCGCCGCCTCCCTGCTGAGGGAACCGGGCACGACGGACAGGAACGACGGGCAGTCCCCGGCGAGGCAGGAGAAGTCGAGGTTGCACGACGACTGGTGGATTCGGGTCTTGCGGCCGAACTCGGTCTCGACGGGCTGCACCGACAGGCAGTTGGACTTCTGCCCGCAGTCGCCACAGCCCTCGCAGACCCGCTCGTTGATCATGACCCGGGTCGCGGGGGTGGCAGCCTTGCCGCGCTTGCGCTTGCGCCGCTTCTCGGCCGCGCACTCCTGGTCGTGGATCAGGACGGTGACGCCGGGGATCGTCGCCAGCAGCCGCTGGGCCTCCTCCAGCCGGTCGCGGTGCCACACCTCGACCCCGGGAGCGAGCGTGACGCCGCGGTACCGGGAGGGCTCGTCGGTGGTGACGATCGTCCGGGCCACGCCCTCGACCGCGAGCAACCGGGTGATGGCCGGGACGCCGAGCGCACCGACGGCGTCCTGTCCGCCGGTCATGGCGACGGTCCCGTTGTGCAGCAGCTTGTAGGTGATGTTCACCCCGGCGGCGACGGCCGCGCGGATGGCGAGCGAGCCCGAGTGGTGGAACGTGCCGTCGCCGAGGTTCTGGACGAGGTGCCCGGCCTCGACGAACGGCGACATCCCGATCCACTGGGTGCCCTCGCCGCCCATCTGGGTCAGCCCGACGACCTCGCCGACCTGCTCGGGGTCCATGAGCAGCACCATCGTGTGGCAGCCGATGCCGGCCGCGAGCAGGGAGTCCTCGGGCGGGGCGGTCGAGGTGTTGTGCGGGCAGCCGGAGCAGAAGTACGGGGTGCGGGTCGTCGCGAGCGGCAGCATGACGGGCCCGCGCCGGGCGGGACGGCGAGCCTCCCGCCAGGCCACGACCGACGGCAGGTCGTGCAGGACCGTCGCGAGGCCGGTGGCGACCGCGTCGGAGCCGAGCTCGCCGTGCGGCGCGAACAGCTCCTTGCCCCGCACGGCGGGCGCGTCGGAGCGGCCGTAGAGGATCTCCTTGACGGCGGTCTCGAGGAACGCCCGCTTCTCCTCGACGACGACGATCTCGCGGAGCCCGGCGGCGAACTCGCGCACGATCCCGGGCTCGACGGGATGCACCATCCCGAGCTTGAGCAGCCGGACGCCGCGGCGGCGCAGCTCGTCGTCGTCGAGTCCGAGGGCGTCGAGGGCGTGCCGCAGGTCGAGCCAGGTCTTGCCGGCGGCGACGATGCCGATCCGGTCGTCGCCGGTGCGGACGGGGATCCGGTTGAGGCCGTTGGCGGCGGCGTAGCGCAGGGCGGCCTCGGTGCGGGCGCCGTGCAGGTCGCGCTCCAGCGGTCCGAGGGTGGGCTGCAGCAGCCGGCCGGTGACGGTGTGCCGGAAATCGGTCGGCGACGGCATCACGGGTCGGATCCCGAACCGGTCGACGTGGACGGTCGCCGACCCGTCGGCGACGGCCGTCGTCATCTTCATGCCGGCCCACAGGCCGCTGGCCCGGGAGAGCGCGACGCCGTGCAGCCCCAGCTCGACGACCTCGCCCGGGTCGGCCGGGTAGAGCACCGGGACGGCGAGGTCGGCGAACGTCATCTCCGACGTGCACGGCACGCTCGACGACTTCGCGGCCGGGTCGTCCCCCACGACGGCGAGCACGCCGCCCGTGCGGTGGGTGCCCATGAGGTTGGCGTGCCGGATCGCGTCGCTGGCGCGGTCGAGTCCCGGCGCCTTGCCGTACCAGACCCCGACGACACCGTCGTGGCGCAGCCCGCCGGCCACGGCGGCGAGCTGCGAGCCCTGCACTGCGGTGGCGGCGGCCTCCTCGTTGAGACCGGGGGTGAAGACGACGCCGTGCTCGTCGAGCAGCCTGCGGCGGCGGCCGAGCTCCAGGTCGAGCCCGGCGAGCGGGGAGCCCTCGTAGCCCGAGACGAACGTCCGGGTGTCGAGGCCCGCGGCACGGTCGTGGCGGTGCTGCTGCAGCAGCAACCGGACGAGCGCCTGCACGCCGGTCATGTGGACGACGCCGTCCTCGGCGACGTAGCGGTCGTCGAGGGAGTAGGCGCGGGCAGGCGCCGGCGTCTCCGTCGGGCCGGGTTCGACGATCGTCACCGTTGCCTCCTCGCGTAGTCACGGATGGCGCGACGCTAGGAACAGACTGAGCAATCGTCCAGAGTCGATCCCGGTTGACCGGGCCATCGGTACAGTGCCGAGCGCCAGATGCCGGAAGAGGAAGGCCAACGGACCATGACCCTCGACGAGCTCGACCGGTCGCTGCTGCTGCTCCTGCTCGAGCACCCGCGCGCCGGGCTGCGCGAGCACGCCCGCACCCTCGGAGTGGCACGAGGGACGGTCGCGGCGCGGTTCCTGCGGCTGCAGGAGGCCGGGGTGATCTCGGGGCTGGCGCCGGCCGTCGAGCCGCGCGCGTTCGGCTACTCGATGCTCGCCTTCATCCACCTCGACCTCACCCAGGGCTACCTCGACTCCGTGGTCGAGGACCTCACCGCGATCCCCGAGGTCATCGAGGCCTACACGGTCACCGGCGACGGCGACCTGCTGTGTCACGTCGTCGCGCGGGACACGACCGAGCTCGAACACGTCATCCAACGGCTGATCGCGGTGCCGGGGGTCGTGCGGACCCGCTCCCAGATGGCCCTGACCCGGCGCATCCCGCACCGCACGCTTCCGCTCGTGCGGGCCGGGCGGTGGGCGCCGACCCGCACCCGCTGACCCGGGCCGCCCGGCCCTTGCGACCCCACGGGACCGGCGTTAGGTTCCTAACGTCGTGATCGCGGCCACGCGCACGGGCCCGCGGCTGACGCACCCTGTGAGCGGCAATCGTCGCTGTAGCGACCATTGCCGCTCACAGTGTCGAGGACGAGGAGGTCCGCATGGGATCGATGATCGGCGCGGCGGTCGTCCGCAAGGAGGACCCGGCCCTACTCACCGGACGCGGCACCTATGTCGACGACGTCCGGCTCCCCGGCACCGTCCACATGGTCTACGTGCGCAGCTACCTCGCGCACGCGCGGATCGTCTCGATCGACACCAGCGAGGCCGTGGCCAAGCCCGGAGTCCTCGGGGTGTGGACCAACGCCGACCTGCCGGGGCTCCCACCCAACCGGTCGGTGCCCGGCATGGAGCGCCCCTGCCTGGCCCGCGACAAGGTGCGGTTCGTCGGCGAGCCGGTGGCCGTCGTCGTCGCGGCCGACCGCTACGCCGCCGCCGACGCGGCCGAGGCCGTCCTCGTCGAGTACGAGGAGCTGCCGGTCATGGCGAGCATCGCGGCCGCGACGGCCGACGGCGCCGTCCCGATCATCGACGGGCTGGAGTCCAACGTCGTCCTCGAGCAGGTGCTCTCGGCCACCGACGCCGAGGCCGAGCTCGCCGCCGCGCCGCACCGGCTCTCGATCCACCTCAAGAACCAGCGCTGCGCCGCGGTCCCGATGGAACCGACGGTGTGCCTCGCCGACTGGCAGGCCTCCGGCCTCACGCTCTGGGCGACGACACAGACCCCGCACCACTCCCGCAACGAGCTCGCCGCGATGTTCGGCCTCTCGCAGCAGGAGGTGCGGGTCGTCGCGCCCGACGTCGGCGGCGGGTTCGGCGCCAAGGCGTCGTTCTACCCCGAGTTCATCCTCACCGCGGAGCTGTCCAAGCGGCTGCGGCGTCCGGTGAAGTTCGTCGAGACCCGCAGCGAGAACATGATCTCGATGGTCCACGGCCGGGCCCAGGAGCACGACGTCGAGGTCGGCTTCGACGACGACGGGACGCTCCTCGCGCTGCGCGTGCGGATCACCCAGGACTGCGGCGGCTGGCCCGACGCCACCGGCATCGGCCTGCCGACGCTCACGTCGTTCATGTCGGGCGGCTGCTACAAGATCCCGGTCATCGCGCCGAGCTTCCGGTCGGTCGTCACCAACACCACGCCGGTCGGCTCCTACCGCGGCGCGGGACGGCCCGAGGCGTCGTTCATGATCGAGCGGGTCGTCGACCACGTGGCCGCCGAGCTGGGGCTCGACCCTCTGGAGGTTCGCCGGCGCAACTTCGTCCAGGCCGACGAGATGCCGTTCGCGACCCAGTTCGAGGGCATCGTCTACGACGAGGCGAACTTCCCCGGCGCCCTCGACAAGCTGCTGACCGTCATCGACTACGACGCCCTGCGCGCCGACCGGGCGGCCCGCCGCGACGACCCCTCGAAGCCGTTGCTGGGCATCGGGTTCTCGACGTTCGTCGAGATGGGCGGCTTCGGACCGACGCCGCTGTTCGAGCAGTTCGGCTACGTCGGCGGGTGGGAGTCGGCGAACGTGCGGCTCAACTCCGACGGGTCCGCGGTGATCAAGGTCGGCACCTCCCCGCACGGGCAGGGCCACCAGACCGCGTTCGCCCAGATCGTCGCCGACGAGCTGTCGATCCCGTTCGAGCGCATCAGCCTCGTCCACGGCGACACCGCCACCGTCCAGGAGGGCATCGGGACGATGGGCAGCCGCGGCGCGCCCGTCGGCGGCTCGGCGGTGTTCCAGGCCGCGGGCAAGGTGCGCGCCAAGGCGATGAAGATCGCCGCGCACATGCTGGAGGCCGACGAGTCCGACCTCGAGCTCGTCGACGGCCGGTTCCGGGTGAAGGGCACACCCGACCAGGGCGTGTCGATGGCGGAGGTCGCGGTGCGGTCGTTCAAGCCGCACCTGCTGCCCGACGGCTTCGACCTCGGCCTCGACGAGACCGCCTACTTCGAGCCGAAGAACCTCTCCTACCCGTCCGGCGCGCACTGCTGCGTCGTCGAGATCGACCGCGACACCGGCTTCGTGAAGGTCGCCCGCTACGTCGCCGTCGACGACTGCGGGACCGTCATCAACCCGCTGATGGCGACCGGGCAGATCCACGGCGGCGTCGCGCAGGGCATCGCCCAGGCGCTGCTCGAGGAGGTCCGCTACGGCGCCGACGGCCAGCCCGCGACGGGAACCCTCGTCGACTACACGCTGCCGTCGGCGATGGACCTCCCCCGCTACGAGACCGACCACATCGTCACCCCGACGAGCTTCAACCCGCTGGGCGCCAAGGGTCTCGGCGAGTCCGGCGCCACCGCGGCGCCGCAGGCCGTCGTGAACGCGGTCGTCGACGCGCTCGGCCACCTCGGGGTCCGCGACGTCGAGATGCCGTGCACCCCGCAGAAGGTCTGGCGCATCCTGCAGTCGGCCGGAGAGGACCGGAGCTGACATGTCCCACCACAAGATCCGCGTCACCGTCAACGGCGCGACGAGCGAGGACGAGGTCGAGGCGCGGCTGCTGCTGGTGCACTACCTGCGCGACGTGCGCGGGCTGACCGGCACCCACGTCGGCTGCGACACCTCCAACTGCGGCGCCTGCACGGTGCTGCTGAACGGACGGACCGTGAAGTCCTGCTCGGTGCTGGCCGTCGCCGCCGACGGCGCCGACGTCCTCACCGTCGAGGGGCTCGCCGCCGACGGCGAGATGTCCCCCGTGCAGCAAGGATTCCAGCAGTGCCACGGCCTGCAGTGCGGCTACTGCACCCCGGGCATGGTCATGGCCGCGACCGGTCTGCTGCTGGAGAACCCCGACCCCGGCGAGGACGAGGTGCGCGAGGGCATCGAGGGCAACCTCTGCCGCTGCACCGGCTACTCGATGATCGTCGACTCGGTGCGCTGGGCGGCCTCGCACGGCGGTGCCGGTGAGGTCGCGGCCCGGCACGCCACCTCTTGAGTTCTCACCAACCCACACGGAGGTGCCGATGCCCGCAGTGCTGCGCGGCCTCGACGGCAAGAACGTCCTGATCACCGGCGCGGGCAAGGGCCAGGGTGCGAGCCACGCCCGGGCGTTCGCCGAGGCGGGTGCCAACGTCGCCGCGCTCGACATCACCGAGCCGATCCGCGACATCTACCCGCTCGCGACCGAGGCGATGCTCCTCGAGACCGTCGAGGAGGTCGAGACGCGCGGCGGCCGTGCCATCGCGCTGCCCTGCGACCTGCGCGACGTCGACCAGGTCGAGGCCGCGGTCTCGAAGGCACTGGGGTTCTTCGACAACCGCATCGACGTGCTCGTCTGCAACGCGGGCGTCGCGGCGCTGGACTCCATCCAGGACATGCGCCCGCACGTCATGGACGCCGTGATCGACACCATCGTCAAGGGCCACATGTACGCCGCGAAGTTCGTGGTGCCCAACATGATCGGCCGCCGGGCCGGGAAGATCGTCAACATCTCCTCCGGCGTCACCGGTTCCGGACACGCGATGCTGTCGCACTACGTCGCGGCCAAGCATGCGATCGAGGGCCTCACCACGGCGTGGGCGTTCGAGCTGGCCGAGTTCGGGATCAACGTCAACTGCGTCGCCCCGGCGACGATCAAGCCCGGCGAGGGCCGCGGCTCCGGCATGGTGCTGGGGTTGGCGGGCGAGGTCGACATGACCCCCGACGCCGCGTACGAGATGTTCTCCGCCGCAGGCAACATGCCCGGCGAGAAGTGGCGCACGGAGGCCCGGCACATCACCGACGCGGTGCTGTTCCTCGCCTCCGACAACGCCGACCAGATCACCGGCACCGTACTGCGGGTCGACGCCGGACAAGGAGCGAAGTGAGCAGAGTTCTCATCACCGGGGCCGCATCGGGGATCGGTGCGGGCACCGCGGAGTTGCTGGCCGGGCAGGGCTGGGACGTCGTCGGGGCCGACCTCAAGCCCGCCGACGGCATCCTCGAGCTCGACGCCGCCGACGAGCGCGACTGGGACCGGGTCCTCGACGAAGCGGGTCCCGTCGACGCGCTCGTCAACTGTGCCGGGTTCCGCAGCCGGGCGCCGCTCGTCGACCTCGAGGTCGAGGAGTGGGACCGGATGATGACCGTGCACGTGCGCGGCACGTTCCTCGGCATCCGCGGCTGCGCCCGGCGCTGGCTGGCCGCGGGGACGCCGGGTGCCGTCGTCGCCATCGCGTCCGTCACGGCCACGCACGCCGTCGCCGGGCAGCCGCACTACGTCGCGGCCAAGGCCGGCATCGCGGGCCTGGTGCGGGCCGCCGCCGTCGAGCTCGCACCGTCCAACATCCGCGTCAACGCCATCGCCCCGGGCATCATCGCCACCCCGATGACCGCCGACCGCCTCGGCGACCCCGCGCAGCGCGGCTGGCTGGAGAACCGGGTCCCCGCAGGCGAGCACGGCGAGGTCTCCGACATCGCGGGCGCCGCCGCCTACCTGATCTCCGACGCCGCCCGGTACGTCAACGGCGTCCTCCTGCCCGTCGACGGGGCCTGGAGCGCCTGCTGAGGGTGCGCGGCCCTGCGCCGCAGCCCCCTGCGCCCCTGCAGGAACGGCACTTTCCCGCAACCGGGTTGCGGGAAAGTGCCGTTCCTGCAG
>Ga0182736_1002851_pt1 | contig 12357 bp, 11 predicted proteins | sample eDN5th30CKraftBY_FD_128882 | JGI IMG/M metagenome (GOLD analysis project Ga0182736, IMG submission 128882) | Enriched backyard soil microbial communities from Emeryville, California, USA - eDNA 5th pass 30_C Kraft BY (version 2) (version 2) | ecosystem: Environmental > Terrestrial > Soil >...
CACAGCCCCATGTAGCCGGTGCGGAACAGCACGACGTCCCACTGCCCGATCGTCACCCCCTGCGCCGCGCAGATGTCCTCGACCTCCGCGGCGTCGACGGCCGCGCCCGCGGGCAGGCAGTCCACCCCGCGGTGCGCGGCCAGGTCGAGCAGCACACCGCGGGTGAACATCGCCGGCATGCTCGACGCGTCGCCGACGGTGGGGCCGAAGTCGCCCAGGTGCTCGGCGGCGTTCGCCCCGCCGTACCAGCGATGTTCGTCGCCGATGGTGATGTGCGCCAGCGCGTCGACGTGGGCGCCGGAGTGGACGGTCCCGGAGACGACCTCGGTCATGCAGCCCAGGCCGACCTCGTTGGGGTGCGGCGCCCACAGGTTCTCGCCCGCCTGGTGCAGCCCCTGCGGGGTGCGGTAGCTCAGCACCTGGAACTGCGGGTGGCCCGGGAACAACGGCATCCCGGGGAACCGCGTCGCGGCCAGCGAGAACGACCGGCCCGTGCGGACCAGGCCCGCCGCCCGGGCCCGCACCGCGTCGGGGACGTCGGCGGCGGGCCCGGCGGCAGGCGGGCGGGTGGTGGTCACGGACGGCCCTCCCGCGCGTCCGTGACCATGCCGACGACGCGCTCGGGCGTCATCGGCAGCTCGTCCACCCACACCCCGAGCGGCTTGAGCGCGTCGTCGACCGCACTCGCGATCGCGGTCGGCGCGACGAGCCGCCCGCCCTCACCGGCACCCTTGACGCCGTACTCGGTGAACGGTGACGGCGTCTCCAGGTGCTCGACGACGATCTCGGGCACCTCGTGCATGCTCGGCACCAGGTACTCGCGGAAGGTCGGGGTGTCCAGCGCCCCGTCCTCGCCGTAGCGGTACTCCTCCATCAGCGCCGCGCCGATGCCCTGCACGATCCCGCCGACGATCTGCCCCTCGACGAGCGTCGGGTTCATCACCGTCCCGCAGTCGTTGACGGCGTAGTAGGCGCGCAGCGTCACCACGCCGGTCTCCGGGTCGACCTCCACGATCGGGATGTGGCAGGCGTGGGACACCATCGGGTAGAAGGCGCCCATGTCCTTGCGGTCGGCCGACGGCGGCGTCGAGTAGGGGTGGTCGTAGGTGTGCACCGCGACCAGACCGCTCGACTCGTCCTCGGGCGTGTCGTGGAAGAACAGGTGCGCGCGCATCCCGATGTCGGCCATCGACATCGACGTGCCCGGCGCACCCTTGGCACGGAAGGTGCCGTCGACGCACTCGACGTCGGCGGGGTCCATCTCCATCGCGTGTGCGGCGATCCGGATCATCTTGTCCCGGATGGTCCGCGCGGCGCCGCGGGTCGCGCCGGACAGCATGATCGTGAGCCGGCTGCCGCCCGGGCCCGCCGACATCGCCCCGGTCGTCGAGTCGGCGTAGGTGACCGACACGTCGCCGGGGTCGATGCCGAACTCCTCGGCGACGACCTGGCTGACGACGGTCTCCGGGCTGTTGCCCCACAACGGGCAGCCGACCTCGACCCGGACCCCGCCCATGGCGTCGACGTCCATCTTGACGCTCTCGGGCGTGCTCGTCGCGGGCAGCGGCGGGTTGTCGTAGAGGAACCACCACTCCGAGGCGTTGTAGCCGGTGCGCTCCTGGCAGGTCGCGAGCCCGATTCCCAGGTACCGGCCCTCGGCGCGCAGCCGCTCCTGCTCGGCGCGCCAGTCGTCGATCCCGGCGAGCTCGAGCGCCTTGTCGAGCACGGCCGCGTAGTTGCCGGAGTCGTAGACGTTGCCCGGCGGGGTCTTGAACGGGAACTGGTCGGGCCGGATGAAGTTGCGCCGCCGGATCTCGGCACGGTCGATGCCCAGCTGCTCGGCCGCCTTGTCGACGAGCCGCTCCAGCACGAAGTTGCCGGGGTCGGCGCCGGCGCCGCGGAAGAAGCCCTGCTGGACCTTGTTGGTGAGCACGCACGACACGTCGTAGCGCAGGCTGCTGATCCGGTAGGGGCCGGTGGGTTGGGCCATCGCGTTGCCGTGCTGGCCGTGCGCGAACTGGAAGTAGGCGCCGTAGTCGTCGATGATCCGCAGGGTCAGCCCGAGCATCTCGCCGTCCTCGGCCAGGGCCAGCTCGGCGTCGTAGATGCGGTCGCAGCCCACGTTGTCGTTGGCGGCGATGTTGTCGACCCGGTCCTCGAGGTACTGCACGGGCCGGCCGGTGGCCTTCGACAGCGCGCCGGCGATCGCGAGCACCTTGGTGATGAAGTGCTTGCTGCCGAAGCTGCCGCCGACGGCGCACGGGATCATCCGCAGCCGGTTCGTCGACACGCCGAGCATCCCGGCGAACGCCCACGGCAGGAAGTTGTGGAAGTTCGAGTTCGAGTACACGGTCATCGACTTGTCGAACGGGTCCCACGACGCGACCGCGCCCGCGGTCTCCATCGGCTGCGCGCCCATCCGGTGCCAGCGCGCCCGGGTGCGCACGACGGTGTGCGCGCGGGCCAGGTCGCCCTCGACGTCGCCGAAGTCGAGAGTGCGGTGGAACGCGACGTTCGAGTCGAGCGTCTCGTGGATCCGCGTCGCGTCCGGGGCCATCGCGGCCTCGGGATCGACGACGGCCGGCAGCACCTCGTACTCGACGCGGATCGCGGCGCACGCGTCCTCGGCGATGTAGCGGTCGGTCGCGGCGACGATCGCGACCGCCTCGCCGGGGTACCGCACCCGCTCGATCGCGACCGCGGTCTGCGGCACCGGTTCGGCGCAGAACGCGGGCATCGGGTTGACCAGCTCGGCGGCCTGCGCACCGGTCAGCACGGCGGCCACACCCGGGATCGCCTCGGCCGCGCTGGTGTCGATGGAGACGATCCGGGCGTGGGCGTGGGGGCTGCGCAGCACCGCGCCGTGGAGCATGCCGGGCAGCGTGACGTCGCCGACGAACGTGGCGCGCCCGGCCAGCAGCTTCGGGTCCTCCTTGCGCGGGACGCTGCGCCCGACCCAGCGGCGCTCGCCCTCGCGGGGGGAGCCGGTGGTGGCGGTCGTCGGACGGTCCTCGACGGTGCTCATACCTGCGCTCCGTTCCGCTCCGCGGCCAGCGCCCGGCCCGCCGCGCACACCGACTTCACGATGTTCTGGTATCCGGTGCAGCGGCACAGGTTGCCGCCCAACGCCTCCCGCACGTCGTCGGGATCCGGCTCGGTGGTGCGTTCGAGCAGCTCACAGGTGCCCATCAGCATCCCCGGGGTGCAGAAGCCGCACTGCAGGCCGTGGTTCTCGTGGAACGCCCGCTGGATCGGGTGCAGGCTGCCGTCGACGCCGCCGAGCGACTCGACGGTCCGCACGGTGGCGCCGTCGAGCTGCGCGGCGAACACCAGACAGGACCGGGTGGCCGTGCCGTCGACGAGGACGGTGCACGAGCCGCACACACCCTGCTCGCAGCCCAGGTGGGTGCCGGTGAGCCCGAGGTCGCCGCGCAGCAGGTCGGCCAGCAGGGTGCGCGGCTCGACCAGCAGGTCGTGCGACGTGCCGTTGACCGTGAGGCGGACGCGGACCTTCTCGGGCGCCGCGGTCGAGGTCGTCTCAGACATCGGTGGCCTCCCCGGCCGCTCGGTGGATGGCGGTGCGCAGCGCGCGGCCGGTGAGCACGCGCGCGAGGTGGCGGCGGAAGTCCGCCGACCCGTGACAGTCGCCGATCGGCGACAGCCCGTCGGCCGCCCGGGCCGCGGCCTCGGCGACGGCGTCCTCGCCCCCGTCCGAACCGGTCAGGGCGTCCTCGGCCGCGCGGGCGCGCACGGGCCGCTCACCCGCCCCGCACAGCGCGATCCGGGTCCCGGCGACGCTCCCGTCGTCGGCCCGCGTCACGGTGGCGGCGACCCCGCACACCGGCAGGTCACCGTGGCGGCGTGCGACCTCGACGAACGCACTCCCGGTCCGGGCCCCGACCGCCGGCACCTCGACGGCGACGACCATCTCGCCGGGGTCGAGGGACGTGCGGAACGGGCCGGTGAAGAAGTCGTCGGCCTCGATCGTCCGCTCACCGGACCGGCTGCGCGCGACGACGCGGCCGTCGAGGGCGAGCAGCGCCGCCGGCAGCTCGGCCGACGGGTCGGCGAACGCGACGCTGCCGACGACGGTGCCGCGGCTGCGCACCGGCGCGTGCGCCACGTGCGCGCCGGCCTCGGCGAGCAGGGGCGCGTGCGTGGCGACGTCGGCGGAGAGCTCGCTGGTGCGCTGGCGCACCGTCGCGCCCAACCGCAGTGTCGCCGGGCCGGAACCGTTGGTGACGGCGAGTGCGTCGAGTCCGGGTACCCGGTTGATGTCGACGACGACCGAGGGACTGGCCAGTCGTGCGTTCATCAACCGGACGAGGCTCTGACCGCCGGCGAGCACGCGCGCGTCGGCGCCGTGCTCGGCGAGCTGGTCGAGCGCCTCGTCGAGGTCGCGCGGTGCCAGGTAGGCGAACGCCGCAGGCTTCACTCCACACCTCCTTGTGCGGGGATTGCTGACCGGTGTGTGGCCGGTCAGTCGGGACGGGCTGTGGGACGGTCGGCGCCGCCGGCGGCGAAGGCCAGCGAGCCGAAGTGCTCGATGTGGTGGCGCATCTGCTTGCCCGCGAGGGCGGGATCGCGCTCGCGGAGTGCCTGCAGGATCGGCACGTGCGACTCGACGATCTCGGCGAGCCCCACGCGGGCCCGGTTGTAGGTGACGAGCGCGCGGATCTCGGCGTGCAGCGAGCGCCAGACCTCGAGCAGCAGCGCGTTGTCGGCCGTCTCGAAGATGATCTCGTGGAAGCGGGCGTCGTGGACCAGGACGGCGTGCACGTCGTCGGCGCTGCTCGCGGCGCGCATCGCCTCGATCTCGTCGAGGAGCAGCGCGAGGGTCCCGTCGGTGACGACGGGCGCCGCAGCCCGGCCCGCGACCTCCTCCAGCGCGGCCCGGACCGGGTACATCTCGGCGAGCTCGCGCTCGGAGATCATCCGGACCCGGACGCCCCGGTGCGGGAAGCTCTCGACGAACCGCATGGCCTCCAGGTCGCGCAGGGCCTCGCGGACCGGGGCCTGGCTGACCCCGTACTCCTTCATCACGCGGCTCTCGACGATGCGCTCCCCGGGCGCGAACTCCCCGTCCAGGATGCGGGCGAGCAACCGCTCCCGGAGCTGCTCGCGCAGTACCGCGCGGGGCAGACCCCCGGTACCGTCGGCCACCTCGCCCCCAGACTGTGCGCTCCATCACGGCCGTGCTCGATTATCGATAATCGAGGAAGCTGGTCAAGCCGCCGATCGCCGACCGGAGGCTGCGATCACGCGGACGCGGCGCGACAGCCGGAACCGGTCCGCAGATCGGGAGTCAGCTGCGGCGAGCGGCCGCCGCGATCGCGGGGCGCAGGGCGCCGCGTGCCGTCGTCGCGGGAGCGGCGCAGACGTGCGCCGCCGAGACCGCGGTCAGGCCGCGGCGCGCGCCTGCGCCTCGCGGCGGCGCATCCGGGTCCACGCGAGACCGCCGCCGACGCCGGCACCCGCGAGCAGCACGATGATGAGGATCTCGTTGCGCGGCTTGGGCGTCGGCACGGCCGTACCGTCGGGGGAGTCGGCGACCTGCACCGCGTAGCCGCCCGCGGTCGTGTTGATCGCGGGGCCGGCCTGCTGGATGATGCTGGCCACCGCGGCCTCCGCGCCCGACGGCGACGGCGCCGACGCGCCGATGTCGATCAACGCGGTGTTGAGCCCGGTCGCGCTCGCGGTGCCGGGCGCGACGTCGACCTCGATGCGGTCCGGAGTGGTGCCGGCGGCCTGCGCCGCGGCGGTGAGCCACTGGGTCTGGCGCAGCACCACGACGGCGACGCTCGTCGCCCGACCGTTGGTGATGTCCTTCCAGGCGTTCGACTGCTGGTCCGCGGTGAGGCCGGGGGCCGGGACCAGCGCGACGGTGGCCGAGGCGGTGTAGAGCGGCCGCGACGAGCCGAGCAGCACCATCGTCGCGACGGCGGCGACCACGGCCGTGGCCAGCGCGGCGATCGCGACGACGATCCGCGAGCGTCGCGAGAGCGGCACCCGTCCCCACCGACCCGCGGCCTGCTCGGCGGTGCGGGCGCCGGTGGGGGCGCTCATCCGCGCCACCCGGGGCGCGCGCACGGACGCGGCGACGGCGACCACCGGCGGGCGGTCGGGAGCGCGACGGACGTCGGTCGGGGCACCCGTCCGAGGGTAGGCCCCCGGCCGGTCGAGCCCGGCGCCACCCTCGGCGGGGCGGCCTCAGACCGTCCGGGGCGCGGGGCCCTCGGGCGTGCGCGGCGGGTGCGGGCGCCGGTTGAACCGCGCGGGCCGCTTCTCGACGAACGCCGCCACCCCCTCGGCCACGTCCGGCCCGGCCTGCAACCCGACCGCGGCCCAGTAGTTGTTGTTCAGGCTCGACGTCAGGTCCACCGACCACGCCGACCGCAGCGACTGCTTCGTCATCTCCAGCGCCCGCCACGACCACTGCGCGATCCGCGCGGCGAGCGCGACGGACTCGTCGATCAGCGCCGCCGGCTCGACGACGCGGTTGACCAGCCCGATCTCGCGCGCCCGTGCGGCGTCGACGACGTCGCCGGTGAGCGCGAGCTCGGCGGCCAGGCCCGGCCCGACCAGCCGGGGCAGGAACCAGGTGCCGCCGTTTCCCGGCGGCAGCCCGAGCTTGATGTAGGTCTCGCCGAACTTGGCGGCCGTCGACGCGATCCGGATGTCGCAGGCCAGCGCCAGGTCGAACCCGCCCGCGGTCGCCCCGCCGTTGACGGCGGCCACCGTCGGCAACCGGGACGCGACGACGCGCTCGATGACGGGGAAGATCACGCGCGCGTTGTACGGCTCTCCGGTGCGGGGCATCTCCTCCGCGAGATGGCGGTGCATCTCCTTGAGGTCGGCGCCCGCGCAGAACTGGCGACCGGCGCCGGTGAGGACGAGCGCGCGCACGTCGAGGTCGGCCTCGGCCGCGTCGAGCGCGGCGACGAGGTCGCGCGCCAGCTCGGGGACGACCCCGTTGGCGCGGTCGGGACGGTTCAGGGTCAGCAGCACGACGCCGTCGGCGACGATCTCGGTGAACAGGGTCTCGTACTCGGTGCGGCCGGTCATCGCCGCAGCGTAGGTCGGCCGGATCGGGGTCACCGCGACGGTCGGTGCCGGCGCGTACTCCCCGGGGCGTATCCCGGTTGTCGACCGGCGGCGGATTCGCCGACCCGGCCCGGCGGGCGACCATCACCGTCATGAACCCGCCGCCCACCACCGTCACCAGCCCTTCTCCTGGGCGCGGCACGGTTCTCGGGGACCTGCGTCGCATCCCTGCCGAGGCCCGGCCGGTGGAGCGGCTCGCCTACGTCGTCGCGGCGATGCTCGTCGTGGGCGGGCTCGTGCACGTCGCGATCCTGCTGACGACCGGCGGGTCCTGGACGGGCCCGACCTCGCTGCGCAAGGCCGCGACGTTCGGCCTGTCGTTCGGGACGACCCTGGCGACGGTCACCTGGGTGACCTCGCTGCTGCGGGTGCGTGCCCGGATGTCGTGGCTGGCGCTGTTCACCGCGGCGTGCGTCGTCGAGACCGTGCTCGTGTCGGTGCAGGCGTGGCGGGGCGTGCCGTCGCACCTGAACTTCGGCACCCCGTTCGACGCCGCCGTTGACGGGCGCGGCACTCGCGGTGCGGGTCGCGGCGGGCGCCGTCGCGCTCACCGGGGTCGTGCGGGGGACCCGGGCCGGCTGACCGCCCACCCCGGCGCATGGCGGGGCGCCCCGGGTGCTTGTACCGTCCGGGGAGCAGGTTCGAGGTGCAGCCAGTCGCCTCCCACCGTCGGCGACGAGGGAGAGCGATGGCCACCGACGAGATCGTCGTTCCCGACCTACCGGTTCCCGGTCCGCCGCCGGACGAACCCCCGCTCGCCGAGGACGCCCCGTACGCGCCGCCCAGCGAGTACGCCCGCCACGCCGAGGCCATGCGCGAGCTCGCCGCGACGCCGCCCTCGGACCCCCGCCGCGACGCCCTGCGCTCCGAGCTGATCCTCGCGTTCCTGCCGATCGTCCGGCACCTCGCGCTGCGGCACTCGGCCGGGTACCCGGGCGGCTACGACGACCTCGTGCAGGTCGGCACCGTCGGGCTGATCAGCGCGATCGACCGCTGGGACCCCGACCGCGCGGGCGCGGACCTGCTCGGCTACCTCGTGCCGTGCGTGCGCGGGGAGATGCTGCGCTACTTCCGCGACCGCACGTGGGCGGTCCGGGTGCCGCGCCGGCTCAAGGACCTCGCCGTCGCCATCAACAAGGCGACCGGCCCGCTGTCCCAGCAGCTCGGCCGCGCGCCGCGGCCCAGTGAGCTCGCCGCACATCTCGGCGTGGACGTCAGCGAGGTCGTCGAGGCGCTCACCGCGAAGGCGGGCCACCACAGCGACCCGCTCGAACCCGTCGACCCGGAGACGGGCGAGTCCTCCCACGAGCGGCTCGGTGAGCTCGACGGCGAGCTCGACCACGTCGAGTACCGGCACGCGCTACGCCCCTTGCTGGAGTCGCTGCCCGAACGTGAGCGCACGATCCTGATGCTGCGCTTCTTCCGGGACATGACCCAGACGCAGATCGCCGAGGAGATCGGCATCTCCCAGATGCACGTCTCCCGGCTGCTCGCCCGCAGCCTCACGACGCTGCGCGCCGGGCTGGCGGCCGAGGGCTGAGCAGCTACCGGCGACTCGCCCCCACCGCCTGCTGCACGACCTCCGTCAGCGCCGGATGGATCCAGTACGGGCGCTCGACGAGCGTGCGGGCGTCGATCCCGAGCGTCATCGCGACGACCAGCGGCTGGATCAGCGTCGCCGCCTGCGGGCCCAGGATGTGCGCGCCGAGCAACCGCCCGGTGCCCGGCTCGGCGAGGACCTTGGCGAAGCCCGTCGTGTCCTCCGACGCCCATCCGTAGGCGACGTCGGAGAACCGGGCCAGGCCCACCGTGAACGGCGTCCCGGCCGCCGCGAGCTCCTGTTCCGTCGCGCCGACGGCCGCGATCTGCGGCCGGGTGAAGACCGCGGAGGGGACGACGTCGTGCTCGGCCCGGATCAGATCGCCGGGGTGCAGCAGGTTGTGTCGAACGACCTGCGCCTCCCGGTTCGCGACGTGCTTGAGCGGCGCCGCCGTGCTGACGTCCCCGAGCGCCCAGACCCCGTCCGCGGTGGTGCGCTGGTACTCGTCGACGACGATCCGGCCGTCGTCGTGGACGTCGATCCCCGCGGCCCCGAGGTCGAGCCGGTCGCCGTTGGGTGTCCGGCCGACGGCGACCAGCAGCATGTCGGCCTCGACCGTCGAGCCGTCGTCCAGCGTGAGCACCAGCTCGCCGGGCGCACCCGACAGCCTCGTGAGCTCACGGCCCAGCCGCAGGTCCCGGTCCTTCGACGCCAGCTCGGTGAACTCCCGCGCGACGAGCACGTCCTGCCCCGAGAGCAGGGTGTCGGCCATGTCGATCATCGTGATCGTGCTGCCCGCGGCCGCCAGGACGTGCGCCAGCTCCGCCGCGATGTAGCCGCCGCCGAGGACGGCGAGGTGGCGCGGCGGCGCGTCGATGTGCATGACGGTGTCCGAGGTCTCGTAGGGGAGTCCGGAGTCGGCGACGGGCGGCGGGACCACCGGCCGCGATCCCGCCGCGACCACGATCCGGTCGGCGTGCACGGCGGTGCCGCCGACGTCGAGCGTCCGCGGGCCGGTGAACCGCGCGTGCCCGTCGTACACCGTGATCCACGGCGTGTCCTCGCGGCCGGCGCGCCCGTCGCGGGCGATGGGGTCGAGCCGGCCGAAGACGCGGTCGTGCAGCTCGCGCCAGCGCACCCCGCGCAGCTGCGCCTCGACGTCGAGCCGCCGGGCGTCGCGGACGTCGTCGGCGAGGTCGGCCGCGCGGACCAGCATCTTGCTCGGGATGCAGCCGACGTTGAGGCACGTGCCGCCGAACCGGCGCTCCTCGACGATCGCGACGTCGAGGTCGGAGAACGCCTCGTCGACCACCGCGTTGCCCGACCCGGCGCCGATGACGAGGAGGTCGTGATGCCGCATCCCTCGGAGGCTATGGCCGCTCGCGCGGGCCCACCACCGGAAGGCGATCGCGCGTAGTGTGCTCGGCACCGTCGACGAGGCCCTCGACAAGGCGGTGCCCGCCCGTGGACATCCGGTCGTTGCGCTACGCCGTCACGCTCGCCGAGGAGCTGCACTTCGGCCGCGCCGCGGCACGGCACTACATCGCCGCGCAGGCGTTCGGCCGCCGCATCCAGCAGCTGGAACGCGAGCTGGGCACGCGGCTGTTCGCGCGGACCAGCCGGCGGGTGGCCCTGACGCCCGCGGGGGAGCGCTTCGTCGTCAGGGCGCGGGCGGCGCTCGCGCAGGTCGACGACCTGGCCACCGTCGCCGACCGCCCGCCGGCCGACCCGCAGGTGCTCCGTGTCGGCGTGCTCGGGTTCGGGTTGGCCGACAGGTGGCCGGGGTGCGCGCGCTGCTCGCGCAGTGGCATCCCGCGCTGCGCCTCGACCACGTCGAGACCGACTGGGACGGCCAGTACGACCTGGTCCGCTCCGGGGCCGTCGACGTCGCGGTCGTGCACGACATCGGGCCCGTCGACGGGCTGCGCCTCGATCGGGTGCTCGACACCGGGCGCTGGGCCGTCGTCCCGGCCGGGTCGCCGCTGGCCGGGGCCGCTCGACTCACCGAGGCCGACGTCGGTGACGCCCAGTGGGTCCGGCTCGTGGGCCGCCACCCCGGTCTCGCCGACTGGGCCGGTCCGGCCGGGTCCTCGGGATCGACGTCGACGGTCGTGCGCTCGCCCGCAGCGGTCCCGGCCGCCGTCGCGACGTCGGGGCAGCTGGGTGTGCACGGCGAGCCCGCGCGCCGGTTCTTCCCGCACCCGGGCGTGCGCTACGTCCCGCTCGCCGGGCCGGCCGCGCTCGTGTCGGTCGCGAGCCGGGAGGGCGACGAGCGGCCCGCGGTGCGGGCGTTCCGCGAGGCGGCGCGGGCCGTCGTCGTCGCCACCGAGTCGATCATCGGCGCGGGAGCCGTGCCGCGGGATCGCAACCGAAACGGCGAATGATCCGCGACGACGACCGCGCGAGTCTCGGGGGGACCCGTTCCCGCACCGCCGCGGAGGCCCCCGTGACCAGGCAGCTCGGTGACGTCGTCGGCCATCTCCTCCCGACGACCCAGGTCGGCTCCTACCCCCGTCCGCACTGGAACCACTTCGACCTCGGCGGCGAGGACATCCGCGTCGCCCTGCGCCGCGCGGACTTCGCCGAGGCCTTCGCCGACGGCGTGCGCGCCATGATCGGCGACCAGGTCGACGCCGGCATCGACCTGCCCACCGACGGCCACCTCTGGTACGACCGCCACGACGGCGTGATCTCGTCGTTCCTGCTCTACCCGGCCGAACACCTCGACGGCATCGCCGTGGTCCCCGAGACCAGCACCGTCATGACGGGCTTCGGCGACCAGACCGTCGCGGCGTTCGGCAACACGTGGAACGAGGTCGTCGTCACCGGCGAGATCGGCCGCGGCACGATGCACCTCGCGCAGCTGTGGCGGGCCGCCCGCGCGGTCAGCCCGCGGACGGTCAAGTTCTGCTCGGGGATGGGCCCGGCAAACCTCGGCGGCTGGCTCACCGACCACATCTGCCACCTCGGCAGCGGTGTCCCGGTCGGGGTCACCCCGTACGGCGGGTTCCACGAGATGGTCGCGCGCGACCTGCAGGTCGACGCCGTGGAGTACGCGTTCGCCGAGACCGGCTTCCCCGAGGACGACTTCGCGCTGTGGTCGAAGTACCCGAGCGAGAAGGGCCTGGGGATCGGGGTCATCGACATCAAGAAGCTCGTCGTCGAGTCGCCGGAGCAGATCGTCGCGGGCGTCCGCAGGGCGCTGGCCCACGTCCCGCCCGAGCGCATCCACCTCACGACCGACTGCGGCCAGTTCGCCCTGCCCCGCCAGATCGCCCGCGGCAAGCTGGCGGCCATGGCCGAGGCGGCACGTATCCTGCGCGCGGAGATCGGGGAGGGCTAGTGCGCAGGTTCGTCGACATCTCGGTGGCGTTGACGGCGGGGATCCGGTCGGACCCGCCGGGCCACGAGCCGCAGATCGAGTACCTCGACCACGAGGCGACGGCCCCGGACGTCCTGTCGTTCTTCCCGGGGGCGACCCGCGCGGATCTCCCCGACGGCGAGGGCTGGGCCATCGAGCGCGTGCGGCTCACGACGCACAACGGCACGCACCTCGACGCGCCGTACCACTACGCGTCCACGATGGACGGCGGCGCCCGCGCCATCACCATCGACGAGGTGCCGCTGGAGTGGTGCCTGCAGCCCGGCGTGAAGCTCGACTTCCGGCACCTGCCCGACGGCCACGTCGTCACCGCCGCCGAGGTCGAGGCCGA
>Ga0182736_1002852_pt1 | contig 12354 bp, 11 predicted proteins | sample eDN5th30CKraftBY_FD_128882 | JGI IMG/M metagenome (GOLD analysis project Ga0182736, IMG submission 128882) | Enriched backyard soil microbial communities from Emeryville, California, USA - eDNA 5th pass 30_C Kraft BY (version 2) (version 2) | ecosystem: Environmental > Terrestrial > Soil >...
ATTTATCGTCGTGGACGTAATCGAGGATGATCTCCTGCATGCCGAGCCACATGTGATAGACGCTGGTCAGGATGAACAGCAGCATCACGATGGCGACGAGCGGCGAGCCGAGGATCTGCACCGCGGCGGCGTGACTGCGGCCGAGCAGCGAGATCAGGATGACGATCAGCGCGATCGTCAGGAAGATGCCGGCGAAGCCGGTCAGGCGCTGATGCCAGAAATCGGCGGTGCCGGAGCGCGCCGGGCCGAGGCCGCGAACGCGGCGGGCCGGGGTGCGCATGTCGTGCTGCGGGTTCATCGCGGACCTCCGACGGCGAGATAGCCGATGACCCAGACCACGACGGTCAGGACGATGGAGCCGACCAGGGTCGCGAGGGTGAGCCATTCGCGCTCGGCCGGCTGGAAGCCGTGCAGCGTGTCCCAGATCAGATGGCGGATGCCGCCGAGCATGTGGTGCAGAAGCGCCCACGTGTAGCCGAACAGGATGACCCGGCCGATGAACGAGCCGATGAAGGCCTCGAAGGTCGCATAGGCGTTCGGGCCGGAAGCGGCGGAAATAACCCACCAGGCCAGCAGCAGCATGCCGAAATACAGCGCGCCGCCGGTGATGCGATGGACGATGGACATCGTCATCGTCAGCGTCGGCCGGTAGATCTGCAAATGGGGGGAAAGCGGTCGGGAACGTCGCGGCGCCGTGCCGGCGCCAGCCTTGGAATCGGCCATTGTCTTGTCTCCTCGCCCCGCCGGAACCCTGTCGGCGGTCGCGGACGGTTGGTTAGCTCAAACTACATATTTACCGCAACGCACGAGGTGCGCCCGGTTCCGCCAGATTGGAGCTGGACCAAGTTAAACTTCTTCAATCGCGAAACTAAACCGGCTAAACTGGCCGGATCAATCCGTGTTTTGCGTAGCTAGCCTTCGCAAAATAAGAAGGGAAGCCCGGGCCCGGCGATGCGCTACGACTTTACCGACCTGAGCCTTTTTCGGCACATCGTCGAGGCCGGCAGCATCACCCACGGCGCCGAGCGCATGAATCTCGCGCTGGCGGCGGCCTCGACCCGCATCCGCAAGCTCGAGGAGGCCTTCGGCGCCGAGCTCCTGACGCGCGGACGCCAGGGTGTGGCGCCCACGCAGGCCGGCCGGACCTTGCTGCAGCACGCCCGGACCATCCTCGAGCAGTCGGAGCGTCTGCAGGAGGACCTCGGCGTCTATGCCGGCGGGCACGCCGGTCAGGTACGGGTGCTGTCCAACACCAATTCGCTGACCGAGTTTCTCCCCGAGGCGCTCGGCAGTTTCCTCGCCGCCCACCCCAATATCAGCGTCGATATCGAGGAGCGGCTGTCGGATGAGATCGTCGGCCTCATTGCCGAGGGCGTCGGCGATATCGGGATCGTCGCCGGCACGGTGGATGCCGGCTCGCTGACCACCTATCCGTTCCGCAGCGACCGCTTCGTGCTGGTTGTGGCGCGCGGTCATGAACTCGCCAAGCGCAACAAGACCAGCTTCGCCGAAACGCTCGATTACAATTTCGTCGGCATCGATCGCGCCAGCGCCATCCAGCGCTTCCTGGCCAGCAAGGCCAGCCAGTCGGGCCGCACCTTGCGGCTGCGCGTGCAATTGCGCTCGTTCGATGCGGTGTGCCGGATGGTGGAGAACCATGTCGGCGTCGGCGTGGTGCCGCTGACCACGGCGCGCTGGGCCGCCAAGACCATGGCGATCCAGGTCGTCGAACTCACCGACCCATGGGCGCTGCGCAACCTGTCAATTTGCCTGCGTGACTACAAGTCACTGCCGCCTTACGCGCGGCAACTCGTGGATCATTTGAGGGAAGCGAGGCGGGAGAGTACCTGACGGCTATGGCCGCGCCGCGGCGATCAACGCGGCCGCGCTCGTCACTTCGGCATATTCGCCATTCATGACGGCGAGCGAGAGCTGATGCACGTCTTCCGCCGGCCAGTGCCTGCCAGTGAGGTCCGTTACGTCGACCGACCAGCATGCATCGGCGGCGAGCAGCACGCGAAAACCAAGATTGCCGCCGTGCCTGACTGTCGCCTCGACGGAATTATGCGTGAGCACACCGCAAACGGCGATCGTGCCGCAGTCCATCTTTCGCAAGATGGCTTCAAGCTCGGTGCCGATGAAGGCGGAATTGACGGATTTGCCGATGACGAGTTCGCCGTCGATCGGCGCCGCTTCCGGTTTGAAGGGATGTCCGGGCGAATTCTCCCGATAGGTCGATTGCGGTTCGGTCGAATCGTGCCGGATGTGAATGACCGGAAGCGCCGCCTGGCGCCAGGCGGCCAGCAAGGCGGCGATCTTACGTTCCGCGTCTGGATTGTTGCGCGGCCCCCATTTCGGATCGTCGATGGCGAGTTGGACATCGACGATGAGGAGCGGCGTTTTGTGCGGCAGCCAGTTCTCGGTCATCGCGGCATCAGCACCCAGTAGTCCAGGTCGAGAATGACCGCCGGGTCGTACTCATTGCCGATCTTGTAGGGGAAGTCGTCGCACGGCTTGTCCTTGGTGGCGACCGTGCGAATGCGCAGCGCGCCGACATCGTCGCGGCCGTGGAGTTCGGCCTTGTCGAGCACTTCGCTCCAGGCGAACACCGTCAGGCCCGCCGTCAACGGCGCGACATGCCGGCCGCCGTTGATGGCGGTGATATGGAAGGCGTTGCCGAGACCGTTGAAAGACAGCGCGCGCGCCAGCGAAATGGCGTGGCCGCCATAGATCAGCCGGCCGCCGAAGCGGCCCTTGCTCTCGGTGAAATGATCGAAGTGGACGCGCGCCGTGTTCTGATAGAGCCGCGTGGCGATCATGTGCTCGGCATCTTCGACGGTGATGCCCACGACATGGTCGATCTTGTCGCCCCTGGCGTAATCGCCGAAGCGATGCGGGCTGCCGGCGAGCTCGGTGTCGTAATTGTCTTTCTGGATGATCGGACAGCCATTGCCAAGCGCGCCAACATCGACGCAAGTCGGCAGTTCGGGAACGACCTCGTCCGGCGCGCGGGCGTTCTCGTCGCGCTTGCGCACCATCACCCAGCGCACATAGTCGAGCACGGTGGCGCCGTCCTGATCGAGCCCGCGCGAACGCACATAGACGATGCCGGTCTTGCGGTTCGAATTCTCCTTGAGGCCGATGACTTCCGACGTCGCGCTCAGGGTCGCGCCGGGATAGACCGGCTTGAGGAAGCGGCAATCGGCATAGCCGAGATTGGCCACGGCATTGAGCGAGATGTCGGGCACCGTCTTGCCGAACACCATATGGAAAACGAGGAAATCGTCGATCGGCGCGCGCGGATAACCGATCTTCGCGGCGAAGGTGTCGGCCGATTGCACGGCAAAGCGCGAGCCGAACAGGCCGTTGTACAGCGCGACGTCGCCGAGCGTGACCGTGCGCGGCGTGGCATGGCGGATTTGCTGGCCGAGTTTGAAGTCCTCGAAGAAATTGCCTGAATTGGTTTTGCCGCTCACGAGATCACTCCTCTGGTCACGCTGCGGCGCAGCATAGCAACATTCGCCCGGCGCGCCCATCGTGCAAAAACGAATGGCGATGCGGCCGGCAGAAGTCAGGTGGCGTCGTCATGCGCGCGGGTGATCAGCCGCGCGCCGCGCTGGAAGGTGAGATAGCTCCAGAACCAGTTCAAGGCGACGCTGAAGCGGTTGCGGGTACCGATCAGAAAATAGACGTGGGCGATGCCCCAGAACCACCAGCCGAGATAACCGCGCAGGCGAAAGCGGCCGAGCTGCACCACGGCGGCGCGGCGGCCGATGGTGGCCAGATCGCCGAGATGCCGGTAGCGGAACGGTTTGCTGGTCTCGCGTCCGGCAATGCGCGCCGCGATCAGCCGCCCGACATAGTGGCCCATCTGTTTGGCGGCCGGTGCGATGCCGGGCACCGGTTTGTTGTTGTTGTCCGTCACAGCGGCGGCGTCGCCGATAACGAAGATGTCGGGATGGCCGGACACCGACAGATCGGGATTGACCCTGGTCCGCCCGGCGCGGTCGGCCTCGGCGCCCAGCCATTTCGCGGCCGGCGAGGCCATCACGCCAGCGGCCCAGATGACAGTCGCGGCGGGCAGGCGCTGGCTGCCGAGCTCGACGCCGCCGGCATCGCACTTTGTCACCATCGTATCGGTCATCACCGTGACGCCGGCGTTGCCGAGCACGCCGCGCACATAATCGGACTGTTCGGGCGGAAAGGCCGGCAGCAGACGCGGGCCGGCTTCGACCAGTACGATGCGCGCGTTGCGCGGGTCGATGCGGCGGAAGTCCATGGCCAGGGTTTGCCGCGCGATCTCGGCGATGGCGCCGGCCATCTCGACGCCGGTGGCGCCGCCGCCGACGATGACGAAGGTCAGGAGGCGGCGCATCGCCTCCGGGTCCTGCGCGATCTCGGCCTTCTCAAAGGCGATGAGAATCTGGCGGCGGATGCGGGTGGCGTCGTCGATGCGCTTGAGGCCGGGCGCGAACGGCGCCCAGTCGTCATGGCCGAAATAGGAGTGCATCGCGCCGGTGGCGATGACGAGATAGTCGAACGGCATCTCGCCGAAATTGGTGACGACCACCTTGCGCGCCGGATCGACGCCGAGCACGTCCTGCATCAGCACGGTGGCGTTCTTCTGCGCGCGCAGGATGTGGCGGATCGGCCAGGCGATGTCGGCCGGCGACAGCGCCGCGGTCGCGACCTGATAGAGCAGCGGCTGGAAGCAATGATGGTTCTGCCGGTCGATGACCGTGATCTCGGCCGGCGCGCGCTCCAGCGCCCGCACGGCTTCCAGGCCGCCGAACCCGGCGCCGACGACGATAATCCGGGGAATCTGCACGCTCATTCCGGTCTCCGGGCCCTGCGCCAGGGGAAAGGCTGGACCGCCCGCGCGCGGTTGCCAAGGGGCAGGGGAGGCTTTAGCAATCCGCCAGTTTTGCCGCGCGGGCCGGGCCCGCGGACTTCAAGGAAACGCGCAAAACGTCGAAAAGAGCCGTCCAAGGAAAGGCGAACAATGGCGACCCATAATCTGCTCCTGCTGGCCGGCGACGGCATTGGCCCCGAGGTCATGGCCGAGGTGAAGCGCCTGATCGAGTTCTTCAACAAAAAGGGCCCGAACCGCTTCTCTTATGAAGAGGGCCTGGTGGGCGGCGCGTCCTACGACGCCGACAAGACGTCGATCAGCGATGCCACCATGGAGAAGGCCAAGGCCGCCGACGCCATTATCTTCGGCGCCGTGGGTGGCCCGAAATGGGCCGACGTTCCCTACGAGGCGCGCCCGGAAGCCGGCCTGCTGCGCCTGCGCAAGGATCTCGACCTTTACGCCAACCTGCGCCCCGCGGTGACCTATCCGGCGCTGGCCGATGCCTCCTCGCTCAAGCGCGAGCTCGTCGAAGGCCTCGACATCATGATCCTGCGCGAATTGACCGGCGGCGTTTATTTCGGCGAGCCGAAGACCATCACCGATCTCGGCAATGGCCAGAAGCGCGCCGTCGATACGCAAGTTTATGACACCTACGAGATCGAGCGCATTTCGCGCGTCGCTTTCGAGCTTGCGCGCAAGCGCAACAACAAGGTGACGTCGATGGAAAAGCACAACGTCATGAAGAGCGGCGTGCTCTGGAAGGAAGTCGTGCAGCAGACGCACGACCGCGAGTTCAAGGACGTGACGCTCGAGCATCAGCTCGCCGATTCCGGCGGCATGCAGCTCGTGCGCAATCCCAAGCAGTTCGACGTCATCGTCTGCGACAATCTGTTCGGCGACATGCTGTCGGATATCGCGGCGATGCTCACCGGTTCGCTCGGCATGCTGGCTTCTGCTTCGCTCGGTGAGGTCGATCCCAAGACCAAGCGCCGCAAGGCGATGTACGAGCCGGTGCACGGCTCGGCGCCGGACATTGCCGGCAAGGGCCTTGCCAATCCGATCGCGATGATCGCGTCCTTCGGCATGGCGCTGCGCTACTCGTTCGACATGGGCGCGGAAGCCGACCTGATCGACAAGGCGATCGCCGCCACGCTCGAGAAGGGCATCCGCACCGCGGACATCGCCACCGCCGGCGAGAAGACCGTGAGCACCTCGGAGATGGGCTCCGCCATCCTCGCCGAGATGGAAGCGCTGTCGGCCTGACGTTGTCCCCGCAATTCGCGGCGGGGCTCGGCATACCGAATTGCAGCTTGACGAATCGTAGGACCGTGACGCCATATATGGGCGTCACGGTCTTTTCGTTTCTACATCTTGTGGAGATGAAGAGCTAAGAGGGAATCCGGTGTGTCCTTGGGGACTAGACCGGAGCTGCCCCCGCAACTGTAAGCGGCGAGCGATCATCCGATACGCCACTGAGGCTTGTCCTTGGGAAGGCATGACGATCGCACCGACCCGCGAGCCAGGAGACCTGCCGTGACCGCTGAAATCGTCCACGGGCGGGGTGCCCCGGCGGGTCGCTTGTGCACGTCCGCCTGAGCGGATGTGACCGTCAGGCATCCATCGGTCTCCTTGCCCCCACATCACGGGGTTGCTGATGGCCTTCGCCTATGACTTCGACCGCAACGGTCAGCTCGTTCCGCCGACAATCAAATCCACCAGACCGCCGCGGCCCATAGAGGCCGAGCCCGAACTCGCGCTCGTCGAACCGCAGCGCGCGGCCCATCACGCCCCGCTGCCACAGCCACTGGCGCCGGCGCCGAAGCCGTCCGATCTCACGCTCGACCGCTCGCGCGATGCGCTGCTCACCGCATTCGGCAAGCTGACGCTCAACGATCGCTATCTGCTCGCCGGCGAGAGCTATCAGGACATGTTCGCGCGTGTGTCGTGCGCCTTCGCCGACGACATCGCGCATGCGCAGCGGCTGTACGACGCCATGTCGCAGTTGTGGTTCATGCCGGCGACACCGATTCTGTCCAACGGCGGCACCACGCGCGGCCTGCCGATCTCATGCTTCCTCAACGCCGTGCCGGATTCGCTCGACGGCATCGTTACGACCTGGAACGAGAATGTCTGGCTCGCCTCCAATGGCGGCGGTATCGGCACCTACTGGGGCAAGGTCCGTTCGATCGGCGAGAAGGTCAAAGGCGGCGTCACCTCAGGCATCATCCCGTTCATCCATGTCATGGACGGCCTGACGCTGGCGATCAGCCAGGGCTCGCTGCGCCGCGGCTCGGCGGCGGTCTATCTCGACATTCATCATCCCGAGATCGAGGAATTCCTCGAGATCCGCAAAGCCTCCGGCGATTTCAACAGGAAGGGGCTCAACCTTCATCACGGCATCAACGTCACTAACGGCTTCATGGAGGCCGTGAAGGACAACGCCATGTTCGCGCTGCGCAGCCCGAAGTCCGGCGAGACGGTGCGCGAGGTCAACGCCCGCCAGCTCTGGCAGCGCATCCTGGAGACGCGGCTGCAGACCGGCGAGCCGTATCTCCTGTTCATCGACGCGGTGAACGGCGCGCTGCCCAAGCATCAGCGCGAGCTCGGCCTCAAGGTTTCGACCTCCAATCTGTGCAGCGAAATCACGCTGCCGACCGGCGTCGATCATCGCGGCGAGGAGCGCACCGCGGTGTGCTGCCTGTCATCGCTCAATGTCGAGACCTGGGATCAGTGGGCCGATGCGCCGGGCTTCGTCGAGGATGTGATGCGCTTCCTCGACAATGTGCTGACGCATTTCATCAATGTCGCGCCCGACGGCATGAAGCGCGCGCGTTACGCGGCCTTGCGCGAGCGTTCCGTCGGCCTCGGCATCATGGGCTTCCACTCTTTCCTGCAGTCGAAGGGCGTGCCGTTCGAAAGCGCGATGGCCAAATCGTGGAATTTCAAGATGTTTCGCAAGATACGCCGCGACGCCGATGCCGCCTCCGTGGCGCTGGCGAAGGAGCGCGGGCCTTGTCCCGACGCGCTGGAGCGTGGCGTGATGGCGCGCTTCTCGCACAAGCTGGCGATCGCGCCGACCGCCTCGATCAGCATTATCTGCGGCGGCACCAGCGCTTGCGTCGAGCCGATCCCGGCCAACATCTACACGCACAAGACCCTGTCCGGCGCGATCTCGGTGCGCAATCCGCATCTCGCCAGACTGCTGCGCGCCAAGGACGCCGATACGCCGGAGGTGTGGCAGTCAATCATCGAGCATGAAGGTTCGGTGGCGCATCTGACCATGCTGAGCGAGCAGGAGAAACTGGTGTTCCGCACCGCCTTCGAGATCGACCAGCGCTGGGTCATCGAGCTCGCGGCCGACCGCACGCCGTTCATCTGCCAGAGCCAGTCGATCAATGTCTATCTGCCGGCCGATATCGATAAATGGGATCTGCACATGCTGCACTGGACGGCGTGGAAGAAGGGGCTGAAGAGCCTCTATTACTGCCGCTCCAAGTCGATCTCGCGCGCCGCCTTTGTCGGCCAGCAGGGCGAAAAGCCGGCATCGGCCGACGCGCTCACCACGCCGGTTCGCGCCGACTATGAGGAGTGCCTCGCATGTCAGTAAGCGGCGAAGCATTGGGCAAGTTCGACCCCCGCATTCTCATCGGCACCGGCAAGGTCGGTCTGCTAGAATCGACCGGCACCTATGACGTCGATCGCTACGGCTGGGCCTACGAGTTCTGGAAGCGCCAGCAGCAGACGCACTGGATGGGCGAGGAGGTGCCGCTCGGCGGCGACCTCAAGGACTGGGCGTCCGAGCGCGTGACCGAGAACGAGCGGGCGCTGCTGACGCAGATCTTCCGCTTCTTCACCCAGTCGGACATCGAGGTCGGCGACAACTATCTCAAGCGCTACATCCCGATCTTCCAGCCGCTCGCGGTGCAGATGATGATGGCCGCCTTCACCAACATGGAGACGGTTCATATCGACGCCTACGCGCTGCTGCTCAAGACGCTCGGCATGCCCAAGACCGAGTTCGAGGCGTTCCGCGATTACTCGGAAATGCGGGCCAAGGCCGATTACATGCACGAGTTCGGCGTCGATACGGTTTCCGACGTCTCGCGCACGCTCGCCATGTTCGGCGCCTTCACCGAAGGCATGGCGCTGTTCGCCAGCTTTGCGATGCTGCTCAACTTCCCGCGCCACAACAAGATGAGCGGCATGGGGCAGATCGTGACCTGGTCGGTGCGCGACGAGAGCCTGCATTGCGAAGGCATCATCAAGCTGTTCCACGAATGGAATCGCGAGACCGGCGCGCTGACGCCGGCGGTGCGCGACGACATCGTCGATGTGGCCAAGACGATGGTGAGCCTCGAGGAGAACTTCGTCGATCTGGCCTTCGGGCTCGGCGACATCCAAGGCATGACGCCGGACGACATCCGCGCCTATGTGCGCTACGTCGCCGACTGGCGGCTGACGCAGCTCCGGCTGCCGACGACCTTCGGCTACTTCGAGCAGACCGAAGGCGGCTACAATCAGCTCAAGCCGCATCCTTTGCCGTGGCTCGTCGAAATCCTCAATGGCGTCGAGCACGCCAATTTCTTCGAGCAGCGCGCCACCGAATATTCCAAGGGCGCCAGCCGCGGCACCTGGGACGGCGACAGCGGGGTGTGGGCGCAGTTCGACGGCGCCGGTGCCGGGCGGTCCTGACAATAAAAAACGCGGCCCGGTGGGCCGCGTTTTTCGATTCCGGAATTTGCCGGGATCAGAACTTCAGCCAGGGGCCGTTGCGGCCGGAATCCCACGGGCCCGGCAACGGCAGCTGGTTGGTGCCGCCGACGGTATTGTCGAGCACGCCGGTCGCTCGATGGTTCGGGTTCTGCGCATAGTCGAGGTCGTGGCGACTGCCCGGCAGCACTTCGGTGCCCGGATCGAGATAAGAGCGCTTCTCGATGATGATGCGGGTACGGGTCTTGCCGTCCTCGCCGCGGGTCACAACGACCGTATTGTTGCGGTTCGAAACGGTCCGCTGGCTCGATTGGGCATCCGCTGGCGACGACAGCGTCAGCAGGGCGACGGCAGCCGCGCAGGTCACAGCGCACGTCGCAGTAGCGAATTTCAGGTGCATAGTCCGGATCCTCAACCGATTCCCAAGTGGGCGCACTCTAGCCGTGTTCGGTTCGGCGGGACAGCGCTAAATCGTTGCGGTGCAGCGGTAACTTCCCGGTGAGACAACAGGTTTTGGCACAAAAGGGCGGGGCCGGGTTGCCTTGACCGCCCCGGAAATTGATAGTCGGCAGGGCGCCTGTGGCACTTCGCAGGACGTTCTTCTGGTGACAGACGAGGCTCAGTGCCGAGAAACCGTAAAAAATCGACCGCCGCCCCGCGCAGGGCCATCTCCGGTAAAGGCCAACTGACCGTCATTGGCGAGCGGCCGCTGGTCGCGGAGACGCCGGAAAGCCTGCTCGATGACGACACCACGCCGACTTCGCGGTTCTTTGTGCGCAACAACGGCCTGTTGCCCGAGCGTGCCCGGCGGCCCGAGCGGTGGACGCTGACAATCGACGGCGAGGTCGATGAACCGCTGACCTTGAGCCTCGCCGAACTGAAGAAGAACTTCGCGCCGGTGACATTGCGGCTGTTGCTCGAGTGCGGCGGCAACGGGCGCTCGTTCTTCTCGCCGCGCGCCAAGGGCGTGCAATGGACCCATGGCGGCGCCGGCTGCCCGGAGTGGACCGGCGTGCGCGTTGCCGATGTGCTGGCCGCGGCGCGGCTCAAACCGTCGGCGGTGTTCAGCGGTCACTACGGCGTCGATCCGACTTTGTCCGGCAGCACGCGCAAGCCGGCGATGTCGCGGGGCGTGCCAATCGCCAAACTGCTCGACGACAGCAATCTCATTGCCTGGGCGATCAATGGCGAGCCCCTGCCGCTGCTGCACGGCTTTCCGTTGCGGCTTGTCGTTCCGGGTTGGCCGGCGTCGATATCGACCAAGTGGCTGACGCGAATCTGGATTCGCGACCGCTATCACGACGGCCCGGGTATGGGCGGCGAAAATTATCGCGTGCCGGTGAAGCCGATGCGGCCGGGCGATCCGGTGGATCCCGATAACCTGGTCGATCTTGAATCCATGCCGGTGCGCTCGATCATTTCGAGGCCGGCGGACGCGGCGCGGTTTGCCGCGGGCACGCGCGTCGTCAATCTGCGCGGCGCGGCCTGGGCCGGCGATCACACGGTCGCGCGGGTCGATCTGTCGATCGATGGCGGCGCGACATGGCAAGCGACCGATCTTGCGTCGCCGCGCAATCGCCACGACTGGCAGCGCTGGACCGCGAGCCTGTCATTCCCGTCCGACGGCTATTTCGAAATTCTGGCGCGTGCCACCGACAGCCGCGGCGTGATGCAGCCTTTTCGCGCGACCAACTGGAATCCGCACGGCTATGGCGGCAATCCGATGCACCGCATCGCGATCCGGATTGGCTGAAGTTGGTCGGATAAGGTTCGATCAACGCGGGCCGCGCGAGGGCGGCGGCCCCATTTCCAGCGCTTTCCAGAGGGCACGATATTTCGGTGTCGGCGTCATCAGCGGATCGCGCTGGCCGCAGAAGGAGCGATTGAGTTCGGCCTGCGCGAACAGCGCGCCGATCTTCGGCTCGCTGCCGGCATAGAGCAGCGTCAGCCGGTCGAGCGCGCAGGACAAGGTGCCATCCTGGATGAACTCGTTGCCCTGGCAGAAGCGGCCGGAGATTTGCAGCATGGGATCGTCATAGCTGCGCACGAAGCCCAGACAGAAACGCCGATCGCCCTCGGACGTCTCAAAGCGGGCAATGGCGAGCGGCCCGAACTTGGTCGCCAGCGGCTCGGTTGCCGGCGCGATGTTGACCGGACCGAGCGCGGCGGCGTCGCTCACGATGGCCTCCACGGGCGGCGCGAAGCGGGCAATTTCGCTGCCGGGCCGGTAGATGGTGACTTCGAGATAGGGCGTCGCGCCCTCCGGATCGCCGAGGCCGAGAATGTCCTTGCGGCCGTCGCCGGCGCGGTGGCGGCGGATGGCATAGCTTTCGGGCTGACCGGCTGCCTCCGGGATGGACAGGGCGAAGGCCGGGAAAGGCCGCTCGACCGTGATCCAGTCCGAACGATCAACGGGAGCGATGGCAGGTATCGGCGGCGTTGATTTAAACAGCGCTGCGGCGCCAATGGACAACAGCGCCAGAACACCCACATAAGCCATCAGCCGGACCGCTTGGCCGGGCCATTCGTCGCGCCAGGAGTGCAGGGCCGGATGCATGGGTCGAGCCTCGCCTTGCGGGCCTCGGAAACTGCGCTTTCGCCTCTGGTACCGTTGTCAGAAAGCGCATTCTCGCCTAGAAGCGCTGCCATCCGGTTGCTTTGAATCAAGCCAGACCGGGGAATTTTTTCGGAGAGTAAACAATGGGTTACAAGGTCGCCGTGGTCGGCGCCACCGGCAATGTGGGGCGCGAAATGCTCAACATTCTGGATGAGCGCAAATTTCCCGCCGACGA
>Ga0182736_1002853_pt1 | contig 12348 bp, 10 predicted proteins | sample eDN5th30CKraftBY_FD_128882 | JGI IMG/M metagenome (GOLD analysis project Ga0182736, IMG submission 128882) | Enriched backyard soil microbial communities from Emeryville, California, USA - eDNA 5th pass 30_C Kraft BY (version 2) (version 2) | ecosystem: Environmental > Terrestrial > Soil >...
AATTCAGGCTCCCCGATAAGACCGCTATCGGTGTAGCCCTTGAACCCGAAAGTTCAAGGTGGAGATTGCAGGGGGCGTTAAGGCTTTCCGTCGGGCGGACATGCACACCGGCCCCAGCGTGCAACCCCCGTGGTTGTGCGTATCGGCTCAGGGACATAACCGACTGGCGCATCCCCCAGGGAGTGGCGCCAGTATACCAATCTCAGCCGATTTTGGTATCCGTGTCGTCGGACAAAGCCTTATCTACCCGATCCAGCAGGTCGCGCACCTGTTCGCGGTTTGTGCCGCTGACCGGCGCATCATTGCGGTCTTCCTGGCGGTGCAGCATTTCGTGGGTAATGTTCAACGCTGCCATGACCGCGATGCGGTCGGCACCGATCACCTTGCCGCTGCTGCGGATTTCGCGCATTTTGCCGTCCAGGTAGCGCGCAGCGCTGACCAGGTTGTTGCGCTCTTCCGGCGGGCAGATGATCGAGTATTCCTTGTCGAGGATCTGCACAGTGACGCTATTGCTTGAACTCATGAGTCTTGCTCCAGAGCCTTGAGGCGTAAAATCATCGACTCGACTTTGCGCTTGGCGATCTCGTTCTTTTCGATGAGGTGGGCGCGCTCTTCGCGCCAGGATTTTTCCTGAGCTACTAGGAGTGCATTTTGCCGTTTTAGTTGCTCGATGCGTTCGATCAGCAACTCGAATCGGCTCATCAGTGCCTGCAGGTCGTTCTCTTGCGTGGGTTGCACTCGATTCGCTCCGTCGTTGAGTCCCCTGGCGATGATGCCTCTCCCTGGGCGGCAACGGCCAGTGCCGATAGTCTTGGCGCGCCTGCCGATGCTAGGATACAAGGTCTTCATTCTAGACATTGCGCCGTCTGGCGCCTAGCTGCCCATGCCCAATACTCAATCGCCCTACAACGCCTTCGCCATGCTGCTCTCGAGCAATGGTCATCCCGTCACCCCGGCCGAACTGCACGGCCTGCTGATTGGCCGCAGCTGCGCCGGGGCCGGCTTCGATGCCGATGCCTGGTTGGCCGATGCCGCCCAACTGCTGGAAACCGAGCCTGGTGACAGGGTCCGCAATGCCTTGGTCGGTTTGCAGGAAATGGTCAAGGGCGAGCTGACCAGCGACGACATGGCGATCGTCCTGCTGCTGCCTACCGATGATGCTGCACTGAGCGACCGCGCCACCGCGCTGGGCCAGTGGTGCCAAGGCTTCGTGACCGGTTTCGGCCTGAACGCTGGCGGTAAGGACTTGTCCGACGAGGCCAAGGAAGTGCTGCAGGACCTGGTAGCCATTTCGCAGGTCCAGGAAGCGCTCGAAGAGTCCGAAGACGGCGAGAGCGACTACATGGAAGTCATGGAATACCTGCGCGTGGCGCCCCTGCTGCTGTTCTCCGAACTGGCCAAGCCGGCCGCACCCGCGCCCAAGCCCTCGCTGCACTGATCAACCAGGGGTAGTCTGCCCATGAGCCACATTCCCAAGGCCGAGTATGCCCGTCGGCGCAAGGCGCTGATGGCGCAGATGGTCCCCAACAGCATCGCCATTCTGCCCGCCGCCGCAGTTGCCATCCGCAACCGCGACGTCGAGCACGTGTACCGCCAGGACAGCGACTTCCAGTACCTCAGCGGCTTCCCGGAGCCCGAGGCGGTGATTGCTTTGATTCCGGGGCGCGAGCATGGCGAGTACGTGCTGTTCTGCCGTGAACGCAACCCCGAGCGCGAGCTGTGGGACGGCCTGCGGGCGGGCCAGGAAGGGGCAGTGCGCGATTTCGGCGCTGACGATGCCTTCCCCATCACGGATATCGACGAGATCCTGCCTGGCCTGATCGAAGGCCGCGAGCGGGTCTACAGCGCCATGGGCAGCAACCCGGAGTTCGACCGCCGGCTGATGGATTGGATCAACGTGATCCGCTCCAAGGCACGCCTGGGCGCCCAGCCTCCGAACGAGTTCGTTGCGCTGGATCATCTGTTGCACGATATGCGCCTGTATAAATCGGCGGCGGAAGTGAAGGTGATGCGTGCTGCCGCAGATATTTCTGCGCGAGCCCACGTGCGGGCCATGCAGGCCTGCCGGGCCGGGCTGCACGAGTACAGCCTGGAAGCCGAGCTGGATTACGAATTCCGCAAGGGCGGGGCAAAGATGCCGGCCTACGGCTCGATTGTTGCGGCCGGGCGCAATGGCTGCATCCTGCACTACCAACAGAACGATGCGCCGCTCAAGGATGGCGACCTGGTGCTGATCGACGCCGGCTGCGAAATCGACTGCTATGCCAGCGACATCACCCGCACCTTCCCGGTCAGTGGGCGGTTTTCGCCCGAGCAGAAGGCCATCTACGAGCTGGTGCTCAAGGCTCAGGCGGCGGCGTTTGCCGAAATAGCCCCCGGCAAGCACTGGAACCACGCCCATGAGGCGACCGTGCGGGTCATTACCGCGGGCCTGGTGGAGCTGGGCTTGCTCGACGGGGACGTGCAGGCGCTGATCGACAGCGAAGCGTATCGCGCCTTCTACATGCACCGCGCCGGGCACTGGCTGGGCATGGATGTGCACGACGTGGGCGAGTACAAGGTGGGCGGCGAGTGGCGGGTACTGGAACCTGGCATGGCGCTGACCGTGGAACCGGGGATCTACATTGGCGCCGACAATCAGGCCGTGGCCAAAAAGTGGCGCGGTATTGGGGTAAGGATCGAGGATGACGTGGTAGTGACCAGGCAAGGTTGTGAAATCCTGACTTCGGGCGTGCCGCGTACGGTCGCCGAGATCGAGGCGCTGATGCAGGCTGCCCGCAAGGCCGTGGCATGAGCCGGGTGAACCTGGCGATCATTGGCGGCGGCCTGGTTGGCGCAAGCCTGGCTTTGGCCCTGCAGGCCGGCGCCAAGGCGCGCGGCTGGAAGATCCTGCTGATCGAGCCGTTCGCCCCCGGCGACAGCTACCAGCCCAGTTACGATGCACGCTCGTCGGCGTTGTCATTCGGTACCCAGCAGATTTATCAACAACTGGGCCTGTGGCAGGCCATCGGCCGCCGCGCCGAGCCTATCCGGCAGATTCACGTTTCCGACCGTGGTCGCTTTGGCGCCACCCGCCTGGATGCCCTGGAAGAGGGCGTACCGGCGCTGGGTTACGTGGTGGAAAACGCCTGGCTCGGGCAGTGCCTGTGGCAAGGGCTGGACAGCGAGGTGGTCAGCTGGCGCTGCCCGGCGGAAGTCACCTCGATGCAGGCCACCGAACGCGGTTACCGCCTGCGGCTGAACGACGATACCCAACTGGAATGTGACCTGGCGGTACTGGCCGATGGAGGCCGCTCCGGCTTGCGCGAGCAGTTGGGTATCCATGTGCGCCACACGCCGTACCAGCAGAGCGCGTTGATCGCCAACATTACCCCGGGTGAGGCCCATGGCGGCCAGGCTTTCGAGCGCTTCACCGAAGAGGGCCCCATGGCCTTGCTGCCGTTGCCGGAAAACCGCTGCGCACTGGTATGGACCCGTCAGGGCATGGATGCGCGGCGCCTGGCCGACATCGACGAGCGCAGCTTCCTGCGCGAACTGCAGGGCGTGTTCGGCTACCGCCTGGGCGCGCTGCGCCAGGTGGGCGCACGGCACCTCTACCCGCTGTCCTTGATCGAGGCCCAGGAGCAGGTGCGGCCGCACCTGGTGGTGCTGGGCAACGCAGCACACAGCCTGCACCCCATCGCGGGTCAGGGTTTCAATCTGTCGCTGCGTGACGTGCAATCCCTGGCCGAAGCGCTGCTGGCAGGTCCACAGCAGCCTGGCGACCTGACCACGCTGCAGGCCTATCACCAGCGCCAGCGCCTGGACCAGGCGATGACCATCGGCTTCTCCGACCAGGTCACCCGCCTGTTCGGCAGCAATCAGCCGTTGCTGACTGCCGGGCGCAACCTGGGCCTGCTCGGGCTCGACCTGTTGCCACCGGCAAAAAGCTGGTTCGCCCGCCAGGCCATGGGCCTGGGCACCCGTCCTGATCCGCGGGGCCAGGCATGAGCAACCCGCGTAAACTGGCGCGCCGGGCGCGCATGCTGCGCTGGCTGCTGAACCTCTACCCACCGTACCTGGGTGCCGGTATCCGTGTGCAGCACATCAGCCCGGACCTGCGTAGCGTCAAGGTGGCGATGAAGCTGACCCGCTGGAACCGCAATTACGTCGGCACCCAGTTCGGTGGCAGCCTGTATGCCATGGTCGACCCGTTCTACATGCTGCTGCTGATCGAGCAGCTGGGGCGTGACTACATCGTCTGGGACAAGGCCGCCAGCATCGACTTCATCTCGCCGGGCAAAGGCCCGGTCTATGCCGAGCTTCACGTCGGTGACGCACTGCTGGACGAAATCCGCCAGCAGGCAGCCACCGGCAAGAAATGCCTGCCGCGTTTGCAGGTCGATATCCGCGATGGCGCCGGCGAGTTGGTGGCGCGGGTCGATAAAACCCTATATGTGCGGCTCAAGCCGCAAGCGAGGCTGGCGTAAGGCATGGAAATGCGCGCAGATCTGTTGATTGTCGGTGCCGGTATGGTCGGCAGCGCCCTGGCCCTGGCGTTGCGCCACAGTGGCCTGCAAATCCTGTTGCTCGATGGTGGCCCGCTGACGGTCGTACCCTTCGATGCCCAGGCCCCGTTCGAGCCGCGTGTCAGCGCGCTGTCGGCGGCCAGCCAGCGCATCCTCGAGCGCCTTGGCGCTTGGGACGGCATTGCCCAGCGGCGCGCCACGCCGTACTCCGACATGCATGTGTGGGATGGCAGCGGCACCGGGCAGATTCACTTCTCGGCGGCCAGTGTGCATGCCCAGGTGCTCGGCCATATCGTCGAGAACCGCGTGGTGCAGGACAGCCTGCTGGAGCGCCTGCATGACAGCGACATCGGCCTGCTGGCCAATGCGCGGCTGGAGCAGTTGCGCCGCTCTGGCGATGAGTGGCTACTGACCCTGGCGGATGGCCGGCAACTGCGTGCGCCATTGGTGATTGCTGCCGACGGTGCCAATTCGGCGGTGCGGCGTCTGGCCGGCTGCGAAACCCGCGAATGGGACTACCTGCATCATGCCATTGTCACCAGCGTGCGTTGCAGCGCCGGGCACCAGGCCACGGCTTGGCAGCGCTTCACTGACGAAGGTCCGCTGGCTTTCCTGCCGTTGACCCGCGATGGCCAGCAAGACTGGTGCTCGATCGTCTGGTCGACCACCCCGGAGCAAGCCGAGCAACTGATGGCGCTGGATGAAGCTGCCTTCCGGCAGGCTTTGGAACGTGCCTTCGAGGGCCGTCTGGGCCAAGTGTTGCAGGCCGACCCAAGGGTATGCGTGCCGCTGCGCCAACGCCACGCCAAGCGCTATGTGGGTGAAGGCCTGGCGTTGATCGGCGATGCCGCGCACACCATCCACCCGCTGGCTGGGCAGGGTGTGAACCTCGGCTTCCTCGACGCTGCGGTGCTGGCCGAGGTACTGGTCAATGCTTGCGAGCGTGGCGAGCGGTTGGCGGATGTGAAGGTGCTGAGCCGTTACGAGCGACGGCGTATGCCGCACAACCTGGCGTTGATGGCGGCGATGGAGGGCTTCGAGAGGTTGTTCCAGGCCGATCCGCTGCCGTTGCGCTGGTTGCGCAACAGCGGGTTGAAGCTGGTGGAGCAGATGCCGGAGGCCAAGGCGCTGTTTGTGCGCCAGGCGATGGGTTTGAGTGGTGACCTGCCGGATCTGGCCAAGGCTTGAGAGTGCCGGGGTTGCGTAGCAGCCTTTTGCAACATCCGGTAACGGATAGGTAGATGAGCCGGAAAATGGGATTCACTACCATTCGCACCTCTCATACGATCCGAGGAGTGCTTTTCATGTTGCCACGCAAGCCCCTACTGGCCGCCTTGGCCTTGGCCCTGACCCTGTTCGGCGGCACTGCCCAGGCAGCGGACGAAGTTGTGGTGTACTCCTCGCGCATCGACGAGCTGATCAAGCCGGTGTTCGATGCCTATACCGCCAAGACCGGCGTCAAGATCAAGTTCATTACCGACAAGGAAGCCCCGCTGATGCAGCGCATCAAGGCCGAGGGCGACAACGGCGTGGCCGACCTGCTGCTGACCGTCGATGCAGGCAACCTGTGGCAGGCCGAGCAGATGGGCATCCTGCAGCCGATTGAGTCCGACGTCATCGACCAGAACATCCCGTCGCAGTACCGCGCCTCGTCGCACGACTGGACCGGCCTGAGCCTGCGCGCCCGCACCATCATCTACTCCACCGAGCGGGTCAAACCCGAAGAATTGAGCACCTACGAAGCCCTGGCTGACAAACAGTGGGAAGGCCGTCTGTGCCTGCGCACGGCAAAGAAGGTGTACAACCAGTCGCTGACTGCCACCCTGATTGAAACCCACGGTGAGGCCAAGACCGAGCAAATCGTCAAAGGTTGGGTCAACAACCTGTCCACCGATGTGTTCTCCGACGACAATGCGGTGATCCAGGCCATCGAGGCCGGGCAGTGTGATGTGGGCGTGGTCAACACCTACTACTACGGCCGTCTGCACAAGCAGAACCCGAACCTGCCGGTGAAGATCTTCTGGCCCAACCAGGGTGACCGTGGCGTTCACGTGAACCTCTCGGGTATCGGCCTGACCAAGCACGCGCCACACCCGGAAGCCGCGAAGAAACTGGTTGAATGGATGACCGGCGAAGAAGCGCAGAAGCTGTTTGCCGACATCAACCAGGAATTCCCGGCCAACCCGAAGGTGAAACCATCGGAGGAAGTGGCGGCGTGGGGCAGCTTCAAGGCCGACAGCATTCCGGTGGAAATTGCCGGCAAGCGCCAGGCTGAAGCCATCCGCTTGATGGATCGTGCTGGCTACAACTAAGCGCCAGGCCTTATCCTTCCGGGGCCTGTAAGGGCCTCTTCGCGGGCAAGCCCGCTCCTACAGGATCTGCACTGCCTTTGAAGGTTGCGCAGTCCCTGTAGGAGCGGGTTTACCCGCGAACGACCGCGCAGCGGTCGCAATCGCACTCGAGATTTCAGCCTTGCCCCACACCCCTCAACGCCGCTGGTACCTCCCGGTCTCCCTGATTGCCGCCTTGGTGCTGCTGCCCCTGAGTGTGCTGCTGTTGTCCTGGCAATCCATCGACCTGCAGATCTGGTCCCACCTGCTCGACACCCAGATGGGCCGCCTGCTTGGCAATACCCTGACCCTGGTGGTGGGTGTGGGCATTGGTGTCACCGTGCTGGGCGTCAGCCTGGCCTGGCTCACCAGCCTTTGCGACTTCCCTGGTCGACGCTGGCTGGACTGGGCGCTGATGTTACCGTTCGCCATCCCGGCCTACGTGCTGGCGTTTGTCTTCGTCGGCCTGCTGGACTTTGCCGGTCCGGTGCAAAGCGCCCTGCGTGAGGTGTTCGGGCCAATGCGCCTGCCCCGGGTGCGTTCTACCGCAGGGGTAATCACCGTTCTGGTGCTGGTGTTCTATCCCTATGTCTACTTGTTGGCACGCACGGCCTTCCTGGCTCAGGGCAAGGGGCTGATGGAGGCGGCGCGGGTCCTTGGGTTGTCACCCCTGCAGGCGTTCTGGCGGGTGGCCCTGCCCATGGCGCGGCCGGCGATCGGTGCCGGTATCGCCCTGGCGCTGATGGAAACCCTGGCCGACTTCGGTGCAGTGGCCGTATTCAACTTCGACACCTTCACCACGGCTATCTACAAGACCTGGTACGGCTTCTTCAGCTTGTCCAGTGCGGCCCAGTTGGCCAGCTTGCTGTTGCTGGCGGTGATGCTGGTGCTGTACGGCGAGCGCCGCGCCCGGGGTGCCAGCCGCAGCGGCAACGAGCGACCACGCGTGCAGGCGCTTTATCAACTGCGTGGTCTCAAGGCGCTGCTGGCCAGTGGCTGGTGCCTGCTGGTGTTCGCCTGCGCTTTCGTCATCCCGCTGCTGCAGTTGCTGGCGTGGTTCTGGCAACGCGGCCGGCATGACCTGGATGAGCGTTATGTCGGCCTGGTGCTGCACACCCTGTACCTGGGCAGCATGGCGGCGCTGGTCACGGTAGGCGTGGCGCTGCTGCTGGCCTTTGCCCGGCGCCAGGCACCGACGGGCGGTATCCGCGCCGGGGTTGGCCTGGCCAATCTGGGGTATGCCCTGCCCGGTTCGGTGTTGGCGGTATCGATCATGCTGGCCTTCAGTTATCTCGACAACCACCTGGTCATCCCGCTGTCCAGCTGGATGGGCGGCGCCGGCAAGCCGCTGCTGCTAGGCAGCCTCTCGGCGTTGCTGCTGGCCTACCTGGTGCGCTTCATCGCGGTGGCCTACGGGCCGCTGGAGAGCAGCCTGGAGCGTATCCGCCCGTCACTCCCCGAAGCCTCGCGCAGCCTGGGTGTAGGCGGCGCTAGATTGTTTTTCAAGGTGTATCTGCCGCTGCTGGTACCCGGTGCCCTTAGTGCCGCGCTGCTGGTGTTCGTCGATGTGCTCAAGGAAATGCCCGCCACCTTGCTGATGCGACCGTTCGGCTGGGACACCCTCGCCGTGCGGGTGTTCGAGATGACCAGCGAGGGCGAGTGGGCCCGAGCCTCGCTGCCGGCACTGACCTTGGTATTGGTGGGGCTGCTGCCGGTCATCGGCCTGATTCGCCGTTCGGCACGTCGACCCGGTCACAGTCACTGAGGATGTCAGCTTGCGACCTTGCGGCTACAATGCGCGGCATTCGCGCGGCGGGTGTGAGTAACAAGAAAAGCTGACGACCCAACGTCATCGACCGCCGCCGCTTCGCCACGCCCGGAAGGAGAAACCCATGGGACAGCGCACGCTTTTGTATGACCTGCACCTGGCGCTAGGCGCCAAGACGGTCGATTTCGGTGGCTGGGACATGCCCCTGCACTATGGCTCGCAGGTCGAGGAGCACCACCAGGTGCGCAGCGATTGCGGCGTCTTTGATGTCTCCCATATGACCGTGATCGATGTCGACGGCACTGATGCCACCGTTTGGCTGCAGCGCTTGCTGGCCAACGATGTGGCCCGCCTCGACGATACCGGCAAGGCGTTGTATAGCCCACTGCTGCACGAACAGGGCGGGGTGATCGATGATCTGATCGTCTACCGCACGGAAACTGGCTATCGCCTGGTCACCAATGCCGCCACCCGTGCCAAGGTGCTCGATTGGCTGCAATTGCAGCGTGCCGGTTTTTCCGTGGGCTTCCAGGTCCGGCCTGATCTGGCCATCCTTGCCATCCAGGGGCCGCATGCCCGCGAAAAGGTCGCGGCCCTGCTCAGCGCCGGGCGCGCAGCTCTCATTCGCGAACTGCGCCCGTTTGAAGGCGTTGCCGACGGCGACTGGTTCATTGCCCGCACCGGCTATACCGGTGAGGACGGCCTGGAGATCATCTTCCCAGGCGATCAGGCGGTGGCCTTCTTCAACGACCTGGTCGGCGCCGGTATCGCCCCAAGCGGCCTGGGCGCCCGCGATACCCTGCGCCTGGAAGCTGGCATGAACCTGTACGGCCAGGACATCGACGAAAACCACACCCCGCTCACCTCCAACCTGGGCTGGAGTATCGCCTGGGAACCGGCCGAGCGCGACTTCATCGGCCGTGCCGGCCTGCTTGCGGAAATCGAGCACGGCGTGCAAGAAAAACTGGTGGGTCTGGTGCTGGAAGAGCGCGGTGTACTGCGCGCCCATCAGGTAGTACGTGTAGCCGGTATTGGCGAAGGGGAGATCACCAGTGGTAGTTTCTCGCCTACGCTGAGCAAGTCCATTGCGTTGGCGCGCGTGCCAATGGCTACCGGTGATCGGGCCGAGGTGGAAATTCGCGGCAAGTGGTACCCGGTGCGGGTGGTCAAACCGACCTTCGTGCGCCACGGCAAGATCCTGATCTGAACAATTTATAACCGGCGGGCCTACCGCTGAGCCAATCGAGGAATTCAAGACATGAGCAATATCCCCGCCGACCTGCGTTTTGCCGAAAGCCATGAGTGGGCTCGCCTGGAAGCCGACGGTAGCGTGACCGTGGGTATCAGCGATCACGCCCAGCAAGCCTTGGGTGATGTGGTGTTCGTCGAGCTGGCTGAAGTCGGCAAAGTGTTTGGTGCTGGCGACGCTGCGGGTGTGGTGGAGTCGGTCAAGGCCGCTTCGGACATCTACGCCCCGGTCGGTGGCGAAGTGATTGCGGTCAACGAAGAGCTGGCCGATAGCCCGGAACTGCTCAACGAAGAGCCTTACGGTTCGTGGATCTTCAAATTGAAGCCCAGCAACCCGGCCGAGCTGGACAAGTTGCTGGATGCGGCTGGCTACCAGGCGCTGATTGGCGAGTAAGACCGCGTCGCTTGCTTCGCGGCTAAAGCCGCTCCTACACAGGTACAGCGCTGCATTCGAGACGGGTGCAGCCCCTGTGGGAGCGGCTTTAGCCGCGAAGAGGCCGGGCCTGCAAACAAGTTTCCCCGCACAATCGGCAATCCCTTCCTAGACTTGTAAGTCTCCATGAGGCCTGGTCTAGGAAGAGAGCGTCGTCATGTCCCAGTCGCCATCCCTGCATCAACTGCAAGAGCTCAACCCATTTTTGCGCCGCCACCTGGGCCCCGATGCCACAGAGCAGCAGGCCATGCTCAACGCGCTGGGTATCAACAGCCGCAACGAACTGATCGAGCAAACCGTTCCGCCAGACATCCGCCTCAATCGCCCCCTCGACCTGCCTGCGGCACTGGACGAGCAAGCCGCCCTGGCCAAGCTCGCCGGCTACGCCGAACAGAACCAGGTCTGGACCAGCCTCATCGGCATGGGCTACCACGGCACCATCACCCCCACGGTCATCCTGCGCAACGTGCTGGAGAACCCTGGCTGGTACACCGCCTACACGCCCTACCAACCCGAAATTGCCCAAGGCCGGCTGGAGGCGCTGCTGAACTTCCAGCAAATGGTCATCGACCTCACTGGCCTGGCTCTGGCCAATGCCTCGCTGCTCGATGAAGCCACCGCTGCCGCCGAAGCCATGGCCCTGGCCAAGCGGGTGGCACGCAACAAGAGCAACGCCTTCTTCGCCGACGAGCACTGCCATCCGCAGACCCTTTCGGTACTCAAGACCCGCGCCGAGGGCTTCGGCTTCGAGCTGATCGTCGACTCTGTGGATAACCTTGCCAAACACTCGGTGTTCGGTGCTTTGCTGCAGTACCCCGACACCCACGGTGAAGTGCGCGACTTGCGCCCGCTGATCGACCAGGTGCACAGCCAGCAGGCCTTGGCCTGCGTGGCCGCGGACTTGCTCAGCCTGGTAGTGTTGGCGCCGCCCGGAGAACTGGGCGCCGATGTAGTGCTGGGCTCGACCCAGCGCTTTGGTGTGCCGATGGGTTACGGCGGGCCTCACGCGGCCTACTTCGCCTGTCGCGACGACTACAAGCGGGCTATGCCGGGACGCATCATCGGCGTGTCGCGCGATGCCCGTGGCAACACCGCACTACGTATGGCCCTGCAGACCCGCGAGCAGCATATTCGCCGCGAAAAGGCCAACTCCAACATCTGCACGGCCCAGGTGCTGCTGGCCAACATTGCTGGCTTCTACGCGGTTTACCATGGCCCGGAAGGCCTGCAGCGCATCGCTCAGCGTGTGCACCGGCTGACCTTCATCCTGGCTGCCGGCCTCGAGGCCAAAGGCATCAAACGCCTCAATCAACACTTCTTCGACACCCTTACCCTGGATGTTGGCGGTGCCCAGGCGGCCATCATTGAAAGCGCCGAGGCCGCGCACATCAATTTGCGTATTCTCGGTCGCGGGCACCTGGGGGTGAGCCTGGATGAAACCTGCAACGAACAGACGGTGCTGCGCCTGCTCGACATCTTCCTGGGGGTGGATCATGGCCTGGAAATCACCGCCCTCGACCAGCTGGCCCTGCCTGAAGGTATCCCTGCCAGCCTGGTGCGACGCACGCCATTCCTCGCCCACCCCGTGTTCAACCTGCATCACAGCGAAACAGAGATGCTGCGCTATCTCAAGCAGCTAGAGAACAAGGACCTGGCGCTTAACCAGTCGATGATCCCGTTGGGCTCGTGCACCATGAAACTCAACGCCACCAGTGAGATGATCCCCATCACCTGGCCCGGTTTTGCCCAGCTGCACCCGTTCGCCCCGGCGGCCCAGGCAGCAGGCTACAAGGCGATGATCGACGAACTGGAAAGCTGGCTGTGCGCGATCACCGGCTTCGATGCGATCTGCATGCAGCCTAACTCCGGTGCTCAGGGTGAATACGCCGGCCTGATGGCCATCACGCGCTATCACCGCAGCCGCCATCAGCCGATGCGCACGTTGTGCCTGATCCCGTCGTCGGCCCACGGCACCAACCCGGCGTCGGCACAGATGGCCGGCATGGAAGTGGTGATCGTCGATTGCGACAACGATGGCAACGTCGACCTGGCTGACCTCAA
>Ga0182736_1002854_pt1 | contig 12347 bp, 9 predicted proteins | sample eDN5th30CKraftBY_FD_128882 | JGI IMG/M metagenome (GOLD analysis project Ga0182736, IMG submission 128882) | Enriched backyard soil microbial communities from Emeryville, California, USA - eDNA 5th pass 30_C Kraft BY (version 2) (version 2) | ecosystem: Environmental > Terrestrial > Soil >...
CCCGCCCCGGCCAGCAGGTAGTAGCCCAGCTCGTCGAGTACACGTTGGTTCGTCACCTGACCACTCCTTGAAGGAATCGCGCGGTTCAGCTGCATCTGCCCGGTGAGGATAAGACCGGGATGCGCACGGCGCCGCGGGTACCGATACCGATAGGGTTACGGTACGGTATTCGATTGGATGCTCGTGGGAGGTCAGCGATGAAGGTTCCGTTCACCTGGAAGGTCACCGGCTGGTTCATGGTCGGCTGGTCACTCGAGTTCGAGGTGGGAAAGACCCGCGCGCTGCACTACTTCGGCGAGGAGTTGGTCGCCTACCGGGGCGAGTCCGGCGAGCTGCACGTGATGGAGGCGCACTGCAAGCATCTCGGCGCTCACCTCGGCCACGGCGGCAAGGTGGTCGAGGAGCGTGTCGAGTGCCCGTTCCACGGGTGGCAGTGGGGTCCCGACGGCTGCAACAAGTTCATCCCCTATCAGCCGGACCGGCCGAACAAGGCGCTGCGCCTTCGCGTCTACCCCGTCTTGGAGCAGCACGGTTGCGTGTTTGTCTGGCACCATCCCGACGGCCGGGAACCCGGGTGGGAGATGCCGGACATCTTCGGCAAATTCCCGCAGTTCACCGCCGGGCCGAAGGACTACTACCGGGCGTACCCGGAGTTCTCCCGACGCCTGGAGGGCGAGCCGGTCCATCCGCAGATCGTCGCCGAAAACGCCGCCGACAGCGCACATTTCCAGTACGTACACCATGCCACGGTGACACCGCGGGTGCTCGAGTGGCAGATGGCCGACCGGGAATGGCACTTCGTCGCCGGCTTTCCCGACATCAACAGCGACGACCCCGAGGCGATGGCGCTGCGATTCCACTCGCACCTGTTCGGCCTCGGCGGGGCGATCAGCATCTTCGAAGGCGTGCAGCAGCACCGGCTGATCTTTGCCTGCACACCGGTCGACGACGGCCGCTCGGATCTGTTCTATTCGATCTGGTGGCCGCGGATCCCCGGCGACGATTCGCCAGCCCCGCCGGACGACATCCGGGAGCGCGTCGAGAAGCAGTTTCTGACCACCGTGGAAGACGACCTGGGCATCTGGCGGCACCAGCGCTACATCGAGCACCCCGCACTGGCCAAGACCGACGCGAAACCGTTTATGACCCTGCGGAAATGGGCGACGCAGTTCTACGACACGGCACCCGCCGACGCTGCTGCCCGAGTATGAGCGTCGCGCTGGCGGTTGTGGTGGTACCCGAGCGCACCGAACGAACCTGGTGATGGACGCGGTCGACGCCGCCTACCGGGTGGTTCTGCGCGCGTTCCGGTGGCCGGTGTGCCGGCCGAGAACGGGGCTGCGATGATCGAGAACACCCTGTCCCTGCTGGCGACGATCACCACCACCGAGGAGCTGATGCAGACGTGGCGAGCCAATTCACCGTCCCGGTCGTCACCGACGCGATAACCGCGGCGATTCCCGATCGCGACCTGGTGATCCAAGGCGATCGGCGCTACACCTACGCCCAGATCGCCGAGCGGTCCAACCGGCTGGCGTCCTACCTGCACGCGCAAGGGCTGGGCTGTCACACGCCGCGATCGGAGCTGGCCCCACACGAGACCGGCCAGGATCTGCTCGGGATCTATGCCTACAACGGAAATGAGTTCATCGAGACCCTGCTGGGCAGTTTCGCCGCCAGGGTGGCCCCGTTCAACGTCAACTACCGCTACGTGCGCAACGAATTGGCTTACCTGCTGGCCGATTCCGGCGCTACCGCACTGGTGTATCACGCCGCGTTCGCCCCCACCCTCGCCGAGGTGCTGCCCGACCTGCCGCACCTGCGGGTGCTGATCCAGATCGCCGACGACTCCGGCAACGCCCTGCTCGACGGTGCCGTGGACTACGAGACGGTGCTGGCGGGCAGCTCGCCGCAGCCGCCGCCGGTGCAGCCGGACCCCGATGACCTCTACGTGCTCTACACCGGCGGCACCACCGGGATGCCCAAGGGCGTGCTGTGGCGTCAGCACGACATCTTCATGGGTTCGTTCGGTGGCCGCAACCTGATGACGGCCGAAGAGGTCAGCTGCATCGACGACATCGTGGGACCGGCCCGGGAGAATCCGGGCGTCAAGCTGATGATCTTGCCGCCGCTGATCCACGGCGCCGCGCAGTGGGCGGTGATGACGGCGATCAACACCGGCCAAACCCTGGTTTTCCCTTCGGTTGTAGACCATTTCGACGCCGACGACGTGGTGCGCGCCATCGAGCGAGAGAAGGTGTTGTCGGTGACCGTTGTCGGCGACGCGATGGCCCGGCCACTGATCGCCGCGATACAGCAGGGCACCGCGGACGTGTCGTCGCTGATGGTGGTGGCCAACGGTGGCGCGCTGCTGACCCCGTATGTCAAGCAGCAGGTGATCGAGACGCTGCCCGGCGCCATGGTCATCGACGGGGTCGGCTCGTCGGAGACCGGCGCCCAGATGCGTCACATGTCGACGTCGGGTGCGGTCTCGACCGGAAACTTCACCGCCGGGCCGGACACCTGCGTGGTGGCCGAAGATCTCAGCGCCGTGCTGGAGCCGGGGCATGACGGCCTGGGCTGGCTCGGGCAGCGCGGCTATGTGCCGTTGGGCTACAAGGGCGATGCCGCCAAGACAGCGGCGACGTTCCCGGTGATCGACGGGGTGCGCTACGCCGTTCCGGGCGACCGGGCGCGACATTTGGCCGACGGGTCGATCGAGTTGCTGGGCCGAGACTCGGTGACGATCAACTCCGGCGGGGAGAAGATCTTCGCCGAGGAGGTCGAGACGGCGATCGCCTCACATCCGGCCGTGCTCGACGTGGTGGTCGCCGGCCGGCCCAGCGAACGGTGGGGCCAGGAGGTGGTGGCCGTGGTGGCCCTCGCCGACGGCGCCTCCGCTATCGCCACCGAGCTGATCGAGCACGCCGGCGCGTCGCTGGCCCGCTACAAGCTGCCCAAGGCGATCGTCTTCCGGCCCCAGATCGTGCGCAGCCCGGCCGGCAAGGCCGACTATCGGTGGGCGCGCGAGCAGGCCGAGCAGGGTTAGCGCTTCGCCAGGCGCCGACGGGTCCGGTTGCGTGCCCTGCGCACCATCGTGTCGGCATACCACCGCATCCCCGGCTTGAACGGCGGCGCGGCGGATCCGGTCAGGCTGAACGGCAGATCGGAGCCGACCACCGTCCGGTAGTGGCTGAAGGCGTCGAAACCCGCCTTGCCGTGGTAGGCGCCCATGCCGCTGCGCCCCACACCGCCGAACGGCGCGGCGGAGGGAATCATCTGTGCGGCGAAGTCGTTGCGGGCTACCCCACCACTTCTGGTGCGCCTCACGAAGTCGCGAAAGTCCTTGTCGCCGGGCCCGAACCAGTAGGCGACCAGTGGGGCGGGACGTGCGTTGATCTCGTCGATCGCCTCGTCCAGGCTGCGGTATCCCTGCACCATGAGCACCGGGCCGAAGATCTCCTCCTCGGCGATCCGCATGCTCGCGTCGACGTCGCGCACGATGGTCGGGGCGATCTTGCGCGACGCGCGATCCGGCAGCATCTCACCGTCCGGGGCCACGACCTCTACGGTGGCGCCGCGTTCGCGTGCGTCGTCGATCAGGCCGAGCACCCGGTCGAAGTTGGCCTCATTGACGCTGGAGCAGTAGTCGTCGTTGGTCAGGATGGTCGGAAACATGTCTCCCAGCGTCCGCCGGGCAACGTCGACGAATGCCTGGACGTCGCGGTCGGGCACCAGCACGTAATCCGGGCAGACGCATACCTGCCCGCCGTTGACCATCCGGGCCGAGGCGATCCGGGCCGCCGATCGTGCGATGTCGGCGCCGGGGGCCACCACGACGGGGTTCTTGCCCCCCAACTCCAAGGTCACCGGTACCAGGTTTCCGGCGGCGGCGCGCTGCACCAGTGCCCCTACCGATGGGGAGCCGGTGAAGAACAGGTGATCGAAGGGCAGTCGCGCGAACTCCGCGGCCACATCCGCGCCGCCGGTGACGACGGCCAGCTCGTCGTCGGCGAAATGCTCCGGCGCGAGCCGGTGCATCAACTCGGCTGTGCGCGAGGTGATCTCGGACATCTTGATCATCACCCGGTTGCCGGCCGCGAACGCCGCTGCCGCGGGCAGCACCACCAATTGCAGGGGGAAGTTCCACGGCCCGATGATCCCCACCACGCCTAGCGGGCTGGGCTGCACCTCGGCATGCAGCCCGACCAGCCGGGCGGCCCGCATCAGCTTGCCGGCCCGCATCCACTGCCTGATGTGCGACCGGGTGTGCTCGATCACCGGAACCATGCCGACCAACTCGGTCGCCAGCGACGCCGACCGTGACCGGGTACCGAAATCAGCGGCCATCGCGTCGACGAAAGCGTCGGTGTTGTCCAGCACCATCGCCATCAACCGGTCGATGCGGTGACGTCGCACCGCCACGCCGGGCGGGCCGTCGGCGACGAACGACTGCCGTTGCTTCTCCAGCAGAGTCAGCAGATCGGTCACGACAGGTCCAGCGGTCCGGTTTCGGCCACCACCCGAAGCTGCCCCAGGTCGACGCCACGGTCGGCGGCCGCCTCGATGCAAGCCGCGACGTCCTTGCGCATAAAGGGCGCAACAATTTTGCCGAAGCTCTCCACTCCCCCGGCCGACTGCACATACCCCGCAGCCCGGCTGCCGCCGCTGCAGTGCTCCAGCGCCGAGAACAGACTGGTTTCGGGCACCCCGAGGTTCTTCGCCAGCTCAACGGCGGCGGCGGCGAGTTGCGCGTTCGCGGCGAACAACACGTTGTTGATCAGCTTGAGGTTCAGCGCGGTGCCCAGGCCCCCGGTGGGTATCACCGGGTTCGCGTAGGCGGCCAGCACCGGCTGTACGCGGGCCACCGCATCATCCGGACCGCCGAGCAGGACGGTCAGCGTGCCGGCGGCGATGTCGTGGGCACCGCCGCTGACCGGCGCATCCACCAGCACCGGGCCGTCCGGGAACTCCGCGGTCAGTTTGGCCAGCGTGCTCACCGTTCCGGTGGTGTGCGAGACCACGACCGCGTCGCGGCCGGCGTTGGCCAGCAGACCGTCGGCGCCGGTGGCGACCTCGTTCAGCTGGGCGTCGGAGAACAGGCAGCTGATCACGACACCGGCATCGCGCGCGACGGCGGCGACCGACTCCACCGGCACCGCGCCGGCGGCCGCCAGCCGCTCGCGCACTTGGGGCCGGCGCACATAGACCTGCACGGGGAAGCCGGCGTCGATCAGGCGCAGCACCATCGGCTCGCCCATCTTGCCGGCTCCGACGAACCCGATGGTCTCGGCCATTCTCGGCTCCTGTTCGCATCTTTGGCCGCCGGGGCGGATGGTCAGCGGGGCTGTTCGGTAAGGCCAACCGTAGCATTGTCCACCGGCGCCGAATTCGTTACAGTCGTGCTTACTGTCGACTTTTCGGGGACACCAGAAGGCTGGCGAGGATGACCAACCCGCAGCGCAAGGTAGTGGTCGTCGGCGCCGGGTCGGGGATCGGTGCGGCGGCAGCCACGCACTTCCACGAGCGTGGCGATTTCGTTCTGGCCGTGGACGTGCGCCCGCCGTCGACGCCGGCTTCGCAGTATGAGTCTTGCGACCTGCGCGATCCCGCCGCCATCGCCGCGTTCACCGGCCGGATCGGCGACGGCTGGGACCTGCTGGCTCACGTCGCGGGGGTGCCAGGAACCGCACCGGCCGCCGACGTGCTGACGGTCAACTATCTGGGCATGCGCCTGATGACCGAAGGCATGCTGCCACGGCTGCGTGGCGGCGGAGCGGTGGTGGCGGTGGCCTCCACGGCGGCCCTGGGCTGGGAGCAGCGCATCGAGGTGCTCAACGGACTGCTTGACGCCGGAGACGCCGACGCGGTGCTGCGCTGGCAGGCCGGCCAGGACCCGGCGTTCCCGGTGTACACCACCTCCAAGCAGGCGATGATCCTGTACGCCAAGCGACTGGCCGCGACGGCACGCGCGAAATACGGCGTGCGGATCAACACCGTCAGCCCCGGCCCGGTCGAAACGCCGATCCTGCCCGACTTCGAGCGGTCGATGGGCAAGGAATTGCTCGACACCGTGCGCGCCACGGTCGGCCGGCACGCCGCCGTCGACGACATCGTGCCGCTGATCGACTTCCTCGGCTCGCCCGACGCCGGGTGGATCACCGGCCAGGACATTCTCGTCGACGGCGGTTTCATCACCTCGATCACCGCCGGTACACCCATCACCGTCTGAGACCTTCGAGAGGACACCATGACCCTGAGTTCATCAGCGAGTACACCGACGTCTCCATATCCTCATCACCGGCTCGACATCTCGGATCCGGCCTTCTGGAGCAACGACTTTCGCACCCGTGACGACACGTTCGCGACCCTGCGCGGCGAGCAGGGCCTGACCTGGCACCGGCCGATGCCGGCGGTGTTCCCTCACCAGGAGACCGGATACTGGGCAGCCACCCGGCATGCCGACATCAAGTTCATCAGTCAGCACGAGGAGCTGTTCTGCTCCCGCGAAGGGGTCAGCGTCGATCCGATGCCGGCCGAGATTCAGCGCAACATGACGTTCTTCCTGGCGATGGACCCGCCCGACCACACCCGGTATCGCAAGCTCATCAGTTCGGGTTTCACCCCGCGGCAGGTGCGCCGGATCGAGGATCAGATCAAGTCCAACGCCCGCAGCATCGTCGACGACCTTTTGGCGCAACTGCGTACCGGCGACCAGATCGACTTCGTGACAGCCTGTTCGGGGCAGCTGCCGATGCGCACCATCTCCGACATGATCGGCATCGACCCCGCCGATCAGCAGAAGGTCGCCTACGCCGCCGAATGCCTGTTCAGCGGCAGCGACGACGAGTACGCCTCGCTGGAAGACCGGGCGGTGCATGTCATGACGCAGCTGGGTATTCTGGCCGGATCCGGTATCGAGCTGGCGCAGCGCCGCCGCGCCGAGCCGCACGACGATCTGATGACCGCACTGGTCAATGCCGAGGTCGACGGCCACCGCCTCACCGATGAGGAGCTGGGCTCGTTCATGGTGCTGCTCGGTTCGGCGGGAAACGACACCACCAAGCAGGCCACCACGCACGCGTTCAAGGCCCTCGTCGATCACCCCGAGCAGCGCGCGTGGCTGCTGGCGGACTTCGACAACCGGATCGACGCCGCGGTCGAGGAATTCGTGCGATGGGCGACCCCGGTGATCGCCTTCGCGCGCCACGCCGTGGCCGACACCGAGGTCGCCGGGACCGAGATCAAGGCCGGCGAGAAGGTCGCGTTGTTCTACTGCTCGGCCAACCGCGACGAGAAGGTGTTCGACCGGCCGCACGAATTCGACATCACCCGTTCGACCAATCCGCACCTGGGCTTCGGCGGCGGCGGAGCGCACTACTGCCTGGGCACCCACGTCGCCCGAATGGAGCTGCGGCACCTGTTCTATGAGCTGCTCAGCCGGTTGCCGGAGGTCACGCTCGGCGAACCGGAGTACCTGCACAGCACGTTCGTGCACGGCATCAAGCGAATGCCGATCAGCCTCGCCTGACGCTGGCGCAACGCCGGCCCAATGATTTACTGTAATCCTTACAGTAGATTGTTCCACTTGAGACGGGAGGCCCGCCGTGGAGAGCCAGGTCGACGACGTCGCCGCCGCACTCGACAAGCCGGCCGGCTACCTTGCCAACCCCTACCCGTACTTTCAGAGCCAGCGCGCCCGGGCCGGGATCTTCCCCGGAACGGTCATGGATTACTCCAAGACCCCGGCGTCGCTGCGACCCGAAACCCAGTTCGCCGCCGTGTCTTTCGATGCCGTCAACCAAGTATTCCGGGAAGCGGATTCGTTCAACTCACAGATCTACGACGTCACGATCGGATTGTTCCTCGGCCCGACCATCCTGGCGATGGAAGGCGAGCCGCACCGCAAACATCGCAACCTGGTGTCATCGGCCTTCAAGCGGAAATCGTTGGCGCACTGGGAGCCGGATGTGGTGCGGCCCATCTGCACCGGCCTGATCGACGAGTTCATCGACGCCGGTAGCGCCGATCTGGTGGCCGGTTTCACCTTCGAGTTCCCGACCCGGGTCATCTCCACGCTGCTGGGCCTGCCCGAAGAGGACCTGCCGTGGTTCCGTCAGCGCGCAATCGAGCTGATCAGCTACACCGTCGACTACGAGCGCGCGTTCTCCGCGTCGGCGGCATTGAAGGACTACTTCCTGGCGCAGATGGACAAACGGAAGTCGCATCCGACCAACGACATCATCGGTGACCTGGTCACCGCGGAGGTCGACGGCGAGAAACTCAGCGACGAGGCGATCTACTCGTTCCTCCGCCTGCTGCTGCCGGCCGGGCTGGAGACCACCTACCGGGCCACCAGCAACCTGCTGTACCTGTTGCTCACCCATCCCGACCAGTTCGCCGCGGTGCAAGCGGATCACGGCCTGATCGGCGCCGCCATCGAGGAGGGGCTGCGCTACGAGACACCGCTGACCACCGTGCAGCGCACCGCGATCCGCGACACCGAGGTAGCAGGCGTGACGATCCCCGCCGGCGCGGTCGTCGATGTCTGCATCGGCTCGGCCAACCGCGACGAGGCCCGGTGGGAGCGCGCCGAGGAGTTCGACATCTTCCGCAAATGGATTCCGCACATCACGTTCGCCGCCGGTGAGCACACCTGCATGGGTCTGCACCTGGCCCGGATGGAGATGCGGGTCGCGATGGAGAGCCTGCTGGAACGGCTCGGCGATATCACGCTGGTGACCGACGACAATCCACACATCTACGGCCAGCCGTTCCGGTCGCCGCGTTCGCTGCCGGTGACGTTCACGGCGTGAATCCCGCCGACTGTGCGGTTTCGTACGCGACACGCCGACGAGTGCGCACCAAACCGCACTGTCGATGGCTAATACCTCACGCCCCCCGGGGTTTGCGGTAGCCGATGGTCTTGGTCTCCAGGTACTGCGAGAACCCCTCGATCCCGCACTGCCTGCCCCAGCCGCTGTTCTTGTAGCCCCCGAAGGGCGCGTCGGCGCCGTAGTACATGCCACCGTTGACGCCTATCGCCCCGGTGCGCACCCGGCGGGCCACCGCCATGGCTCCCTCCGATGACGCCGAGACCACCGCGCCGGCCAGCCCGAAGGCACTGTCGTTGGCGATGCGCACCGCTTCGTCATCATCATCGAACGGCAGGATCACCAGCACCGGGCCGAACACCTCCTGCTGCGCGATGGCGGCGCTGTTGTCGACGCCGACGATCACCGTGGGCTGCACGTAGTTCCCGCCGCGCAGGCCTGGCGGTAGGTCTTCGTATCCCCCACCGCCGGTGGTGATCTCGGCCCCGTCGCGCCGGGCCTGCGCAACTGCGTCGAGCACCCGCTGCTTCTGTTCTGCGCTGATCAGCGGGCCGACCAGAGTCTGCGGTAGCGCCGGGTCACCCACCGTCACCGCCGCGAACGCCGCGGCCACCGCGGCCACGATCTCGTCGAACATGCTGGTGTGCACCAGCATCCGGGTGGTGGCCGCGCAAGCCTGCCCGGCGTGCACGCATACGCCGACGGCGGCCGGGATGACCTTGGCCGGGTCCGCGTCGTCGAGCACGATCAATGCCGACTTCCCGCCCAGTTCAAGGAAAGTCCGCTTCATCGTGTCGACGCCGCGGCGGGCCAGCAGCTTGCCGACGGCGGTCGATCCGGTGAAGGAGATCATGTCGACCCGCGGGTCGGTGCCCAACAGACCGGCGACCTCATTGGATCCGGTGGGCACCACGTTGACCACTCCGGCCGGGAAATCGGTGCGCTCGGCGACGAGCCGCCCCAGCCGGGTGGCGTTCCACGGGGTGTGGGGGTCGGGCTTGAGCACGACAGTGTTGCCTGCCGCCAGCGCCGGGCCCAACTTGTTCAGGATCACCTCGACGGGGAAGTTGGACGGGGTTATCGCCGCCACCACACCGATCGGCTCCTTGACGACGGTGCGCACGTTGCGATCGCCGAACAGTCCGCCGCCTTCGATCAGCCGCTCCCACTCGAACTCGTCGATCAGCCGCGCCGGGTAGCGCAGCGCGTCTGCCAACGGCCAATCCAGCTGTGCCAGTTGGGTGGTCATCACCGGACAGCCCACTTCGGCGATGAGTTCAGTGCGCAGCTCTTCCTTCTCGTCCTCCAACGCCGACTGCAACTGGCCCAGGCACCGCTTGCGCAGTTCGCGGTTGGTCGACCAGTCGGTGTCGTCGAAGGCGCGGCGCGCCGCACCGATCGCCCACCCCATGTCGATGTCCTCGGCGGACGCGGTGGTGCCCAACACCCGGCCGGTGGCGGGACTGACATTGTCGAACTCCGCACCGGAGGCCGCCGCGACCAGCTTCCCGTCGATCAGCATCCGTGGCTCTGCCGCCGCGGCGGCCCGTTCGCCGATCTCCACGCTGGTGACTTCGACGTCGCCGCCTTCTTTCGGAGGCCCAACCGTAACCATTACAGTAGAATACTCCAATATGTCGGACGTCAGGAGCGCGCTGAGTTGATCAAGGTGATGAACGGCTTCCGGGTGCTGGAGGTTGCGCAGTTCACGTTCGTCCCCGCCGCCGGGGCGATTCTGGCCGACTGGGGCGCCGACGTCATCAAGGTCGAACATCCCGTACGCGGCGACACCCAGCGTGGCTTCATCCGGATGGGGGGCTTCGAACTCGACCCGGACCGGCATCCGCTGATCGAACACCCCAACCGCGGTAAGCGCAGCGTCGGCATAGACGTGTCCACATCCGATGGGCAGCAGGTACTTTACGAACTGGCCGCCACCGCCGATGTGTTCTTGACCAACTACCTGCCCCGGGCACGGCAGAAGAACAGGTTCGACGTCGAGCACATCCGCGCGGCGAATCCGGACATCGTCTACGCCCGCGGCAGCGCCTACGGCGACAAGGGCCCCGAACGCGACACCGGCGGCTTCGACGGCACCGCATTCTGGACACGCAGCGGCGTCGGCCACGCCCTGAGCCCCGAGGAGCTCGGCGCACCGCTCTCCCAGGGCATCCCGGCGTTCGGCGACTCCGTCGGCGGTATGAACATCGCGGGCGGTATCGCCGCCGCGCTGCTGCATCGCGAGCGCACCGGGGAGGCACTCGAGGTCGATGTCTCGCTGCTGTCCACGGCGTGGTGGGCGGCCGGCGCCAGTGTGACCCAGGGCATGGAGACCGGCGAAGCCATGCGTGCGTCGATGCCGCACTCCGGTGGCTCACCGGCGAATCCGTTCCTGGGCAACTACACCACCTCCGACGGCGGAACCATCAATCTGTGCATCGTCAGCCCGACCGGATACATCCGGGACACCTTCGAGCACCTGGGCATCCCCGAGGCAGCCGATGACCCCCGCTTCTGTGACGTGTTGCCACTGATGAAGAACGCCGACGCGGCCAGTGAGCTGATCCTCGCGGCGATCGGCGCCAAGCCGTTCGCGTACTGGCGCCAGCACCTCAAGACGATGAAGGGCCAATGGGCGCCGTTCCAGAGTCTGGTCGATTTGGGCTCCGACGAGCAGGCGATCGCCAATGACATGATCGTCGAAGTGCAAGCCGGCGACGGCGGTCCGGCGTTCAAAGTGGTTCGCGGGCCGGTCCAGTTCAACCACGAGCCGCTGGAGACCACGCGAGCCCCGCAGGCGTCCGAGCACACCGAGGTCGTGCTGATGGAGCTCGGGATGGACTGGGACCGCATCGAAAAGCTCAAGGAGTCGGGGGCTATCGCCTAGCCGGCCGTGGGGGTCTTCTCGCGGTACTTTCTCTCGGCGTCGAAGTTGAAATTCGCGATCGCGGTCGATACACCGCTGCCGATCGGGCCGAGCGCGTCGAACAGGCTCGAGCTTCCGGTCGCCACACCCGCGTCGCTGTAGTGGGTCAGTGCCGCCAACCCGATATAGGGGCCGACCGGTAGCCGGCTCAGGGTCAAGGTGAAGTCGGCGTTGATGAACGCCAAACCCCTGGTGCTGAAATTGGTCAACGAGGCGGTGACGTCGACGGCCATCGCCGCCCGCACGAACGGCGAGAGCTCCTCGCCGTCGACGAGGTCACGGATCTCGCGTATCCAGGCGTATCTCGGTCCGGAGTATTGCCACGGAAAGCGATCTCCATCGTCTTTGCCATAGGCCCGGATGAACATCGGCACTGACTCGTCGAAACGCTCGGGCTCCTCCGGGAGGGGCGGCAGCGTCACCGCGGTGGTGAAGAACTCGCCGTCGGGCTGGACGCCGCGGCGCAGATACAGCGCCGAGCCACGGGCCACCAGCTCGCCGTCCTGCGTCATCGCCGCGTCGACGGCCCGCATCCGCGACCCCGCGCGCACCACCGATGCGGTGACTCGCAGCGGTGCACTGGCAAC
>Ga0182736_1002855_pt1 | contig 12339 bp, 14 predicted proteins | sample eDN5th30CKraftBY_FD_128882 | JGI IMG/M metagenome (GOLD analysis project Ga0182736, IMG submission 128882) | Enriched backyard soil microbial communities from Emeryville, California, USA - eDNA 5th pass 30_C Kraft BY (version 2) (version 2) | ecosystem: Environmental > Terrestrial > Soil >...
CCACCAGCGCATCGCTCCCGGCGGCCGTGAGCCCCCTGGGCTGCCCGACCGACGGAAGGCAGGCCGGACCGCCCGACGACCGCGGATCGATCCAGACGATCGCGTCCAGCGTGCGGTCGAGCCAGACGATCTTCCCGTCGATCGCGATCGGCCCCTCCAGCTCGAGAGGCCGCGACCATCGATCGCCGCGCGATCCGCACGCGGCGCCGGCCAACAGGATGGAGAGGAGGACGGCGAGCGGCTTCATTCGATCTCTCCGTTGAGCTCGTAGCCGGTGAGGGTCTTGGTCGACCGGGCCGCCAGGTCGACGAAGCTGATGCGTCCGGCCGGATGGACCTGGGTCACCCAGATCCGGCCTTCGAGCGAAGGCGCGAGCGGGCCGGCGTACTCCGGCGCCGACGAGAGCCGGAGAGGCGCCGAGACGAGGGTCTCCAGATCGATCGAGTCCAGGCGGAACACGCGGGCCGCGTCGCTACGCAGGCTGACGGCGGCGTATCGAGATCCCTCGGCGTACACCGCGTCGAGCGGGGGTACCTGCCCGGTGAGCACGAGCTGGCCCGCGCCGGACTCGAGGGCCACGACGCTGTAGCCCTCCGCGCGATCGACCTCGCGCTCGTACGGGTCGGCGGCGGTCGAGTCCGGCCTGGGGCGATGGAGGACGATGGCGTGCGTCCCGGTGGGCGCGATGGCGATGGTGCGGACCTCCTTGCGGATGCGATCGAAGATCCTCCAATCGCCCGTGACGAGGTCGAGCCGGCCGAAGCTCTTCGCCTGCTGCGCGCTCGTGAAGAGGAGGGCGAAGGCGCCGTCCGGCGAGAGCCGCGCCTGCCCCGGCGCCACGTGGCAGCCGGGCACGTCGCAGCCCGAGCCCGGGAGCGAGACGTCGGCCACGCGGATCGAGCCCGTATCGGTGAGCGCCTCCGGCAGCGAGAACCATGCGACCTGGGAGGCGGAGCGAAGCGGCAGCAGCGCGAGGCGGCCTCCGGCGCCCAAGGCGAGATCGGAGGGAGGGGCGGGCAAGGCGAGCGTGCCCAAGGAATGCCCCTCGACGTCGAAGACGAGCAGGTCGGGGGAGACCACCGAGGCGATCAGGACGAAGGCACCGTCGGGCGACGCCGCCACGCGACGGGTCGCGAGCTCGGCGTGGGTGGCGGGGAGCTCCACGCGGGTCGGCGTCGGCTGGGAAGCCGGATCCGACAGGTCGAAGACGGCGATCTCCTCCTTGCCCACGACGACGGCGTCCCGCGCGGCACCGGACGCGTCGGTGCGGAAGACGACGTCCGTGTGGCGGCGCCCCGCGACGCGCTCGATCGCGGCGTCGTCCGCCCCTTCGCGCAGCTTGCCCACGTCGACGAGGAGCACGAGCCCTTCCGCTCCCGCATCGAGCGCCTGGCCGTCGCGCGTCCAGACGACGGCCCAGCTCGCGTCGGGGGCGAGCGAGAGGGACGGGAGTCTCCTCGGGAGCTTCCGGATCGCGAGCCGTGGCTCATCGTCTCCCAGCGAGAGCAGCGAGAGGGCGGCGCCCGCGCGGGAGAGGACGAGGATCGCGTCCTCTCCCGGCACGACCGCGAGGTCGAGGGGCTCGGCGGGGAGGGGGATCGCCTGCACCTCGAGGCGCAGGGGATCGATCACCGCGACGGAGTTCGCGTCCGGCGACAAGGCGAACACGTGATTCCCCGAGGACGCCGGCGGGAGAAAGGTGCGGGGATCCGGCTTCTCCGGCTCCTGCCCGTCGTCGGCGACGCAGGCCTGCTCGAGGCAGACGAGGCCGGTAGGGCAGTCGGAGTCCCGCACGCAGCGACCGAGCCCGGGCGAGTCCGCTTCGCGGTTCGAGTCGGCGCCGCAGGCCGCAATCGAGATCGCGACCGCCGCCAGCGCCCAACGTGATCTTCGCATCGGACCATCCTCCTCGCGGAGGATTCCATCACGCGGCCGCCGCGGCGGGAAGAAGCACGTCGGAATCCCGCCCTCCGCCGCCGGCGATCGGGGGAGGTCGTCTCCTCAGCGCCGCGAGCCGTCGTCGCGGAAGACGAACGTGATCTTGCCGTCGCGCTCCATGAACGCGGAGTCGACCCGCGACACGTCCTGCGTCCCGTAGCCACGCAGTCGCGAGAGCAGCTCGTCCTCCGTGACCTTCGCGGCCTGCAGCCCCCCCGTGAGCACCATGCCATTCTTGACGAGGAGCAGCCTGCGGCCCTGGATCCGATCGGACCAGGTATGGCTGATGCGCGTGAGCGCGTGCAGGATCTGGTTGATGCCGACGATGGTCGCGAGCCCGACGAAGGCGGTGGTGAGGCTCAAGTCGTCGCCCACGACGCTCTTGCGCAACACCACCGTGACCAGGGTGATGAGGATGATGTCGATGGGCGAGAAGCGCGCCAGCTCCTTGCGCGGCACGAGGCGAAAAACGAGGGCGAGGAAGAGGTAGACGACCGCCGCCCGGAACACGACCTCCCAGGGTGGGATGTCGGGCTTCCAGATCGATTCCCAGGAGAACGGGCGCACCGGGGGTTGGTGCGCACCGGTTGGGGGAGAAGCAAGCGCGCGGGCCCCGGCGGGGGATCAGGCGGCGTTGCGGTCGGCCTCTTCCACAGCGATGGGCTGGACCTGCGCCACCTCGAGGGTGATCCGGAAGCGGGCGCCGCCGCCCGGGCGCTCCTCGAGCTGGATCGTCCCGCCACAGCGCTGCAGGTACTCGCGGGCGAGGGCGAGTCCGAGGCCCGTGCCCTTCCCAGCGTCCTTCGTGGTGAAGAAGGGCTCGAAGACGAACGGGCGGATCTCCGGAGGTACGCCGGGGCCGTCGTCCTCGACCAGCACGTGGACACGTTCGCCTTCCAGCGACCCGTGGAACTCGATGTTGCCGTCGTTCCGCCGCGCGGACGCGAGGGCGTCGGCGGAGTTCACCAGGAGATCGACGAAGACCTGGACGAGCTGCGCGGCGTTGGCCCGGACCAGGGGCAGGCGCTCCGGCAGATCGACCTGGACCCGCGCCAGCGTGCGCGTGCGCAGCGACGCGAGGCGCGCGGCCTCGTGGATCAGCGTCCCGACGTTGCAGTCCTCCTGCCCGACGTCGTCCATCCGCGCGAAGGAGTCGAGGGCGGAGACGATCTTCTCGATGCGGTCCAGGCCGACCCGGCAGTCGGCCACCACCGGATCGAACGACTTCTCCTGATCACAGCGGTGCTCGACGGCGAGGAAGTCCAGGTTCGACTTGACGAAGGCGAGGGGGTTGTTGAGCTCCTGGGCGATCTTCGACGAGAGCCTGCCGATGAGGGCCATGCGCTCCGCCTTGAGCCGCCGCGACTCGCTGATGGAGAGCTCCTCCAGCGCCCGCTCGCGATCCTGGCTGAGCGCCACCTCGGCGACGCGGAGGCGCCGGTAGAGGACGGTGCCGATGATCGCGATGCCGCCCATGATGAGCGTCAGGCTGATGGACGCGAACGACACCCCCCACGGCGCGCGGTCGATCCAGAGGACGACGCAGTCCGCGGCCAGGGTCCCCACCGTCGCCGCCACGCTGGACCGGATGCTGTCCGGCGCGAGGACGCCGAAGAGCAGGGGCAGGGCGATGATCGCCGAGAAGTAGGGGCTGGCGGCGCCGCCGGTCCGGAGGACGAGGACGCACCATCCCGCCGCCGAGACGAAGGTGCCGGCGAAGGTCCCCCACTCGAGGCCCCTGGGCGAGAGCCTGGGCGTCACCGCCGCCACCGCGAGAAAATAGCCGGCCCAGACGAGGCGCGCCGCCGTGCACCAGGCGTCGAACCTGCCGAGGAGGGCGTGATCGCACGCGGCCAGCGCGAGGACCATGGGGCCCACGGCCGCTACGAGGACCCGGCGGTCCTTGGTGGCGGAGTGCGATGCGATCACCGGAGACGCTCCAGAAAGGCGGCCGGATTCTCGCACGGTTCGCCGCGGAATGCTCGTTTCCGGCCGATCAGACGGCGACGGTGCCGGCGGCCTCCTCCGGGCGCCGGCGGCGCAGGGCCGCGACGCGGAGGGCGCCGCACCCTGCGACGAGCGCAACCGCCGCGGCCCAGGTGGCGCCTCCCGGGCGAAGCCGCAGCGCGACGATCTTGGGCGCGAAGACGGCGATGCCCACGACGACGGAGAGCGCCGCCAGGACGAGGACCGCGCCCGCCGCCGCGTCCTTCGCCGTGCGGGCGAGGGGATGCCGCTCCGCCGTCGCCAGGTCGACCGTCGCCTCGATCGCTGTGTTGAACAGCTCGGCCGCCATCACCGCGGCGCACGCTCCCGCCACCGCGAGGAGCTCGAGGGTGCCGAGGTCCAGGAGCGCCGCGGCGATGGCCGCCAGCGACGCGGCCGCGCCGTGGATGCGCATGTTTCGCTGCGTAGCGAACGTGCGCTCGATCCCGTGGATCGCCCAGCGGAAGCTCTCCCGCAGGCCGGAAGGTCCCGCCGGGATCACCCGCGCCGCGTTGGGGCGCTCGAGGGCCTCCTCGAGGCCGCGATCGCGGACGCCTTCGCCTTCCCTGGTTATCATCTCGGGCATGGCAGCCTCCGTCCGCATCAAGAGGGTGTACGAGCCGCCCGCCGCCGGGGACGGGCATCGGATCCTGGTCGATCGTGTCTGGCCGCGAGGAAAGAGCAAGACCTCGGCGGGGATCGAAGCGTGGATGCGGGACGTCGCGCCGTCGACGCCCCTGCGGAAGTGGTTCGGCCACGACCCCGATCGGTTCGACGAGTTCCGGTCACGCTACCTCGAGGAGCTCCGGCAGGAACCCGCCCGCACGCTCGTGGAGTCGCTGGCGACCCTCGCGTCGCAGGACGTGGTGACCCTGGTGTACGGCGCCAAGGACGAGACGCACAACCAGGCGGTCGTCCTCGCCGACGAGGTGCGGAGGCTCGCCCGGCGGCCGCGCCACGAACCTCACGCCCATCCCTGACCGCGCTCCCCACGCCAGGTAGAAGGTCCTCGTGCGCCGCGTTCTTCCCGAGCGGGCGGGGGAGCCATCAGCGAAGCAGATCGGACGCGATCCGATTGATCGCCTCGTCGGGAACCGAACGCTCGGTGTCGATCACGTGGTCGGGAGCGTGCGGCGGCTCGAAGGGGACGCCGACGCCGGGCAGCGTGGAGGTGGCGCCGGCCCGTGCCGCCGCGTACAGGCCCTTGGGATCCCGCGCCTCCGCGATCGACGGATCGCAGCGCGCGTAGGTCAGAACGACGCGGGGGCACACCTCGACCACCGCATCGAGGAGAATCCGGGATCCCGTCGTGGCGGCGACGACCACGGGGATGCCTGCGCCTGCGAGGCGGCGCGCCGCGTAGGCGAGGGCCCGGTAGAAGATGAGGCGCTCGGCCGCCGAGTAGGTGGGCGCCGGTGTGATCGCGCGGCGCACGTCGTCGGAGTCGAGGAGCTCCCCGCGCAACCCCCGAGCCGCGAGCCGCTCGACCACGCGGCGGGCGAGGGTGGACTTGCCGGCGGCGGGCCGCCCCGCGATCCAGCAGACCCTCACGCCGGCTCGGCGAGCAGGAGGCCGATCCGCTCGTGATCGAAGCGCTCCTCGTCGAGGACGCCTGCCGCGAAGTGGAAGAGCGTCCGCCGCACGGGGGCGTCGAGCCCCGGGTACCAGAGGGGCGAGGCGAGGACGAGGGCGCGCCACGCGAAGTACGGGGCGATGACCTCGCCGAGCCCCTCGTCGTCGGTGGCCTCGAGGTAGCGCTCGAAGAACCGCCGCCACAGCGTGGTCATCGCGCCGACGAACCTGCCGCGGGCGATCAGCGCGAAGAACACGAAGTTGATCGCCAGCGCCGCGACGTCGTCCGCCGCCTCGCCCCACTCGCCGCGGCTGCGGTCCACGAAGATCGGCTGGTCGCCGTCGAAGAGGATGTTCCAGGGGTGGAAGTCGCCGTGCACGCGGCACAGGCGTCCCGCGTATCCCTTGAGCTTGTGCCGCCAGCGCACGCAGCGGCTCTCGATGGCGAGGAGGAGCTCCGGGCTGGCGTAGCCTCGCAGATCCATACCGTCGTACGCGTCGAGGGTGCCTGCGATGCACTCGTCCCCGCCGACGAGCTGCCGCAGCCGCCGCTTGTAGAGATCCGGCGCGCGCCTGCGGATCTGGTGGATCCTCGCGAGCCGGAGGGCGAGGGTCTCCGCGTGATCGACCTCCGGCGGGATGGCGCAGTCCCGCTCTGCCGCCGCAGCGAGCTCGCGGTGGTAGGGATGCCCCTCGGCGTACTCCGTGATGAAGAAGAAGTCCCTGGCGTCGCGCAGCGACGTCATACGTCCCGCGGCGTCGAAGGAGCCGACGTCGATCGCGGGGACGTGACCGGGGAGCGCGCCGTAGGTCTCGTAGGCGAGGAGCGAGTCGTACGCGCGATCCGCGGGCGTGTCGTGGCCGAAGCAGCGCGTCCCCGCCCGATGGAGCACCAGGTCGGGCAGGCCGTCCTCCAGGGAGATGCGCAGCAGCGCGCCGTAGCCGAAGCCCTTGCCGCCCTCCGCCTCGCCGAGCCGCTCGATCCGCGCGATCCGCGCCGGCCGGCCGAGGAGCGCCGTGAGGTAGTGCTCCAGCTCCTCGCGAGAGGGCTCCTGCGTGCCGCTGCCCTGGTGAGCCGAGCGCTCCGCGGCGCCGCCGGCGTCGGCACCCGTCATGGCGTCGGCCGTTCCCCTTCCGGGCGCGCCGCCTGGAGCCACGCCGCGACCTCGGCGTCCGAGAGCTGGGCGAAGTCCTCGTACCACGCGCCGATCGCCCACAGGCTCTCGGGCATCCGCACCGCGAGCAGCTCGTCCACCTCGCCCTCGAAGTCGATCTGCGCCGAGGCGGGCGCCACCGGCACCGCGAGGATCACGCGCTCGGGCCGCAGCCGACGGATCGAGCGGAGCGCCGCCTTGGCCGTGCCGCCGGTGGCGATGCCGTCGTCGACGAGGACCGCCACGTGGCCGCGCAGGATCGGGAGCGGTCGGCCGTGGCGATAGCGCGCCACGCGACGCTCCACCTCGCGCGCCGCCGCGTCCGTCACCGCGTCGATCTCGTCCTGCGAGAGCGCGAGCAGCCGCACCGTATCCGGATCGACCCAGGCGCCGCCGCCCTCGGCCACCGCGCCGAAGCCCAGCTCCGGCTGATCGGGGGCTCCGAGTTTTCGCGAGACCACGATCTCCAGCGGCGCGTCGAGGCTCCGCGCCACCTGCACCGCGACGGGGACGCCGCCGCGGGGCAGGGCGAGCACGAAGGGCCGCTCGCCCGGCAGCGCAGGCTCCTGCTCGAGGATGAGCGATGCGAGCTGCTGTCCTGCGTCCACACGATCTCGAAAGAGCGCCATGACGCAATTGAGATAGGGTGGGCCGGCGCCGATGGCAGATCGCCGTGCCGGCGGATTGCCGCAGTCGAACCGAATGTTGGACGAGACCATGGAAATCAGGATCCACGTCGATCAGATCAAGGAAGCCGGCCTCCCCGTCGAGCGCGAGTTCGATCGCGGGGCGATGGACGAGGTGCTGCGCGCCGACCCGCCTACCGGCTTCCGGTCCAGGGCGCCGAGCGTGCTCTCGGCCCGCCTCACCCGCGTGAACGAGCGCGACGTCCTCTTCGCCGGGGAGATCCCGCTGCACCTCGAGGGTGAGTGCGGCCGCTGCCTCGCGCCCGTCCAGGTGGACACCACCGTGCGCTTCTCCATGGACCTCGTGGACCGCGCCAAGGTCGAGGAGCTCGGCAGCCCGTCTGGCGGTGACGACGACGACGCCGGAGACCTCGGCGGCTCATTCGCGCCGGAGGAGGCCGAGCAGATCTTCTACTCGGGCAGGGAGCTGGACCTGGGGCCGATCGTCCGCGAGCAGATCCTCCTCGCCCTGCCGATGCACGTCCTCTGCAAGGACGACTGCAAGGGCCTCTGCCAGGTGTGCGGGCAGAACCTCAACGAGAAGGAGTGCGGGTGCGACCGGAAGGTGCCGGATCCGAGGCTCGCCGGCCTCCGAGACATCAAGCTCTGATCCGGATTCGTCTCCCAGAGGTTGATTCTCCCCGCGCCGCCGTGTATTAGGCGCGTTCTCGTCGCGGATGCGACTCCCCGCAGGGCCATTCGCATGCCCGGGGTGCGAGAAACAGGAGCAGGTCGTGGGTGTCCCCAAGAAGCGTACGTCGAAGCAGAAGCGCGATCAGCGCCGGGCGAACTGGAAGGTCTCGCCTCCCAACGTGACCCGCTGCGCCTCGTGCGCCGCGCCGGTCCTCAGCCACCGCATCTGCCCCGCCTGCGGCACCTACAAGGGCAAGCAGGTGGTCCAGGTGGCCGAGTAACGCAAACCGTGGCTCGCATCGCCGTCGACGCGATGGGGGGAGATCGTGCCCCCGGTGTCGTGGTCGAGGGCGCGGTGCGGGCCTCCCGCGAGCTCGGGATCCAGGTCGTCCTGGTGGGCGACGAGGGGCAGATCCGCCGTGAGCTCGCGCGCCTGGGCGCCGCGGGCGATCCGGCGATCCGCATCCGCCACGCCTCCCAGCGCATCGACGCGTGCGAGCCCGCCGGCCAGGCGGTTCGCCGCAAGCCCGATGCGTCCGTCCGCGTCGCCGTCGATCTGGTCGCCGCCGGCGAGGCGGACGCGGTCCTCTCCGCCGGACACTCGGGGGCGCTCCTCGCCTCGGCGCTGATGGTGCTGGGCCGGCTCCCGGCCGTGCTCCGCCCGGCGGTGGTGGCCTTCGTGCCCACGCCGGAGCGCCCCGTGGCTCTGCTGGACGCCGGCGCCAACGTGGACGTGAAGGCGCTCCACCTGGTGCAGTTCGCGCTCCTCGGCGAGGTCTACGCGAGGCGGGTGCTGCAGCTGCCCAAGCCGAGGGTGGGCGTGCTCTCCAACGGCGAGGAGCCGTCGAAGGGGACGCACCTCACCCGCACCGCCGTCGAGGCGCTGCAGCGGATCCCCGGCATCGACTTCCGCGGCTACGCAGAAGGGCGCGACCTTTTCTCCGGCGCGTTCGACGTGGTGGCCACCGACGGGTTCACGGGCAACGTCGTCTTGAAGACGATGGAGGGGCAGGCCCACGCCTTCGGCGAGCTGCTCAGGCGCAGCGCGGCGTCGTCGACGATGGCGCGGCTGGGGTCGATGCTGCTCCGTCCGGTCTTCGACGAGATCCGCCGCAAGCTCGACTGGGCGGAGTACGGCGCGGCGCCGCTCATCGGCTGCGACGGCGCGGTGTTCTTCGCGCACGGGCGCTCCGACGCCTGGGCGATCCGCAACGCGATCCGCGCGGCGGCGGCGGCGGTCGAGATCGACGTGCGCGAAGAGCTCTCGGAGGTTTGCACGAGCGCCGCCACACTGTTGCCGGAAGACTGACGACGACGCGCCGCGCTATCAGGCAGGGCTTTACGGCACGACGGACTTTCGGGTATCACGCGCGCCCCGACGTCGACGAGGAGGATTTCATGGCTGGCTCGATCGCGTTCATCTTCCCCGGACAGGGAAGCCAGTTCGTGGGAATGGGCAAGGCGCTCTTCGACGCCTTCCCCGAGGCCCGCGAGGTATTCGAGAGGGCGGACGCCGCCCTGGGCGAGAAGCTCTCCTCCCTCTGCTTCGAGGGACCGGAGGAGGCCCAGAAGCTCACCGCCAACACGCAGCCGGCGATCCTCGTCACGAGCGTCGCCGCCCACGCCGTGTTCTCCCGCCGCTTCGCGACCGCGCCCGCCTTCGTCGCCGGTCACTCCCTCGGCGAGTGGTCGGCGCTGGTCGCCGCCGGCGCCATCGGCCTCGAGGACGCGGTGCGCTCCGTGCGACTGCGCGGCCGTTTCATGCAGGAGGCGGTGCCGGAGGGGCAGGGCGCCATGGCCGCGATCCTCGGCCTCGAGCCCGAGAAGGTCCGCGCCGCCTGCGACGAGGTCGGATTCGGCGAGGTGGTCCGCCCCGCCAACTACAACTCGCCCGAGCAGACGGTGATCGCGGGCCACGCCGCCGCCGTCGAGCGCGCCCAGGCGCGCTGCAAGGAGCTCGGCGCGAAGCGCGCGGTGCCCCTGCCGGTGAGCGCTCCGTTCCACAGCGCGCTGATGAAGCCGGTGCAGGGCCGCCTCGCCGAGGTGCTCGCCGGCGTCGAGGTGCGCGCGCCGCTGGCGCCCGTGGTGACCAACGTCGAGGCGGCGCCCAACGCCGATCCCGCCCGCATCCGCGACCTGCTCGTGGAGCAGGTGGTGGCCCCGGTGCGCTGGATCGAGTGCGTGCAGGCCATGGCCGCCGCCGGCGTGACGCGCATGGTGGAGCTGGGGCCGGGCAAGGTCCTCAGCGGCCTGGTCCGCCGGATCGACAAGTCCGTGGACGTGGTACAGGTCGAGGATCCCGCGTCCCTCGACAAGGCCCTGGCGGCGCTGGAAGGAGCGTGAACGTGTACGACTTCCGCAACAAGGTGGCGCTCGTCACCGGCGGCTCCCGAGGCATCGGCCGCGCGGTCTCCCTCGCCCTCGGCAAGGGCGGCGCGACGGTGGTGGTGAACTACGCTGGCAACGAGGCCGCCGCCCTCGAGACCTGCAGCATGATCGAGGCCGCGGGGGGACGCGCGGAGGCGCGCCGCTTCGACGTCGCCGACTCCGCGGCGTGCCAGGCCGCCATCGACGCGATCGTGTCGGCCCACGGCGGCCTGCACGTGCTGGTGAACAACGCCGGCATCGCCATCGACGGCCTGCTCATGCGCCTGAAGGACGCGGATCTCGAGCGCCAGCTCGACGTGAACCTGAAGGCCGCGTTCTTCCTGTGCCGCGCCGTCGCCCGCCCGATGATGAAGCAGCGCGGCGGCTCCATCGTGAACCTCACGTCGGTGGTGGGCGAGATGGGCAACGGCGGCCAGACCGCCTACGCCGCCACCAAGGCGGGCCTCATCGGGTTCACCAAGAGCCTGGCCCGGGAGCTGGCGAGCCGCGGCGTCCGCGCCAACCTCGTCTCCCCGGGCTTCATCGACACGGACATGACCCGCGACCTGCCCGAGGACGTGCGCGCCCGGATGCTCGAGGCCATCCCGCTGGGCCGCCTGGGCACCGCCGACGAGGTCGCCGACGCCGTGGCCTGGCTCGCGTCCGACAGGTCCGGCTACGTCACCGGCGAGCTCATCCGCGTCAACGGCGGGATGTACATGTGACGGACGATCCAGGCTGCCAAACGTCGCAGCCTCGTGCTATCTACGCACGCCGGTGTTCCCGGCGTGCAGGGGACCGGTTCCCCGGAGGCCCGCTGCCCGCGAGGCCGAGCCTCCTACCCCCGGGAAGAAGTCAGTTCGAGAGAAGTCGAAAGCAGCACCACACCGCATCACTTCCGCCGCCCGCACATCGAAGGGCGGAGGCATTTTCGGAGGGCCATGTACATGGCGGCTACCCAGATCGAGACGAAGGTCAGAGGCATCATCGCCGAGCAGCTCGGCGTCGGCGAGGACGAGATCAAGGTCGAGTCGTCCTTCGTCGAGGACCTCGGCGCGGACAGCCTCGACATCGTCGAGCTGGTGATGGCGATGGAGGAGGAGTTCGAGGTCGAGATCCCCGACGAGGAGGCCGAGAACATCAAGACCGTCGGCGACGCGATCAACTTCATCAGCACGCACAAGAAGTAGGTCCTCGGGCGGTCGAAACCCAAGGGAGGCGCCGAGAATCTCCGGCGCCCCCTGCCGCAAAGAGCCCGGAGTAACCGCGATCCGCTCGCGGTTGCACGCCGTTGGTGGCGCACGTCCACGCAAGGACGCGTCGCCCGTGCTCCCAAAGGGATGGCAATCATGAAGCGCCGCGTCGTCGTCACTGGAATGGGCCTCGTCTCCGCCGTGGGGATCGGGGTCGAGGAGAGCTGGAAGGCCCTCCTCTCGGGTAAGAGCGGGATCGCCCGGATCACCCTCTTCGATCCAACCGACTACGCCACGCAGATCGCCGGCGAGGTGAAGGGCTTCGTGCCCGAGAACTTCGTCGACAAGAAGGAAGCCCGCCGGATGGACCGCTTCGTCCAGCTCGGCATGGCGGCCTGCGACATGGCGATGCGGCAGGCGGGGTTCGACGCGCCGCTGGAGGGCCCGCTGGCGGATCGCTTCGCCACCGTGCTGGGCTCCGGCATCGGCGGCCTGCGCACCCTCGAGGAGGAGCACAAGACGCTCCTGGAGAAGGGGCCCAAGCGGCTGTCCCCCTTCTTCATCCCGATGATGATCGTGAACCTCTTCCCGGGTCACGCCTCGATCCGCTGGAACGCCCGGGGGCCCTCGTGGTCCCCGGTGAGCGCCTGCTCCACCGGCGGCCACGCCATCGGCGAGGCCATGAAGATGATCCAGCGCGGGGACGCGGACGCCGCGCTCTGCGGCGGTGCCGAGTCGGCGATCACGCCGCTGGGCATCGGCGGCTTCAACGCGATGCGCGCCATGTCGACCCGCAACGACTCCCCCGAG
>Ga0182736_1002856_pt1 | contig 12338 bp, 9 predicted proteins | sample eDN5th30CKraftBY_FD_128882 | JGI IMG/M metagenome (GOLD analysis project Ga0182736, IMG submission 128882) | Enriched backyard soil microbial communities from Emeryville, California, USA - eDNA 5th pass 30_C Kraft BY (version 2) (version 2) | ecosystem: Environmental > Terrestrial > Soil >...
AAGGGCCTCCTGTCCGCCGGCTGCGTGACCGGCGGGCAGGCCCGCTCCCCGCCCCGACACTTGTGACGCCTCGCGAAGCGCGCCCCTCGTCGGGCGGGGATGCACAACGATATAGCTTAGCTTGATCCGGCTGTCAAGAACAAAGTGAGAACATTGCATCGGCTTGCCTCCGCCCTCACCACCTCCTCGCCGTCATGGCCGGGCTCGTCCCGGCCACCCACGTCTTTTCGGCACGGGGGTAAAGACGTGGATGGCCGGCACAGGGCCGGCCATGACGGGAGAGGGAGTGGAAAGGGAGAGCCGCTGCGCCCCCTACTCCGCCGTTTCCCCGATCTTCTCCCGGAACGGGGCGGCCGGGTAGACGCCCAGGATGCGCAGCTCGCGGGAGAAGAATTCCAGTTCCTCCAGGGCCCGCTTGAGGTTGGTCTCCTCCGGGTGGCCGTCCACCTCGGCGTAGAACTGGGTCGCCAGGAACTCGCCTTCGAGCATGTAGCTCTCGAGCTTGGTCATGTTGATGCCGTTGGTCGCGAAGCCGCCGAGCGCCTTGTAGAGCGCGGCCGGCAGGTTCCGGACGCGGAACACGAAGGAGGTGACGGTCGGGCCCTGCCCGGCTGGCGCCCAATGGGGCTTCTTGGACAGGATGACGAAGCGGGTGGTGTTGTGCGCCTCGTCCTCCACGTTCTCCACCAGGATCTTCAGGCCATAGATGTCGGCCGCCATGCGGGGCGACAGCGACGCCTTGGTCGGATCCTTCCACTCGGACACCTCGCGGGCCGAGCCCGCGGTGTCGCCGGCCACATGCGCCTTGAGGCCGAGCTTGCGGATGATCTTGCGGCACTGCCCCAGCGCATGGACATGGCTGTAGACGTTCTTGACGGTGCCGAGATCCGCGCCCGGGATCCCCATGAGGTGGAAGTGGATCGGCAGGAAATGCTCGCCGACGATGTGCAGGCCGGAGGTCGGCAGCATGTGGTGGATGTCGGCCACGCGCCCGGCGATGGAGTTCTCGATCGGGATCATGGCGAGACCCGCCGTCCCCTCGTTCACGGCCGCCAGGGCGTCCTCGAAGGTCGGACAGGGGAGAGGCTCCCAATCAGGACGCGCCTCCGAGCAGGCCGTGTGGGAATTGGCGCCCAGCTCGCCTTGGAAGGAAATTAGCTTGTTCATGATGTCCTCCGGGACCCATTCATCCTGGCCGCGATGATCTCGCGCGCCCTGTCCAGATCGTGAGGGGTGTCGACGCCGAGCGGCACGTCGTCGACCACGACGGCATCGATCCGCATGCCGGCCTCCAGGGCCCGCAGCTGCTCCAGCTTCTCGCGCGTCTCCAGGGGGGATGGCTTGAGACCGACGAAACGCTGCAGCGCCTTGCGGCGATAGGCATAGAGACCGATGTGGTGATAGAGCGGCCCTTCGCCGTAGGGCGCGGTCGCGCGGGTGAAGTAGAGGGCACGGAAATGCCCGGCCGAAAGCGGGCTGCCCACCATCTTCACCACGTTCGGATTGGTCTTCTCCTCCTCGCGGGCGATGACGGCCACCAGGGTCGCGATGTCGACCGCGGGGTCCGAGAGCGGGACGATGGAGGCGGCGATCGCCGCCGGATCGATGGTCGGCAGGTCGCCCTGGACGTTCACGATCACGTCGTGCCGCCCGTCCGGGTCAAGCTTTTCCACAGCCTCGAAGATGCGGTCGGAGCCGGAGGCGTGGTCCGCCCGGGTCATGACCGCCCGCCCCCCTGCCCTGCTCACCGCCTCGGCGATCTCGGGGGCGTCGGTCGCCACGGCCACGGGGCCGATTCCCGCCTCGACGGCCCGCCGCCACACATGGACGATCATGGGTTCGCCGGCGATCTCGGCCAGGGGCTTGTTGGGCAGACGGGTCGCGGCAAGGCGCGAGGGGATCAGGACGATGGGATCGGACATGGTGCTGTTCGTGCGAAAAGTTGCGCGTGCTTAGCAAGGCAGCGCCCATTTGTCATTGCCCAGGCGCTGAACCTTCGGCCGGCTCGAGGCGTTCGAGACCCGTGCTGCGACCACGAGAACGGCGAAAACTCCTGGAAACCCCATTGTCAAAACCCCATCACTACGGCTAAGCAACGGCCCTGTCGTGGGCATCCGCCCGCGGATCCGTTCTGCTGCGCTGATTTCGCCGGTGTACGAAGGCGAGGAGAGCCTAACTGATGAATATCGAGACCAATAAGATCGCGGGCGCCGTTTTCGGTTCGCTTCTCTTCGTGGTCGGCGTCAACGTTATCGCCGGCGGCCTGTTTGCTCCCCATAAGCCCGCTGTCCCCGGATACGACCTCCCGGCCCCCGAAGAGGCCGCCGCGGGTGGCGCCGCCGCTCCCGCTGAGCCGGCACAGCCGCTCCCGGTCCTCCTCGCCAGCGCCGATCCGGCGAAGGGCCAGGCCCAGTCCAAGAAGTGCGCCGCCTGCCACACCCTGGAAAAGGGCGGGGCTAACAAGGTCGGCCCGAACCTCTACGGCGTCGTCGGTCGCCCCGTCGCCTCGCACGAGGGCTTCAACTACTCGGCCGCCATGAAGGCCCATGGCGGGGAATGGACCTACGAGGCCCTGGACGCCTTCGTCCACAATCCGAAGCAGGCGACGCCCGGCACCATCATGGCCTTCGCGGGCCTTGCCGCCGCCAAGGACCGCGCGGACCTGCTGGTCTACCTGCGGACCCTGTCGGACAACCCGGTTCCGCTGCCGGCGGCCCAGTAAGACATTCACATCGATCACATTTCGGAAAGCCGGGCCTGGTGCCCGGCTTTTCCTTTAGGCGCGTGCGGGTTTCAGACGCTATCTCTTGCACTCGCCTCAGCGCGCACAAAATGTAAGCTGACGACAGACGCCTCACCCTGTCAGGAGACGCCTTGTGATCCGCACCCTTATGCCGAGCTTCCTCGCGGCCTGCCTCGCCTTCACGCCCCTCGCAGCCCAGGAAGCCTCATGGCGGCACGGCGCGGCGCTTCTCGACGAGCCCAAATATCCGCAAGGCTTCCCGCATTTCGACTACGTCAACCCGAACGCCCCCAAGGGCGGGCTGGTGCGACTGGGCGCGCTCGGCACCTTCGACAGCTTCAACATCGTGGTGGCCGGCGTGAAAGGATCGCCCGAGCAGGGGCTCGGCCTGATCTACGAGACCCTGACCACCTCCGCCCTCGACGAGGCGAACGCCGCCTATGGCCTTCTCGCCGAATCCTTTTCCTATCCGGAGGATTATTCCTCCGTCAGCTTCCGCCTGCGCCCTGAAGCGAAGTGGCATGATGGACAGCCGGTCACGGCGGAAGACGTCATCTTCTCCTTCGAGAGCCTGAAGACCAACTCTCCCACCTACGCCTTCTACTATGCGAACGTCACCAAGGCGGAAAAGACCGGCGAACGTGAGGTCACGTTCACGTTCAACCAGAAGGGCAATCGCGAGCTGCCGCAGATCATGGGCCAACTGATGGTGCTCCCCAAGCATTGGTGGGAGGGCACCGCTCCCGACGGCCGCAAGCGCGACGTGACGCAGACCACGCTGGAACCGCCGCTCGGCTCGGGTCCTTACCGCATCAAGAATTTCGAGACCGGCCGCAACGCCACCTACGAGCGCGTGAAGGATTACTGGGGCGAGAAGATCAACGTGAATGTCGGGCAGAACAACTTCGACCAGATCCGCTACGAGTATTACCGCGACGCGACGGTGCTGCTCGAAGCCTTCAAGGCGGACCGCCTCGATTTCCGCACGGAGAACAGCGCCCGCAACTGGGCCACGGGATACGATTTCCCGGCACGCCAGGAAGGCCGCGTCGTCCTCGAGGAATTCCCGTTCCGCGCCACGGGCGTCATGCAGGCCTTCGTGCTCAACATGCGGCGCGACAAGTTCAAGGACCAGCGCGTGCGCCGGGCCTTCAATCTGGCCTTCCCGTTCGAGGAGCTGAACAAGACGATCTTCTACGGGCTCTACGAGCGTCCCTCGAGCTATTTCTACGGGCTCGACCTCGCCTCCTCCGGCCTGCCCGAGGGCAAGGAGCTGGAGATCCTGGAGAGCGTCCGCGACAAGGTCCCTGCTTCCGTCTTCACGACGCCCTACAAGAACCCGATCAACGACTCGCCCGAGACGATCCGCAACAATCTGCGCGAGGCGGACCGTCTGCTCAAGGAAGCCGGCTGGGAGGTGAAGAACGGCCGCCGCGTCAACGCCAAAGGCGAGGTGCTGAGCGTGGAGCTGCTCAGCAGCAGCCCCAACGAGGAACGCGTGTTCCTGCCCTACAAGGCATCTCTCGAACGGCTGGGCATCGCCGCGAGCGTGCGCACCATCGACGACGTGCAATACACCAACCGCACCCGCTCCTTCGATTTCGACATCGCGACCGGATTGTGGCCGCAATCGCTCTCGCCCGGCAACGAGCAGCGCGAGTTCTGGGGATCGCAGGCCGCCGCGCGCGAGGGCTCGCGCAACCTCGCCGGCATCGCCGACCCCGGCATCGATGCGCTGATCGACAAGGTGATCTTCGCCACGGACCGCGACGATCTCGTCGCCGCGACGAAGGCGCTCGACCGCGTTCTGCTCGCCCACGATTACGTGGTGCCGCAATGGACCTCGCTGAAGCAGCGCACGGCGCGCTGGAACCGCTACTCCCATCCCGAGACGATGCCGCGCTACGGCGGAGCCGCCTTCCCGACCATCTGGTGGTACGATGAAGCCAAGGCGGCCAAGACGGGAGCCCCGCGATGAGGGACATCAGCCGCAGGACCATTCTCAAGACAGGAGCGGCAGGGGCCGCTCTTTCCTTGCTGCCGCGCCGAATCCTGGCGCAGGCGGGGGAAACCGAGACCTACGGTCTCTCGAGTTTCGGCGAGTTGAAATACCCGCCCGACTTCAAGCATTTCGATTACGTCAACCCGAATGCACCCAAGGGCGGCACGCTGGCGATCCAGATCAAGCAGACGACCGGCAACCAGAACTTCGACACCTTCAACACGCTCAACGTCTTCGTGCTGCGCGGCGACGGCGCGGCCGGAATGACGAGCACCTTCGATACCCTGATGGCGGGCACGGGCGACGAGCCGGATGCCCTGTACGGGCTCGTGGCGAAGAGCGTGCGCGTCTCCGAGGACAAGCTCACCTACCGGTTCATCCTGCGTCCCGAGGCGCGTTTCCACGACGGCTCGAAGCTGACCGCGAAGGATGTGGCGTTCTCGCTCAATATCCTGAAGACCAAGGGGCATCCGGTCTTCAACCAGCTCCTGACCCAGATGGCCTCGGCGGAGGCGGAAGCGGACGACATCCTACGCGTGCAGTTCACGCCGCAGCGCAGCCGCGACATCCACCTCATCGTCGCCGCCATGCCGATCTTCTCCGAGCGTTACTGGCAGGGGAAGGATTTCGAGGCTTCCACCTTGGAAGCACCGCTCGGGTCCGGCCCCTACAAGGTCGGACGCTTCGAGGTCGGGCGCTACATCGAGTTCGACCGCGTCCCCGATTACTGGGCCAAGGACCTGCCGGTGAATGTGGGCCAGAACAATTTCGAGCATGTCCGCTACGAATATTTCCGCGACCGTACGGTCGCCTTCGAGGCCTTCAAGAACGGCACGCTCAACTACAACGAGGAATACACGTCCCGCATCTGGTCCACGGGCTACGACTTTCCGGCCGTGCGCGAAGGCAAGGTGAAGAAGGAGGAGATCTCGAACGACGCGCCGTCCACCATTCAGGGCTGGTACTTCAACATGCGCCGGGAGGCCTTCAAGGATCCGCGCATCCGTGAAGCGATCGGCCTCGCCTTCGACTTCGAATGGACGAACGCCAACATCATGTTCGGCCTGTTCAAGCGCACGACCTCGTTCTTCGAGAACAGCGACATGAAGGCGGTGGGCAAGCCTTCGCCGGAAGAATTGGCGCTGCTTGAGCCGTTTCGCGACAAGCTTCCCGCCTCCGTCTTCGGCGATCCCGTCCTGCCTCCGGTCTCCGATGGTTCGGGCCAGGACCGGCGCCTCCTGCGCCGCGCCGACGAACTCCTGCGCGAAGCGGGATGCAAGCGCGAGGGCGGCACGCTGAAGCTTCCGAACGGGCAGCCCTTCAGGATCGAGTTCCTCGATTTCCAGCCCGCGCTCCAGCCGCACACGCAGCCGTTCCAGGCGAACCTGAAGCGTCTCGGCATCGACGCCACGTCGCGCATCGTCGACGCGGCGCAGTACCAGCGCCGGATGGAGGAATACGATTTCGACATGGCGAGCCGCAATCTCGTCGGCTCGTCCACGCCCGGCGACAGCCTGCGCATCGTCTACGGGTCGGCGGCCGGCAAGCGGCCGGGCTCGCAGAACATCGCCGGGATCGACAGCCCGGCCGTGGATGCCCTCATCGAGACGATCGGCAATGCCAAGTCACGCCAGGAGCTCAACGTGGCCTGCCGTGCCCTGGACCGGGTCCTCCGTTCGGGCCATTATTGGGTTCCCATGTGGTACCGGGCCAGCGAATGGCTGGCCTATTGGGACCAGTTCTCGCGCCCCGAGACGAAGCCCCGTCTCTCCTCGGGCGCACCGGGAACCTGGTGGTACGATGCCGAGAAGGCGAAGCGGATCGGAAGAGGATAAGGCTTGGACACGACGCTGACGACGCGCCGGGAGGCGGACATGCCCCGCCTGCTCCTGCGGCTCGAGGGGTTGGCCCTCTTCGTCCTGGCCACCGCCGCCTTCGCCCATATGGGCTTCTCCTGGTGGCTCTATGCGGCTCTGTTCTTCGTGCCCGACCTGAGCTTCGCGGCCTATACGGCGGGCCCTAGATCCGGAGCCGTGGCCTACAACGCGCTCCACTCCACCCTCGGGCCTGCCCTCCTGGCGGGAGCTGGATGGCTGTCGGACAACCTTCTTTGTCTTGCCCTCGCGGCCATCTGGGCGGCGCATATCGGATTCGACCGCATGCTGGGCTACGGCTTGAAATATTCATCCGGCTTCAACGACACTCACCTCGGCCGCATCGGCCCTAAATCCGCAGGCGCTTGATGCTGGCCTATATCGCACGCCGCATTCTCCTCATGATCCCGACCATCCTCGGAATCATGCTCATCTCCTTCGCCCTGGTGCAGTTCGCCCCCGGCGGCCCCGTCGAGCGCATCATCGCGCAGCTGCAGGGCCAGGATGCCGGTGCTTCCTCCCGCATCTCCGGCGGAGGCGGCGATTTCGGGGCCCAAAGCCCTGGCGGCGCGGGCGCCGGTGGGGGCGACACCTCCCGCTATCGCGGCGCGCAGGGGCTCGATCCGCAGTTCATCAAGCAGCTCGAAGCGCAGTTCGGCTTCGACAAGCCGGCCTATGAGCGTTTCCTGAAGATGCTGTGGGATTATGCCCGCTTCGATTTCGGCAAGAGCTACTTCCGCGACATCTCGGTCCTGGAGCTGATCAAGGAGAAACTTCCGGTCTCCATCAGCCTCGGGCTCTGGATGACGCTCATCTCCTACGCGATCTCGATCCCGCTCGGCATCAAGAAGGCCGTGCGGGACGGCTCCTCCTTCGACATCTGGACTTCCGCCATGGTGATCATCGGCTATGCCATCCCGGGCTTTCTCTTCGCGATCCTCCTGATCGTGCTCTTCGCGGGCGGCTCGTTCTGGCAGGTCTTCCCGCTGCGCGGCCTGACGTCGGAGAACTGGTCCCTCATGCCCTGGTACTGGCAGATCGCCGATTACTTCTGGCATCTGGTGCTGCCGATCACCGCCATGGCGCTCGGCGCCTTCGCCACCTCGACCCTGCTGACGAAGAACTCGTTCCTCGACGAGATCCGCAAGCAATACGTGCTCACGGCGCGCATGAAGGGATTGTCCGAGCGGCAGGTGCTCTACGGCCACGTGTTCCGCAATGCCATGCTCATCGTCATCGCGGGCTTCCCGGGTGCCTTCATCGGCGCCTTCTTCGCCGGAGCGCTTCTCATCGAAACCATCTTCTCCCTCGACGGCCTCGGGCTTCTGTCCTTCGAGTCCATCGTGAACCGCGACTACCCGGTGGTCTTCGCCAATCTCTACATCTTCTCGCTCGTGGGCCTCGCGGTGAACCTGGTGTCCGACCTCACCTATACCTGGATCGATCCGCGGATCGATTTCGAGACCAGGGAGGCGTGAGATGAGGCATCCATCACACCTCGGCGTCATTCCTGGCCGGAGCGCAGCGGAGGGGAAGGGAATCCGCCCGCGAACCCACCACCAAAAGGCACCGCGTATTTTCCCTCCCCACAAGGGGGGAGAGGGCTTCCGGCGCCACACAGGTCCCTCGTTCATCCCGGAGTTCGCGCCATGAACGAGAACGTGCCCCTCGTCTCGCCGGCCTCCTCGCCCATGGCGCCGCCCCTGCCCCGGCAAGGCTTCATCAAGCTCTCGCCGCTCAACCGGCGGCGGCTGCAGAACTTCAAGGCCAACCGTCGCGGCTACTGGTCGTTCTGGATCTTCATGGTCCTGTTCGTCCTGAGCCTGTTCGCGGAGCTCATCGCCAACGACAAGCCGATCCTCGCCTCCTACAAGGGCGAGCTGCTTTACCCCGCCTTCGTGGATTACCCGGAGGAGAAGTTCGGCGGCTTCCTGGCGCAGACCGATTACCGCGACCCGGTGATCGCCAAGGAGATCCAGGAGAACGGCTGGCTGCTCTGGGCACCCGTCCGTTTCTCCTACAACACGCACAATCTCGACCTGCCTGTCCCGGCGCCAGCGCCCCCCACATGGATGCTCACCGACGCGCAATGCCGCCCCATCGCGGAGCGCACCGGCGGCACCGGCTGCAAGGACATCGAGTGGAACTGGCTCGGAACCGACGACCAGGGCCGGGACGTGGTGGCGCGCCTCATCTACGGCTTCCGCATCTCCGTGCTCTTCGGCCTGACGCTCGCCGGCATCTCGTCCATCGTGGGCATTCTGGCCGGAGCCGTGCAGGGCTATTACGGCGGCTGGACCGACCTTCTGTTCCAGCGCTTCATCGAAATCTGGACCGCCATTCCCTCGCTCTATCTCCTCATCATCATCTCGGCCGTGATCACGCCGAGCTTCTTCGTGCTGCTCGGCATCCTGCTGCTCTTCTCCTGGGTATCGCTGGTGGGCGTGGTGCGCGCCGAGTTCCTGCGCGCGAGAAACTTCGAATATGTGCGCGCCGCGCGGGCGCTCGGGCTGTCGAACGGCACCATCATGTTCAAGCACCTGCTGCCCAACGCCATGGTGGCGACGCTGACCTTCATGCCGTTCATCATCAACGGCTCGATCACGACGCTGACCTCCCTCGACTTCCTCGGCTTCGGCCTGCCGCCCGGCTCGCCGTCGCTCGGCGAGCTGCTGGCGCAGGGCAAGGCGAACCTTCAGGCCCCGTGGCTCGGCCTCGCAGGCTTCTTCGTGATCGCCATCATGCTCAGCCTCCTCATCTTCATCGGCGAAGCCGTGCGCGACGCCTTCGATCCGCGGAAGACGTTTCGATGACCGAGCCCCTCCTCTCCATCCAGGACCTCTCCGTCGCCTTCCGCCAGGGTGGCGGCGACATGCTGGCCGTGGATCGCGTGTCCTTCGATGTCATGCCGGGCGAGACGGTGGCGCTGGTGGGCGAGTCCGGATCGGGCAAGTCCGTCACGGCCCTGTCGGCGCTCAAGCTCCTGCCCTATCCGTCCGCACACCATCCCTCGGGCCGCATCCTGTTCAAGGGCAAGGACCTGATCGCCGCCGACGAGGACGAGATGCGCAAAGTGCGCGGCGACGACATCACCATGGTGTTCCAGGAGCCGATGACCTCGCTCAATCCGCTCCACACCATTGAGCGGCAGATCGGCGAAATCCTGAAGCTGCATCGCGGCCTGTCGGACCGCCAGGCGCGCGCCCGAACGCTCGAGCTTCTGACCCTGGTGGGCATCCGCGATGCGGAATCGCGGCTCGACGCCTATCCGCACCAGCTCTCGGGCGGCCAGCGCCAGCGCGTGATGATCGCCATGGCGCTTGCCAACGAGCCCGACCTCTTCATCGCCGACGAGCCGACCACCGCCCTCGACGTGACGGTGCAGGCGCAGATCCTGAAGTTGCTCGCGGAGCTGAAGAGCAGGCTCAACATGTCGATGCTCTTCATCACCCACGATCTCGGCATCGTGCGGAAAGTGGCCGACCGCGTCTGCGTGATGCTGAAGGGCAAGATCGTCGAGCAGGGAACGGTCGCGGAGGTGTTCGGCAATCCGCAGCACCCCTACACGCAACGCCTCCTCGCCGCCGAGCCGAAGGGCCGCGCCAATCCGGTCGCGACGGATGCGCCGGTCATCGTCGAGGCCGGACCGATCAAGGTGTGGTTCCCGATCAAGCGCGGCTTCTTCCAGAAGACCGTCGGCCATGTGAAGGCGGTCGACGGCGTGTCCGTGCGCGTGCGCCGGGGCGAGACCGTCGGCGTCGTGGGCGAATCCGGCTCCGGCAAGACCACGCTGGGACTTGCCATCCTGCGCCTCGTGCAGTCGGAAGGGCCGGTGGTGTTTCTCGGCAGGCGCATCGACGGCATGCGCGGCAAGGAGATCCGGCCCCTGCGCAAGGATCTCCAGGTGGTGTTCCAGGATCCTTACGGCTCCCTCTCGCCCCGCATGTCCATCGCCGAGATCGTCGAAGAAGGACTGCTCGTGCAGGACAAGGGGCTCACCTATGCCCAGCGCCGCGACATCGTGGCCAAGGCCATGGACGATGTCGGGCTCGATCCCTCCACCATGGACCGCTATCCGCACGAGTTCTCCGGCGGCCAGCGCCAGCGCATCGCCATCGCCCGCGCCATGGCGCTCGAACCGCAATTCATCATGCTCGACGAGCCGACCTCGGCCCTCGACATGTCGGTGCAGGCGCAGATCGTCGAATTGCTGCGCGACCTCCAGAAGCGGCGCGATCTCGCCTACATGTTCATCAGCCACGATCTCAAGGTGGTGCGGGCACTCGCGAACCACGTGGTGGTGATGCAGAATGGCAGGATCGTCGAGGAAGGATCCGCCGAGAGCATCTTCGCCGCCCCCCGGACCGAGTACACCAAAGCTCTCTTCGCCGCCGCCTTCAACCTCGAGACGGCAGCCTCGGACGCCGTACGGGAATAGGCACGGGGCCCTTCGGTCGCGCATTCGCATCCTGCCGCGGAGAACCATGGGCCGGGCCTGAACCCAGTTTTACCCCGACGCGCGATGGGGCGCTTCAGACCCGGGCAGGAAACACCTGCGTTCAAGCAGAAGAACGCCGCTTTCCACGAACACAACCAAGAGATGCATAACCGGAGACTGCCGCCACCGGCATAACGGGGGCGGATGCTTTTGCCCTCCCCAAAGGAAGCGGCGATCGCCCGGAAATCCTTCAAATGCAGCTTGACGCCCTAGTATTTGGACAGTATAGCGTTTCGCCCGTCATGTAACTAACTTTCAAATCAGAGGGGCCACTTTATGACGTACTCAACCCTTGCGGTACCTGCGAATATCGGCATCGTGATCGAGGGATCCGATCCCAGCACAGCCATCAACATTGCCGAGAACGGCGAAGCAGGCCGGATCATCGGCGAGCTCGTGTTCGAGGGCTTTGTGGCGGACCACAGCTACAGCTTCTCGTTCGTGGATCCGGAGAGCGGCGACGCGGTTGAGGTTCCGTTCGAAGTGGTCGCCGGCACAGGCGACGACGCCGGCAAGTTCTTCTTCAAGCTTCTGGACGATGCCACCCTCGACTTCGAGGGCGAGGCGCTGCCGGCCTTCGCCATCAAGGTTACCGACGAAGACGAGGTCGATGGTGGAACAAGCGCCCCGCAGGTGATCACCGTCACCATCGACAACGTGGCCGAGGCTCCGACCGCCATCGTGGTGGGCAACGGAACCACGCTGGCGATCACCGAGAACGAAGATCCGATCGATTTGGGTGCCATCAGTCACCAGGACGGCATCGCCGGCGAGTACACCTACACGTTGGTTGCGACGGGAGACGAGAGCAACCCAAGCCAGTGGGCCCTTGGGGAACTGTTCGATATCGTCGATGGTCATCTGGTGCAGCTCGCGCCCTTCGACCGCGAGGCCTATCCGAACGGCACCTTCACCTTCAAGATCAGGGCGGAGATCGAGGGCGTTGCCGATACGGCCTACGAGGAGGAGATCACGGTGACAGTCGCCAACGTGATTGAGGCTCCGACCGAAGTTGTGGTGGATGGCCAAACCGCTCTGACGATTACCGAGAATGCCGATCCGGCTGGAAGCGTCGGGACCATCGGTCGCGTGGGCGGTGATGACGGCGAATACACCTATACGCTGGTGGCTGTGGACGACGAAGGCAACCCGGATGCGGATGCTCTCGCCGAGCTGTTCGCGATCGTTGACGGTCAGCTGGTGCAGCTGGCTCCGCTCGAC
>Ga0182736_1002857_pt1 | contig 12338 bp, 7 predicted proteins | sample eDN5th30CKraftBY_FD_128882 | JGI IMG/M metagenome (GOLD analysis project Ga0182736, IMG submission 128882) | Enriched backyard soil microbial communities from Emeryville, California, USA - eDNA 5th pass 30_C Kraft BY (version 2) (version 2) | ecosystem: Environmental > Terrestrial > Soil >...
AGTTGCGGATAAAACAGCGAGTGATTGGTTGGATATCGTATGGGCAAGTTTTGAAAATGCATTTGTAAACGCACAGCTGTATGAGGCCCTAACGCTATGGTCAAACTGCGAGCAGGTATTGGGTAATCAAGAAAAGGCTGAGCATTATGCTACCGTTGCGGCGCGTCTAAAAGAAACCTTTAATAAACCGATCGAAGCGGGTGGTTTTTGGTCGCCAGCTAAACAGCAGTATGTCTATTGGCGGGATAAAGACGGTTCCGTTCATGGCGATAACCTGGTTACGCCAGTTAATTTTGCGGCCATCGCTTTTGGTATCTGTGATGATCCAAAACGTATTGCAGCTATTCTGGATCAGATAGAAAATAGAACCACGGCAGAGCGCCTTTTTCATTGGCCACTTTGCTTCGACTCTTTTAAGAGAGCAGAAGTGAGCGATGGTAATTGGCCTTTTCCCAAATATGAGAATGGCGATATTTTTCCTACCTGGGGATATCTGGGTATCCGGGCTTATGCGAAGTATAACAAAAGCATCGCGCTAAAATATATTCATAAACTCCTGGAGCAGTATAACAAAGATGGCCTGTCTTCCCAGCGATACAATAGGCTTAGCCAGACAGGAGAGGGGGATGATGTATTGGCTGGAATCTGCACCAGTATCACCGCACTTTATCGGGATATTTATGGTATCCGCCCGAAGTGGAACCGAATGGGACTGGAACCGAATATGGACGTTTCTCTTAACGGAACGGCGTTTTCCTATAAATTGCGGGGAGTGGACTACCACCTAGAGCTCAGCGTTGATGATTATTTCATGAAGAGCCAAGGCTTTTCTATCCGGTGTAAACAGGGCTTCGGAGCGGAAAAAGTTGAAAATGCCTTGATCGTTTACCCGCATAATCGCGACGACCAGCAAGTCGCTATAACGGAAACCAACGATCAGCCGATTGATCTGGAAATTGAGCAGTGGCAGGGGGGGACCCTATCGTGGAAAATACTGTCTCGGGGAAAGTATCGGTTCGCCTTAAGCGGATTGCAAAGCGGAGCGCGCTATCAGTTGTGGATAAACGGTAAAAGGAACGGCGTTATTTCTGTCAAAGATGGCCTTCTTTCCATAACATATAGCAGTAATACCGCGACTAAATTTCTCCTCAAAAAGTTAAGCTAAAAAACTATTTTATTGTTATACTTTCTTTGGTATAATAGCTGCGGTAAAAAATCTCTGTAGCGAGTAGGATATTGATTATAATGAGGTATCCTGCAAGGTCATACAAGAGCAGGATGATGGAAATAAAAAAGATGCTGAATACCCATTTAAGAAAAGTACGCATATTCGTTCCGATAAGGTCTGGTAAGCTTCTGATTACTAATATGCTGCTTATGCTTAGGCCCAAAAGGAATAAGGCCTGTGGAAAAGTGAAAACAATACCATACCAAAGCCATTCGGGCAGGAGTAATAAGACGTAGGTACAGATGATGTTAAAATAAATCTTTGAGCGCGCATAAGGAAATTGCTTAACGAAATAAAGATGCGTTTTGGTAAAAATATAATCCTGATAGGCCAACACCGCATGGGCCAAGGCAATGCACAATGCGATGATACCTGCGGTACGAAAAATTTGATCTACATCGTAGAACAATTTATAGAAGCTAATAATAAGTAAAGCAGAAAAACATTTGCTAAGCAGATAGCTTAACTTTTTATGGTAGAAAATAGCATAGAGAAACAAACTAAATATGGGTTTAGGCCAACTGCTCATACCAAGATTCTGCCAAAGGGTATGCTGTTTGCCAAAAGGATAAAAATTAAAGCGGTAAAGGTATAGCCCTGCACTGATTAGTGCCAGTGTGATTAAGTAGAGGCCCGAAAGTAAGGCAGTTCCATAATGCTGCGTAAACAGTCCATAGATCAGAACGATTATCCAATAACAAATAAGCGGAAGCGAGAGGTACAGTTGAAAAATGAACCAGCTTGCAAATTGTCGTGATAATCGCATTGACGTAGCGCTGTAGCGCCAGAACAATTGATCTTCGTGTCTACTCGTTTTCCATATATACCGCCAACATTTTAGGCTATAAATGAGCCATAAAAAACAGGTCAATAAAGTAATGATCGGGGTCTGGAGAAAATGGATCAATAAGATAAAATTGATGGTAAGAGATTGCCCTTGGGGGATGTGTCCCGCAGTTTTGATGAAAAGTCCATAACCAATTATCATGATAAAAGATGCTATTAGGAATCCCGCATTAATTTTATAGAATTCCTTTCCATAACATTTGATCAACAGCTTTGCTACCGTCATTCGGATTAGTTTAAGTGCAAGGTATGGTGAGCTAAAATAAAGGTGCTATCAATCGGTACAGCTAACGGGATGGTTTGATGAGAAGTGATGATAAAATTAATTCCATGTTGTTCGCGAGCAATTTTGATCCATTGTGCCAATTCGTCTAGCGCATTATGGTCTAAGGTAATGAAGGGCTCGTCTAGCAAAATGAGCTTGGGGTTTCCTAGAAAAGCTAGTACTAAGGATAATTTTTTAACCATTCCTGCAGAATAGTTTGACAAAGGATCATCCAGATAATCATGCATATTGAAAGCGTTAATATAGTATGCCTGCTGTTGCTGCGATGCATTTTTTGCTTTAACAAAAAGCTTGATCATATCCCGGCCGGTAATGAATGATGGGAAGGCTGGCTCGCTTTCTGCAAAATTAACCCGCTGGCGATAAGCCAGAGGCTGCTTTTTTAAGTCGATCACATTTTCCAAGAGAACAGTCCCTTTGAAATGCAGTAAACCAGCTAAAGCTTTAAGTAGAGTACTTTTTCCCGACCCATTTTCGCCTTGAATCCAATGTATACCGTGCCCTAACTGCAGTTTTGGAATTTGCAAAACCGGAGTTGCGCCGTAGTGTTTGGAGAAGTTATTAAGTTGCAGCATAATCAAGATTATCTAAGTTTGACAGATCGGTTTATTGTTTGTTACAGAGTTGCGGCGCAAGATTTCAAACAACAATACAGATTTATAATGAGCCATACCGCGTGTATGACGATTGAGGTATTGAAATGAATGTGAAGGAGCACGCATTGGAGTTCATGGGCTAATGCAGATTCTGAGTTAAACAAAACTTTGTTTTTTCCTTGTTGTTTTGATAAGGCAAATAATGTATTTTGGCAGTTTAAATGACAAACCCAGGAGGATTATGGCTGAAATAATTGATCATGATAAGATAGAACCCATGCCAATGCAGACATTAGCGTCTGGTATGCAACATGTTAATAATCCGGTGCTGGATTTACCACAAATTGAAAAAAAATACCTGCAAAAAGTTAATAGCTATCAACAAAGAGATAATAGCTATTTATTTACAGATGGTTTGGCCACGGTAGAGGTCAAAGTGGTGAGCGATGAAATTATACGCGTTAGATTGGCCCCCAATGGTCAGTTTTTAGCTGATTTTTCTTATGCCGTTTCCAATCCCGATCAACATGTGGCTGTATATGCCTTTCAGGAGGAAGAAGATTGTTACACTGTAAGTACTAACACTGTGACTTGTGTTATTAATAAAGCAGATTTTCTGATAGCTTTCAGAGATAGGGAAGGCAAAGTGATAAACCAAGACCAATCGCCGATGCATTGGGAGGAGAATCCGGATTTTGGCGGCTATTACGTGTATTGTACCAAAGTAGCGGAAGAACAGGAAGCTTTTTATGGCTTAGGTGATAAACCTACACATCTTAATTTAAGAGGGAAAAGGTTAACTAATTGGAATTCAGATACCTATTCTTTTGCTTTTGATCAAGATCCCCTTTATCGGAGTATCCCTTTTTATATTGGGCTTAATGGCGGAGAGGCTTATGGTATATTTTTCGACAATACCTTTAAAACCTATTTTGATTTTGGTGCCGAAGTGCACGACAGAACCAGTTTCTGGTCGGAAGGTGGGGAGCTGCAATATTATTACATCCATGGCCCACAGATGATGGATGTTGTTAAACGGTACCACAGTATTACCGGAACGCACTATTTACCTCCACTATGGGCCTTGGGGTATCATCAATGTCGCTGGAGTTATTATCCAGAAAGTAAAGTTTATGAGTTAGCCAAGAACTTCCGGTCCAGACAAATACCCTGCGATGCCATTTACCTCGATATTGATTATATGGATGGTTACCGATGCTTTACCTGGAATAAGCATTACTTTCCCGATCCAAAGAAAATGATTAAATCGCTGGCCGATGACGGCTTTAAAACCGTGGTTATTATTGATCCGGGGATAAAAGTGGATGAGAATTATTGGGTCTTTAAAGAAGGCAAGGAAAACAACTATTTCTGTCGTAGAGGCGATGATTATTTTATGGAAGGGCATGTTTGGCCTGGACGTTGTCAGTTTCCTGATTTTACTAATCCTGATACCCGCAAATGGTGGGGAGGATTGTTTAAGGGCTTAATAGATGCCGGCGTAGCAGGTGTCTGGAACGATATGAATGAACCTGCGGTGTTTGGCCGGGGCACATTTCCTGATGATGTGCGCCATAATTACGATGGTTACAGAGGGTCGCATCGTAAAGCTCATAATGTATATGGCATGCAAATGGTGCGGGCCACATATGAAGGACTTAAAAAACTTAACCATGGTAAACGTCCCTTTACCATCACCCGCGCGGCTTATGCGGGCACGCAACGTTATACATCAGTTTGGACGGGTGACAATGTTGCCACTTGGGAACATCTACGTTTGGGTGTTTTACAGCTACAGCGGCTCTCGGTATCTGGAATGTCTTTCTGCGGAACGGATATTGGCGGTTTTAGCGGCGAGCCCGATGGCGAATTGTTTACCCGCTGGATCCAATTTGGTGTTTTCTCGCCTTTTATGCGTGCGCATTCTGCTGGCGATACACGCGAAAGAGAACCTTGGAGCTATGGCGAAGAGTTGGAAGCCATCAACAGAAAATTTATTGAACTTCGCTACAAGCTTTTGCCCTATATTTATTCGGTATTTTGGGAACAGGCACGATATGGCTTCCCTATATTAAGGCCCGTAACCATGTTGGAACAGGATCTCGATAGTAATATTCCAAGGGAAGAAGAGTTTTCTTTTGGCGATAAAATTTTGGTATCTCCCATCGTTAATCCCGGACAAACAAGTAAAATGGTTTACCTGCCGCATGGTAATTGGTATAACTATTGGACTAATGCTCTACTCACCGGCGGAACAGAGATCGAGGTGGCCGCACCTTTAGATCAAATGCCTGTTTTTATTAAAGCAGGGGCGGTAGTTCCGGAGTTTCCTATAATGCAGCATGTTGATTTAAGGTTGGTTAACGTGTTAAAACTAACTATTTATTATGCAGAAGCTGAAGTAAATTCGTTTATATACGAAGACCAAGGCGATACTTTCGCCTATGAACAAGATGTTTATCTAGAGAAAAAAATTGTGCTTATCGGCGATAAAAATAGCTTATCTTTAAACCAAAGTACCGATGGGTTGTTTATAGAACGGTACGACACATATAAACTGCATTTTATTGGTTTGCCATTTAACATCAATCGTGTTAGGGTAGATAATAAGATGGTGGAATGGAAAGCGGAGGATGACATTCTTGTTGTTGAGGTTCCAAAAGACTTTAGAAATATCGTGGTGGAATAGGGGTGTGAGTTGTAAGTTGCGAGTTGTGGGTTGTGAGTGAGACCGCTTCGTCGTACCTCCTCGCAGTGACGGATGGGGAAGGTAGTGGCGCTTTTTATGTACGTCATTGTCTGCCTACCGCAGGCAGGCGATCCACTGGTTGGCGAAGAAGCAATCTAGATGTCTCGGCTACGCTCGACATGACGTAGGTGAATTGCTTAAGTGACTTAGGAAGTTGTGTTTTGCTTGACATGACGACAATGCTTGTAAGCAAGGGACTGAGCGCACTTATTACGTATGACTCATCACTTATAACTTTTTATATTATAAAAAACCAAATTATGCATAATTCCGTTGAGGTATTTTCATTGTTTACTGCATTTGATGTTGATCTTTTCAAAGCGGGTAAACATTATAAACTTTATGAAAAGTTTGGTGCGCATCATTTGGAAAATGAAGGTAAAAAAGGAACCTATTTTGCCGTTTGGGCTCCCAATGCTACGGCAGTTCATGTAGTAGGCGATTTTAATGGCTGGAACCCCAATGCACATCCGCTTTATGTCCGTTGGGATGGTTCCGGTATTTGGGAGGGCTTTATAGCGGAAGTTCCATTAGGCGAACATTATAAATATATCATAAAAGCTACCAGCGGAGAGATTTTGGAAAAAGGTGATCCCTTTGCTTTGGCTTGGGAAGTTCCACCAAAAACGGCCTCTGTTGTTAGTACGACTTGGTATGAATGGAACGATGCCGAATGGATGACTAACCGATATCAGCATAATGGGCTCGATAGGCCGATGTCGGTCTACGAAATGCATTTGGGTTCTTGGATACGTGATCCCGAACAGCCTGATAACTTATTAAGCTATGGGCAGATCGCCGATAAGCTAATTCCCTATATTAAAGAAACCGGCTTCACCCATGTAGAATTTATGCCCATCATGGAGCATCCCTACTATCCTTCTTGGGGTTATCAAATTACCGGTTACTTTGCGGCAAGTGCCCGATACGGCTCGGCACAGGAACTCATGTACCTTATTGAGCAATTGCATCTAAATAATATTGGCGTAATATTAGATTGGGTACCCTCTCATTTTCCCAGTGATGCCCACGGATTGTATCGCTTTGATGGATCGCATTTGTATGAACATGCTGATCCCCGGAAGGGCTATCATCCGGATTGGAGCTCCTACATCTTTAATTACGGTCGTAATGAAGTACGCGCTTTTTTAATAAGCAATGCGCTGTTTTGGTTAGAAAGATATCACGCCGATGGTTTGCGGGTAGATGCCGTAGCCTCTATGCTGTATCTAGATTATTCGCGAAAACAGGGGGAATGGATTCCGAACGAATATGGTGGGCGGGAAAACCTGGAAGCGGTAAGCCTTTTGAGAGAATTAAACGAGGCGGTATATGCCCATTTTCCAGACGTACAAACGATAGCCGAAGAATCAACAGCATGGCCCGGCGTAAGTCGACCAACATTTATAGGCGGACTAGGTTTTGGTATGAAATGGATGATGGGCTGGATGCACGACACCTTGAATTATTTTAAGAAAAATCCGGTGTACCGAAAATACAACCATCAACAGATAACGTTCAGTACGGTTTATGCTTTTCAGGAAAACTTCATGTTACCGCTTTCGCACGACGAAGTAGTTCACGGAAAGCAATCGTTGATCTATAAAATGCCCGGCGACGATTGGCAGCGCTTTGCCAATCTCCGAACGCTATACCTTTATATGTTTACCCATCCAGGAACAAAACTCTTGTTTATGGGTGGAGAGTTTGGCCAAACATCCGAATGGAATTGCAACCAATCATTAGATTGGCATTTATTGAATTTTGCACCCCATTATGGTATATTTAAATTAATAGGAGCGCTAAACGCATTATATAAACAAGAACCCGCACTATACGAAAAGAGTTTTTCGCCCGATGGGTTTGAATGGGTAGAGCTGGGCGACTATGAAAATTCGGTACTGGTATATTATCGTAAAGGGTATCGTGAGGAGAATGATCTGGTGGTGATATTAAATTTAACCCCTATAGTAAGAAAAGATTATCGAATCGGACTACCAACGGATGGAGCTTATGCTATTATCCTCAATACCGACGACGTAAGCTATCACGGCACAGGAGTTATCAATGAAGCTATTGTAGCAGAATCTCGCAATTGGATGAATAAAACATACTCCGCTGTGGTAACTTTACCGCCATTGAGCGGTATGGTGCTGAAGAAAGTAAAAAGTAAAAATTAAAAAAGTGCTAAGTAATAAGTTTTGCGTTCTAAGTAGTATGCGACGTAGAACTTATTACTTAAAACGTACAACTTAAAAAGATGCATGTCATTCATTTCGCGGCAGAGTGTTATCCGGTAGCTAAAGTAGGAGGATTAGCTGATGTATTGGGCGCATTACCCAAGTATCAGCAAAAGGCTGGAATTAAAGCATCCGTTATCATGCCTTTTTACAATAAGCCCTTTGTACAGACTCATGACTTTGAGCCCGTTTACGAAGGTGCAATCCAACAGGGGGATAAGCTGTATCCTTATACCATATTAAGGGAGCAGGCGGATACCCTTGGGTTTGAACTTTTGTTGGTTAAGATCCCGCAGCTCCTAGACCGGCGAGAAGTTTATAGCTATGCAGACGAGAGCGAACAGTTTTTAGCTTATCAACATGCAGCGTTAGATTGGCTATGTACCGCTAAATACCGACCAGATATTATCCATTGTCATGACCATCATGCAGGGCTTATTCCATTTTATATCGAATACGCCGGCCAATTTAGTTTTTTAAAGGGTGTTCCAACGGTGGCCACAGTGCATAACGGACAATATCAGGGATGGATGCACTGGCGCATGGCATCTCTAATGCCTGCTTTTGATACCTGGAGCTGGGGATTGTTGGACTGGGATGGATTGATTAATCCACTGGCTGCGCTGATAAAATGCTGTTGGGCCTATACTACCGTTTCAACCGGTTACCTTACCGAACTGTATACCAAAGCAAATGGATTGGAAAGCCTCTTTGCCGCTGAAAGGGCTAAATCCTACGGCATCGTTAACGGTATAGATACTGAAGTTTGGAACCAGGCAACAGATCCCATGCTGCCTGTTAATTTTAATTTAACTACCGTAAATAAGGGTAAACAGGGCAATAAGCAGGCAATATGTAAAACTTATCATTTAAATGATCAATTACCCTTAGGGGTTTTTATCGGTCGCTTTGCTTTAGAAAAAGGAGCCGATCTGTTACCGAATACACTACGCTATATGCTCAACAAATATGCGGGCCAGGTAAACTTTTTTGTGTTAGGTTCGGGCGATGAAACCATAGAGCAATCTCTTCAGGCAGTTTTAGTAGATTTTCCACAACATTTAGGCCTATATATTGGTTATAATGAAGAGCTAGCCCATCAAATTTATGCTGCCGCCGATTATTTATTCATGCCATCGAGAGTAGAGCCTTGTGGTTTAAATCAGCTGTATGCTATGCGATATGGAACGGTACCCGTAGTACACGCCACTGGAGGGCTAAAAGATACGGTGAAAGATCTCAATACGGCAGGTGGTTACGGCTTCTTATTTGACGAGGCTACCGAAGAGGGTGCCATAGCTGGTCTGGAGCGTGTACTTTTACATTGGCAGGAAGCGGATACCAAAACATGGGGGCAATTGCGTAAGTTTTTGATGAAACTGGATTTTTCTTGGGAAAAATCTACAGAAAAATATACCGAATTGTACAAACAAAAATTGATTAATATATGACTCCTAAAGTAATTTCCATTGTGCTAGGAGGCGGGCGGGGATCGCGATTAGCACCTTTAACTGATACACGTTCGAAACCTGCTGTACCCATCGCAGGGAAATATCGTTTAGTAGATATCCCCATATCGAACTGTTTAAATTCTGGCTTTAACCGGATATTTGTGCTTACGCAATATAATTCGGCCTCGCTGAACACCCATATAAAAAACACCTATAATTTCAGTGTGTTTAGTAAAGGCTTTGTCGATATTATTGCTGCCGAACAGACCATGGAAGGGGATAAATGGTTTCAGGGAACGGCCGATGCGGTACGGCACTCGCAACGGTATATGGTTAATCACGACTATGATTTTATTCTCATTCTCTCGGGCGATCAGTTATATCAAATTGATTTCCTGGAGATGATAGAATTCCATATCAGCAAAAAAGCAGATATTACCATCGCTACTATACCGGTAAATGCTAAAGATGCTACTTCCTTTGGTATCTTAAAGTCTGACGATGATGGTAATATTACTTCTTTTATTGAAAAGCCGAAGACCGAATTACTGGTTGATTGGAACTCGGAAGTGAGCGACGATATGAAAGCAGCAGGACGGGAGTATTTAGCTTCTATGGGGATTTATGTGTTTAGCAAGGGTGTGTTGAACGATTTATTAGGGCAGAATCCCGGTTTAGATTTTGGTAAAGAACTTATTCCAGACGCTATCACCGATAAGCAGAAGGTCGTAAGCTATCAATACGATGGCTATTGGACAGATATCGGGAATATCGACTCCTTCTTTGAAGCCAATATTGGTTTAACAGATGAAATACCAGCCTTTAACCTGTTTGATAAGCAGAGTATCTTTACCCGTCCGCGGATGCTACCCCCTTCAAAAATAGCGGCTACTACTTTGCGTAATGCCATTGTTGCCGACGGATGTATCATTGCGGCCCAGGAAATTGAACGCTCTGTTATCGGCGTTCGTTCCCGCATAGGTGTTGGTACGGTTATAAAAAACACGTATATGATGGGTAGCGACTATTACCAGAATCTCGAAGAGCTGGAAGAGGCAAAGCACAGTGGAAAGCCCATTGTTGGTGTTGGCGAGAATTGTTATATCGATACCGCTATTTTAGATAAAAGTTGCGTAATAGGTAATAACGTCCAGATTAAAGGCGGAGCCCATCTCCTCAATGGAGATTTCGAAACCCATACCGTAAAGGATGGTATTATCGTGATCAAGAAACGAGCAGTTATTCCAGATAATACGATTATTGGGTAGTTGAGAATTGTTAAATAGTTGAGTAGTTAAATAGTTGAGTGGTTAGTTGTGAGTGACGAGAGATGAGTGCGCACTTGCCCTACGCTTATTATTATTCATCTTAATTTCTATCACTACTTAACTACTATTACGACTTAACTGTTTACGGATCACTGATTACGCGTTACTGAATTGCGAGTTGCGAGTGTAAAAATGGCTTGACGGATGGATATTTTCTTATCCTGCCGTCAAGCCATTTTGTTTTTAATTTACTCGTTCACATAATTACCATAAATTGAAAACTCTGCTAAGTGCGAGTGTGGTTCGCCGCCACCATTTAACTGGTAAATCCGGATATATCGCATTTGTGGAGAACCAGACAATAAGAACTGTTGTGGGCCCTGTATGTCTGGCAAGTTAAACGAGCCATATGCTACCCATTCTTCCGATTCGCTGTTTCGACCTTCGATGATAAAATCTTTGAAATCAGCATTCAGATAATCGTGCCGTGATGTAAGTTCCACCACATCTACCGAGACGACTTTTCCCATATCGTAGGCAAGCCAATGTGGGAAAGGAGTTGTTCCTGCCACGTGTTCCGTGTGCCAATACGTCTCAGGGTCATCGTCAATTGTGAACGACGGATTACCACCATTTGGTAATTGTCCGGTCGGCTCGTAGGTGTCTGCTGTAGCAATCCAATTGCGTTTATCAATTTTAAAGGCCGTAGTATGGATTTGTTCAACTGTACGGAAAGTATCTATACAAAGTGTATCTGGAATGTACAAGGTTTGATAACTAAAGGGTGTTCCTTCTTTGTAGTTCGTTAGTACAGCGGTTTCGGCATTGACATCAACCTGCACATGTTTGTTCTTGCCGTTGTTGTCCGTGTACGATACGTCGGTAGCAAATGCGCCTAAGGTTTTGTCAATTGGTCGCCAAGTTACCGTAACATCATTGTCGGCGTTTGCAATAGCAGACAAAATCAATCGGTTGTTAATTGATTTTTTGTATAAATCGCCATATACTTTGCCAGTTGCATAAACCGGTATTGATTTATTACCCAGAGCATCATAGGTATATATGATGAAATTATACAGATTCTCCGATAAGGGAATGAACTTTTTTATGGTATCGGTTCTGCCCGATTTTTCGATCGGAATATCCACAGAATCGTGTCCGTTATTCCAGTATATTCTACAGTTGGTAATTTTTGGGTCTGCACGAAGCAGGCCCTTGACAAATACCCGTTCATCTCCCGAGAATACCACCACCGAGTCCATTTTTCCGGTATACGAGATTTCACCGTCTTTGGTAAATTCTTTGTACTCATCCATTTTCCTACAAGAATAGACCAATAGTATCAGTACTATAGGAATATAAAGCTTTTTTATGTTTGCAAAAGTTTTCATTTCTGTGATCTTTTTTGTGTTTTCCTTGCCATATCGGCACACTTCATTTTAATATCCAGACAATATGCCTACAGATTTACCGGGTATCTCCGTACACATTGATTTCAAGAATTTCAAACCAAGTAGTTCCCATCCAGTTTTCCAAGCATTTGAAGCGTAAGTATCTTACTTTTCCAGCATCTGGATCGAAATTGTAGTCAAATCCAGCAATGCCTGCGTCCCAATCTTCCGGAGAGGTTTGCCCATAAGGGAGTCCTGATGGCTTAATATTTTCGTATGAGCC
>Ga0182736_1002858_pt1 | contig 12337 bp, 6 predicted proteins | sample eDN5th30CKraftBY_FD_128882 | JGI IMG/M metagenome (GOLD analysis project Ga0182736, IMG submission 128882) | Enriched backyard soil microbial communities from Emeryville, California, USA - eDNA 5th pass 30_C Kraft BY (version 2) (version 2) | ecosystem: Environmental > Terrestrial > Soil >...
CGCGTGACGGACGAGTGCCGTCTTTTCGATTTCCGGCCCGACCATGATGCCTGGAGTATCGCACAGGTGCACGATCGGAATGTCGAACGCATCGCAAAGCTGAATGAAGCGCGCGCCCTTGTCCGAGCCGTCGCTGTCGATCGCACCGCCGAGCTGCGCCGGATTGTTCGCGACGATGCCGACCGGCCGGCCTTCGATTCGAATGAACGAGGTGATCATCGTGCGGCCGAAATCGCGCCGCAACTCGAGCACCGAATCTTCGTCGGCAAGCGTCTCGATCACCTTGCGAATGTCGTAGACCCGCACCCGGTTCTCGGGGACGATCGCCCGCATGAGACGCTGGTCCGGCGCTTTCCAGTTGGCAAGCCGACCTTGGAAATAGGACAGATAGCGCTTCGCCACCGCCACCCCTTCGGCTTCGTCGGCAACCGCAATATCGATCACGCCGCTCGTGCGCTGCACCGATGAAGGACCGATTTCCTCGGGTCGGAAAACGCCGAGGCCGCCGCCCTCGATCATCGCCGGCCCGCCCATGCCGATGTTGGCGTCCGCCGTCGCAATGATCACATCGCAGCAACCGAGCAACGACGCGTTGCCCGCAAAACAGCGGCCCGAGACGATCGCCACCATGGGAATGAGGCCGGAAAGCTGCCCGAAGTGGTGAAACGTATTGAAGCCAATGAACCCGCCGTAGTCGTCATCGCCCGGCCGCCCGCCCCCGCCCTCGGCGAACAGCACGAGCGGCATCCGGCCCTGCTCGGCCACGTCGATGATGCGGTCCGTCTTCCAGTGGTTGTGAACGCCCTGGGTGCCCGCGAACACCGTGTAGTCGTAAGCCATGACCGCGGCGCGCGACGCCGGATCGTCGAACAGATCGCCGTTGATGCGGCCGACACCGGCAACGAGCCCATCCGCCGGACTGCGCGTCAACAGGTCCTCCAGCCCGCGCCGGCGGCGCTGCGCGGCAACCGTCAACGGCCCGTACTCGATGAACGTACCCGCATCGACCAGGTCGTCGACGTTCTCGCGGACGGTCCGTTGCTTCGTCTTCCGCCGCCGCGCCACCGCGTCCGGCCGCTTCTCGTCCAGCGTCAACGCACGCCGGTCGAGAACCTCCCGCAGATCCGGACGGATCAGGTCGAGATCGATTTCCTCCTCGATGGCCCCGGTATCGTCGACGCTGTCGGAGGGCTCGATCGTCAGCAGAAGCTGGTCTTCCCAGAGCGTATCGGACGGCGCGATATGGACGGAGCGGACGATACCCGCGGCTTCCGCAACGATGACGTGCTCCATCTTCATCGCCTCCATGACGACGAGCGGCGCACCTCTGGCGACCTCCGATCCCTCCTCCACAGCCACGGACACGATCGTGCCCTGCAATGGCGACCGCACGGCCACCATGCCGTCGGCAACCGCTTCGGCATCGCCACGCTCACCGGAGGGCATGGCCGCCGATGCCGCCTGACCATAGGCCAGCACGGCAAGCGGATCTTTTGCATCGACCCGCGCGCCGGCCCGGCCCGCATGCCCATCGCTCGCCGCCTCTGCCGCCGGCGCGAAATAGAGATGCGGATGCTGCTGAAGAGCCGTCTCGGCAAGCCGCGCGGCGTTGCTCTCCACGAACTCCGTATCCGCGCTGCCGGCCGCCACGGCCTCGTCGCGCAGCAACGCCTGCAGGAACGGGATATTCGTTGGCGCCCCCGCCACGTGCATCTCGCAAAGCGCGCGATAGCCTTTCGACAGGACATCGGCGAGTTTGGGCGCGTTCGTATGTACGATCAGCTTCGCTAGAAGGGGATCGTAGGACGGGCTCGTCCGATAGCCCGCGTAGGCATTGCTGTCGACGCGGATGCCCCGCCCCGACGGTGCCTCGAATGCCGTGAGCACGCCGCCGCCCGGCTTGACGCTCCCATCGGCCTCCATGCGCTCCGTATTGATCCGCGCTTGCAGCGCCATGCCGCGCGGCTGAGGCACCGAGTCCCGCGACAGTCCAAGATCGTTGAGCGACGCACCGCCCGCAATCTGCAACTGCACTTCCACGAGGTTGATGCCCGTCACCTCCTCCGTGACGGTATGCTCGACCTGCAACCGCGGATTGGCCTCGATGAAAAAGTACGCGCCCGACTCGACGTCGACCAGAAACTCGATCGTACCCAGGTTCTTGTACTTGACCGCCGCTCCGAGCCGAAGCGCCGCCTCGATCAGCGTATCGCGCAAAGCCTTTGGAACGGAGAGCGCCGGTGCGATCTCGACGATTTTCTGCCGGCGACGCTGGAGCGAGCAGTCGCGCTCCCACAGATGCGATACCGCATCGCCATCGCCGAGAAGCTGCACCTCGATATGCCGCGCACGACGGACCAGTTGCTCGACGTAGAGATCCCCGTTGCCGAAAGCCGATTGCGCCTCCGACCGGCAGCGCTCGAACGCCTCCTGGAGATCGCCGTCGGACGCGACCGGCCGCATGCCGCGCCCTCCGCCGCCGGCCACCGCCTTGACCATGACCGCACCACCAGGACCGAGCTTGGCGAGAAAGCTGCGGGCCTCGTCGAGCGAGGTCGGAGCCGCCGTGCCCGGCAGCACCGGAACGTCGACGAGAGATGCGAGCGCGCGAGCCTGATGCTTGTCACCGAACCGCTCGAGCGTCTCGGGCGACGGGCCGACGAACACGATCCCGGCCTCGGCACACTGCCGGGCAAACGCTGCGTTCTCCGAAAGAAAGCCGTAGCCTGGATGGATGGCACCGACGCCCGCCTCTTGCGCCGCGGCCAGAATGGCTCCGCCATCGAGATAGGCTGCAACGCCTCGCCCCGGAATCAAGAGCGCCGTATCGGCTTTGCGCGTGTGAAGGCTGGCCGCATCGTCCGCCGGATAGATCGCCACGGTTTCGAGCCCGAGCTCCGCGGCTGCGCGAAAGACGCGCGTAGCGATTTCGCCGCGGTTGGCGACGAGCAGTTTGCCATTGAACATGATTGGAGCGTATCTCCTGCGTGGAACGATCTGCGCCGAGGTTAGCGACCGCTGGCGCTCTCGCCTAGCAGGCTCTTGATCCCCCGGATCGCCCACGCTGTCGCCGCGCCAAGCGCGGGGCTATCCTTCCGCGCCCAGCGCCGCCCGGCAAGAGGCGAGGATGCGACGGGACAGATCGGGATCGTCCACCGCCCGCGCGAGGATAATGCCTCCCACCAGCATCGCGGCCGCGGCAAGAGCATCGTCCTCGGCTTGGGGCCGCCCCTTCTTGCGCCCCACCCGCGACAGCCGTTCCACCATGCGCCGCACACCGTCGGTGAAGGTCTTTCGCGTGGCGTCGCCGGCCCTCGGGACATCGCAACCCAGCGCCGCCACCACGCACCCGTCTCCAGGGCGATCCCGATGAACCATCGAAAGATAGCGATCGGCATAGTCGGCAAGCGACTCGACCTTGGCGAACTTGACGGCACTCCCCGCGATCGCGTGGTTCAGCGCCTCCGCGGCCAGTCGCTCCTTCGAACCGAACTGACTGTAGACGCTGCCGTGCGTCAGGCCAGCCGCGGCCGCCACATCATCGACGCCGACCGCCAACCCCCGCTCGCGGAACATCTGCGCCGCTGCAACGAGAATGCGTTCGCGGTTCTCGGCGGCTTTCTCCTTCGATACGCGCATGGTCTTCGTCGTCCTGGCTTCCGGGCGTGACAGATGCTGCTTGACACGATTGATGGCGACCGTCATGTAAAATAATAATGACGATCACAATCAATAACAATGATCATCGAGCAGGAGCCTGCCATGCCGAGCCAACGCGGAGAGCCGAACGCTGTCGCCGTGCGGGAAAGGCGCCAGGCCGATGATGTCGCAGATGCGTCGCCCCCACCCGCAGGCGATCAGCTCCGACGCCCGCCACAGCCGGGCACCGCCTCGGCAAACCCTCTGCTCACCGCTCCGATCCTTCCGACGCTCATTCGATTGAGCATACCCAACGTGTTCGCCATGGTCGCGACCGCGCTCGTGGCCGTTGCCGAAACGGTCTATGTGGGCCTTCTCGGGCTCCCCCAGCTCGCGGGTATCGCCCTGGTCTTCCCCATGGTGATGCTTCAGCAGATGATGTCTGCGGGCGCCATGGGCGGCGGCATTTCCTCTGCGATCAGTCGCGCCCTGGGCGCCGGCAACACCGAGCGCGCCGAAGCCCTCGCCCGCCATGCGGTCGTCGTCGGGCTTTCCGCCGGGCTGGTCTTCACCGTGCTCTTTCTGTCGAGCGGAGCCGCCATTTACAGCCTGCTCGGTGGTCGCGACGCCGTGCTCGATCAAGCCATCGTCTATTCCAATACCGTCTTTCTCGGCGCCATCTTCATCTGGCTGATGAACACCCTGGCATCGATCCTCCGGGGCACGGGGAACATGCTGGTCCCCTCGTACATGCTGCTCGCCGTTGCCGCCGCGCAAGTCGCACTCGGCGGCGTGCTGGGACTTGGCCTGGGTCCGATCCCTCGCTTCGGCATGGCGGGTGTCGCCATGGGACAGGTCATTGCCTATGGCGCCGGCATGATCTTTCTGGCCGCTTACCTGCTTTCCGGAAAGGCTCGTATCCGTCTGCGCCCTCACGGCGTCCTGCGTTGGGAAATGTTCAGCGACATTCTCAAGGTGGGCGCCCTCGCATGCGTATCGCCCGTCCAATCCGTCCTGACCGTTTTGGCGATGACGGGCTTTATCGCGGGTTTCGGCGCGGAAGCGTTGGCCGGATATGGGATCGGCGCCCGCCTGGAGTTTCTGCTGGTCCCGATTACCTTCGCGATCGGCGTTTCCAGTCTCCCGATGGTCGGCATGGCGATGGGCGCTGGTGATGCCGGCCGCGCGCGCCGCGTCGCGTGGACCTCCGGCTTCCTTGCCGCGGGCCTTCTTGGCGCGATCGGAGCCGCGGTCGCGTTCAAGCCAACCATTTGGTCAACGATGTTTACCGACAACGCCGGCGCGCTATCCGTGGCACACGACTATCTGAGGGCTGCGGGCCCGGCCTACGCGTTCCTCGGTCTCGGTCTCGCACTCTACTTCGCGGCGATGGGCTCCGGCACCATTCTCGGCCCCGTGCTCGCACAGACGCTTCGCCTTATCGTGATCGCAATAGGCGGCTGGTGGCTGATGCGCCAGGGATCGACCGTCGAGCAATTCTTTCTCGTGGTGGCGGCCTCCCTGGTGGCCTACGGCCTCGCCGCTGCCTTCGCGGTCTGGAAGATCCGATGGCAGCGGCCCTGACCGGCGGCGCGGCGGGACGCTGCTGTTGCACCCGACGACGTCCCGAACCATGCTGACGTGAGCGGCAACGCGAGCGATCCATGATCGCCCGCACCGCGACGGCATGACGAAGCGTCAGACGGGGCCTTGCGGAATGACGAGATGGCGGGTGGGCGCCGATTCAGGCGGCACGTTCACGGATATCTGCTTGATCGCCGAGGACGGCAGCGCCATCCGGGTCTGGAAGGTGCCGAGCACACCCGACGACCCGTCGACCGCGATCGCATCCGGCGTGGTTGAGGGTCTGGCGTCTGCGGCGAACGCCGAACCGGCGGCCGTGGTCTCATTCGGTCACGGAACGACGGTCGCGACCAACGCACTGATCCAGGGGCGCGGCGTGGCAACCGGCCTGATCACCACGGGCGGCTTTCGCGACCTGCTCGAGATCGGACGCCAACGTCGACCGCATCTCTACGACCTTCAGTGCGACAAGCCTCCTCTGCTCGTCCCCCGCGACCTGCGAAAAGAAGTGCCCGAGCGCCTCCGGCACGACGGACGCATAGAGACGCCGCTCGATGAACCCGCCGTGCGCCGCGCCGTCAGCGAGCTCAAGGCGGCTGGCGTCGAGGCGGTCGCCATCATGTTCCTCTACGCCTATCTCGATCCCCGCCACGAGGCGCGCGTGCGCGACATCGTCATCGAGGCGTTTCCGGACGCGTTCGTCACGGCCTCACACGAGGTTGCCCCCGAATTCCGCGAGTTCGAACGGCTCACGACCGTGGTCGTGAACGCATATCTCGGCCCCATCATGGCCCGCTACATCGATCGGCTCGGCCCCCGCCTCGATGCTGCCGGCCTCAAGGGGCCACGCCGCATCACACAGTCGAACGGCGGCGTGATGTCGTTCGCCGTCGCGCGCAATCAGGCGGTCCGCACGGTGCTCTCCGGGCCGGCGACCGGCGTTGTCGGCGCCCTGAAGACCGCCGAACTCGCGGGCCTCGCCAACATCATCGCGTTCGACATGGGCGGAACCTCGACCGACGTCGCCCTGATCGAGAACGGCGAGCCGAAACTCGCCGCGGAGATGGAGGTGCACGGGTATCCGCTGAAGACGCCCATGCTCGACATTCACACCGTGGGCGCCGGCGGCGGATCGATCGCCTACATCGACGAGGGCGGGCATCTGAAAGTCGGCCCGCGAAGCGCAGGCAGCGTCCCGGGCCCGGCGTGCTACGGGCGCGGCAACCCCGAGGCGACCGTCACCGATGCCAACGTGGTCCTCGCCACGCTCAACCAGGACCATCTTCTCGGTGGCCGCATGCCGATCGACGCGTCCAAATCCGTGGCCGCGGTCGGCGAGCTTGCCGATCGCCTCGGGCTCGACATCCCCACCACCGCGCAAGGCATCGTCAGTATCGTAACCGCCAACATGACCCGCGCGATCCGCGTCATCTCCGTGCAGCGCGGCCACGATCCGCGCTCGTACACGCTTGTCGCATTTGGTGGCGCCGGTCCCCTCCACGCGGCGCGCCTGGCGAGGGAGCTCGACATTCCGCGCGTCCTCGTACCGCGCAACCCCGGCATTCTCTGCGCTCTCGGCTTGCTGCTGACCGACCTGAAGACCAACTTCGCCCAGACGCGCCAGATGCGCCTCGACGAGCCGAACCTCGATCATTTTACCGATGTATTTACCGATCTCGAACAGCGAGCGGCGGAGTGGTTCGCCGACGAGCAGATCCCGCCCGAGCGCCGCCAGCTTCGCCGAACGATCGACATGCGCTATGCCGGCCAGAATTATGAGTTGCCGATCCACATGCCCGAAGGCCTCCAATCTGATGCCCTGCTCGCCGAGTTGATGCGCCGTTTCGAGGAGGCGCATCGCCAGATGTACGGCTACATCGCCTCCGAGGAGCCGGTACAGGCGGTGACTTTCCGCGTCGAGGCTGCCGGAACGGTCAGTCGCGCGGAAATCCGACCGGCACCGCCCGCGACGGCATCGATCGACGAAGCGCGCATCGCAACGCGCGACATCTGGCTTCCCGAGGCCGGCGGCCGCCAGGCTTGCCCCGTTTATGACCGAGAGCGCCTCGGGCCCGGACATCGCTTCGAAGGGCCCGCCGTTGTCGAGCAGATGGACGCCACGACCGTCATCCTCCCGGGACAAAGCGCAACGGTCGATCCCTATTTCAACATCGTCATCGAGGGATAAGCCCAATGACCGACGCCATCCCGCGCGACGAAGCCGCCAAGCTCGATGCCATCACGGTCGAGGTTATCGGCAACGCCCTTGCATCGATCGTCGACGAAATGGGAGAGACGCTCGTCAGGGCATCCTACTCCACCAACATCAAGGAACGCCGCGACAGCTCGACGTGCCTCTTCGACGCCAGGGGACGGACGCTGTGTCAGGCGTCACACATCCCCATTCATCTGGGCTCGCTGATCGGTGTCATCGACGAAATCGCCCGTCGCTGGAGCCTCGACGACATTCAGGAGGGAGACGTCTTCATCGGCAATGACGCCTACAGCGGCGGCGGTACGCACTTGCCCGACATCGTCCTCGCCGAACCGATCTTCTATCGAGGCAAGATCGTCGCATGGGCCACCAACACCGCGCACCACGCCGATTTCGTCGACCGCGCCCATGCCCACATTTTCCAGGAGGGCCTGCGCATCCCCCCGGTGCGGCTCTATCGCGGCGGCGTCCTCGTCAAGGACGTTCTCGATCTTATTTTGCTTAACCTTCAGGTTCCGCGTGAGCGCCTCAATGATCTGCGCGCGCAAATGGCGGCCAATCGTCAGGGCGTCGAGCGCTTCAAGGCCCTCTGCGACCGCTACGGAACCGATCTGTTGTCGCGCGCGGCCGACGCGCTGCTCGACTACGCCGAGCGTCTGACGCGCGCCGGCATTCGTTCCATCCCTTCGGGCATCTACGATTTCGAGGACGTCTACGAAAGCAACGAGCTCGACGGCGCGCTGACGTTCAAGCTTCGCATCGACGTGCGAGACGACGAGATCTTCTTCGCGTTCGATGCGCCGCCTCAGGTCCGCGCCGGCATCAATCTCGTCGAGACAGGATTGCTGGCAGCGGTCTACTACGCCGTGAAAGCCTTGATCGGCCCCGAGATCCCGCCCAACGCCGGTCTTTTCCGTCCAATCCACGTAACAGCCCCCGTCGGCTCGATCCTCAATGCGTCACCGCCCGGTGCGGTCAACTCCCGGCTCCATACCGGACAGCGCGTCGTCGATTTGATCTTCGGCGCGCTCGCCCCCGCCATGCCGGATCGCATCATCGCAGCCTGCAACGGCGCCTGCGTGAACTCCACTTTCTCGGGCGTGAACCCGCGCACCGGCGAGTTCTACGTCTATCTGGAGACGATCGGCGGCGGCTTCGGCGCGCGCGCCACCAAGGACGGGCTCGACGGTGTTCACGTGCATCTGACGAACACGTCCAACCTTCCCGTCGAGGCGCTCGAGACGGAGTATCCGCTTGTGCTCGAGCGATACGAGTTGGTCGATGATTCCGGCGGCGCCGGGCAATACCGCGGCGGCATGGGCCTCTTTCGCCAAGTGCGCATCGAGGATCACGAATGCCGAACCTACATCCACGGCTCGCGCTTCGTGCAGGGTCCATGGGGACTATTCGGTGGCCAGAATGGCGGTTGCGCCCGCTTTGCGTTTGACGACGGCGTGGAGCGTCCCGCCAAGGCGCGCGCGGTCTTGAGATCGGGCCAGCGCGTCTACATCACCACCCCTGGTGCGGGCGGATACGGCGATCCCACCGCGCGGGACCGCGATCGCGTCCGCCGCGACCTCGCCGAAGGCCGGATCTCCGAGCAGTGCGCGCGCACGGTCTATAAACTCGACGACTGAGATCACCCGGAATGCCGCCCGCACGACGATCCGGGCCCGCAGCCGCCCAACTCGCACGTCGGCATCACGCGTAACGTGGCCGCCTACGCTGCCTGTTGACGGCAAGCGATGCCGCACGTAGCGTTGTCTAACAATCGTTCGAAAATACGCACCGCGCCGAATAGCCCGCGCCGGCGAACGATGTCGGCAACGAAACGAGCCTCTGGCGAGCCGGGCCGACCTTGAGCGTCCAGGCGCCCGGTGCTCTTGAGACGCTCTCGAATGGAGGACACGAATGCCCAACCGCTATGAACAGTTCACGAAACTCGACATCGATTTCCCGGCGCCTCGCGTCCTCCGCATCACGTTCAATCGCCCTGAAGCATTGAACGCGATTGATGCCGAAACGCACAAGCAATTGACCTACATCTGGCGGACCATCGACGACGATCGCAACGTCAACGCCGTGATCCTGACCGGCGCAGGCAAGGCCTTTTCGGCCGGCGGCGATCTACGCATGGCACAGAAGATGCTCACCGACCACGAGACCCGAATGGTCGAATGGAAGCACGCCAAGGATCTCGTCTATAACGTCATCAATTGCAGCAAGCCCATCGTCTCCGCCATCAACGGCGTTGCCGTTGGCGCCGGGCTCGTCGCGGGCATTCTTGCGGATGTATCGATCGCCGGAAAATCGGCGCGGATCATCGACGGCCATACACGCCTCGGCGTTGCCGCTGGTGACGCATCGACGATTATCTGGCCGCTTTTGTGCGGAATGGCGAAAGCAAAGTATTATCTTCTCACCTGCCGTCCCATATACGGCGAGGAAGCCGAGCGGATCGGGCTCGTCTCGCTCTGCGTCGATGACGACAAGCTCCAGGAGACGGCGCTCGAAGTCGCGACGGAACTCTCCACCGGAGCGCAGAGCGCGATCCGCTGGACGAAATACGCGTTGAACAATTGGCTTCGGATGGCCGGGCCGGCGTTCGATGCGTCGACTGCCCTGGAATTCATGGGCTTCTCGACGCCCGACGCCGTCGAGGGCGTCACGTCTCACCTCGAGAAGCGCAAGCCGAATTTCTCCGACGATTGCCCCCTCTGAGCCGGAGCGGATAAAATGCTCGACGACATTCCGAGATCCCGCTTGCCCATTTACCGCAATGCGATCGACTGGGCTTGGTTCGACCGCGAGTATCCGGCTCCCGATGTGTTTGCAGAAACACTTTTCAAGTGGCCCTACGAACGCATCCGAGCCCTCCAGAACCAGCGTTTTCTGGCCGTCATGGAGATTGGCTGGAAGAACGAGTTCTATAAGAAGCTCTGGGGCGCGGAAGGCATCGAACCCGGCGACATCCGGTCCCTCGACGACATTCGCAAGCTACCGACGTTCACCTCCGACGACATCAAGAACAGCCAGTCGTCGGAGGCGCCTTTTGGGACGATTGCCGGAGTCGATCCGAAGGACGAGCTGAAGCGTCAGCCACTCAAGCTACAGACCAGCGGCGGCACCACCGGCAAGGCGCGACCGACGCTTTACGGCGTGGTTGAGTGGGAGATGAATGGTCTTCAGATCGCGCGAAGCCACTATCTTCAAGGGGCACGACCGGGCGACATCGTCCAAATTCCGGCCACGTGCTCGCTGGCCAATCTGGCGTGGTCCCACTATCACGCCGCTCATTATTATCTTGCGGCCATGCCTCTCACGACGGGCAGCGGCGTCGTAACCCCAAGCCGCAAGCAAATGGAGATCGCCTTCGACTACGGCACGACGGTGCTCGTGTCCTTCCCCGAGTACATCACCACTCTGGCCGCGGAAGCGCGCAAGGGACTGGGACGCGACCCGCGCGAACTGAAGCTGAAATACATTACGACGTATCTCGGCCCCGACCTCGAGGACAATCTTCGGAAAGAACTCGAAGCGCTTTTCGGCTGCCCGGTCTTCGACAACTACGGCACGCACGAAATTTCCCATGCCGCGTTCGAGGCCGAGGATCGAAATGGCATGTATTTGATGGAGGACAGCATCCATATCGATTTTGCCGACACCGAAACCGGCGCCCCGGTTTCGACCGGTGAGGTCGGCAACATGATCGCAACCTCTCTCTATCGTCATGTCGTTCCGTTGATCCGCTTCAATCTGCGCGATCTTGGACGCCTCATGCCGCACGAGAAGACCGCGCTCGGAAGCGAGTTCCGCCGCATCGACCATTTCCTCGGGCGTAGCGACTCGATGGTGAAGATCCGCGGCACGAACGTCTATCCGATGGCCTGCTTGAACGCAGTCAAGAGCGACCCGCGGACGACCGGAGAATGGATTGTCATCGCGGACCGCAACGTCCGTGACGGCGTCATTCGTGACGATCTGACGGTGCAGGTGGAAGTCCGCTCCGGTGCCGGCGGAACTGAAGGGTTGCAGGAAGTTCTCGAGAAACGGCTGCTCGCAGACCTCGGGCTGAAGGTTGCCGTGGAACTGGTCGACGAGGGCGCGTTGCAGGAAGTGGCGAACCTTGGACGCGAAGGCAAGCCCCGCCGCCTACTCGACCGGCGTCACCTGAAAGCCTGACGCACGACAAACAATCACGGTGGTGCGCATGTTCGCGTGCGCATCCAACAGGAAGCTGGAATGACGAGCAACATCCGATCCACGGACGAAACCCTGACGTATCCGTTTCCAGCACCTCCCGATGTCGGATCCGCGATGGAGGTTGCGCCCGGCATTTTCTGGGCCCGGATTCCGCTCCCGTTTCGCCTGAACCACGTCAACGTCTATCTGATCGACGACGGAGACGGATGGACCGTTGTCGACACCGGCCTCGCCTACCAGGCCGGACGGGACGCCTGGGAAGCCTTGTTCGCCCACCCGATGGGTGGTCGGCCTATTACGCGCATCATCGTCACGCATCTGCATCCCGACCATATCGGCCTCGCCGGCTGGCTCGGTCGGCGATTCCAGGCTCCGATGCTGACGGCGCAGTCGAGCTATCTCGGATGTCTCAACGTTGCTCTGCGGCCGGGTACTCTAACCGACGACTCGTACCGGGATTTCTATCTTCGAAATGGCTTCGACCGAGCAACGATGGAGCAGATCAACACCGAGGGACATGCGTATCTCTGGAAGGTTGCACCGCTTCCGCCCACCTTTTCACGCGTCATGGCAGGCGACGTCCTCACCATTGGCGGGCGCCGCTTTTCCGTCATGCTATGCGAGGGGCACGCGGTCGATCAGATCGTGCTGTATTCCAAATCCGACAAGCTGTTTCTCGCCGCCGATCAAGTTCTC
>Ga0182736_1002859_pt1 | contig 12335 bp, 13 predicted proteins | sample eDN5th30CKraftBY_FD_128882 | JGI IMG/M metagenome (GOLD analysis project Ga0182736, IMG submission 128882) | Enriched backyard soil microbial communities from Emeryville, California, USA - eDNA 5th pass 30_C Kraft BY (version 2) (version 2) | ecosystem: Environmental > Terrestrial > Soil >...
CACTCGCAGGCCCCGACGGTCGCCGAGCTGTTCGGCAACCTCAAGGAGCATCTGGCCGGGGCGCCCGACATCAAGATGCTGCAGCCGCTGCCGGCCGGCGACCCGGCCAAAGGCCAACTACGAGCCGAGTGATGGGTTCACTGGACGGCAAAGTCGCCTTCATCACCGGTGCCGCACGCGGCCAGGGCCGGGCCCACGCCCTGCGCCTGGCCGCCGACGGTGCCGACATCATCGCGGTCGACCTGTGCGACCAGATCGCCAGCGTGCCCTATCCGATGGCGACCCACGAGGATCTGGCCGCCACCGTCAAGCTGGTCGAGGACACCGGTGCGCGCATCGTCGCCGCCACGGCGGATGTCCGCGACCAGAGCGCGCTCACGGCGGCGCTGCAGGGCGGTATCGACGCATTCGGCCGGCTGGACATCGTGGTGGCCAACGCCGGAATCGCCCCGATGGCAGCCGCCGACGGCTGGCGCGATGTCATCGACGTCAACCTCACCGGCGTGTATCACACCATCGAGGCCGCGATCCCGGGACTGAGCGCACACCATGACGGCGGGTCGATCGTGCTGATCAGTTCGGTCGCCGGCCTGGCCGGCATCGGCAGCCACGACGCCGGGGCCATCGGCTACACCGCAGCCAAGCACGGGCTCGTCGGGCTGATGCGGGTCTATGCGAACCTGCTGGCGCCACAGAACATTCGGGTCAACTCGGTGCACCCGGCCGGTGTCGACACGCCGATGATCAACAACGAGCACACCCGGGAGTGGCTCGCCGACCTCACGGCCCGCACCGGGGCGCCGCCGGACATGGGCAATGCGTTGCCGGTGCAGGTGCTGCAACCCGACGACATCGCCAACGCGGTGGCCTGGCTGGTGTCGGATGCCGCCCGCTACATCACCGGTATCGCCCTACCGGTCGACGCCGGGTTCGTCAACAAGCGCTGACCGGTTAGATCTCGATGACCGTCGGCACGATCATCGGCTGGCGACGGTAGACCTCGCCGACCCATTTGCCCACCGTCCGGCGGACCGCCTGGGCGATCCGCGTCGGATCGGTAACACGTTCGGCGGCAAGGGATTCCAGCTCCGCCTCCACCCTTCGTGCCGCCGGTTCCAGCGCCTTGGGGTCCTCGGAGAAGCCTCGCGAATGCAGATGCGGCGGCGCCACGGCCTTGCCGGTCCCGCGACGCACCACCACGGTTATCGCGACGAACCCGCTGGACAGGATCAGCCGCTCCCCCAGCGTCGCGTCCCCGACGTCTCCGTCCACCAGCCCGTCGACGAACATCTTGCCGACCGGGACCGCGCCGGCGATGTTCGCCTGCCCGCCGACCAGGTCGACGCTGACACCGTTCTCGGCCAACAAGATCGACTCGCGCGGCACCCCGGTGCGCTCGGCCAGTGCGGCATTGGCGCGCAGCATCCGCCAGGTGCCGTGCACCGGCATCACGTTGCGGGGCCGGATCCCGTTGTAAAGGAACAACAGTTCGCCGGCGTAGGCGTGCCCGGAGACGTGCACCCGCGCCGCGGCGTTGGTGATCACCCGGGCGCCGATCTTGGCCAGCGCATCCATCACGCCGTAGACGGCCTCCTCGTTGCCGGGGATCAGCGACGACGACAGCACCACCAGATCACCGGCGGTCAACGTGATGGAGCGGTGCTCGCCCCGCGACATCCGTGACAGCGCCGACAGCGGCTCGCCCTGGGTTCCGGTGGTGACCAGCACCACCTTCTCCGGCGCCATCATCTCGGCGGCCCCGATGTCCACCAGGTCCGTGTCGGCCACCCGCAGAAAGCCCAGTTCCTTGGCGATGCCCATGTTGCGGACCATCGAGCGGCCCACGAACGCCACCCGGCGGCCCAGCGCGACCGCTGCATCGACGATCTGTTGCACCCGGTCCACATTCGAGGCGAAGCACGCCACGATCACCCGGCCCTCGGCGCCACGGATCAGCCGATGCAGGGTGGGACCCACCTCGCTCTCGCTCGGCCCGACACCGGGAATCTCGGCGTTGGTCGAGTCGCACAGGAACAGGTCCACCCCCTTGTCGCCCAGGCGCGACATGCCGGGCAGGTCGGTGGGGCGCCCGTCCGGCGGCAGCTGATCGAGTTTGATGTCGCCGGTGTGCAGCACCGTGCCCGCGCCGGTGTGCACCGCGATCGCCAGCGCATCCGGGATGGAGTGGTTCACCGCGAAGTATTCGCACTCGAACACCCCGTGGGTGCTGCGCTGGCCCTCGGCGACCTGAACGAACACCGGCTTGAGGCGGTGTTCGCGGCATTTGGCGGCGACCAGGGCCAAAGTGAACTTCGATCCGACCACCGGGATGTCGGGCCGCAGTTTGAGCAGGAACGGAATGGCTCCGATGTGGTCCTCGTGGGCGTGTGTCAGCACCAGCGCCTCGACGTCGTCGAGCCGCTCGGCGATGTGACGCAGGTCCGGCAGGATCAGGTCGACGCCGGGCTCGTCGTGGCCCGGGAACAACACGCCGCAGTCGATGATCAGCAACCGGCCGAGGTGCTCGAACACGGTCATGTTGCGACCGATCTCGTTGATGCCGCCGAGCGCGGTGACGCGCAGTCCGCCGGCGGTCAGCGGTCCCGGCGGTGTGAGGTCCTCATTCACCCGTGCTCACCCGAGCACCGACGCGGTGCGCATGTCGAGGGCCAGTTCGTCGATCTCGGCCGCGGTCGCGGGCACCATCGGCAGCCGAGGGTCGCCAGCGTCGAAGCCCTGCAGCCGCAGACCGGCCTTGACGAAGGTCACCCCGCCGGTCCGGGCCATCGCGTTGGACAGCGGAGCGATCGCGACGTTGATCTTGCGGGCGGTCTCGACGTCGCCGGCGGCGTAGGCGGCCAGCATGTCGCGCAGCTGACCGGCCACGAAGTGCGAGATCACGCTGACGAACCCGGTGGCGCCCATCGCCAGCCACGGCAGGTTCAGGGCATCGTCACCGGAGTAGTAGGCCAGCCCGGTCTCGGCCATGATCTGCGCCGCGGCGTGCAGGTCGCCCTTGGCGTCCTTGATCGCCACGATGTTCGGGTGCTCCGCCAGTTCGAAGATGGTGTCCGGGGCGATCGGCACCACCGAGCGGGCCGGGATGTCGTAGAGCATCACCGGCAGCGGGCTGGCGTCGGCGACGGCGGTGAAGTGCGCCAGCAGTCCGGCCTGCGACGGACGCGAGTAGTACGGCGTCACCACCAGCAGGCCGTGCGCGCCGACCCCGGCGCAGGCTTCGGCGAGCCGGACGCTGTGTTCGGTGTCGTTGCTGCCGGCACCGGCGATGACGCGAGCCCGGTCACCGACCGCCTCGACCACGGCACGCAGCAGGGTCAACTTCTCGTAGTCGGCGGTGGTGGGCGACTCGCCGGTGGTCCCGGAGACCACCAGGCCGTCGCAGCCGGCGTCGACGAGGCGGTTGGCCAGCCGTACCGCGGCGTCGGTGTCCACCGAACCGTCCGCGCCGAAGGGGGTCACCATGGCGGTCAGCACGGTGCCCAGCTGCGCCCTGGCATCGAATCCGCTGCTGCTCACGGCCCTAAGATTACCTGGCGCCGCAAAGCTGCTCAGACTTCGGTGGCGAGCGGACTGGTCGCGACTTCGGTGCCGTCGGCCAGGGCACTGATCTGGAAGTCCCCGAATGCCGCCGGGGCCACATCGGTGAGCTGTCGCAGGCACTCGACGGCCAACCGGCGAATCTCCACGTCGGCGTGTTCGCTGGCGCGCATCGCGATGAAGTGCCGCCACGCCCGATAGTTGCCGGTCACCACGATGCGGGTCTCGGTGGCGTTGGGCAGCACGGCGCGGGCGGCTTGGCGGGCCTGTTTACGCCGCAGGACAGCACTGGGCTGATCAGCGAATTTGGCTTCCAGCCGGGCCAGCAGCTGCGTGTAGGCGGCCCGGCTGGCGTCAGCGGCCTCGGTCAGGATCTGCCGCAGCTCGGGGTCGTCCTCCATGCCGGGGGGCACCACGATCCGCGAGTCGGGTTCGGGGACGTAGCGCTGTGACAGCTGGGAGAAGGAGAAGTGCCGGTGCCGGATCAGCTCGTGGGTGGCCGACCGCGAGATTCCGGTGATGTAAAAGCTCACGACGGCGTGCTCGAGCACCGAGAAGTGCCCGACATCGATGATGTGCCGCAGGTAGCCGGCGTTGGTGGCGGTTCGCGGGTTGGGCTTGGACCAGCTCTGGTAGCAGGCGCGCCCGGCGAACTCGACCAGCGCCGGCCCGCCGTCGGCGTCGGTGCTCCACGCCACGTCCGGCGGCGGGGTGAACTCGGTCTTGGCAATCAGTTGCACGCGCAGCGGCGCCGTCTCGGCCACGGCACTCACCTTAAGGTGTGCCGGCCCGGCGTCAGCCGTTCGGGACTTTCGCGGCGATTTGCCGGGCGATGAGGACTGCGGAGTCCTTCGGGTCGGTGCTGCAGGTGTTGACGTCGACGACGACGTTGTTGGCCACGGTCAGCGCCCGCCCGCAGGCCTGCCAGGCCGACTCACCGGCGTTCTGCTGGGTCGCGACGGTGCTCAGCACGCCCTCGACGTTCGATATCGCCCCGGCGGTCCACTCCGAGCCGCTCTGGGTGTGGGTGTAGTCGTGGCACTGCGGCCACTGCTTGGCGGAGGCCTCGAAGAACGCCTGGGCTTGCTTGGCGGTCGGGAACAGCACCACCGCCTGATCGACATAGTGGGCGTTGTCTTCGCCGTCGCTGACACTCTGCTCGCGCACCGCGCTGAATCCGCTGCGCGCAAACACCTGTTCCTGCGCGACTCCGTCGACGGCCAGGCACTCGGCGGGCTGCATGGTGGCGCTGTCGTCGGGCAGCACATCGTGGGGCGCGTGTGCCTTCATGTCGCTCACGCCCATGATCGGGTTGATCTCGTCGGGGGTGAGCAGCACGGCCCGCAGGCCGTCTTCGGCGACCGGCGCGATGGTGGCGGTCGTGGTGGTCGGTGTGGGCGCACCGGCGCTGGGTTTTGCCGTACCCCCGCTGTTGCCGCAACCGGCGGCTAGTACGCAGCCCACAACGACGACACCCAACGAAACCGAACCCCGCACGCGATCACATCCCGTGTTTCCGACCAGGTTATGCACCGGCACGCCAGTCGAGGGCGGCACCGATCAGTTATCGCCAAGGTTAACGAAATCTGGAAAGCGCCGCCGCGATCGCCGTGTTCTGCCCCAACACCGTTGAGGTCGAACGCTTTTGGGTTCCCGGGCAACGGGTTGCAGGCGGCGCGAGGTTTACGTTGTAAGCCCGGCGGGTATTCGGGCGTATCGGCGGCCACCCCGGTCGCTGCTGGGTGGACAGCCGGCACGTCGCCAGGCGTCGGCCCAGGTTGGTCGAACAGGAGAGGCACACATGAGTGACCAGGACAGCGGGCCCGAAGCGGGCATCAAGGGCGTCGTGGAAGACGTCAAGGGCAAGGCCAAGGAGGCCGTCGGCACCGTGACCGGAAACGACTCGCTCAAGCGAGAAGGCCAGGCGCAGCAGGACAAGGCCGAGGCCCAGCGCGAGGTGGCCGCCAAGGAGGCGGAGGCCGAAAAGGCCCGGGCCAAGGCCGCCGCGGATGAGGCCCGCGAGCGTGCCGAACAGTAAGCCGACCGGCGTTGCGGTGCCGGCGAGTTCCGACTCGCCGGCACCGTGCCATGGCCGGCGAAAGACACCCGATCTCCAGGAGGCCCCGTGTTGATGCGCAGAATTGCCCGTCCGCTGCTCGCGGCGGCGTTCATCGGTCAGGGTGTCGAGGCGTTGCGCCGGCCGCAGGAAGCCGGCCGGACGGCGCGCCCGGCGTTCGAGGGACTCAAAGGGATGCCCGACGAGATCGCGGCCAAGGTGCCGTCTGACGTCGAAACGTTCGCCAAAGCCAACGCGCTGGTCCAGATCGGCGGTGGCCTCTTGCTGGCCAGCGGCAGGCTGCCGCGGGTTGCCGCTGCGGTGCTGGCGGGCACCGTCATTCCGGGCAGCGCCGGGGGCCACCTGTTCTGGACGGAGCCTGACGCGCAGCGCAGGGCCGAACAGCGCCAGGCGTTGCTGACCGACGTCAGCCTGATCGGCGGGCTGATGATCGCGGCCTTCGACACCGCAGGAAAGCCCTCGCTGGGCTGGCGGGCTCGCCGCGCCGCCCGGCACGCTTATCGACGCGCGGCCACGGCGTTGCCCACCAGCTCCGGTGATGCGGTGCTCGACACGGTCGGCGACAAGGTGAGCGCGGGCCTGCAGGCCGGCGCCGAACACGGGCGCGAGCTCGCCGAGAGGGTGAGTGAGAAGGCCGGGCCGTTACTCGAGGTGGCCGGTGAGCGGGGAGCGCAACTGGCCGAGGTCGCCGCGGACCGCGGAACCGAGCTGGCACACGCGGCCCGCGAAAGCGCCACCGCATTCGCCCACAACGCCCGCCGGCACCTGCACCGATGAGCCGGGCACGGCCGCCGGGGCACGGTTCATCGCCGTAGCCCGGCCCGGCGCAGCTGCCTCACCAGATTCCCCCGCTCCCCCACGCTCACCTGGCCCACACCCAGCCAGGAGGCCATCGACTCCAGCTCGGCGAGCAGTGCGGTCGCCACCGGCTGGGGTGAGGCACCCTCTTCGGCGGACGCGGCGATGACGTGCAGGGCATCGGCGCCCCGGTCGGCCTTGAGGTCCACCCGGCCCACCAGCCGTCCGTCCAGCAGGAACGGCCACACGTAGTAGCCGTGCTTGCGCTGGGCCGCCGGGGTGTAGATCTCGAGCCGGTAGTGGAAGTCGAACAGTCGCTGCGTGCGGGGCCGGAAAAAGATCAGCGGGTCGAACGGGCACAGCAGCGCAGTCCCCCGATCGGTCCGCGGAATCGCTTGCCCGGCACGTAGATAGGCCGGCGCATCCCAGCCGGCCACCGCTACCGGTTCCAGTTCGCCGGCGGCGACCAGCTTTGCGATCGCCGGTTTGGCCTGCCGCGACGACAGCCGGAAATAGTCGCGCAGGTCGGCCTCGGTGCCGACCCCCAGGGCGCCGGCGGCCCGCAGTACCAGTTCCTGCACCGCCTCGGCGTCGTCGATCTCGGCGGCCAGCACCCGGGCCGGGAGCACGTTCTCCACCAGGTCGTAGTGCCGGGCGAACCCGACCCGGGTGGCGGTGGTCAGCACTCCGGCGGCGAACAGCGCCTCGGCCACCCATTTGGTGTCGCTGCGATTCCACCAGGTTCCCTTACCGCGCTTGGGCCCGGCCGCAAGGTGCGCCTCGATCTGCCCGGCCGTTGCCGGCCCCAGTTCGGCGACCGCGGCGACGATGCCGTCCGCCAGTCGCGGGTTGGGCGGCACGTTTCCCCACCGGCCGTGGGTGTACTGCCGCATCCGCCAGCGCATCAGCGGCCAGTCATCGACCGCCATCAGCGCCGCCTCGTGCGCCCAGTACTCGACCAGCAGCCGCGGCGAGCGGGCGCTGTGACTCCATGCGGCGCGGTCCAGCACGGTGCGGTCATAGGGCCCCAACCGGCTGAACACCGGGGCGTAGTGGGCGCGCACCGCCACCGACACCGAGTCCAGTTGCAGCACTTGGATGCGGGATATCAGGCGCTTCAGGTGCGCCCGGTTCACCGCAGCGGTTGGCTTCGGCGCTCCGAATCCTTGTGCGGCGACGGCGATCCGGCGCGCCTGCGCCGCGCTCAGCGTCACCATCAGCGGCGGTAGCTGTGGAACCGGTACCGTAAGCCGCCCTCGCTGGTGAGCCAGGGCCCCGAGGTGCCTTTCCAGGACTCGTCGAGCACCGGCGCGACCGCGTCCGCGTCTTGACGGGGCAGGTCGATCTCGACCTCGGTCACCTCGCAGCGGGTGGCCAGCGGCAGCGCCAGCGCGTAGATCTGCGCGCCACCGATCACCCAGGTCTCGGCGTCGGTCAGCGCCGCGTCCAGCGTCGAAACCACCTCGGCACCGTCGGCGCGGTAGTCCGGGTCGCGGGTCACCACCACATTGGTGCGTCCCGGCAGTGGCCGCACGGAGGCCGGCAGGGATTCCCAGGTCAGCCGGCCCATCACCACCCGATGCCCCAGCGTGAGTTCCTTGAACCGCGCTTGGTCCTCGGGCAACCGCCACGGGATGCCGCCGGCGCGCCCGATGACCCCGGACACCGATTGGGCCCAGATCAACGCGAGCGCGCTCATACCGCCACGGGCGCCTTGATCGCCGGGTGCGGATCATAGTCGACGATCGCAATGTCGTCGAAGGTGTAGTCGAAGATCGAATCCCGTTGCGCCAAGAGCAGTTTCGGGTAGGGGCGCGGTTCTCGGGACAGCTGCTGGCGCACCTGTTCGACGTGGTTGTCGTAGATGTGGCAGTCCCCACCGGTCCAGACGAGCTCCCCGATGCCCAGCCCGGCCTGCGCGGCCATCATGTGGGTGAGCAGCGCATAGCTGGCGATGTTGAACGGTACCCCGAGAAACAGGTCGGCGCTGCGCTGGTAGAGCTGGCAGGACAGCCGCCCGTCGGCGACGTAGAACTGGAACAGGGCGTGGCACGGCGCCAGCGCCATCTTGTCCAGTTCACCGACGTTCCATGCCGAGACGATGATGCGGCGCGAATCCGGATCGGTGCGCAGCAACTCCACCGCACGCGCGATCTGGTCGATGTGCTCCCCGGTCGGGGTCGGCCAGGAGCGCCACTGCACTCCGTACACCGGGCCGAGATCGCCGGTCGCCGAAGCCCATTCGTCCCAGATCGTGACGCCGTGTTTTTGCAACCAGGCGATGTTGGAGTCGCCGCGCAGAAACCACAGCAGCTCGTAGACCACCGAGCGGACGTGCACCTTCTTGGTGGTGATCAGCGGAAAGCCCGCGGAGAGGTCGTAGCGCAGCTGGTGGCCGAACAGGCTGCGGGTGCCGGTGCCGGTGCGGTCGGCCTTCGCGGTCCCACGCTCGAGCACCAGGGCCAGGAGATCCTCATAGGGTGTGGCGATCGGCACGCCGCCCAGCCTAGCGCCGCGGCGACGGAGTACAACGGAAGCCATGCCCGCAACAACCGACCTCATCACCACGCCCGACGGCAGCTGCCCGGTGCAGCTGTTCACTCCGGAGGGCCCCGGCCCCTGGCCCGGGGTGGTGATGTATCCCGACGCCGGCGGGGTTCGGCAGACGTTCGCCGAGATGGCCGCCGAGCTGGCCGCTTCCGGCTACGCGGTGCTGCTGCCGGATATGTACTACCGGCACGGCCAGTGGGCGCCGTTCGACATGGCCACGGCGTTCAGCGACGCCAAGGAGCGGGGCCGGATCATGTCGATGCTGGGCAGCGTCACCTTCGACCGGATGGCGATCGATGCGGCGGCGTTCTTCGACTATCTGGCCGGCCGGCCCGAAGTGCGCGGTGCGAAGTTCGGCGTCTGCGGCTACTGCATGGGTGGGCGCACCTCGGTGGTGGTGGCCGGGCGCCTTCCCGATCGGGTGGCGGCGGCGGCGTCCTTCCACGGCGGCGGCCTGGTCACCGACGCACCCGACAGCCCACACCTGCTGGCCGAGAATATACGCGCCACGATCTACGTGGCCGGCGCCGAGAACGACGGTTCGTTCACCAAGAAACAGGCCGCGATCCTGGACGAGGCGCTGTCCGCGGCAGGTGTCGAGCACACCGTCGAGTTCTATCCGGCCGAGCACGGCTTCGCGGTCCCGGACAACCCGCCCTATGACGCTGACGCCGCGGCCCGGCACTGGGCGGCGATGCGGCAGGTGTTCGGCGCGACGCTGGGCGGCTAGGCGTCTGCGCCTCGGTGGCCCGGTCAGCCGGGGTGCAGGGCATCGCCGAGGTGGTCGGCGATGGCGACCGTTTCCAGCGCGGTGTCGCGGGTCTCGCGCATCACCAGCAGCGCTGCGAAGGACAGCGCGGCCGCAGCCGACAGGTAGCCGCCCACCCAGCGCACCCCGTGCTCGGTGGCGAGCCAGGTGGCGATGAACGGCGCCACCGCCGCACCCAAGATGCTCGCCGCGTTGTAGGAGACGCCGGAGCCGGTGTAGCGGACGTTGGTCGGGAACAGCTCGGGCAGGACGGCGCTCATCGGGCCGAATGCCAAGCCCATCAAGGTCATCCCGATGATCAGGAAGGCCAGTATCGCGCCGGCGGATCGGTTCGGGTCCAAGAAGGCGCCGAAGGTGGTTCCGTACCCCATGATTCCGGCGGTGAACACCAGCAGCACCGGCCGCCGGCCGAATCGGTCGGCCAACGCTCCCGACACCGGCAGCACGACGACGAAGAAGGCCACCGCCACCAGTTGCAGGCCCAGGAATTCGGCGTAGCTGTACCCCAGCCCGGAGCCCTCGGGCGGGCGCTTGGCGGTGCCGTAGCTCAGCGTCCAGGTGGTCACGGTGTAGAACAGCGTGTACGTCGCCACCATCACCAGGGTCCCGATGATGAGCTGGCGCCAACTGCCCCGGATCACGCTCGCGATCGGCGCGTGGACGCGCTGGCCGCTCTCGATCGCCTGCGCGAAGACCGGTGTCTCGGTAAGCCGTACCCGGACATACAGTCCGACGGCCACCATCACCGCGCTCAGCAGGAACGGAATCCGCCAGCCCCAGGTGAGGAACTGCCCCGGCCATCGCAGCAAGAAGAGGAAGATCGCGGTGGCGAGCAGAAAACCCAACGGCGCCCCCAACTGAGGCCAGATTCCCGCCGAGGCACGCCTGCCGGGCTTGGCGGTCTCGGTGGCCAGCAAGGCCGCTCCGCTCCATTCGCCGCCGAGGGCCAAACCCTGGCCGAACCGCAGGACCGCCAGCAACACCGGTGCCGCGACGCCGATGTGGTGGTAGGTCGGCAGCAGCCCGATCAAAAACGTCGCAACACCCATGACCAGCAACGAGGCCACCAGCGTGGTCTTGCGGCCCAGCCGATCGCCGAAGTGGCCGAACAGGACAGATCCCACGGGCCTGGCCACGAACGCCAGGCCGAACGTCGCCAGCGACGCCAGCAGCGCCGCGCTCGCGTTCCCCGGCGGGAAGAACAGGTGCGGGAACACGGTGACCGCCGCGGCCGCATAGACGTAGAAGTCGTAGAACTCGATGGTGGTGCCGATCAGCGACGCCACCGCTATCCGCCGGCGCGGTACCCCGTCGACGAGGTCGGGCTCCGGTCTCAGATGCCCGCTTCCTCGGCCACCTCGCGGGCCCGGTTGACGATCGCGTCGATCCATGCGGTGATCGGGGTGCCGGCGGCGGCCTTGTTCGCCGGATTCTCCAGCACCCGCCGGACGATCCCCTCGGCGATGATCGCGAGCTTCCACAGCCCCAGAGCATGCCAGTACTGCAGACTCGCGGCGTCGCGGCCGGTCTCTTCCAGGTAGACCCGGGCCAACTCGTCGCGCTCCGGGAAGCCGTCGAGCGTGCTGATGACGAACTCTCCGGCGATGTCCTCCTCGCCCGGCCGCGGCCAGTAGCCCAACAGGCTGCCCATGTCGGCCAGCGGGTCGCCGAGAGTGGACAGCTCCCAGTCCAGCACGGCGACCACGTCACCGCTGCGCGGCGAGGTGATCACGTTGCGCAGGTGAAAGTCGCCGTGCACCAGGGTGAGTTCCTGCTGCGGTGGAGCCGCTGCAACCAGCCGCCGGGTCAGGTCGTCGAGTGCCGGCAGCTCCCGCGTCTTGGACTTCTCCCACTGACCGGCCCAGCGTTTGAGCTGACGCTGGGCGTACGGCTTGTGACTGGCCAGGTCATCGAGGCCGACGGCCTTGATGTCGACGGCGTGAATCTTGGCCAGTGTCTTGGGCATTGACAGCCCGATCTGCCGGCGCTGCTCCAGACTCAACGATTCCGCCACCGGCATCCGGTCCAGCACCACCCCGTCGATGAACTCCATCAGCAACAGCGGGGTGCCGTCGGGGTCGTGAGTCAGCCCGTACACCCGCGGGGTGGGCACCTCGGTGTCCTCCAGGGCGGTAAGGATCCGGGCCTCGCGGGCGATGTCGTGGGCGGAGGCCAGCAACTTTCCCAGCGGCGGGCGGCGCAGCACCCAGCGGTGATCGGCCGCGTCGGAAACCAGGTAGGTCAGATTCGACTGCCCGATCCCGATCCGCTCGAATGTCAGTGGGCGGGCGACCGGAATACCCAGCTGCGCGATCCAGCGCGCCACCATCGCCGAATCGACACCGACAACGTCAGCCACCGAAGCCCGCCCTGTATCCCGTTGCGTCGCCGAGGATTTGACCGCCGTCGATCACCAGGGTCTGCCCGGTGATCCAGCTCGCGGCATCCGACACCAGGAACGCGACGGCGCCGGCCACGTCGACCGGCTCGCCGATCCGGCCCAGCGGTGTCGTCGTCGACAGCGCCTGCTCATGTTCCTTCCAGAGCACCTCGGCCATCTTGGTGCGCACCACGCCCGGGCAG
>Ga0182736_1002860_pt1 | contig 12331 bp, 8 predicted proteins | sample eDN5th30CKraftBY_FD_128882 | JGI IMG/M metagenome (GOLD analysis project Ga0182736, IMG submission 128882) | Enriched backyard soil microbial communities from Emeryville, California, USA - eDNA 5th pass 30_C Kraft BY (version 2) (version 2) | ecosystem: Environmental > Terrestrial > Soil >...
CCCGAGGAGGCCAAGGCCGCCATCGGCCGGGCCGATGCCGCCTTCAAGGCGTGGCGCAAGGTGCCGGCGCCCAAGCGCGGCGAGTTCATCCGCCTGCTCGGCGAGGAGCTGCGTGCCGCCAAGGACGACCTCGGCCGCCTCGTGACGCTGGAAGCCGGCAAGATCGTCTCGGAAGGCCTCGGCGAAGTGCAGGAGATGATCGACATCTGCGATTTCGCCGTCGGCCTGTCCCGTCAGCTCTACGGCCTGACCATCGCGACCGAGCGCGCCGATCACCGCATGATGGAAACCTGGCATCCGCTCGGCGTCTGCGGCGTCATCTCGGCCTTCAACTTCCCCGTGGCCGTGTGGTCCTGGAACGCGGCGCTCGCCCTCGTGTGCGGCGACAGCGTGGTGTGGAAGCCCTCCGAGAAGACCCTGCTCACGGCGCTCGCCACGCATGCCATCGTGGAGCGTGCCGCCAAGCGCTTCGGCGGCGTGCCCGAAGGCCTCTGCGAGGTGCTGCTCGGCGGTCGCGAGATCGGCGAGATCCTCGTCGAGGATCATCGCGTGCCGGTTCTCTCCGCCACCGGCTCCACGGCCATGGGCCGTCAGGTCGGCCCGAAGCTCGCCGAGCGTTTCGCCCGCGCGATTCTGGAGCTCGGCGGCAACAACGCCGCCATCGTGGCTCCTTCGGCCGATCTCGACCTCGCACTGCGCGGCATCGCCTTCGCGGCCATGGGAACGGCGGGCCAGCGCTGCACCACGCTGCGTCGTCTCTTCGTGCATGAGAGCGTCTACGACCAGCTCGTGCCGCGTCTCGTGAAGGTCTATGGCAGCGTGAAGATCGGCGATCCGCGCGCCGAGGGCACGCTCGTCGGCCCGCTGATCGACCAGGCGGCTTTCGACGGCATGGAGCGCGCCCTCGACGAGGCCCGCGCGGCCGGCGGCATGGTGCATGGCGGCGGACGCTACACGGATGTGGCGAACGAGGGCGTCTATGCCCGTCCGGCGCTCGTCGAGATGCCGAGCCAGACCGGCCCGGTGACCCGTGAGACCTTCGCGCCGATCCTCTACGTGATGCGTTATTCGGATTTCGACGAGGTGATCGCGCTGCACAACGCGGTCGGCGCCGGCCTCTCCTCCTCGATCTTCACCCTCAACCTGCGCGAGGCCGAGGCCTTCGTGTCGGCGGCGGGTTCCGATTGCGGCATCGCCAACGTCAATATCGGCCCCTCGGGCGCCGAGATCGGCGGCGCCTTCGGCGGCGAGAAGGAAACCGGCGGCGGACGCGAGTCCGGCTCCGATGCCTGGAAGGCCTATATGCGCCGCGCCACCAACACGATCAATTACGGCTCGACGCTTCCGCTCGCCCAGGGCGTGAAGTTCGACGTCGACGCCTGATCGTTGCATCCTCGTTTGACGGAGGGCTAACGCCCTCCGTTTTGTTATTTGCCCTCTTACATCGCGAGCCTTCCATGACAGCGCCCTCCCGCACCGGCGGCCAGATTCTCGTCGATCAGCTTCTCGTCCATGGGGTCGATCACATCTTCTGCGTTCCGGGCGAGAGTTATCTGGCGGCGCTCGACGCGCTGCATGACGCGAGCATCAACGTCACGGTCTGCCGCCAGGAAGGCGGCGCCGCCATGATGGCGGAAGCCTATGGCAAGCTCACGGGCCGTCCGGGCATCTGCTTCGTCACCCGCGGCCCCGGCGCCACGAACGCCTCGCCGGGCATCCACATCGCCAAGCAGGATTCGACGCCGATGATCCTGTTCGTCGGCCAGATCGAGCGCGGTATGCGCGAGCGCGAGGCGTTCCAGGAACTCGATTACCGCGCCGCCTTCGGGCCTCTCGCGAAATGGGCCACGGAAGTGGACGATCCGGCGCGCTTCCCCGAGATCGTCTCCCGCGCGTTCCATGTGGCGACATCGGGCCGTCCCGGTCCGGTCGTGATCGCGCTTCCGGAGGACGTGCTCACCGAGATGGCCGAGGTCGCCGACGCGCCGCGCTACCAGGTCGTCGAGACGCATCCGGGCCTGACCCAGATGGCGGAGCTGCAGAAGCTGCTGCACGGCGCGAAGAAGCCCGTCGCGCTTCTCGGCGGCAGCCGCTGGTCCGAGGTCGCGGTGCAGCGCTTCGTGCGCTTCGCCGAGCGCTTCGAGCTGCCGGTCGCCTGCACGTTCCGCCGCCAGATGCTGTTTCCTGCCGACCACGCCTCCTATATCGGCGATCTCGGCCTCGGCGTGAACCCGAAGCTGCTGGCGCGCATCAAGGAAGCGGACCTCGTCCTGCTCGTGGGCGGCCGCCTCTCGGAGGTGCCGAGCCAGGCCTATACGCTCCTCGACATTCCGGCGCCGCAGCAGAAGCTCGTTCACATCCATCCCGATCCGAGCGAACTCGGCCGGGTCTATTCCCCGCATCTCGCCATCAACGCCTCGCCGGTCGCCTTCACGGCGGCCCTGGAGGCCGTGCATCCCCCGGCCTCTCTCCCCTGGAGCGAGGGCACGAAGACCGCGCATGCGGACTACCTGGCCTGGAGCGATCCGAGCGCCATCCGCACCGCGGGCAGCCTGCAGATGGGCGAGGTGATGGCGCACCTGCGCAAGGCGATGCCGTCCGACACGATCTTCTGCAACGGCGCGGGCAACTTCGCCACCTGGATCCATCGCTTTTGGCCCTTCCGTGAATACGGCACGCAGCTGGCGCCGACCTCCGGCTCCATGGGCTACGGTGTGCCGGCGGCCGTGGGCGCCAAGCGCATCCAGCCCGACAGCCCCGTGGTCGTGTTCGCCGGCGACGGCGACTTCCTGATGAACGGACAGGAATTCGCCACCGCCGTGCAGTACGACCTGCCGATCCTGGTGGTCCTGCTCGACAACGGCATGTACGGCACGATCCGCATGCACCAGGAGCGCGAATATCCCGGCCGCGTCTCGGCCACGATGCTGAAGAACCCGGATTTCGCCGCCTACGCCAAGGCTTTCGGCGGCTATGGCGAGCGCGTGACCACGACGGAAGAGTTCGCCCCCGCCCTGCAGCGGGCGCTGACCTCCGGCAAGCCGGCGATCCTCCACTGCATGATCGACCCGGAAGCCATTACGCCGAGCATGTCGCTGACGGCGATCCGCGAGAAGGCGCTCGAGAGCAAGAAGTAAGAGCGCACTGACATAAGTGTCATCCCGGATGGCGTAAGCCGATCCGGGATCGTTGTCGAACGGAGAACTCCTCTTGCTGCCATCCCTGGACTTATTCCGGGGATCCGCTCCTTGCTTCGGTTCCGTTTCATTGACCTCATCCTGAGGAGCAGCGAAGCTGCGTCTCGAAGGAGGTTCCAGAGCACACTGGATGATCCTTCGAGACACCTGCTGCGCAGGTTCCTCAGGATGAGGTGGAGTATAGAATGACCTGGCTCGAAAACGTTCATGGCCGGGACAAGCCCGGCCATGAACGATGGGTGTTCGGAAAGCGATTCCGGGTTCTGCTGCACAGCCCCGGAATGACGTTTCTTCGATCTTAAGCCGCCTTCGCCTCGTCGAGGCGCTGCGCCACCAGCGTGCGCAGGGAGCGGAGGTCCTTCACGAAGGAGCGGATGCCCTCGGCGAGCTTTTCCGTCGCCATGGCGTCCTCGTTCAGCGCGAAGCGGAAGCTCTTCTCGTCCATGCGCGGCAGGGGCTGGATCTTCTCCACGTTGTCGGGCGAGAGCTTGCGCGGCAGGTCGCCTTCAGCATTCGCCAGCTCGTCGAGGAGCGCGGGCGAGATGGTGAGGCGGTCGCAGCCGGCGAGCGCTTCGATCTCGCCGATGTTGCGGAAGGAGGCGCCCATCACCACGGTCTTGATGCCCTGCGCCTTGTACGAGGCGTAGATCTTGCGCACGGACAGCACGCCCGGATCGGTCTCGCCCGTATAGGGACCGCCGCCGGCCTTCACGTGCCAGTCGAGGATGCGGCCGACGAAGGGCGAGATCAGGAACACGCCGGCTTCCGCGCAGGCCTGGGCCTGGGCCTGGGAGAACAGGAGCGTGAGGTTGCAGTCGATGCCTTCCTTCTGAAGGATCTCGGCCGCGCGGATGCCCTCCCAGGTGGAAGCGATCTTGATCAGGATCTTCTCGCGCCCGATGCCGCGCTCCTCATAGGCCTTGATGATGGCCCGCGCCTTGGCCACGGAGGCTTCGGTGTCGAAGGAGAGATCCGCGTCCACCTCGGTCGAGACGCGGCCGGGCACGATGTTCGCAAGCTCGGTGCCGAAGGCCACCGCCAGACGATCGCAGATCGCCGCCACCACGCCCTCGCGGCTGCCGCCCTGGCTGCGGCCCCAGGCCAGGGCCTCCTCGATGATATGGCCATAGGCCGGCGTCTCGACCGCCTTCAGGAGCAGGGTCGGGTTGGTGGTGCAGTCCTGGGGCTTCAGGCGGCGCACCGCGTCGAGGTCGCCCGTATCGGCGACGACGACCGTCATGGCGCGCAATTGGTCGAGCTTGGAGGGCATGGGGATCTCCGTGGGTTGTCCTTTGATGTCTGACTTAGTCGTTTGAGGCGCTCGCGTGAAGGGCAAAGCCTCAGACAAAAAGCCCCCGGTTGGCCCGCACCCGGCTCAAAATGAACGAATAGACCTCCTCGACGCGGCGCAGGGACCGCACATCGGCGTGCGTCACGAGCCAGTAGGTGCGTAAGTAAGAGACCTCCGGCAGCACCACCCGCAGCTCGGGAAACTGGCGGACGGCATAATCGTGCAGGATGCCGATGCCGACCCCCGCCCGCACCGCCTCGGCCTGGGCCATGACGCTGGCGCATTCGAAACGGCGGCCGGTGTATTTCTCGAGGCCCGAGAAATAATCGAGCACGGGGCTGTAGAGCAGGTCGGCCACGTAGGTGACGAGGGTTTTCCCGGACAGGTCGGCCAGCTCCGTCACCGGCCCGTGACGGTCGAGATAATCCTGCGAGGCGTAGAGCCTCAGACGGTAATCGGTGAGCTTGCGCGAGACAAGGCGCCCTTCCGTCGGCTGCTCCAGGGTGACGGCGATGTCGGCCTCGCGCTTGGACAGCGAGAAGGTGCGCGGCAGGGCCACGAGCTGCAGGGTCAGGCCCGGATGCCGCTCGGCCAGCGCGCCGAGTTCGGGCGCGAGGAAATAGGTGCCGATCCCGTCCGGCGCGCCGATGCGCACGGTGCCGGACAGCGCGAGATCCGCCCCACCGAGTTCGCTCGCGACCGCGAGAGCCTGGGTCTCCATGGTCTCCGCGTGCTTCAGGAGCCGCTCGCCTTGCTCGGTCAGGGTGTAGCCCTGGGGACTGCGCTCGAACAGCTTGGCCTTGAGGGCCGCCTCCAGGGCCGAGATGCGGCGGGACACGGTGGTGTGGTCGGCCTCCAGCTGCCGCGCGGCCGCGGTGAGGCGGCCGGCTCGGGCGACGGCCAGGAAAAAGCGGAGATCGTCCCAGTCGAAGGCACTCATGACCCTACCTAGACCATATTGGCATTTTCGCACAACGGTGCTTTGGTTTCACCCATAGTCGTGCGATTTCAACAATGATAGAAGGAGGGCACGAAAAACACCCTTTTGAGGAGAGAGACGCCATGCGCGAGGTCGGACATTTCATCGGCGGCAAGCAGGTTCCAGGCAAGTCGGGCCGCACCACCGAATTCTTCCAGCCCATGACCGGCGAGGTTCTCGGCCGCGTGGCGCTCGCCTCCAAGGACGAGCTGCGCCAGGCGGTCGAGAACGCCAAGGCCGCCCAGCCCGCCTGGGCCGCCACGAACCCGCAGCGCCGGGCCCGCGTGATGATGAAGTTCCTCGAACTCATCGCCAAGGAAACCGACTCGCTTGCCGACCTGCTCGCCCGCGAGCACGGCAAGACGGTCGCCGACGCGAAGGGTGACATCCAGCGCGGCGTCGAGGTGGCCGAGTTCTGCACGGGCATCCCGCACCTCCTGAAGGGCGAGTTCACGGAAGGCGCCGGCCCGGGCATCGACATGTACTCGATCCGCCAGCCCCTCGGCGTGGTTGCCGGCATCACGCCGTTCAACTTCCCGGCCATGATCCCGCTGTGGAAGCTCTCCCCCGCCATCGCCTGCGGCAACGCCTTCATCCTGAAGCCGTCCGAGCGCGACCCGGGCGTGCCGATGCGCCTTGCCGAGATCATGATGGAAGCGGGCCTGCCGGCCGGCATCCTGAACGTGGTCAACGGCGACAAGGAAGTGGTGGACGCGATCCTCGACGATCCGGACATCAAGGCTGTGGGCTTCGTCGGCTCTTCGCCGATCGCGCAGTACGTCTATTCCCGCGCTGCTGCGAACGGCAAGCGCGCCCAGTGCTTCGGCGGCGCCAAGAACCACATGATCATCATGCCGGACGCCGATCTCGACCAGGCGGCGGACGCGCTCATCGGCGCCGGCTACGGCTCGGCGGGCGAGCGCTGCATGGCCGTCTCGGTGGCGGTGCCGGTCGGCAAGGCCACGGCCGATGCGCTCATGGACAAGTTGATCCCGCGCGTGGAAAGCCTGAAGGTCGGCCCCTCGACCGATCCGTCGGCCGATTTCGGCCCGATGATCACCCGCGCCCACATGGAGAAGGTGCGCTCCTACGTCGATCTCGGCGTCCAGGAAGGCGCCAAGCTCGTGGTCGACGGCCGTGACTTCAAGATGCAGGGCTACGAGAACGGCTTCTACATGGGCGGCTGCCTCTTCGACGAGGTGACCACCGACATGCGCATCTACAAGGAAGAAATCTTCGGCCCCGTCCTGTCGGTCGTGCGCGCCAAGAACTACGACGAGGCCCTGCGCCTGCCGTCCGATCACGAATACGGTAACGGCGTCGCGATCTACACCCGCGACGGCGACGCCGCCCGCGACTTCGCCTCCAAGGTGAACGTGGGCATGGTCGGCGTGAACGTGCCGATCCCGGTGCCGCTCGCCTACTACACCTTCGGCGGCTGGAAGGCCTCGGGCTTCGGCGACCTCAACCAGCACGGTCCGGACGCGGTGCGCTTCTACACCAAGACCAAAACGGTCACCTCCCGCTGGCCGTCCGGCATCAAGGAAGGCGCGGAATTCTCCATTCCGACGATGAAGTGAGGACGGCTTGAAGGCCGCTTCGCGAAAGACTTTCGCCGCCGCTCTCAGCTTGGGAGCGGCGGTTTTCGCATGGCCGATTCAGGCACTGGAGTGTCCGACACCACCTTATTGGTTAGATTCCGCATCGCCTCAGCAAATGCACAAGGCCGCCTCAGAGTACGCAAAAAAGCGAATCGCGGAGATGCAGTCGATCTTCCTCGGCCGTATCGTATCTGCCGAGCATGTCCCCTTTCGGAGCGGTGGGGGAGTGTATGTCCTGACCTATGAGGTTTCTCAATGGTTCAAAGGACGAGGAGGATCTCACGCTAAAATCATCTGGTATGATGCGATTCCATGCAGAGAGGACTGTCCGATCAAGGAAAGAATTCGCTCTTTCGAGGCCAGCCAGGATAGCGCTATTGTCTTCGTCGACCCTTTCAAAAAGAGTTTTCCGTTCTCCAGGGAGTTGAAAGATCATATTGATGGGGAAAATCGACCTTGCGAAAGCATTCACCTGCGCCAGATGAGCAACGAACCTATGCCTGACAGCGCTGACTCGGACTTCAGCGATGTAATCTTCAGGAACGAGTTGAGAGCTTGGTTGAGAATGAATCAGGCACGTAAAAGCAGCCTCACCATTGAGCCTTTCCCATGACCCAGTTCTCTCTCACCGAAGACCAAATCGCCGTCCGCGACATGGCTCTCGCCTTCGCGGCGGACAACCTCGCTCCTCACGCCCTCGAATGGGACGAGAAGAAGCATTTTCCCGTGGACGTTATGCGGGAAGCGGCAAGCCTCGGCATGGCGGCGATCTACACCCGCGACGACGTGGGCGGATCGGGCATGACGCGGCTCGATGCGGCGCTGATCTTCGAGGCGCTGGCCACCGGCTGTCCGGCCGTCTCGGCGTACCTGTCGATCCACAACATGGCGACCTGGATGATCGACCGCTACGGCACGGAGGAGCAGCGCCAGCGCTACATCCCGCGCCTCGTCACCATGGAGCTGATCGCGAGCTATTGCCTGACCGAGCCGGGCTCGGGCTCGGACGCGGCCGCGCTCAAAACCAAGGCCGTGCGCGACGGCGATCATTACATCGTCAACGGCGTCAAGCAGTTCATCTCGGGCGCGGGCACCTCGGACATCTACGTGACCATGGTGCGCACGGGCGAGGACGGCCCCTCGGGCATCTCGACCCTCGTGATCGAGAAGGACATGCCCGGCGTGTCCTTCGGCGCGCAGGAGAAGAAGATGGGCTGGAACGCGCAGCCCACCGCGGCCGTGATCTTCGAGGACGTGCGCGTGCCTGTTGCCAACCGGCTCTCGGACGAGGGCCAGGGCTTCAAGATCGCCATGTCGGGCCTCGACGGCGGACGCCTGAACATCGGCGCCTGCTCGCTCGGCGGCGCGCAGGCGGCACTCGACAAGTCGCTCGCCTACGTGAACGACCGCAAGGCTTTCGGCCGGCGCATCGCGGAGTTCCAGGCGCTGCAGTTCAAGCTTGCCGACATGGCGACCGAACTCGAAGCGGCGCGCACCTTCCTGTGGCGCGCGGCCTCCGCCCTCGACGCCAAGGCGCTCGACGCGACCAAGCTCTGCGCCATGGCCAAGCGCATGGCGACCGATGTGGGCTTCCAGGTGGCGAACGACGCCCTGCAGCTCCATGGCGGCTACGGCTATCTGGCCGATTACGGCATCGAGAAGATCGTGCGCGACCTGCGTGTCCACCAGATCCTCGAAGGCACCAACGAGATCATGCGGCTCATCGTGGCGCGCGATCTGGTGGGGCGAGGAAACCGGTAGTCCCTTCCACAGAGTGAGAGTGAATGCGGCTCACGATCGTTCACTCGCCGATAACACCAACGACAAAGCACAGCGGAGGAACCATGACCACCATCGCCTTCATCGGCCTCGGCAACATGGGCGGCCCCATGGCGGCCAATCTCGTCAAGGCCGGCCACAGCGTCACCGGGTTCGACCTGTCGCCCGCCTCTTGCGATCAGGCGCGCAGCGACGGCTTGAGCATTGCGGGTTCCACGGCGGATGCCGTGCGTGACGCGGAGATCATCGTCACCATGCTGCCGGCCGGCAAGCACGTGCTCTCGGTCTGGGCCGATATTCTGCCCGCCGCAAAGGAAGGCACGCTCCTGATCGACTGCTCCACCATCGACGTGGAGAGCGCCCGCAAGGCGCATGCGATGGCGCGCGAGCAGGGGCGCAATCTGGCGAGCCTCGATGCCCCGGTGTCGGGCGGCGTCGGCGGCGCGAAGGGCGCCACGCTCACCTTCATGGCCGGTGGCGAGAAGAACGCCTTCGACCGGGCCGAGCCGATCCTGTCCAGGATGGGCAAGAAGGTCGTCCATTGCGGCGAGGCCGGCGCCGGTCAGGCGGCGAAGATCTGCAACAACATGATCCTCGGCATCTCGATGATCGGCGTGGCGGAAGCCTTCGTCCTGGCCGAAAAGCTCGGCCTGTCGCATCAGGCGCTCTTCGACGTGGCGTCCACCTCGTCGGGCCAGTGCTGGTCACTCACCACCTATTGCCCCGTGCCGGGTCCGGTGCCGGCCTCCCCGGCCAATAACGGTTACAAGCCGGGCTTCGCCGCAGCCCTGATGCTCAAGGACCTGAAGCTGGCCCAGGAGGCCGCCCTTGCGTCAGGCGCCTCGACGCCGCTCGGCGCGGAGGCGGCGCAGCTCTATGCCCTGTTCAACAATGCAGGCCACGAGGGCGACGATTTCTCGGGGATCATCAACTTCATCCGCGGGCAGAAGGACTGAGCGAAGCGGACCCCGACACCCGGCATCGAGGGCCGTGACACGGGAGGGCCATCCCGTCCCGTGGGAGAGACGAAGGAAGGGGTGTGTTGCATCGCACCTACAGCTTTTCGCGCGCACGTCCATTAGGCTTTCCGCTCCTGAAGGCTCAACCGTCGATTGTCTGACCGCATGATCCGCCCCGTTGCCCAAGCGGCCAATCCGTCAGCCGATGCCGCCGCCATGCTGCGGCGCCTCGGCTTCGCGCTCCTGTTCTTCGCCGTCCCGCTGGCGGCCCTGTTCACCCGGCGTGCCCTGGTCGTCATGGCCCCTCTGGCGGTCATTCTCCTCGTCCTCGCCTCGGTGCTCGAGGGTGGCGCGCGGAATGCCTGGGACAAGATGATCGCCCTTGCCACCTCGCCCGGCGGCATCGCCGGGCTCGTTCTGCTGCTCTGGGCTGGACTGTCCCTGATCTGGACGCCGTTCCTGCCGCAGGCGTCCGAGCGGCTCTTCAATATCATCGGCATGACCCTCATGGGACTGGGCGGATATCTCGCCATTCCCGAGCGGATGCGCTCGGCCAACCTCTACCTTCTCCCCGTGGGCGTCGGCCTCGCGGCTCTTGTCGCCATCGGCCTGAAGCTCACCGGCGGCAGCCGCTTCGATCCGGGAGGCCTGAGCCTCGAGCGCGGCATGCTCATGCTCGTCCTGCTGGTCTGGCCCGCCATCGCCTGGCTCCATTCCCGCGGGCGCAACCTGGAGGCCCTCGGGCTCGGGCTCGCCGTGGCCGTCTGCTCCCTGCTGACCCGCGACGGCCTGCCCCTCTACGGCTTGGCCGTCGGCGCCGTCGTCTTCGTCATCACGGCCTGGAACCCGGTTTTCGGTGCTCGCCTGACCGGGTTCGTCATGGCGGGCCTGCTGTTGTTCGCCCCGGTCCTGCCCTTCATCCTCAAGCCTGTGGCGGCAAGTCTGCTCGGAGCGGGGTCGCCGACGACGCTCGGCCTCGGGGCGTGGCAGCACGTCGTTCTCGCCGAGCCGCTGCGGCTTCTGACGGGGCACGGCCTGGAGACGGCCCTGCGCGGGCGCTTCTTCGGATTGCTGCCGCCGAGCGCTCCCTCCACCCTGCTGTTCGAGATCTGGTACGAGCTCGGCCTCGTGGGCGCCGTGGCCGGCAGCGTCCTGCTGTACCAGGTCGTCGTCGGCGCGGAGAGCCATCGCGCCACCGTGGCGCCGAGCATCATGGCGGCGTTCGCCTGCACCTATGCCCTGGGCTGCCTCGGCATCGGCACCACGCAGGTCTGGTGGTTCACGGCGCTCCTCGTCCTGGTCCTGATCTTCGTCGCCATCGAGCGCGGACAGTTCCGCACGAAGCGTCCCAAGGCCGTTCTGCACCGCACCCTGTGACGACCTCGTTCTTCCTCGTGGAGAAGGATTGACGGAAGGGCATCGCGTCTGCTTGGCTGGCGCCTTCCGGATTCTTGACCCCGAGGAACGACATGCCGATCATCAACCGCGTCGCCGATCTCGCCGATGAAATCACCGCCTGGCGCCGCGACTTCCATGAAAACCCGGAGCTGCTGTTCGACGTGCATCGCACGGCCGGCATCGTGGCGGAGAAGCTGAAGAGCTTCGGCTGCGACGAGGTCGTGACCGGCCTCGGGCGGACCGGGGTCGTCGGCGTGATCAGAGGCCGATCGAACAATTCCGGCAAGGTGATCGGCCTTCGCGCCGACATGGACGCGCTTCCCATCGAAGAAGCGACGGACGTCCCCCACAAGTCCAAGGTGCCGGGCAAGATGCATGCCTGCGGCCATGACGGCCACACGGCGATGCTGCTCGGAGCGGCGAAGTACCTGGCCGAGACCCGCAACTTCGACGGCACGGCGGTGGTGATCTTCCAGCCGGCCGAGGAAGGCGGCGGCGGCGGCAACGAGATGCTCAAGGACGGCCTGATGGAGCGCTTCGGCGTGCAGGAGGTCTACGGCATGCACAACATGCCGGGCATACCCGTGGGCCAGTTCGCCATCCGGCCCGGCGCCATGATGGCCGCGGCCGACCGCTTCACGATCCAGATCGAAGGCAAGGGCGGTCACGCGGCGCGGCCGCACGACTGCATCGATCCGGTGGTCATCTCGGCCCATATCATCACGGCTCTCCAGACCATCGCGTCGCGCAGCGCCGACCCGCTCGATTCGGTGGTCGTCTCCGTCTGCACCGTGAAGGCGGGTGAAGCCTTCAACGTGATCCCCCAGACCGCGACCCTGCTCGGCACCGTGCGCACCCTCTCCCCGGAGGTGCGCGATCTCGCCGAGACCCGCATCCGCGCCATCGTGGAAAATGTCTGCGCGGCCTTCGGCGCGAAGGCTGCGGTCGAGTACGATCGCGGCTATCCGGTGACCATGAACGATCCGGACAAGACGGAATTCATGGCCAATGTCGCGCGCGCCGTCGCGGGCGAGAATGCCGTCGACACCACGGTGCTCCCACTCATGGGCGCCGAGGATTTCTCCTACATGCTGGAGGAGCGCCCGGGCGCCTATATCTTCCTCGGC
>Ga0182736_1002861_pt1 | contig 12331 bp, 9 predicted proteins | sample eDN5th30CKraftBY_FD_128882 | JGI IMG/M metagenome (GOLD analysis project Ga0182736, IMG submission 128882) | Enriched backyard soil microbial communities from Emeryville, California, USA - eDNA 5th pass 30_C Kraft BY (version 2) (version 2) | ecosystem: Environmental > Terrestrial > Soil >...
ACCTGCTGGCCACGCGCGGCGTGGTCCACACGCAACACGAAGGCGCGCACGCGATCGGCAACCCGCAGGTTTTCCTTGGGGATCATTTCGGAGCGCGGCAGGCGCGCTTCGATCTTGCCGGTTTCAACGATGGCGTCGCCCTTGTCCATGCGCTTGATCGTGCCGGAAACGATGGTTTCACCACGGTCCAGGAAGTCGTTCAGCACCTGTTCGCGCTCGGCGTCGCGGATCTTTTGCAGGATCGCCTGCTTGGCGGCCTGGGCGCCGATACGGCCGAATTCGATGGGCTCCAGGGGCTCTTCGATGTACTCGCCTTCCTTGATGCCGGGGACGATTTCCTCCGCGTCCGACAGCATTTCCTGCTTGTCGGGTTCTTGCAGGCCGGCCTCGTCGGGCACGACCAGCCAACGGCGGAAGCCTTCGTGGTCTCCCGTTTCCCTATCGATGGAAACACGAATGTCCGCATCATCCTTGAAGCGCTTTTTCATGGCCGAGGCCAGCGCACTTTCGAGAGCGCCGAACACGACGTCACGCGTGACGTTCTTTTCACGCGCCAAGGCATCGACCAACAGAAGAATTTCGCGACTCATCGCTTTTTGCCCTTGAAATCCAGAACGGGATCCAGTTTTGCACGCTCGATGTCTTCGACCGTGAAATTCAACACCTGGACTTCGTTCTTTTTTGCCTCAAATTCGAGACCGAACACGGTCTTGTGCATGCCAGCAGCCGCGTCGGAAGCAGTGGCGTCGTCTTCCGGCACGGTCAACGTGCCCGAGAAGACCTTGCGGCCGTCCAATGCTTCGCGCAGCTTGATTTCGATGCGCTCGCCTGCGAACCGGCGGAACTCGGCCTCGGTGCGCAGCGGGCGATCCACGCCCGGCGACCCAACCTCGAGGCGCTTGTAGTCGATGTTCTCGACCTCATAGACCCGCGACAATTGGCGGGACACCTGCTCGCAGTCTTCGATGCGCACACCGCCGACCCGATCGATCGTGACGCGCAAAAGACCCAGGGCGGCACGTTCCACGTCGACGAGTTCGACGTCCATGCCGGCCAGAGCCTCTTCGGTCAATGCGAATAAATCAGCCATATACTCAAAAAAAATGGGCTGCACGCCCAGCCCACCGATATTGCACAGAGCCCAGCCGCTTCCCTACTGCACGTAAGGAGCAATGCTGGGCAGTGCCCTATATTGCGACCTAATTTTTGGCTTGCGCCGTCCTGACTGCCCGCCCCGGTCTGGCCGGGGTTGGGATCAATGCCGTGGCGCCTGTGCGCCGTCCGCAGATAGCGGCTCGCTCCATCGAGACTGCTGCAAGCAGCGCCCCTGGGCACGCCAATACGCCAGCACAAAGCCGAGCGCCCGGTCGGCACACATGCAGCCGACGTGCTTTTTGCGGTAAAGCGCACTTGAGAAACCAGTGCATCCAGCAAAAAGCCATGACGCGAAGCCATGAAAACCATTGATTTTACCAGATAAACGGGAAAATCGCCTGATTCGTCACGGGCTTACGTTTATATGGGACGGATGCGGGGCGGCAGCGCGTTCAGCGGGCCGCCCTGCGCGGATCAGCGGCCCTGGCGTCCCCGGCCGCCACCGACGACACCCAAGCGGGATTCGTGCGCCGACGCACTGCGCGGCTGCCAATCGTCGCCCCGCTGACCGCCTTCGCTGCGGGCGCCGCCCGCACGCGGCGTGCGCGGCTTGCCGCCCGCGCCGGGACCCTTGTTGTTGCCGCCGGCGCGTGCGCCTTCAGCCTTGTTGCCGCCGCGGCCGCCGGCAGCCGGCTTGCCGCCGCGCGCCGCATTGCCGACGCGCGCGCCTGCCGGTTTGTTGCCGCCCGGCTTGCCGCCGCCCGGCTTGCCACCGGACTTGCCACCAGGCCTGCGGCCCGCGCCAGCCGGCGCTTCCGTCATGCCGCCAACCGCCGGGTTCACGCCTGCGACATTGCCGCCCGCCGGGCTGCTGGCCATCGGGTTACCCGGGCCGGCGTTCGCCGCAGCGCGAGGCCCACGGGCATTGCCGCCCGAGCGTCCACCCGCCTTGCCACCCGACTTACCGCCCGCCTTGCCACCGGGCTTGCCGGCGCCAGCGGGCCGAGAACCCGGTTTGCCCTTGCGATTGCCGAAGCCGCCCTCGCCCGAGAGCGGGTGGCCGTTGGCATAGCCGCCAGCAATCATCAGGCCGGTGCCGAACGGATCGGACGGACACGCCGCAGCCTGACCCGCGCTGCCCACACCGCCGCCCTGCAACTTGCCGCGGCGCCCGATGCGGGCGCCATTCATCCCATTGCGGTCCAGCGTGCCAAACCCGGGCGGCAGCGCGCTGTCATGCGACTGCGGCTGCTTGGAGCGGCGGCGGTTGCCGGACGAATCGTCGTCTTCACGCAACAGCCCCAACTGCACCATCAGCGCGGTCACGAGAGACGCATCCAGTTCGTCCCAGCGGCCACGGCGCAGCGTGCGCGGCAGCACCACATCGCCAAAACGCGTACGGATCAGGCGGCTGACCGTGACGCCCACCGCTTCAAACATGCGGCGCACTTCCCGGTTGCGGCCTTCTTGCAGCGTGACGCGATACCAGCGGTTGCTGCCGTCTCCGCCCAGATAATCCAGCGCGCCGAATGCGGCCAGACCGTCTTCGAGTTCGATGCCGTCCACCAGCGACTGGCGCTGCGCTTCGTCCATTTCGCCCAGGACACGGACCGCGTACTCGCGTTCCGTGCCATAACGGGGGTGCATGATCCGGTTGGCCATGTCGCCCGACGTCGTGAAGATGAGCAGGCCTTCGGTGTTCAGGTCCAGGCGGCCCACTGAGAGCCACTTGCCGGTGCGCAGCTTGGGCAAACGCGCAAACACGCTGGCACGGCCGCCGGGGTCGTCGTGGCTGACGATCTCGCCGGCGGGCTTGTGATACAGGATCACGCGCGGCGGCTTCTTGGTGTTGGCGCGCATGATGGGCTTGCCGTTGACGCGCACCTGGTCGTTGGGACCCACGCGCTGGCCGATATGCGCCGGCTCGCCGTTGACGGACACGCGGCCCGCCACGATCAGTTCTTCCATTTCGCGGCGCGAGCCGATACCGGCGTCGGCCAGCACCTTGTGCAGCTTGGGCATGACCGCTTCGCTGTTCAGGTACTTGCCCAGGCGCTGTTCCATGCGGTCAGCCGTATCCAGGTAGGACAGGGCCTGCTCAGCCTCCTGCTCGCCGCCACGGGCGTCCGCGGACTCGACCGGCGCAGCCGGCGCGGCAGCCTGGCCTTCGGCGGCGGGGGCCTGCTCGGCGGCGGCATCGCCACGACGGCGGCGGAACGGCGTCCTCAGCTTGCGTCCGCGGCCGCGGGCGCCGGCATCGCCTTCGGCGGCCGGTTCGCGCGCAGCGGAGGATTCCGGCGCGCCGGCAACGGCGTCATCCGAACGGGGGGTGTCGTCCTGTATTGCTGTATTCGTTGTCACTGGGACAGCTCCGAATTTCAAACTTGGGTAGGCCTGCCGGGAGCAGGCTCGTCATCATCTGGGGACGCCGAATTCCGTCCAGACCCGGACCGTTCGGGGTCCGCCTCTTCCGGCGCCGCGTCGGCGGCATCGGCGTCGGGCTGAACAGCCCCGCCAAGACCATGAACGGGCTCACGCCTGGCGTCGCCAGGGGCCTCGGCATCGGTCTTGTCAGTCGGGTCAGTCGGTTCCGCGTGTTTTGCGTTCTCGACTCTTTCCTTTGCAGCACCGGCCTCGGAGGCATCGGCGGCCATATCGGAAATGTCGTTGCCAGCCCTGTCGTCGGGAAGATCGGACGAGAGCGGCGTATTGGACAAGCCTTCGGCTTGCTCCCGGACGGTGGATTCGTCGGCGGGATCCGCGCCTTCTTCTGTGCGCGAAAGCTGGGATTCTACGCTATCGATGGCCGCTATGGGGACCTCGTCTTCCGAAACAGACAATTCCGCAACGGGGAAGTTCTCGCGGTTTTGTTCGTCGAGGCCAGCCAGGGGCAGATTTTCGCCTTCGGGCGCCGCCTGGTCCGGCTCAACATCCGAGCCCGGCTCTGCGCCATCGGCGCCGGGCGTGGCGCCTTCTTGGGCAGCCTCGCCCGCTGGCGCGGCGCCCTCGCCTTCGGCCTGTTCCGGCCCCTCGCCCAGCACCTGCTGCACTTCGCCCAGATCCAGCCCGGCGAGTGCGGCGGCCGCGTGCGCGGTTTCCAGCGGCGGCAGTTCGTCCAGCGCGCGCAGTCCCAGATCGTCCAGGAACTGACGCGTGGTGCCGAACAGCGCGGGGCGTCCCGGCGCGTCACGATGGCCGATCACCTCGATCCAGCCACGGTCTTCGAGGGCCTTGACGATCTGCGACGACACCGTCACGCCCCGGATGTCTTCGATATCCCCGCGCGTCACGGGTTGGCGCCAAGCCACGATGGCCAGCGTTTCCATCACGGCGCGGGAATATTTAGGCGGTTTTTCCGGGCTTAGACGCTCCAGATAGCGCTGCATGCTGGGGCGGCTCTGGAAACGCCAGCCGGAGGCAAGCTGCACAAGTTCCAACCCGCCGTCGGCCCAGTTGGCCTGCAAGGTCTCCAGCAGCCGGCGCACGGCACTGTTGTCGAATTGTTCATCATCCCCGAACAGCTTGCGCATATCGGAAATCTGCATCGGCTGCACCGCGCACAGCAGCGCGGTTTCCAGCACGAGTATTGCCTCGCTATCGTTCATCGACATCCAAATTCAAAAAGGGGCTAACTTGCGCTTGGTTTGAAATAAGGTTAATATTCTTTTCTCAGACGCGGGGTGGAGCAGTCTGGCAGCTCGTCGGGCTCATAACCCGAAGGTCGTAGGTTCAAATCCTGCCCCCGCAACCAATTTGATGAAGGCTCGGCATTCGCCGGGCCTTTTTCATTTGCGCCGCCGAATTGAATGCGCGAGAAACCGGCATTCGGATCGCGACTAAATCCGCGGCAGCAGGCATCTTCGCGCGCAAACACCCGGGCCGCCGCATGAGCGGCGGCGCAACAATCGATGTTGGCTTGCGAAATTGTCACTGGGTTCCTGTTTACCGCCGCGCCCCGGCCTCTTGGCGCGGCCCCGCGCAAAACCGCCGCACCGGCGCCAATAAGGCGGAATGCCTACCGCTGCTGCGCAGCAGCGGCAAACGTCTGAGCAAAATCCGGTCTGAGCAAAATCTGGAAAAGCTGGCGCCAGCTATGCCGACGCCGGTCGCCAAAATGGCTGCGGAACGCGCCGGAACCACCGGCACCAAGCGTTATCCGCGAAAGTATTGATAGCAAAGACTAGAACCAACAGGCATCGGCCACAGCCGCGCGACGCAATAGCGCCGCTGCCAGACAGACACGCCCACTGGCACACCCCCATGCGCAAACCGAGCCGTGCTGCGGATTGCGCCGGCCTGCCACCAGGCCGGAATGCTTCTTAGGTTTTTTAAGGTCAAATGCCGGCAAATTATACCGCCATATATTGCGCTCTCAAGCTGCGGCGCAACCGGAGCCTAGGCTGCCGGCCTGTCCCACGGCGCCGATCCCAGCCGCTCGGCAAGATAATCCAGCATCGAGCGCAAAATCAGCGGCATTTGCCGGCGCGAGGCATAAACGCCATAAATGCCAAGCTCCTGAGGCTTGCACTCGCGCAGAATGACCTGCAGCTTGCCGGACGCAATGTATTCGGCCGCGTAATAGGTGGGCAACATGGCGATCCCCGCCCCCTCCACCGCAGCGGACGACAACACGGACACTTCATTGGCGCTGATGTTGCCGCCGACCGGCACATCGACCGGCTCGCCGTCGCGTTCGAAACGCCAGAGGCTTTTACCGAAATAGGAATGCGTCAGGCAGTTGCGCAATGACAGATCTTCGATGCGCGCCGGCACACCTTCGCGCGCCAGATATTCCGGGGATGCGCAAACCACCGACCGGCACACCGCCAGCTTGCGCGCAATCAGGTTGGGATCGAGGTCGTTGGTGATCCGCACGGCAAGATCCACGCGCTCTTCCACCAGATTGACCGCCCGCTCCACCAGCATCAGGTCGACCGACGTGCCGGGGTGCCGCTTGACGTAGTCGGTGACAGCCGGCGCCAGGTGACAGGCGCCAAAGGACATGCTTGTGGTGATGCGCAGCAGGCCGCGCGGCGTGTCTTCGGGGGTGGCGACGGCGCTATGCAGGTCGCCGACCATATCCAGCATCTGGCGGCAGCGTGGCAGCGTTTCGGCGCCGGCCGGCGTCAGACTCAGACGCCGCGTGGTGCGATGCAGAAGCCGCACGCCGACCCATTGCTCCATCTCGGCCAGGTAGCGAGACACCATGGCCCGCGACATGTCCAGATGGACGGCGGCCGCCGACAGGCTGCCCCGGTCGGCAACCTCGACGAACACCTGCATGGCTTTCAGTCGATCCATCTTCGTCTCGGCACGGGCATCAGACCGTACCGGTTATACCGTATTTCCGCGCCGCATCCGCAACGGAATATCGATCAATGAAACGGGGTCCTTCGAAAGGATCAGGCCGCTGGCTGACCCAGCGCCTCGCGCACGGCCCCGGCCACTTCTGTTTCCGACATGCCACGCACAATGAGCACCAGCCGCGACGCGCGCGATTCGTCCGGCCACGCGCGCAAGGCCTGCAGCGGGTACAACTCGCCATGAACGCCATGCACCTCGCAGGGCATCGAATCGCCCTCGAAGCAGATCAGCCCCTTCATCCTGAGCAAGCCCTGCCCGTAGCGCTCCTGGATACGAGCCATGCCTGCCAGAAACGCTGCCCGCCCGACGGGCGCCTGCAACGTGATCGACACACTGCCCACGCCCGCATGCCGAGCGCCCGGAGGCGTGGAAAAGGCCGCAAGCCAATTGGCGGCCATCACGCCATCCTGCCGCGCAAAAAGATCCGGCGCCTCGCGCAGCATTAGCGCAAGCGGCTCGTCCGGGCGCTGCACACAGCGCCGCGCGCCGGGATTGACGGCGGCAATCGCCCGCTTGACCTGCCGCACTTGCGCCTGATCGGTCAGGTCGGACTTGCTGACGACGACCGTGTCAGCGAGCGCCAACTGCCGGGCCGCCTCGGGCTGCGTCTGCAACTGCCCGGCGCCATGCGTCGCCGACACCACCACGATCGCGCCCCGGTACACATAGCGTTCGGCCAGAAACCGTTCATGCTTGAGCGTGAAGAGAATGGGCGCCGGATCCGCGAGGCCGCTGGTTTCGATGATGACGTGCCGAAACGGCTTGATCTTGCGCCCGAGCGCCGACATGAACAGATCGCGCAAGGTGTCGACCACCGAGCCACTTACGACGCAGCACAGGCAGCCACCCTCGACCAACACGACATTGTCCGGGGCGAGCCGGACCAGATGATGATCAACCCCGATATCGCCGTATTCATTGACGATGACCACCGCGCCGGCATAGGCGGGCTCTTGCAGCAGGCGATTGAGCAGCGACGTCTTTCCGCTGCCCAGAAAGCCGGACACCACGGTCACGCCAACGCGCTTGTCGTCACTCATGCCGATTCGACCCTTTGATGGACGCGCAATGGCGGCGCGCCGCAAAAACCAAAAGGGCCGCTCACTTGCGTGAGCGGCCCAAAATTCTTTTGGCTCCCCGAGCTGGGCTCGAACCAGCGACCTGCGGATTAACAGTCCGTCGCTCTACCGACTGAGCTATCGGGGATCTGCCAAGACCGAAATTATGAACTAAAAATTCATCGCGTGCAAATGCCATCTTTTTCCGGATTTTTTTCACTGCTTGTTTCCCATCGCGAAAAAACTCTGATATGATTTCGGTCTTTCCAGATCGGGCCCCAAAAAAGGCAGCGAACGGGAAAGAAAAAAGATGTTTTGCTTAGCGCTTTCCGGCCTGGTCCAGAAACAAAAGCAAATGGTCTTGCCGGCATAGCTCAGTTGGTAGAGCAGCGCATTCGTAATGCGAAGGTCGTAGGTTCGACTCCTATTGCCGGCACCAGATTTCCAAAAAGCAGCCCTCTCGGGCTGCTTTTTTCATTTCCGCCCCCTATCCTCGTCCCGCCCGCCCCGCCCGGGAACTCGGGCTGATCGCCGCGCGTCCAACCCCCTTGGACCACCCCAGCGGAAAAAACCATGCGCATTCTTCTCGTTGAAGACGACATGATGATCGGCGAAAGCGTATTGGACTGCCTGCGCGCGGAACACTACGCCGTTGATTGGGTCCGGGACGGCAGCGCGGCGGACTCGGCGCTGCGCACCGACCCTTACGACCTTGTCCTGCTTGACCTGGGCCTGCCCAAGCGCGACGGGCTGAGCTTGCTGCGCGACATGCGCACGCGCAAGGACCGCACGCCGGTGCTCATCGCCACCGCGCGCGATGCGGTCAGCGACCGTATCGCGGGACTGGACGCCGGCGCCGACGACTACATCGTCAAGCCCTACGACGTGGACGAACTGCTGGCTCGCATGCGGGCACTGATCCGCCGCAGCGCGGGCCGGGCCGAACCCATCTTCGAACACGAAGGCATCACCATCGACCCGCAGTCCCATGCCGCCATGGTCGACGGCTCGCCGGTCACGCTGACCGCCCGCGAATGGGCGGTGCTGGAACCCCTGATCGCCCGGCCCGGCATGATCTTCTCCCGCGCCCAGCTCGAAGAAAAACTCTACAGTTGGAAGGACAGCATCAGCAGCAATGCCGTTGAGGTTTATATTCATGGCCTGCGCAAGAAACTGGGTCCGAACCTGATCCAGAACGTCAGAGGCGTCGGCTATGTCATCCCCAAAACATGAGCATTCCGCTTAGCTACTCGCTGAGAGCCAGGCTGCTTTTCTTTCTGCTGGCCGCCATCGCGGTCGGCGCGCTGGTGCAAGGCGCAATTGCCTACCGCAGCACCTTGGCGCAAGCTGACGACATCTTCGATTCGCTGCTGCAGCGCACCGCCCTGTCGCTGGGCACCGGCGACGGCTTGCTCAGCACAGGGCCGACGCACGCGCGCGGGGCGGGTTCGCCGGTTGCCGACGATCTCATCATCCAGATCTGGACGCCGGACGGGCTGCGGGTCTTCAATTCGCGCTCCCGCCTGCGCCTGCCCAGCCAGATCGTGCTGGGGTTTTCGGATGCCAGGCTCGAGGGCGAGACCTACCGCGTGTATTCGCTGGCCACGCCCTTCCAGGTGATCCAGGTGGCGCAGGATATGCGCGTGCGCAAGAACATGGCCAGCGCGCTTGCCCTGCGCACCGTCGCGCCGATCGCCGCGGCCGCGCCGCTGCTGATGCTGATCATCTGGTGCGTCGTGAGCTGGTCGCTGCGGCCGGTCAAGCGCGCCCGCGCGCAAGTGGCCGCGCGCCAGCCCGAAGACCTGTCGCCCGTGAGCGTGCGGGGGCTGCCCGATGAAATCCGCCCGCTGGTGCAGGAACTGAACCTGCTGCTCGAACGCATGCGCGGCGCGTTTGCCCAACAGAAGCAATTCGTGGGCGACGCGGCGCACGAACTGCGCTCGCCATTGGCGGCCTTGCGCCTGCAGATGCAGGCGCTGCAGCGCGCAACTGACCCCGAGGCCCGCCAGCTTGCCGAACAGCGCCTGGCCGCGGGCATCGATCGCGCCACGCGGCTGGTCGAGCAATTGCTGTCGATGGCGCGCCAGGAAGGCGCGCAGGCGCAGACGCCGCTTGCGCCCGTGGACCTGGCCGACGTGCTGCGCCAGGCCGTATCCGAGACGCTGCCACAGGCGAACGCCAAATCCATCGACATTGCGCTGGACGGTGAGACGCAGGCGCAGGTGCGCGGCAATCGCGATGCGCTGGTGCTGCTTGCGCGCAATCTGCTGGACAACGCGATCAAGCACTCGCCTGCCGGCGAGCGCATCGGCATCCGCCTTGACCGCACGCCGGACCGGGTCTCGCTGCTGATCGACGATGCGGGACCGGGCATCCCCGTCCACGAGCGCGAGCGCGTGTTCGACCGCTTCTATCGCGCCGAAGGCAACACCACGCATGGCAGCGGGCTGGGGCTGGCCATCGCGCGCACCATCGCCGACCGCCACGGCGCCACCATCACTTTGGAAGATCCGCCGGGTGGCCAGGGCCTGCGTGCGCGCGTGGATTTTCCTGCTTAAGTTTCCCCTAAGTGTCGAGCCTGAAGATAGCGCCATGTCCCCAACATGATCGCAGGAGCCGACATGAAGACCACGCAAATCAAACCCTCGCGCCTCATCATGGCGCTGCTGGCCGCCGGCGCCATTGGCGGCGCAGGCGCCACTGCCTTGACCGGCAGCGTTTCGATGGCTGCCGACGCCCCGACCGCGGCTTCGCAGCCGATCAGCGCGTCCGTGCCGCCCAATTTCGCGCAGATCACACGCGAATCCGGTCCGGCCGTCGTCAACATCAGCGTGAGCGGCACACGCAAGGTGTCCGCCGATGAGAGCGACGACCCGTTTGCCCAGTTCTTTGGCCAGATTCCCGGCTCTCGCGGCCGCGCGCCAGCCCGTGAAGTGCCGATGCGCGGCGAAGGCTCGGGCTTCATCGTCAGCTCGGACGGCATCATCCTGACCAACGCGCACGTGGTCCAGGATGCCAAGGAAGTGACCGTGAAGATGACCGACCGCCGCGAGTACAAGGCCAAGGTCCTGGGCGCCGATCGGCAGACCGACGTCGCCGTCATCAAGATCGAGGCGAAGAACCTGCCGGTGGTCAAGGTGGGCGACGTCAACAAGCTGCAGGTGGGCGAATGGGTGCTGGCCATCGGCTCGCCCTACGGCCTGGAGAACACCGCCACCGCCGGCATCGTCAGCGCCAAGGGCCGCTCGCTGCCGGACGACACCTCGGTGCCGTTCATCCAGACCGACGTGGCCGTGAATCCCGGCAACTCGGGTGGCCCGCTGTTCAACGACCGCGGCGAAGTCGTGGGCATCAACTCGCAGATCTACAGCCGCACCGGCGGCTTCCAGGGTCTGTCGTTTTCGATCCCCATCGACCTGGCTTACAAGATCAAGGACCAGATCCTCGAGCACGGCAAGGTGCAGCATGCGCGCCTGGGCGTGACGGTCCAGGAAGTGAACCAGGACCTGGCCGATTCGTTCAAGCTGGACTCGCCGTCGGGCGCGCTGGTGTCGAGCGTCGAAAAGGGCAGCGCGGCGGATAAGGCCGGACTGCAGCCGGGCGACGTGGTGCGCAAGATCGACGGCAAGACCATTGTGTCTTCGGGCGACCTGGCTTCCACGATCACCATGGCCGCCCCCGGCGAGAAGATCAAGCTGGACGTGTGGCGCAACGGCGGGCAGAAGGAAATGGTCGCGACGCTGGGTGGCGTGCCCAAGGACAAGACGCAGGCGTCGGCCGACGGCCAGGAAGTGCAGCGTGGCCAGCTTGGGCTGGCACTGCGCCCCCTGAGCCCGCAGGAGCAACAGGAGGCCGGTGCGGAAGGCTTGCTGATCGAACGTTCGGCCGGCCCCGCCGCCAAGGCTGGCATTCAGCCCGGCGACGTGCTGCTGTCGCTCAATGGTGTGCCGGTGCACAACGTCGGCCAGGTGAAGGCCGAGTTGTCCAAGGCGGGCAAGACCGTGGCCTTGCTGGTGCAGCGGGGCGAAGACAAGATCTTCGTGCCGGTGCAGATCGGCTGACCGGCCGCTGTGTCACTCCGCGTCGGGCTGATTGCCCGGCGCGGCCTTTTCGAAAGCCGGCAAGGCCCGGCACGCCGCATCGATGCGCAGCACATTGGGCATGGCCGACAGGTCACACTCGAAGCGCTGCGCATTCGCCACTTGCGGCACCAGGCACAGGTCCGCGATGGTGGGCGTGTCGCCGTGGCAGAACTGGCCCGTGGCGCTTGAGCCGGCCAACTGGGCTTCCAGGGCTTCGAGCCCCTGATGCACCCAGTGCTTGTACCAGGCGGTCTTGGCGGCTTCGTCCACGCCCAGCGTGTGCTTCAGGTACTTCAGCACGCGCAGGTTGTTCAACGGATGCGTGTCGCAGGCAATGCCCAGCGCCAGATCGCGCACCCGGGCGCGGCCGATGGCGTCGGCCGGCAGCAGCGGCGTCTGGGGATGGGTTTCTTCCAGGTATTCGATGATGGCCAGCGATTGGCCGATGACCGCATCGCCGTCGACCAGCGCCGGAACCAGCGCGGTCGGATTCACCTTGCGGTAATCGGCCGACAGCTGCTGGCCGCCGTCCTTCAGCAGATGGACCGGCACATATTCGTAGGGCAAGCCCTTCAGGTTCAAGGCGATGCGCACGCGGTAAGCGGCCGAGCTGCGGAAGTAGCTGTAAAGCTGCATGAAGTCTCCTCGATGTTCTTGTGGCGCCGCCCGCGTGGGCGGCGCTTGTTCATTCCAGCGATTCGGTCTGGGCCGCCTTGCGCGACAAGCCCTTGG